>Ga0181537_10005653_pt1 | contig 10081 bp, 12 predicted proteins | sample PEATcosm2014_Bin_39_FD_119765 | JGI IMG/M metagenome (GOLD analysis project Ga0181537, IMG submission 119765) | Peatland microbial communities from MTU Mesocosm Facility, Houghton, MI, USA - PEATcosm2014_Bin23_10_metaG | ecosystem: Environmental > Terrestrial > Soil > Wetlands > Peat | place... | reverse complement strand
TCGCCAGCAACTCGGTTACCTTCATCGATACCGCGACGAACGCCGTAAAGCACACTACTTATGTCGGACGCTCGCCGCACGAAGCCTTCTACACACCCGACGGCACCGAAGTCTGGGTCACCGTAAGGGGCGAGGATTATGTAGCGGTGCTTGACGCGCGCACGTTCGAGGAGAGGACGCGGATCAAAGTTCCGGCCGGGCCCGGCATGCAGATTTTTTCACCTGATGGGACCTACGGCTATGTTTGTTCGTCCTTCAATCCCGAGACGGTGGTGATTACCGTCGCCGACCATCAGATTGTCGGCCACGTGAAGCAGGACAGTCCGTTCTGCCCAAACATCGCGGCGACGCCGGATGGGAAGCAGGTGTGGATGACGCTGAAGGACACGGGGAGAGTCCAAGTGTTCGATGCGAGACCGCCGTTCGCCGTTCTGAAGTCGTTGGATACCGGGCCAATCACCAATCACGTCAACTTCGTAAACAACGCCAACGGCGCTTTTGCGTATGTTACGATCGGTGCCCTCAACGAGATCAAGGTCTTCCGCACCGACAATTTCGAGCAGGTAGCGGTCATTCAAGTCGGCAGTTTGCCCCACGGAATCTGGCCGTCAGGCGATGGCACGCGCGTCTATGTAGGGCTTGAAAATGGTGACGGTCTCGCCGCCATTGATACGTTGACCAATAAGGTCATCGCCACCGTTCCAATCGGCCAGGCGCCCCAGGCGCTAGCCTATGTATCCGATGCCGTGCCGGAAGGGGACGGAATGCAGAACCTGCAGCCGCTCGGGGTGGCAGGCCAGGCGGCGCATTTCACCCTTTCGTCGGTCGGCGCCGGCAAGAACGCGGAGAAACCGCCCACGAGTGTGGCGCTATTCGATCAAGGGCTATCACAGGTTCTGGAAGCGGCAGTGTCGGGCCTCGCCCCAAAACAGGCTTATGTGCTCGCTCTCGCCACCAGCCCGAACGGCGCGGGCTCGATCGAGCCGCTCGCGGCGTTCACCACTAACCCGGCGGGGTCCGCCATTGTCAACGCAGTGGGGCCCATCCGCCAGATCGTAGAAGGCACCGAGAAGTCCCAGCGACGATATTTGGTGATTGTTGCGGGAACCACGGAAAAGTTCGGCGCGCCGGTCCAGGTGCAGGTCGCGGACTAGGGATGTTTTTGTTCATCTGACCGCGAATTATTTCGGTTCGCGACAAGCGGAAGACTCAAGCTGCCACTTTGGCATCGCAGGAGAAAGACTGTGGGCAGAATCGTTGGTCTCGTGATAGCGGGCGCGCTGGGCTTTGCGTCGTCGGCTCCTTCGCTCGCCGCAGACGTCAAGATCGACGAACTCGTCGTGGCCGCGCCGCGCGGCCACGCGACTGCTACAATTAAAGCTGCACGTGCGTTTTATGAGTTCTGGAACAGTGGCGACAACGCCCTGCTCAAGCAGGCACTCGCGCCGTCCTTCACCGACCGTACCCTGCCGCCGGGTCGTCCTCAGGGGCCACAGGGACCGGCGTTCGCCTCGCATGAATTTCGCAGCGCCGTACCTGATCTCGGAGTCGAGGTGCAGAAGATGATCGTCGCCGGTGATTACGTGACCGTGCACATGGTGTTCACCGGCCATTTCACCGGCACGTTCGGCCAGTTGCAAGGCAAAGGCCAATCAATCTCATTTATCGCCACCGACCTTTTGGAGGTCGCGGATGGACGCATAACCGACAACTGGCACGTCGAGGACAACCTGACCTTGATGCGGCAGCTCGGAGTCTTTCCTCAATGATGAGCATCGCATGACAAACACAACCGCCTCAACCCAATTTTGGCCGAATGGCACTCGGCTCGTCATCTCGATTTCCATGCAGTTTGAAGCCGGCGGACAGCCAGATAAAGGGACGGACAGCCCGTTTCCAAGGGTCGATTTTCCAGAGTCTGTGCCTTCAGATTTCGCTGCCAACACATGGTTCGCCTACGGCTATCGTGAAGGTATTCCGCGCATGCTTGACCTATGGGATCGCCACGGCGTCAAGGTCACTTCGCACATGATCGGCGAGGCCGTTCAGCGTCATCCTGAGCTCGGAAAGGAGATCGTTATTCGCGGCCATGAGGCATCGGCCCACGGCCCGCGGTGGAGTTCCCAATACGCGATGAGCCGCGAAGACGAGAGTAAGTTCCTGGTTGCGGCACGCGACATGGTCGAGGCCGCGACCGGCCAGCGTCCGGTCGGCTACAATTGCAATTGGCTGCGGCGCGGCCCCAACACCTTGTCGCTGCTGCAAGAGCTTGGCTATCTTTACCACATCGACGATGTCAGCCGCGATGAGCCGTTTATCGAACAAGTCAACGGCAAGGACTTCGTGGTTGTACCCTACACTCTGCGCAACAACGACATCGTGCTGATAGAGGGCCGCAATTATTCACCTGCGATGTTCCTTGAGCAAATCAAACTCGATTTCGACCAGCTCTACGAAGAGGCCGGTCAGCGGCGCCGGATGATGTCGGTGAGCGCGCACGATCGCATCAGCGGGACGCCCCAGATGGTGCGGGTCTGGGACGAGTTCCTGCGCTACACCAAGGACCGGCCGGGCATAGCTTTCCTGCGCAAGGATGAGATCGCTCGGTTTGCACTGCAAAGTCCGCTCACACAACGCGAAAGTGAAACCATCTGAGTGCAACGACCCTCAGGATGCCGGCACACGGAGACCGAAATGCAACTCAATGCGGAATATTGTTGTCGAGGCTGCCGCTTGGGCCTCCGTCGAAGCGTCGCCTATCACATGCCGTTTAGCATAGGCCCGAGGGGGTCAGCCCGAGGCTCGGCGAGCAAGATGCCCCATTTAGCGAATTGCCGAGTCTAAGGGACGACCATGGAGACTCCTCGCACATATTCGAGCGACGTGGCGTTCTCGCCGTCCGTCAAGGCTATTCAGGCCCGCAAAGGCTCTCGCAAGGCCTATCATCACGTGGAAGAGCGACGTTCTTGGGAGTCGCGAATTACTCCAGACCTCGCTGCGTTCATCGCGGCACAGAGGAGCGTCTTTCTCGCTACCGTCAACGCGGAGGGACAACCGTACATCCAGCACCGCGGCGGTCCGCCTGGCTTCTTGCGCGTGCTCGATGACAAGACCATCGGCTTTGTCGATTTTTCCGGAAACCGGCAATTTATCACGGAAGGCAATCTCGCGGATAATTCCAAAGCCCAATTGTTCTTGATCGATTACGGTCATCAGCGTCGCGTCAAGATTTGGGGCGAAGCGCATGTCGTCGAAGGCGATCAGGATTTGATTCGGAAACTTCTGCCGGACGGCTACAAGGCGCGTCCCGAACAAGTGATCCTCTTTACAGTTTCTGCGTGGGACGCAAATTGTCCGCAGCACATCCCACTGCGGTTTGAGGCGGCCGACGTCGAGGCCGCTTTGGCCGAGCGCGACGGACGCATCACGGCGTTGGAAGAAGAGATAAAACAGCTGCGTAGAAAACAGGACCCGCGTGACTTAAAGCCTTAAATGCCCGCCGCCACTTCATCTTGGAGGAATTTTCAAATGAGTCCGATCGCCAAGCCGCCACTTGCAACTCCCACCGACCTCGGCGCCAATACCGCCAAGGACATCGCCGGTGCGCTGAACGCACTGCTGGCCGATACCTTCGCTCTCTATCTTAAGACCAAGAATTTTCACTGGCATATGAGCGGACCGCATTTTCGCGACTATCATCTAATGCTTGACGATCATGGCGATGGACTGTTCGCCATGACTGATGTTCTGGCCGAGCGGGTCCGCAAGATCGGCGGCACGACCATCCGCTCCATCGGCGATATCGCACGCCAGCAGCGCATCGCCGACAACGATGCCGTCTTTGTCACTCCGTTAGATATGCTGGCCGAATTGCGCGACGACAACCAACGTTTCATCATTTCGATGCGCTCGACGCACGACCTTTGCGACGAACAAAATGACGTCTCGACGGCGAGCCTTTTGGAGAATTACATCGACGAGGCGGAAAAGCGGGTATGGTTTCTCTTTGAATCGACCCGCGTTCGAGAGGAATAAGCAGTGCCCAAGGCCGCCGAAGCCCCGCTGCCCTAGATAGGACGAAAAATTGGACGCAATGCCATTTCCGATTTTATTCGCGACACGCGCCGACTATTCGAGCGAGTGCGTTTTGAGGTCAAAGAAATATTGGCAAGCGATCATCGGGTCGTCGCTGTCAGTGATCTCGCCTCAAGCGTCAATGCGACTGCTAAAGGTATCGAGTCGGCGTGATCCGCAATGAACGAGATCCCAGCCACCAACAGTAAGGAGGAGGTTATGCGACGGACAGCGCTAGTTGCAGTTGCAATTACAGCGGCCGCCGGTGTCGCCGCCTACATGGGATCCGCATCCGGGCAGTCCAATGGAGACGCCGTACCGATCTATGGAATTAAAGTCCCCGATGGGTTTCGTGAGTGGCGCTTGATCTCGGTCAAACAACTGACAGGCAAGCAACTGACAGGCAAGCAACTGACAGGTGCGGGAGGCGAGCTCAGGCAGTTGCGTGCCCAATTGGGCAACGATCTCGCGATCAAAGCTTTTCGTGACGGGACTCTGCCGTTCCCGGACGGCGCAATCATTGCCGCCCTGCATTGGAACGAAGAATCCTCGGACTTTGACAACCAAGCCTTGGCCGTTGGTTTTCCCGGCCTTGGCCTCCAGTCGTCCTTTGCCGGGTCCGCCGTGAACGTCCAATTCATGGTGAAGGATTCTAAAAAGTACGCCGCCTCTGGCGGTTGGGGATTCGCCGACTTTACAAACGCCAAGCCTGGCAGTGAGGCGCTGCACGCAAAGTGCTTCCCTTGCCACCAGCCCGCAAAAGATCGCGACTACGTTTTTACTCACTACGCGCCCACGCCCTGAGCTGAAGCGGCGTCTCCGGGGTCGGCGGGGCTGTGCATGACCCAAAGCCGGTGAATAGCGAAGACCTGTGCGAATCCCGAATCCTCACCGCTGCGATAGTTGATGAAAATCTTGCCTGTCACCGCCGCCCAGCCTTTGGCGAAAAACGGCACCCAGAATTCCTAGCCTAGTCACCTAACTCAGATCGATGGTGGATCGGTTTCTGCGGCCGATATTCTACAAAAAAGGTGGTGGTTCGATTCCCGTTTAAGGCGGATTTTTTGGAGGTAAGGCTGGGGTATCCCTTCAGAGCGGCTGGAAATAATCCGTTAAAGAACAATGGTTAAGCGGCGACTGTGAATACCTCCACGTTTGCTTCCAACATTAAAACTGTTAGTTATTTTTTCTTTGGGAGTCGAACCAATGCCCAAGCGAGAATTCGATCTTGGGTTCGCTCGTGAAGCAATTGTCCTGGTCTACTCCGAAAGCGGGCCGCCGCTGCCCGACGTTGCAATCGAATCACCGCTCGATTGTTCAATTTCGTCGTGGGGGTCGACTAGGTTTGTATTATTTTAGTGAGGAAATTCCGCAGTGTCGGTTTAAACAACACCACAAAAGAGAAGCCCCGTCATTGACGGGGCTTCTCTGTGGCGCTTTGGCGAACTAGATTATGATTTGGTTTTGGACGTGTCGTGGACCCAAGTCGTCTTGTCGCTGTCGTACTTAAATCCGGGCGCGTTCTTCAGCGCTTCCTTGGTGGCGTCAATTGTCAGATAGACCTTGTTGTCTTTCATGGTCTTCTGGATCGAGTTGAAATTAACTGCGACGTCCTTTTCATCGACGCCGAGGAATCCACCGACGCCGACGATCACCGTACTGATCTGGCCGTTGGGCCCGACCAGGACGTCCATAACTTCGCCGATTTTGGTGTTGGACGGGTTATAGACGTCCTGCTTGTACCAGTCGGTGACGGTCAGGCTAGAGGCCGGGACGGTGGTCATCAGCTGGGCATTGCCTGCGGCGAGGGCGGCGGTACTGATAAACAGCGCGGCGCAAGACAAAGTAACGGACCTTTTCATTGGGTGTAGTCTCCGGGGTTATCGTTGACTATGTGCCAACGTTCGAACTCGGCTTTAGTGCCCTGCCGGCGAAGATTTTCCCTCGCTTGGGAACTTTGCCGGGACGCTCGACGGAGTGATCAAAATTGAACAGACTCTATCCCCCTCAGCTCAACAAAGCCAAAATCTAGACAGCTCCGGTTGGCCCGTTCTCCAAGGCAACCGGCGTCTTTTTTATCGCCCCAATAGATGGCCTTGAAATCGCTGTGAACGGCATCGAGCGGAACTTTGCTGCACTGCACGCATTGATATTTGCCGGCGAAAGCATAAGGTCAGCATGAAGATCGCACAGATCGCTCCCCTCATTGAGAGCGTTCCTCCTCGTTTTTATGGGGGCACCGAGCGGATCGTCTCCTACTTGACCGAACAACTTGTCGGGCTTGGCCACGATGTGACGCTCTTTGCGAGCGGAGACTCTATCACTAGCGCCGAGTTGTCTCCCTGTTGTAGTCGCGCGCTCCGCCTTGATCCTACCGTGCGTGACATCGTTCCCCACTTCATGCTGATGATTGATAAAGTGCGCGAGCGGGCGAAGGAGTTTGACGTCCTTCATTTTCACATCGATCTGTTCCATTTTCCGGTTTTTCGCTCCCTGGCGGCTCGGACCTTGACGACACTTCACGGCCGCCAGGATTTGGGGGACTTAAAACCGTTTTATTCCCGCTTCGGCGAAATGCCGCTGGTTTCCATCTCCGACGACCAGCGAAGACCATTGCCGCACGCCAATTTTATTACAACGATTCACCACGGCATTCCGGCCGATCTGCATCGGCCGTCGTTCGAGCAGGGAAGCTACCTTGCCTTCCTGGGACGAATTTCGCCGGAAAAGCGCCCGGACCGCGCGATCAGAATAGCACGCGCTGCTGGCATCCCGCTAAAAATTGCCGCCAAGGTCGACAAGCTCGATGAAGACTATTTCCGCAACGATATACTCCCCCTCATCGATGGAGCGGGCGTAGAGTTCATCGGAGAAATCAATGAGGATGAAAAAACGAAATTCCTCGGCGAGGCGGCCGCACTGTTATTCCCTGTGGACTGGCCGGAGCCGTTTGGATTGGTGATGATCGAAGCCATGGCGTGCGGCACGCCGGTGCTGGCGTTCCGCTGCGGCTCCGTCCCCGAGGTCATCGACGATGGAATCACCGGTAAAGTGGTCGACAGCGAGGAAGAAGCCATCGCGGCGCTGCCGGCGATCTTGGCCTACGATCGCCACGCGGTGCGGCAACGGTTTGAGGAGAGATTCACCGATGCAAGAATGGCCAAAGATTATGTCAGCACTTATCGTCGGTTATTGAAGACACCGACGTCTGGCCCCAGGTCGCGCCAAGTCGGCCTAGATGGCGGCAACATCTTAATTCCTATATCGATTGAGAAGGCGCTTCCGGCCTTGTTAGAGGCCAGAGCGGATCCCGACTTTCCAATCTGAGGATTCCTGCCAATTCTTCCTCGATGCGGCCACAAGCGAGTATTTCCAGCCACCGGCTAGTCCGCAGGGCGCGATTCCAGCGGACGCGTTGCCACAGGCATCCGCGGTGAATGGTCTTTCACGGCCTAACTTAGTGAGCCAATACTATGTCGCTCGGCACTATCCTCCTCATCATTTTGGTAGTCATCTTACTTGGAGGCTTTAGCGTGTTCGGAGGCGGCCCCTTCTAGGGCACCGGCTACTACGGTGGCGGCGGGATCGGCCTCGTACTCGTTATCGTGCTGGTTTTGGTTTTGCTCGGCAGGCTTTGAACCGCCAAAGTCGCGCTTGCGGATCGGCGATTTGTGAATTAGCCGCACACCGTTCGACCTCACATGGCCGTCTCGATGGCGGCCGACCGGCGCGACCGAGAAAGGCCGGTGCTATTGAAAACAGCAAAAATCAATCGATCAAAATTTTTGCCTCTGAACTCGTCGAAACCGGTTTCTCTTGATCCAAAGCAACACTGAGAGCTTACGAATGCTGCCGGTTGGAAATCGGACCATTTTTATGTTCCCCCACATCATTTTCGGACCACGGAACCGGTGCCTATTAAAAAAATCCGTTCGACCCCCGAAAAAACCTGTTTCAACAGTTTTGCTACACACGGACATCGCATGTGTGGTTTTAAAGGACAAAAAGACGCCGCCAATTGAGGCGCTCCTCCGATGCTGAAGCTGCCGCATCAGACCGCGACATGCCCGGCTTTACCAAGAGGGTTTTAGTTTTTACGACGCCGCAATCCGCGCACTCGAAGTTGTGGATCGCAAGGTCATAGCGAGTCGGATGTGGTGTGATGGACCTCAGCCTGATGGGTTTGCGACACTTCGGGCAAGTGTCATTCATAAAAATATCAATAGACATGACGAGCTCCTTTCGCGCTGGGCGAACTGAGGTCACTCGAAGGGTTAACACGGCCGTTCTTGTAGTCCCGCTTGCATCCAGGTCCGTGCAAGCTCAAGCGTGCTTTGTCTATCCTGATCGGTTTTGGCGTCGGCGGCCGAGAGGATCGCCTCTTTGGCAATATTGCCAGTACTGATCTGTTATCGACATGGGCAAACCTCGTGCCCGATCCCAAAGCCAGCGTGCATGCCCTAACAGCAGCCGTCCGGTCAAAATTGCTCACTTCGCTCAATTGGGTATATGCCGGTCACAATTGGGGTAATTACCGACCTTGCACTTCAGTTATCGACGTCTTTGTTGTCTTGTTGCTCATGGCCGACCTTGGATCGCTCAGTCTTATCTTTGCTGGTGCCGATGGTCTTTCCGGACATGTTGCCTGGATTGTAATGGAACTTTCCAGGCTCCTTTTCGCCGGGTTGCTTTTGGTTTGGATTTTTGTTGTTGGTCACGGAATGCCTATATGAGTCGTACTTCGTGCGGTTGCTGTTTTGGCTTTAAAGCGGAAATCCTACCCGCCTGAACCGGCTTTGTTCTTTTCTGATATGGTGCAACGTTCCCGTGGAACGATCGTTCCTTAGGATTGCGCTGCCTCGCCTGATAAAACCGAAGACCCCCGCGAGGGGGCCCTGCGGAGGTCTTCGGACTCATTACAGCGCAGGCGCGCGAGGGGCTGGAGCGAGGTGGAGTGCCTGTGCTGCGTTTACAACTTTGCGCCCAGCGCTTCCCAAAGCTGTGCCGAATTGCTCACTTCGATGGGTCGGCGTCTGGCTGTGAATATCTTACCGGTGATCGTCGTGGCGATCGTCATGGTGATGGCGGTGTCGCGTGGACAAGTAGAGGTCACCGTGGTCCCGGCGATGGTGTCGCACGCCGACGCCGACGCTGCCGACCTCAACTCCGACGCCTGCCGCGACGATCATTGGTTTGTCGCCGGCGCTCAAAGAGCCGGCAAATGCCGGCATGGTTAGGAGCGGAACAACAAAAAGTGCGAGTAAAGCATTCTTCATAACATTCTCCTGGGCTGGGGACGCTGGCCGTCCCACTGCTCATCAGAATGCGCGTTTGGTGTTCCTGTAGTCTGCGATCTGGAACGATACCTCGATGAGGCCGTTACCCCAGACACCAAAAAAATAAAGAACGAGGATACGGCAATGGACAAAGATCGAATCGAGGGCTCGGCCGAGCAGGCCAAAGGAGCGGTGAAAGAGACTGCCGGGAAGGTTTTTGGCGATAAGAAGCTGGAAACCGATGGCAAGACCGACAAGGCTGCCGGCAATGTGCAAAACGCGATCGGCGGATTAAAGGATGCGGTGCGCGGAAAATAGCCACAGCTCAAGGGAGACTTCCCATGGAATTGATCCTGATTATCGTTGTGCTGGTGCTGCTGTTTGGCGGCGGCGGCCATTACTTCGGTCGCTCTCGTGGGTATTGGTGATTGAACGCGGTCCTACGCTCGGTAAGCAGGGGCGGACAGACTTCATAACCCCGTTGAAGCCCAGATTGCCGGCGTGCTGCTGGTCGCCGGTTTCAAGATCGTCGATCGTCTTCGCGCTTGATCTGCGGCTGGTCGCGCAGAACGACGTTCAACAATGAACTGTGGATTTCGATGTTGCCATTGTAATCGATCAAGCCCAATTTCCGAAACTTGTTCATGAAGAAGCTCACGCGGGACCGGGTCGTTCCGATGATCCCCGCAAGCGTCTCCTGGCTGATTTTTGCGATGATCGGCTCCGGCCGG
>Ga0181537_10005652_pt1 | contig 10081 bp, 6 predicted proteins | sample PEATcosm2014_Bin_39_FD_119765 | JGI IMG/M metagenome (GOLD analysis project Ga0181537, IMG submission 119765) | Peatland microbial communities from MTU Mesocosm Facility, Houghton, MI, USA - PEATcosm2014_Bin23_10_metaG | ecosystem: Environmental > Terrestrial > Soil > Wetlands > Peat | place... | reverse complement strand
CGGGCAGCACCTCGGGCCTGGGGGTCTTCGCGAGCGCCGCGGCCTGGTCCACGGTCACCTTCCTTTTCTCGGCGGGCACGATCTCGGACTCGACGCGGGCGCGGGCGAGCGGGGCCGCGAGGAAAACGGCGGCGAGCGCTCCGAGCGCCAGCGGGGGTATGTTCCAGGGGCGCCTCATTGGTAGCCCAGGAGCTCGAGGTTGAGCTGCATCAGCAGCTGGCCCCCGCGCAGCTCGGACTGCGGGTGGATGGTGCACGTGAGGACCCGGCAGTAGTGATCGCCGCGCTCCAGCTTGCGCAGGAGGTCCATCAGCTTCGGGTAATCGCCCTGGGCGGAAATGGAGAAGCCGACCGGCGTGAAGTTCGTCTTCGGAGCGTTCTTCGAAGGCGGGGTCCAGGGGATCTGCCTCGGGTCCGCGAGCTTCGTGCTCGTGTCGCTCTCCAGCTGGTAGAAATACTGCAGGTTCTCGGCCAGCTGGCCCACCTTGATCATGCGGTCCCCGATCGCCTTGTTCGAGGCGACGAGGGCCGCGTACTGCTCCGGGAGCTTGTCCGAGTCGTCGATGTTCGCGGCGAGGAGCTCGCCGTCCTTCGTCTTCTGCGCAAGGACCGTCTCGGCCTCCGGGAGCAGGTCGCTGCGCAGGTACCAGACCACGCCGAGCGCGATGCTGACGAGGACGCACGTGACCGAGATCACATTCTTCTTCAGGAAGGCTACGAGGTCCTCGTTGCTCATGACTTCTTCGGCCCCTTCAGGTATTCGCAGAAGATCTCGATCACGAGGCGGCCCGTGGTCGAGTTCTTCCTCATCGTGAGGAGGTTCACGTCATTGAACATGGGCCCGAGGACCTTGTCGGCGCGCAGCTGCTTCTCGTAGGCCGACGCGTCGATGGCGGCGTGGTCGGGGGCGCCCTTCACGGTCGCCTTGATCGAGAAGCCCGTGTCCTTGAAGTCGAGGCCGTCGAAGGCGATCTTCTTCGGGGTGATCTGCCCCAGGCGCAGCACGATCTCGGAAAGGACGGGCTTCGAGGCCACGAAGTTCGCCACCTCCTCCGTCTTCTCCTCCTCCTTCTTGAAGTTCTGGTAGAGCGCGACAGCCTTCTCGCTCTGCTTGGTGTCGCGGTCGATCGACTTCTGCCAGTCGTCAATCTGCTTGTTCACCTCGTGGAGCTTCCACTCCTGGAAGCCGAGGAGGAGCAGGAGCGCGATGACGAGGAGCATGGCGGCGCCATTCACGAAGAAGGCGGTGCGCACGACCTTCGTGTCGGGAAGGTTCGCCTCGATCCTCAGGTTGGGGTGCCAGGGCGACACCTCCGTCAGGGCGTCACTTTTTTTCGTCTGCGCCATTCAGGGTGTTGTAGTGGACCATCAGGCTCATGAGCCCGAACCAGCGGAATTCCCCGGCCGTCTTCACAAGCGCGTCCGGGACCACGACCTTTCGCGACCTGAGCCAGGGGATCGGGTCGAACTTCAGCGAGGCGATGCCGAGCGAGGTGGCCAGCGCCCCCTCGAGCCAGGCGAGCTTCGGCGAGAGCTGGATGCATACGACCTGGCCGACCGACTGGCCCGTCTGGACCTCGTAGAACCCGATCGACGACTGGAGTTCCTTGAGGAGCCGCTTGATCAGGAGCGGGCCCATGCCCGTGAAATCAAAGGTGTTGGACCGGAAAAGCTTCCTCGCGGACTCCTCGTCCTTGAGCCCGAGCTCCTTCTGCACGACCGGCACCATCGCCTCGAGCCCCTGCGGGATCGGCCTCGAGGCCTCGACGCCGGCCGAGGAGACGATGAAGCTGTGCGTGGTGTCGTTGCCGACGTCCAGGACAAGCGTCGGGGTCTTGGACTTCTCGAACGCGAGGCAGTCGACCAGCGCGCCGAGCGTCGCGACGCTGCCGAGCTCCAGGCGGTCGGGGAAGATGCCGAGGTTGAGCAGGTGCTCCTGGGTCGCGCTGATGTCGTCGTTCGGGGCGCCGCAGAAGACGACCTCCTTCTGGCTCGCCTTGGCCAGGTCGTAGTCGGCGCCGTCGTTGGCGTTGATCAGGGCGAGCGTGAACTTGTCGGGCTCTATCCTCAGCTGCTGGGTGAAGACGTCGGCCATGTAGCCCGGCTCCTTCATCTTCTTGAGCTCGAGGGTGTACTTGCGCACCACCCGCTTGGGCGGGTAGACACCGACAACCGAGTGCATGTAGCCGCTCGGGGGCTTCCGGGGCTGCATCTGCTTGATGGCCTCGGCGATGGCCGCCTCGTCTCCAAGGGCGCACTCCTTCAGCTCCTCGATCTCGAGGGGCGCCGACGACGCGGACGTGCGTGCAAAAAGCACCGAATTCTCGTTCAATTCGACGAAATAGCCCTTCGTCTTTTTGGAGAAAAGCATGGGTGCGTTATGAGGGAATTGCCTCCTCGGCTGTCCCTTACGTTCACGGAAAGGGCCAGTCCTTGGAGAATGGATGGCCATCCGATCAGGTAAACACCCCATTTACAAGGCGAAACAGGCATTAACCCTACGCCCGTAGGTATTTACCCTTATTTAAAATATGACCCGCCGAGGCCGCCGACGGGCCGCGCCCACTACTTTTGCCAGGTACGCTTCTTGTGGCGATTCGACTTCAAGCGCTTCCTGCGCTTGTGTTTATTCATCTTGAGACGGCGCTTCTTCTTGAGATTGCCCATAAATTTGGTCCGTTGAACGTGCGAGCCGCCCCGGGGCCTGTCGAGTGCAATCTTGCCCGCGCTCAGGGGCTTAAATGACCTGGGACAGGCCTTCGACCGCAGCAGAGAGGCCCGCGACGCTCGAATACACCCACAGCCGCACCCGGCATCCCGGGAAAAATCCCGAGGCGCAGGACCCATAGGCCGAAAGCTGGCCCCGGTACTCGGCGCAGAGCCGGGCGAGGAGGGCCGAATCGTCCTCCCCGGCACCCCTTCGGTTCGTTTTCCAGTCGACTATCCACACCTCCCGGGCCTCGGCGTCGTGCAGGACCAGGTCGATGACCCCGTCGATCCAGCCGTCGGGGGGCAGCGGCGCGAAGATCCCCGCCTCGGCGAGCCGGGTCCAGCGCGCCTCCCGGATGAGACGCAGGGATTCGCTTCCCAGGAGCCGCGTCCACTCCTCCCCCGCCCTTTCCGCGAAGCCCTGCTCTGCGGCCCGCACGAGCGAGGCCTCGCCATGGGCCTCGATCGCGGCCGCATCGCCCTCCCAGGGCATGAACTCCATCGTCTCGTGCCACCAGACGCCGTATTCGAGGGGGTCGGGACCCGCCTTCACGGCCTGCGGTAGGTCTACCGAGGACTCGTGGAGGGCCGCCCGGGCAGGGTCGGGATGCCCGGCGAGCTGGTGGGGAAGTATCCTGTTGGGGAAATCCGCGGGCATCGCCTCGGCATCGGAACGGGCTCCTTCGGGGGCGCCGCCGCCCGGGGGAACCTCGGCCATCACCGCCTTTTCGGAGGACGGGGGACTTGTCCCGGGAATAGGGTCAAGGAAGGCCGGATCCAGCCCCCAGAGGTCTGCAAAGCTGTTCTTTCCGGCGCGGTCGGGCGACCAAGGGATGAGAAGCGAGCGCTTGGGCCGGGTGAGCGTGACATAAAGCAGGCGCACGAGCTCGCGCACCCGGCCCCGCTCGAGCGCTGTCTCCGTATCGAGGGGAACGCTGTCGTTGTCATACACGAGGCGCGGCAGGCCGGGCCCGCCGGGGACCATGCGCAGTCCGGAATCGCGCTCCGTGTCGATCGGCCGCCAGAGCCCGACCGGGATCACCACCTGCCATTCGAGGCCCTTCGCGGAATGCGAGGTTGAGAGATTGATGGAATCCCTTGAAGGCCTCCCGAAGGGCCGCTGCCCGTCAATCGAGCCGAGGAGGTCGCGCAGCCATGCCCGGGGTCCGCCCCCGGCGGCCCCGATGTCCGCGGCCCTCGCGAGCAGCCTCGCAAGCTCGTCGCCAAGGCCCCCGTCCGGGTCGGCGTACCGCGCCTTGGCGGCAAGATCGCACGCCTCGGCGAGCTCCGAGGCGAAGCGCAAGAGCGAATCGGCCTCCATGTCCGCCCGGTTGATGAAGGGCGCAAGCACCCCGACGGCCCTGGCCACGGGCGCTTCGAGCCCGCCCGGATCCTCCCAGTTCAGCCTCCCCTTCTCAAACGCCCTTGCTATCGCGGCGTCGCTTATCGAGAAGACCTCCCGCAGCACACCCACCCACTCGAACCCGTTTTCGGGGTCGCACACCACGGCGAGAAGCCCGCAGAGCCACGCATAGACCGGATTGTCCCCGTTGCGGTTGCGCCGCGAATGCAGCACGGACTTGAGCCCCGCCGCCTCGAGCTCGTCGCGCACGATGGCGAGCCATCCCGCCCGCGGCGCAAGGATGCAGACGTCCCCCCACGACGAGGCGCCCAGGTCGACGGGCTTGCGCGCTGCGAGAAACGCCGCGATCAGGCGGGCCTCGTGCGAGAGCCGCGCGTCCCTCGTGGGCTTCCCCGGCACCGGGGCGATCGGGAGAATCCATGCGTTTCCATTGTGATTCGACGGGCCCGCGACGAGCGGCACGTACTCCACCTGGCGCAGCCTCGCCTGCGCCCCCTCCTCCTCCGGAAGGCCGAGGTTGTGTTCGCGCCCGGCACCGAAGGCGGCGGGTAGCGTCGCGTTCAGAATGTCCACGACCCGGCGCGGCGACCGGAACGTCACGCTGAACACGAGCCTCTCGCCGCCAATGTGTCCCCTAAACGCGTCGACGTGGGTGTTGAAGTTTCCGATGTCGGCCCGATTGGAGAAGATTCCCTGCTGCGCGTCGCCGACCATGCAGAAATGCCCCGGCTTGGGCGGCGCGCCCCCGCCGGCGGGCCAGGTGCCGGGGACGGCCCCGGGGGGGCGCGTGATCTCCACAAGGACGGCGAACTGCTTCGGGTCGGTGTCCTGGGCCTCATCCAGGATCACCCGCCACTCCTCCCCTCGAATGGCCTCAAGGATCACCGCGTCGTCGACAATCGAGAAGGCGGTCTCCACCTGGTCCGCGTAGGTCTGAATGCCCCGGTCAAGGCGCCAGGCGCGGTAGCGCATCGAGAGCTCCCCGGCCAGAGCGCCGCCGGCCCGCGCGAGCCAATCCTTGAGCGGCTCGAAAAGCCTGTGGAACAGGTCCTCGATGCCGCCGGCGGTGCCATCCGGCCTGGCGATCGGGAGCGGCTCCGCGTCCTGTGCAAAGCGGATCCACCAATCGCGGGCCAAGTCCTTGTTGCGTGCGAGCTTCTCGGCCGCGGGGCCCTTCCTCGTGGTCGCCGCCGCGATCTCGCCCAGGATGCCAGGGGCCGGGCCCGGCGGGGCCGAGGAGGGCACGTCGCGCATCAGTCGCTCGGCGGTCGGCCGGTCAAGGCCCCTCGCCAGGTCGAAGATGTCGTCCAGCGTCGTGTGCCTGAGGAACGCGTCTATCTGGGGGCCGCTCAGCGCCGAGAATGCCATGGGGTCCTGCTCAAGGAATTCCTGCCAGGACTCGTCCTCGCCGTCCCCGATGACGGTCGGGTTCAGGTGGATCCCAAGCGGGCTGCCGTGGCGCCTGGCGAGTATGAGGCAGAAGCTGTGTATCGTCCCAAAGAATACACGGTCAAGGCTGCCGAGGGCGTCCGCCTCCCCGCCGGGCTGTTCGGCCATGCGCCTGTGGAGCGCGGACCGGGCGCCTGATTCTATCTGGGAGGCCGCCTTCTTCGCGTAGGTGACGACGGCCGTGTTCTTGAGCATCGAGGCGCCCGACGGCGAGACCGCCATCGCCGCCAGCCGCTCCGAGATCGCCGTCGTCTTGCCCGACCCGGCGTTTGCGACCACCGCAAAATTGGTCCCCCACTCGTTGGCAAAGCGGTCCCGGGCCTCCTGATCCGCGGGCCTTTTATTCATCGCCGCCCTCCCGGAACTCGGCCGGCGGCGAGGCGCCGAAGGTCGCCGCAAATTTGGATTCGAGGATCACAGGGTCGATCGGCGCGCATGCAAGCGGCCAGACGAACGGATGCGTATACTTGGTTTTTTCCTCCGTGCGCGCCCCGTAGAGCCCCGTTGAGAGATGGGTGCCGATCATTTCCAGCATGGCGCAGGCCTCATCGGCCTCGTCCATGCCCAGGCCGCTCGGCCGGTCGTCGGGCTTGAGCATCCAGACGCTTCCCGCGGCGCCGAGCGTCCGGGCCGCCTGGAGATACACACCCAGCTGGAGCGAGGCCCCGGTGGCCGCCATTCTCGCCGCGGACAGGGCTTTGTCGGCTCCCGTCTTGAAGTCGACGATCCGGACCTGCGCATCCTGCCACCCCGGCCGGTCGGACAGCACGATGTCGGGCCTCCCGCTCACCGTTATCCGTCCCGCCGCGCCGACAGCGATGCTCGTGCCGTCGGGTATGGGGAGTTCGACGGCGCCGAACCCCGCGGACTGGAGCGCATACACCTGCTTCAGGAGCTCTCTCGCGCAATGCGCGGCGTCTCGCTTGAACGAGTCCCAGTAGCGGTCGTCCGGACGCGAGTCGCGCAGACGCTCGATCTCGCCCTCGAGTCGGGCCCGGGCGGAGGCGGGATCCGGCATCGTCGCGAAGGCTCCGCCGGAGTGAGTTCCCCGAAGTGCCGCCGCGAGCATCGCGTGCACCGCCGTTCCTACGGCCTTCCCGCGCGAGCGGGCAAAGGGGCGCCACTCCACCATCCGTACCCCGAGGATGGAGCCGAACCAAAGGGTCGCCGGATCCCCAATGGCGCGCTCGATGTCGCGCGCCGAAAGGCGGGCGGGTCTCCTGTGCCCTCCCGGGTCCCCCAGGAAAAATTCGTCGAAAGGCGCCCGCGGGTCCCTTCGACGGTGCCAGACGCCGCTCCAGGCCCCGGCATCGGCCCCAGGGGCAGCCGTGGAGGGATATGATTCGGCCATTCGCTCGAATTCCGGGGCGCCGACGCTCTCTCCCGAGAACAGGCCCTTGGCCAGCATCACCCGCTCGAGCCACGGGTTCGGTCCCAGCCGCACCTCGGGCTCCTCCTCCCCGAAGACCGCCGCGCTGAAGAGGACGCGCCGGCGGGTGTCCCTGGCGATCGTGCAGTAGAGCCGGCGCTCCGTGGCCGCCTGGTCGTCGCTCGTCGGCATCCCGAGGCGGAAGGGTCCCAGCGACCTCTGGAGGCCCCTCCTCGCCTCGTCTCCAAGCCAGCTGCTCGGTTCGCAGCGCGCGGGCCAGGTCCCCTTGTTGGCCTCGACAAAGATCGAGTCGGACCAGGCGACCCCCGCGGCGCGGCGGCAGGTCGTGAGCGTCACGCGTGCGAACCCGTTCGCGCCGCTCGCCCCGGCGAGCGGTCCCTTCTCGGGAAGGAACGCGCGCAGGGCCGTCATCACGGCTCCGAGCGGCATCGCTTCGGGGGCCCTCCGCGCGAACTCCCTCAGGGGCTCCCATCCCGAGGGCCCGAGGACCCCGAGCCGCGTCAGCGCCGCATCGAAGAGGCCGAGCGCATCCGCCAGCGTGAGCATCGCGGGCCAGCCGGGAAGGATGAGGCGGGCAATCCTTGCCACTTCGGCCCCATTGGGGCCGGCCGCCGCAAGCCGGTCCAACTCGGCTTCGACGGAATGCGACTGGACCTCGTCGAAGTACTTCTGGCAGGCCCTTCTCGCCGCGCCCTGAGTGACCTTCGCGCGTCCCTCGAAAAGCAGCAGCGGCCAGAGGGCGAGCAGCTCCTCGAGCCGGCACCCCCTCCCGTAGAAGTCCGCGAGAGCCCGGTGGATGCTCGCCTCGACCGGGGGGGTTCCCGCGGGCCCGACAAGGTCCGCGTAGGCGACGCCCCTGTTCCTGAGAAGTCCCGCAAGGCGGGCGTGCGCGACGCCCGCTCCGGGGAAGACGACCGCGATGTTGTCGGAGCCCCCGGCAAGCAGCCTTACGATCCGGTCGGCGACCAGGCTCATCTCGTCCGTCCTCGACCATCCGACCACCGCGTCGGCGCGGTCGGCCGACCCTCCCGAGCCGATCCAAAGGTCCGCGACGCCCCGGCAATATTCGGACGGGTCGTCGGCCGTCACGGGCCGGGGCTCCGCCCCAAGCACCCTCGCCCAGGCATCCACCCATTCCTCGGCGAAGGCGGTCCTCCCGGCGAAGTCGGGCTCGGCAACCACCACGGTCACCGATTCGCAGCGCCGGGCCACGGCCACGAGCCCGAAGAATTCCGCCCACCCTTCAGAGCCGCCCGCGAGAATGAGGGCCCTGTCGGCGATCCGCCGGCCGGCCGTCGCATCCGCGCCGACCACCTCCGCGAGGTCCTGGCACGCCCCGAGCTCGTATCCGTGGGCCGAGGCCCATTCCACCATCTCCCCGAAGACGGCGCGCAGTTCGCCCCTCGGGAACTGCTCCGCCCGGAATCCCGCCCTCGCGAGGTCGTTGAACTCGCCGAGGGCGGACTCGAGATCGCTGGACAGGCTCTTCCAGAGGCCGCGCGCGGGGTCGTCGGCCGCGAGGGCCGAGAGGCGGGCCTCGATCCGCGAAGAGAGCACGAGCAGCTGGAGGCTCGTGGCCAGGGGTTTCGCAAGGCCGCGTTTCTTGCGGGCGAGCCCCGGGGTCAGGAATTCGACTCCAAGGAGGGCGATGCCCTCGTCGACGCAGCGCTGCTTCAGCGCCTGGGTCTGGCCGCGGGTGGGCGCCACGACGATCGAGCGCCGGAGGCCCCCGCTGCGCGCCTCAAGCCAGGGACGTATGACTCCCCGCCAATCGCTGTCGGCGAAGCGCGAGAAAAACAGGTCTGCGCCAGGGTCGTTCTTCAATTTGGGATGGCACGCAGCCATCCCAAAAACCCGCTTACTTCGCGAGCACGTACTTCGCCGCGTGCGACTTGGCGCGCGACGCCGCGTTGCGGTGGACCACCCCCGACTTCACGGCCTTGTCCATCGCTGAAAGATAAGCCCTGCCGGCCGTCTTGGCGGCGGCGGCGTCACCCGACTTCACGGCGGCGTCAAAGCCCTTGTGGAGGGTCTTCAGGCGCGTCTTCAGTCCCTTGTTGCGGAGGGTCAGGCGCACCGTCTTGCGGGCTGCCTTGATAGCGGATTGGGTATTGGCCATGGTCGTGGTGAAATTAGGAGTCGGCCAAAGACTCATACCCGCAGGGGCGAGTCAAGGGTGTTGTGGGGCCGGTAGTGTCCTAATTTGGCCCGTGAACGCCGATAACGGTCATTCTTGGGGTCTGGATCGTGACAAATATGGGGACACAGCGCCATGAGCGGGACAACCCCATCAGCGGGCCGCCATAGCCCTAAGCCTGATCCATATACCAAAGTTCGTAATCCAGACCATGCGCTACTGCTTGAGCTACGATCTTACCAAAAGCATCTCTGTCACCATCTCGCTCAAGTAGCCATGAACGCTCACCAAGCCTTCGGCTCCCTTTGGCTTTCAGCTTTATTCCTGTGGTGTGCGTCACGAAGCCTTCTATCTCTTGCGCATAGGCGAATTCAGCGCCGTCTTTCTTATCCACGAATATAAGGGCATATTTCATCGGGAGGAGGGGTTGACCGCAGGAAGCCATAATGATTAGCTCACCGCTATACCTAAATGGCCCTGATACGCAGCGGACAGGATTTGAGTGCGGCTCCGTTCGGCATGATGAAATGCCCGGACTGCCAGGCTGTCATTTCTCAGAAGGCCAATTCCTGCCCTAAATGCGGTCGAGTTGTGAAGCCTCTAGGGCTTACAGTCCTAAAGGTGATCCTATGGGTTATGGCTATCAGCATAGCAATGGGTGTAATCGCCACGATTCTGCGGGCGATTCTCGAATAGATTTTCGTTGCATTTAATCGCAAGTCGATAAAGCTACGTCTTAGGCGCACCGAGAACGTCCTCCAGTTCGCCCTAATAACTAGGAGGTCAGGTGAAAATACCCAACCGTGCGCTCGGGCTAAATGGCCGCTATTCTGGGCGCGTGTAGTAAAACAGAAAACCCCCGCTTCTGGAGAAGTCAGGGGTCATATCTGAGAGGCCACCTCTCTTTAAAACTGATGCAGAGCCTATGGCTTTAGCTTGGTGAGTCAACTACTAACGACTGTTAGACAAGGCGGTTGCCTCCAGCATTTTGCTTCGGCCCCATTCAGCCATCCTAAGACCGGCACGCTTTGCGG
>Ga0181537_10005651_pt1 | contig 10082 bp, 5 predicted proteins | sample PEATcosm2014_Bin_39_FD_119765 | JGI IMG/M metagenome (GOLD analysis project Ga0181537, IMG submission 119765) | Peatland microbial communities from MTU Mesocosm Facility, Houghton, MI, USA - PEATcosm2014_Bin23_10_metaG | ecosystem: Environmental > Terrestrial > Soil > Wetlands > Peat | place... | reverse complement strand
GAGCATTGATTGGCCGTGCCGGCTACTACATTCGCCTCGCCATTTCGCCGGCCAGCGACAATGAAGTTCTCGTGGCCAACAGTTCCTTCCACCAGTCACTCGATGGCGGGGAGAACTTCAAAGAAGTCCCCTGGGGCGGAGACACACACGACATCTGGATCGACCCCACCAATGCCGATCGCTTCGTGATCACCGACGACGGCGGCCTGAGCGTCACCACCGTGCATGGCCGCGGTTTTCACCGCGCGACTCTGCCCATCGGCCAGATGTACCACGTCGACGTCGACAACCAGATTCCTTATTACTTCTACGGCAACATGCAAGACGGCGGAAACATGCGCGGCCCGAGTCTGCCCGTGGACTCCAGGGAAACCGGCTGGGATCACGAAATGGGCGGTTGCGAATCTGGTTTCACCGTTCCTGACTTGGCAGATCCAAACGTCGTATGGGCCACGTGTTATGGGAATAAAGTCACCCGCTGGGACGCCCGAACCAAACACGCGCGCTCCGTCAGTCCATGGATGCATACCCTGGATTCACCGCCGAACGATATCAGTTATCGCTGTCACTGGACCGCACCGCTCGCAGTCGATCCCTTCGACCACAATACCGTCTACTACGGCTGCCAGGTAATCTTCAAAACCATGAATGCCGGCCAGAGTTGGTCGATCATCAGCCCGGACCTTTCCACCCAGGACCCGTCTCGCATCGTGCCTTCGGGCGGAATCGTCGGCGATAACCTTGGACAATTCTATGGAGAAGTTGTCTTTGCAATCGCACCTTCCAAAATTCAGAAGGGACTCATCTGGGCTGGAACCAACGATGGCCAGGTCTGGCACACAAATGATGGCGCGAACTGGATCAACGTGACCAAGAATATTCCCGGGCTGCCTCCGTGGGGCACAGTCACGAGCATTGCGCCTTCGAATTTCAATCCCGCGGCCGCATACATCAGCGTGGATTTCCATCTCATGGATAATCGCGATCCTTTCATCTACAAGACGACGGACTTGGGCAAAACCTGGAAGCAAATCAGCGGAAATATCCCGAAACACTCTTTATCTTATGTCCGTACCATCGCCGAAGATCCGAATTGCGAAGGCCTGCTGTTCGCCGGTACCGGCAGTGGTCTTTACTACACTCTCGATGACGGAACCCACTGGACCGCTCTCGAGACAGGATTGCCGCACGCCCCGGTCACCTGGGCCGTGGTGCAAAAGGACTTTCATGATTTAGTGATTTCCACCTATGGGCGAGGACTGTACATTTTCGACGACATTACGCCGCTGGAACAGCTGGCAAAGAATCACTCTGATGCCTCGGTCATCCTGTTTGAACCGCGCCGGACCTACCGTTTTACCCGTGGCGGCCAGGCCATGCTCAACTTTTCGCTCAAGACCGCACCGAAGGATCCGATACAGCTTGAAATCTTGGACTTGGAAGGGAAGGTAATCAGAAAGCTCGAAACGAAGGGTCGCGCGGGCTTGAATCGTGTGTCATGGGACCTGCGCTATGAATCTCCGCGACTGATTGCGCTGCGAACAACCGCCCCCGACAATCCGCACATCTGGGAGGAACCTCGCTTCCGCGATTCCGATTCGCGGCCCATTACCCACTGGGGAACCAAACCAGCCGAGGCTGGTCCCGTCGTGGCCCAGGGAAACTACACCGTACGCTTGAAGATCGCAGACCAGTCCTACATCCAGCCTTTGACCATCTTGCGCGATCCTCGCGCGCCCGGGTCCGACGCAGATATTGAGCTTTCCGTGAAAACTCTGCGCCGCATCAGCGCCGATATTGACCGCGTCTCGGATACGGTCAACCAAATCGAATGGCTGCGCAAGCAAATCGAGGTGATCGAGACGATGCTACGGCCGCCCAGGAAGAAAGAGAAGGAGAAGCCCGTGGTCGATGAGGATGACGAGGACGACGAAGGTGGGAAAGTTGCGCCCGCCCCGCCACCGGTCTTGGACGAAGCTCAAACAAAACGCAAAGCCGAACTCCTGAAAACCACAGAAGATCTGGACAAGAAACTGTCCGCCGTCGAATACAAGCTCGCATCGCCGGCCCTGCTCAATAGCGATGACAAGTACTTCGTCGAGCCTTACCAGGTTTATCTCAACCTGATCTGGCTTAACGCGGAGGTCGGGACTGGCGGCGGCGACGTCGCCGGTGGTGCTGACTTTGCCCCGACCGACACTCAGCTGGAGTTACTCCATACCTTTGAAACAGAAATGGCAGTGGCGGATGCGGACTACGGGAAAGTGATGAAAGAGGATCTTCCCGCGTTGAATCGCTCTCTCGCGGATAGTAGCTTTGCAGCCCTGCTCGCTCCGCTCAACTCCGGGCCGGCGAAGCAGGAATGATCGAACCGCTACAGACGAAGTCTGACTCGATCAGGCTAACGAGAACTGAATCGTCATGGGTCAGCCTTTGCCCATCCTTGAGATTCGGGGCGGATGGCGGACGACAAAGAGTTTCAGAGGTTTCAAGTGGGTCTCGCCAGGCGTCGCTCAGTAGTGGGAATTCCGATGTGATGGTACCGGCGCATTGTTTTTTGCTCTCCGTGGAATTGGTACAAATTCTGCGCTGTCGTTACCGCGTTTGAAACCACGCCCTCGTGACCGGACTTTTGCGGCACGAAGTCGAATTGTACTCACTGGTTTTGGCACGAGGCAGATTCGGGAATGCATGACGGGCAAACATGAAGTAATCCCAAAGTAAGGTTAGCCGACAATTCGGGCGCAATCTCGCAGTTGTGCTGCGCTGCCCATTCTGCTTCACGTGTACACTCAGGAACAAAAGGCGAGGTCAACGTAACATTTCACGTACTCCTGATCAGAAATCATCAGTTGCGGCAGGTGCATCTCTAGGAATGGAGACGAGCATAACGCGGCGCGACTTTCTTGGCTCCGCTTTGCTCGCCTCCGGATCCGCTTTGCTCGGTGGTATAGCTCCGGCAGAGCTACTCGCTCAGAATGATGACTTCGCGGGTTACGGCGGCGTCGGCGACTACAGCACTGCGAATGGCAACACTCTGGATGTTCTCGAAGCAGGTCACGCGATTCGCGACCGCGTGTACGACCCGCTTCCGAAGAACATCATCGATACCGGCGAGCTCTATGACTGCGTAATCGTAGGTGGCGGGATTAGCGGACTCGCGGCCGCTCTGTTCTTCGAGCGCGAGGCCGGCCCGGGAATGAAATGCCTGATTATTGAAAACCATCCCATTTTCGGCGGTGAGGCGAAGCAAAATGAGTTTCTCGTCGAAGGCAAGCGACTGATCGCCCACCAAGGCTCAGCCATCTATCAGGTTCAATACCCGCATAGCTTCCTGGCAGGGTTCTACGAGTCCATCGGGTTACGGGCACCGCAGCTGACCTATCAAAGCTGGGCGGGACCAGACCCAGAGTTTCCTCTCTCCAAGACTCCTTATGAAGCGGTGGGTCTGCAGCATGGACGATACGGGTTCTGGTTTGGAGCCCGGTTCAATCAGAGACCGGGGAAGTGGTTGATGGATCCGCTCGGGAAAAACCTCGAAGGCGCTCCCGTTTCAAACGCGACTCGACTCGAATGGCTGAACTGGTTGAAAGGCAAGCCGGCGGCAGGAACGAAGTTCGAACCTCCCAAAGTCGAAGGGGACGCGATTTCCCGGTATCTCGATTCGATCACGCTGGAACAGCACTTCATGGAACGATTCGGTCTTGGCCGCGAGACGGTTCGCACGTTCCTCTCGCCGGTCGAGGGAGGCGGCTCGGGCTTAGGACCGGATGCTTTGTCTGCGTACTCAGACTATGCGTTTCGAATGCTGCACCCTTTACCGGACGAAGAAGGTGGTTCTGATCAGATGTTTCCAGGCGGCAACACGACCATTGCGAGACTGATGTTGAAAAGTTTGATCCCGAGCGCGATCAATGGTCCACATAGCGTGGAAGGAGTTTGCCAGAACCAGGTGAACTTTGCTGCTCTCGACGCCGCCGGAGCCGCAACGAGAATTCGCCTGTCGTCCACTGTCATCCATGTAGAGCATGAGGGGCAAGCCCAGAAAGCCGACTCAGTCACGATCGCATATTCAAAAAAAGGCAAGTTGTACGGCGTCAAGGCGCGCTCGGTTGTGATGGCGGGCGGATGCTGGACTACGAAACACATTCTGAAGGATCTTCCCCAGACCGAGCGCCGGGCATATGCGCTGTTTTACCGCTCACCGTGCATGATGGTTAACGTTGCTGTCAGAAATTGGCGGTTTCTGTACAAGATGGGAATGAGCGGTTGTCGTTGGTACGAAGGCTTGGGCAACTACATGGAGGTTCGCAAGCTGGCGCTGACTGGGGTTGAAGATCGAACAATCGGTCCGGACTCGCCGATTGTGCTCAGCTTGAAAGTCTTGTACTCATACCCTGGAGCTCCAACCGAAGAGCAGGGGAATCGCGGTCGCGCGGAAATGTTGGGAACGTCTTTCCGAGATTATGAACAACAAGTCCGTGAGCAATTTAACGAGATGTTCGCACCAGGCGGCTTCGATGCGCGGCGCGACATCGCCGGAATCATCTTGAATCGCTGGGGACACGCCTATCTGAGCCCACAACCTGGATTCTTCTTTGGACGCGACGGTCAACCCGCTGCCCGCGAGATTCTGCGCAGTGCGCCATTCGGCCGTGTAGCATTTGCCAATACTGATCTGGCGGGAGCCATGGACCATCGTTACTCGATACTCGAAGCAAAACGGGCTGTGGGCCAGCTGCTTGATCAGGTCCTGAGCTAGGACCAGAACGGCTTGCTTGGTCAAAATGTAGTTATCAATGCTCATCGCTATGTATCTCGAACCCTCTGCGTCATCTTAGCTCCGGCGCCGTCCGTTCTTCAGACCAGCGGTTCCGACGCTTGTGTCTACATACGCGGCAGCATGCGCGCGCGAGAGGCTTCGTTCTCGGCAACTCGAAAGCGTGCCTCCCGGACTAATGCCTTTGCAAACCCGACTTGCCTTCGGGGGACGCTCAGTGGTCCGTTGGCTCGACGAAGCGGCGATTGTCGACAAGGTTAGAGTGCGCCTTCAAGTTGCCGGTGACCTTGAGGGAAAAATTCTTGTGTGCCGGCACTCCGTCCACTCCGTCTACCGTGAGGCGGATCGTGAACTCCCCTGCGCTGGTATAGGCATGAGATGCCTTGGGGCTATCTGCGCTCGTGCCGTCGCCGAGGTCCCAGTGATAAGCGACTGCGGGCACACCGCCAGCCTCGGCCTCCGCCGAGAGCGCCGAAAGCGTGATCGTCTCGCCGGTAATAGCCGCTGCGGGCACCTGTGCCGTCACCGTCGGGGCAGCCTCGGGAATGCTTTTGTCGATCAGCTTGACGACCATCACAGACTGGGGCGGCTGGTTCTCGAGGCGCACTGCGCCACCCACGAGCGCAACCGTCTCATTCTGGTTCAACACATCCGTCGCCGCAAACGTATGGCCGGCAGGCAGGCCGAGGTCCGCCAGTCTTAGCGTGTGCGAACGCAGCGTGTCCGTCCAATTGAATATCGTCAGTATGGCCTGTCGTTGATCTTCCCGGAGGAAGAAAGTACTGGGCTGTCCATCCTCCGGCTCGTAGGTCATCAGGTCTAACGGCGTGGAAGCTCGGCCGACTTTGGACATATTCAGCAACTCCCGGTTTTCAACGAGCGCCAGCCGATCCTTCTCTGAGCCCAAGACCAGCATGTCATCGCCGATCTCATACATGCCGCCGGATACTGCGGAGAGCGCGATCGACGCCTGGGCCGCACCCAGCGAAATCGAAGACTCTTCGTTCGCACGCTCCATGAGATGCGTCGCAGTGACGTTGAAGGCGTCCGGATCATTGACGAAGAAATTACGCTGCATATAGAAGCGGGCAGCGATGCCCGGAGCAGCATTCCTGGTTCTTTCAAAACTGTGGCCCGTATCCGCGGAAACTCGGCCCGTATCTACCAGGCCCACTGGGTTGAGCATGGGACTTCCATCCTTATCCAGGATCACCTCGTCGCCCACGGCGTCGCGAATTAACCGAAGACCAATGCGTTGGGCTTCGAGGGCCGTGCTGTTCGGGCGGTAACGGTAACCTTCGATCGCGGTGGTATCCATGAAGTCGAGTTTGATGAACCGGACCCCCCATTCGCGGACGAGTGTGCGGTAAGTCTGACGCAGATACTCCTGAGCTCCCGGATGGGTTGTGTCCAAAGCGTAAAGCACATCCGTTTTCTGGTCCCAGACGGCGCCAATGGGGATTGGTTCGCCCTTGGCATTGTGCACCAGCCAGTCCTTGTGGTGCTCGTAGATCCAGGCTCGGCTCGTCACCTCAAACGGCGCGGTCCATACCCCGAAGGTCAGGCCCTCTCCGATCAGGTGATGCCCGACAAACCGCAAACCATCCGGGAATTGCGTCGCATTAGGAGTCGTATATTCGCCGCGGGCGTACTGATAACCGTCATCAATCTGGAAATACTTATACCCTAATGACTTCAGATGTTCGGCTTGCCAGTCGCCATTGGCCAAAACCTCGCCTTCGTTGATGGCGCCATAGTAGACAGTCCAACTCCACCAGCCCATGGGAGTCTCACTGGAGACGCGCGAGTGATGCAGTCGACGAACCGCGTCACCATAGGCGAGCAGTTGATTGTGGTAATCCGTGCCAGCCTCGAACATCAATCGCTCTGAAACCATAGCTTCCCCGGGCTTGACGGAAAGACTCAATTCGACCTGGTCATCCGCGGGAGAATCCTTCAGATCGAATTCCTTCTGGATTTCCGTGGTTCCGGTGGATTCCACGATATAGGATGCTATCCTGGTCTTCGCACCCAACCCCTCGGCTTGCAGATGCATCAGGGTCAGAAACCGGTCTGAGGTCAGTGCGCCAAGAAATAAACTCTGCTTGCTCTCCCGGTTGTAGATGAGTTGGCTTCCTGTACCGCGATGCATCCCGCCGTCGACTCCGCCGAGGTCATAGATTCCCAGGTCCGGCCAATCTTCGCTGAAACTGTCGGAGAGAACCCGGTCTGCCGATTGACCGCCACCCAGATTGAGGATCGGCTCACCCATAGCCTCCACACTCCGCATGGCCTGCACCGTCAATTCCTTTCCCACGCTGTTTTGCATCCTTACCTGGATGGTGCCGTAAGGGTTCTGTTTGTAGAGCTGTAGTACGTAAACAAGATCGGGTTTGCCCTCCAGTCCGCTGCAAGTCACAGTGACCTCTTGGCCGGGGCCGAGATCATCTTCGAAGGCAGACTCCGCGGCCTGATGTCGCGGGTAATCGCTCGAGCGAAGCCACTGGTGGTCGACCTGTGCCGCGACACGGGACCTGAGCACCGGCTGACCATCATGCAAAGATACTTGGTACGATCCCTCCTGGGCGTTGACCGTCAGGGACAGGTGGTCGTTCCTCAGTTGCTGTGCCACACACGGCATCGCGAGCAGCAGCGTGCCAGCGGTAATCGCTAGTCCAACTCTGAAAATTGTTCCTTGGATTCTCTTCGGCACGGCAGCAATCTCCCCATGTGTGCACGATGGTCATCGCATACTACTGGATTCAGTCAGCCTGTGTGAAGCGAATACTGGGCTCGAGAATCTGTAATGCGAAGGTGATCGATGAGATGAGAGGCCTTTGGGAAGCGCGAGAGAACAGAGCTCGAAGGGAGCGTCCTGACCGTCCGCAGCCAACATGCGTCGCACACCGGGCGAAAGCTCGGTATTCTCTACGTCAAGTTCGACATCTGCCGGAAACTGACCGCGATGACAGTGCGCGCACAGGTAGGTAAGGGCGTACAAACTGGGCTTTTCCTGCCGCGGTAAGCATAGCTTTGGAGCGCAATTCTAAATAGTATGGCCGCGGCTGCAGGGTGGAGGTCGCTGTTCCGGTGCCGGGGGATCAAACTGTAGCAACTCAGTCAACACAGCCAGTCCAGCCTGATGCATCGCAGAACGAATCGCGATCTCCACCGCCTCCGGATCCAGAGGCTGCCGCTTCTCGCCCGTCCGGAAAAGAAGCTACCGATGTTCTGCTTCGCTGGCGCCTTCCTGCTGGAGGATCTTCGCCCTATTTTCTTCGCCAGATTCAGCTCTGGTTGGAGCGGGCGCGCCTCGCAGATCTTTTCGTTGATCCCCCGGGTATGTCCTCTGCAGCCGTCGTTTACCATTTAGTACATGTCGATAAAGGATTACCCCGCGCTTTCCCCGGCTTCTCGCCCAGGCGGTCCGCTTTCCGCGAAAAGATCCAATTGGTATACGCGTATTTTCACAGGTTCATTTTCAGCTTCTCAGCCGGGGTTGGGGCATTTTGCTCGATCAATTGCTGGGCTTTCAGTTCAGCCCAGAATTCGGCGGGAATCCTGGTTTGCATGGAGGTATAGTCCGCGAGAATCTGCTGTTCACTGCTGGCGCCGACGACTAAAGCGGCGGCCACATCCGGTGACGCGGAGAACTGGAGCGCTGCCGTGCGCAGGTCGACTCCGTGATTCGCCGCTACCTCGAGCAGTTTTTTTCGTTTCTCCAGAAATCCGGTGGGTATCTTGTAGGACTCTTTTCCATAGTTGTAGCGAGGGCTTCCCGAGATGAATCCGGCATTCAGCGAGGAACCAACCACGAGAGATGTGTTCTTTGTTCGGACGGCAGGAAAAAGCTGGTTCAGCGCATTCTTATGATCGATCAAGGAGTACTGCGATGCCATGAGACATACATCCGGATCGGCTTCCGCCAGTACTCGCAAAATCGGCTCGGGCTTATTCACACCGATTCCCCAGCCTTTGATCAGCCCCTCTTCCCGCATGCGCGTCAGTTCCGGAAACGCACCCTTCACGGCAATGTCGAACTGTTCCTGCCAACTCGTCGGCAGTAACTTATTATCCGAAGAAAGGTCATGGACAAATACGATGTCAAGGCTATCGATGCCGAGTCGCTGCAGGCTATCCTCGATCGAACGCCTCACGCCGGAAGCGGTGTAATCGAAAATTACCTCGTTGGGCGAGGGCGAGAAAGGGAACAGGCCCTTGTCCTTGGCTGTCCTCGATGCCTTTAGCAGTTTGCCCACTTTGGATGAGACGACATATTCACTTCTTTTCTTGTTATGAAGAAAGTTGCCATACCGTCTCTCGGCGAGACCCAAGCCATACCAGGGAGAAACGTCATAATAGCGAATACCCGCGCTCCATGCCGCTTCCAGAATCGCGTACGCATCTTTATCAGTCACTACCGCAAATTCATTTCCCAGTGGAACCCCTCCCAACCCGAATCGGAAGGGCGGTTTGTAATGCGCATGATTGCTGCCGTTGCTGGTGTTGGTTTTCATGATGCTCGTGCTCCTGCTTTCGTTTGCCTCGCGCTGCGCGGATGTACTTTCAGGCAGCAGGGCGGCGGCCGTGGTTATAGCCCATCCTTTGACGGTAATACTCAGAAAGTCTCTTCTTGTGCTCATATTCGTTACCTGCGGTGACTTCGAAAGCGCCCGAATGTGATCGCCGCCTTCAGAGGTCAAAGTTCTCCTGTAATAAACTGGGCTCGGCCGTTTCCGAAAGACCAGTCCTCATCGTTGTTCTGGGTTATTGAAACCACTACGTCCGATGCCTCCATGTCACAGCGCCGAGCCAGTTCCCGGCAAAGCAGCTCGTAGAAATTCTGCTTCTCAAGCCGGCTTCGCGGCCGTGTCGTCACTTGCACCACAACCACCCGAACGGTACGCGGTATGCCCAGTCCCGTATCCTCAATGCTCATTTCTGCCGCACTGTGCTCGTGCACAATCTGGTATCGATCCCGTTCAGGCACCTTGAACGCGGCCAGCACCGCGGAGTGAGTCGCGTCAAGCAATTCTTTCAACTCTGCTTGGCTGCGGCCCTCGATCACATCGATTCTGAGCAACGGCTCGAAATATACTTTCGTGGAACACCACGCTACGGGGGGAGATCGGTCTCGCCCGATCGGTGAGTGCGACGGATCTCTCAGCCCTTTCCCTGCGAACCGCGGATGAAGCTGCAGAAGTTCATGCGCTGAAACTTTGGATCCTCGTCCGCGAGTACATCCGCCTTACGAGCCGGTCCGCTGTCGGGGATCATCACTCCCGGGATCGAGGGTCCCTGT
>Ga0181537_10005650_pt1 | contig 10083 bp, 11 predicted proteins | sample PEATcosm2014_Bin_39_FD_119765 | JGI IMG/M metagenome (GOLD analysis project Ga0181537, IMG submission 119765) | Peatland microbial communities from MTU Mesocosm Facility, Houghton, MI, USA - PEATcosm2014_Bin23_10_metaG | ecosystem: Environmental > Terrestrial > Soil > Wetlands > Peat | place... | reverse complement strand
GAGTGTCGTAGTGCCATGTCCGGTTGGCAAAATAGATCTCCCCGGCGTCGACGTTTTGCCCGTTGGTCTTGGGCAGGTTCAAGCGCACTTCCGAGATGCGGTTGAGCGCTATCCATTGCGCCAGGGTTTTATCGCGCAATGAGCCGCTGGTCCGTGCGGTGCTGCTCACTGTGATCATCAAGGCGGCGAGCCCGATGGCGACGATCACCAGGGCAACCAATACCTCGATCAGCGTGAAACCGGACTCGCGCCCGGCATGGCGCGGGCGGCGGCGGTTCATGAACGCTTCTCCGGCCGGTCCGAGCTTACGCGGCTGATCTTGCCGAGGGCATCGCCGTCGACGGAGGCCTTCGCCGCCGAACCCCCGCGCAGCAGGGTCAGGCGAAATGGCGTGCCTTCACCGCTCGCAGCGATGGCCACCTGCGGACCCGGCGCCTGATCGGAGGACAGGTCGCGATCGATGGGTTTGATCACCACCACCTGCGAGTCGAGCTCCAATTGGAAGCTCAAGCCCCTGGGCAATTCGCGGTGCCGGAACTCGCGCTCTTCGTCCAGGGTCAGCCAGCGGTCGCGGCGCGGATCGTAGACGACGAACTCATAGGAGTTCGGTTCGATTCTGAGGCCGAAGTCCCGTCCTTCCAGCAGTGCGCGCTCGTGCAACAGGCCGACCAAACCCTCGATGCGCCGGCTTTCCTCATCGAGCTGCGAGTCGCGTCCCGTGACGCCGACCGATAGTACGGCCAGCGACACCACGATCGCGATGACCACCACCACGACCAAGATCTCAACCAGCGTGAAGCCTTTGCTGCGCATGACGGACACCGCCTGAGCGGTGCGCCTATTTTTGATCGAGCGTCGCGGTGCTGATATCCGCGTCATAGCCTTCGCCGCCCGGTTTGCCGTCGCGGCCATAGGTGATGATCTCGTATTCGCGGCCGTCGGAGCCGGGGCTCGCATATTGATAGACATTGCCCCACGGATCCTTCGGCAGGGACTTCAAGTATCCCGCCGCCGCATAGTTGGTGAGCGTGGGATCGGCAGGCTGCTTGACCAATGCCTGCAAACCTTGTTCCGTCGTGGGATATTTGAAGTTGTCGAGCCGGTACAGGTCCAAGGCCGTCTGAATCGCGCGAATGTCGCTCTGCGCCCGCTTCACCTTGGCGACGTCGACCTTATCTATAATTTGGGGCACGACGAGCGCGCCCAGCACTGACAGAATGACCACCACGACCATGATTTCGATGAGCGTAAAACCGCGTTGGCGATTATGCATAGTGACCTCGAGAATTCGTTGAATTATAGCAAAATAGGGGCGATCGATGCCGGCTGACGCCAGAGGACAGCTGGCGCGGATCGCCGCCGCACTACAGTGGGATCGCGGCCGATGGATTTGGTTGCTGCTGATTTTGCTGGTATTGGACGCGGTGTTGGGTCTTGGCGACAGTCTCGGCCAACTCCTGCGCTATGATCGCAGCGCGATTGCGGCGGGCGGCTGGTGGCGGTTGCTCACGGCCCACATTGTGCATCTGGACATTCATCATCTGGTGCTGAACGAATTGGGCTTGGTGCTGATGTGGTCGCTGTTCGCGCAGGACTACGATGTGGTCGAGTGGTGTGCCATCGTGTCGGCGGGTGCGCTGGCCATCAGTTCGGGCCTGTGGTGGCTGAGTCCGCGGGTCGTCTGGTATGTCGGTGCTTCGGGAGTTCTGCATTCGGTGATGGCCGCCGGCGCCGCAAAACACCTGGCGGAACGCACGTGGGATCGATGGATCCTGATCGTGGGTTTGTGCGCAAAGCTGTTGTGGGAACGCTGGGGTGGATCTCAAGCGCCCTCGATCGTCACCGATGCGCATTTATATGGCGCGTGCTGTGGATTCGTCGTCGGGGCTCTGCTATCCATGCGGACCGTTATAATTCGCCGCTCGCGCATTTAGGGGCTCAACTCATGTCACTCGCATTTGTTTTTCCCGGCCAAGGTTCGCAATCCATCGGCATGCTGAATGCCCTGGCCAAGGTGGCACCGGTGATCGGAGCGACTTTCGCCGAGGCCTCTGCGGTGTTGGGCTACGATCTGTGGCTGCGCTGCCAGGAGGGGCCGCCCGAAGCGCTCAACGCCACCGAATGCACGCAACCTGCGATGTTGACCGCCGGCGTGGCCACCTATCGCCTCTGGCGCGAGCGCGGCGGACCCGCGCCGGGTCTGATGGCAGGGCACAGCCTCGGCGAGTTCACCGCCTTGGTCGCCGCGGGCGCACTCGATTTCAAGACCGCGGTCGAAGTGGTGAGGTACCGCGGCGAACTGATGCAGGCGGCGGTGCCGCCGGGTGAAGGCGCCATGGCGGCCATCTTGGGTCTCGAAGACACCGACATCGACGCGGCATGCGAGGAGGCCTCCGAGGGCGAGGTGGTCGAGGCGGTCAACTTCAATGCGCCCGGCCAGGTCGTCATTGCCGGCAGCGCGACCGCGGTGGCGCGCGCCATCGAGCTCGCGACCGCCAAAGGTGCGCGGCGCGCGCTGGCGCTGCCGATCAGCGTGCCGGCGCACAGTTCGCTCATGCAGCCTGCCGCAGAGCAGTTGCGGACTCGCCTCGAAGCCACTGCGTTTGCAGCAACTCCGGGTATCGCGGTTTATGGTGTCGATATCAAAATACATGCCGGCGCCGAGCAGATTCGCGCCGCACTGGTCAAGCAACTCTACACGCCCGTGTATTGGGCGGCGACGGTGCGCACCATGATAGGCGCCGGCGCGACTCACATTGTGGAATGCGGTCCAGGCAAGGTGTTGACGGGACTGAATCGGCGGATCGATAAGAACCGCGATCTCAAAATGATCGCGCTCGAGGATCCGCAGGCCCTCGACGAGGCGCTCGCGAGCCTGAAGCACTAGGCTGGCGGAGGAGGATCGCATGCTGAACGGAGAGATTGCCTTGGTGACCGGCGCCACCCGCGGCATCGGCGCGGCCATTGCCGAGCGTCTCGCTCGCGACGGGGCGCGCGTGATCGGAACTGCGACGACCGCGGAGGGAGCGGCCCGGATCAACGACAGACTCGCGGCGCACGGCGGCCGCGGCGCGGTGCTCGATGTGGTGCAGGCTGCCTCGATCGAGAGCCTGCTCGAGGACATCGAAGCGCGGGAAGGGGCCGTCGAAATCCTGTGCAACAATGCCGGCATCACGCGCGATACCTTGCTTTTGCGCATGAAGCAGGAGGATTGGGACAGCGTCCTCGACACCAATTTGGCCTCGGTGTTCCGGCTCTCGAAGGCCGTATTGCGCGGGATGATGAAGGCGCGCAAAGGCCGCATCGTCAGCATCACCTCGGTCGTAGGTGTCACGGGCAATCCGGGACAGGCCAATTACGCGGCCGCCAAGGCTGGAATCATCGGTTTCACCAAATCGCTCGCCAGGGAGGTCGGTTCGCGCGGCATAACGGTGAATTCCATCGCGCCGGGTTTCATCGATACCGACATGACCCGGGCCCTGTCGGAGTCGCAGCGTGGGGCTCTGGACGCACAGATACCCTTGGGAAGACTCGGCCAGCCGGCCGACATAGCCGCGGCGGTGGCTTTTCTCTGCTCAGCCGATGCGGCCTATATCACCGGCGAGACGTTGCACGTGAACGGCGGCATGTACATGCCATGAGCTGAAAGCGCCCTTAGCCTGCGATGTTTGTCAATAACAGCCGAGGTGGGCAGAATGCACCTTCAAGGTAGCCGCCGCCGCTGTGTTCACATAAAATACGCGCCCTGTCGATTCCTTAAGGCTGGTCGCGGGCTTAAGTCAGTTCAGTGCACAAACAGCAATTCCGAGAGGACACCATAACGATGAGTACTGTCGAGCAGCAGGTTAAGAAGATCGTGGCCGAACAATTGGGCGTCAAAGAAGAAGAAGTCACCAATGACGCCTCGTTCGTCGACGATCTAGGCGCAGACTCGCTGGATACGGTTGAGCTGGTGATGGCGCTCGAGGAAGAATTCGAGACCGAAATTCCCGACGAAGACGCCGAGAAAATCACCACGGTTCAGCAGGCCATCGACTACATCAATTCGCATAAGGGCAAGGCCTAAATCCCGTTGGGACTCAAGGTCCTGAGGAGTCGCGGTTGACTATGCGACGCGTCGCCGTAACGGGTCTTGGCATCGTTTCCCCGGTAGGCAACGATGTCCCGAGCGCGTGGGCTTCGATCCTCGCCGGCCGCAGCGGCATCGCGCCGGTTGCCCGCTTCGATACCACCAACTTCCCGACGCATTTCGGCGGCGAGATCCGCCAGCTCGATCTCGAGCCGTACATTAGCACCAAGGATGCGCGCCGCATGGATGCCTTCATGCAGTACGGCGTCGTCGCCGGGATGCAAGCCATGCGCGACTCGGGCTTGACGGTTACCGAGGAGAACTCCGATCGCATCGGTGTCCTGATGGGTTCGGGGATGGGGGGCCTCGAGTCGATCGAGGAAACCTACGACAAGTATCTCGAAACGCATTCGCCGAAGAAGGTGTCGCCGTTCTTCATTCCCGCCAGCATCATCAATCTGGTGAGCGGTCACCTGTCGATCGCATTCAAGATGACCGGTCCGAATCTGGCCATCGCCACCGCGTGTACGACTTCCACGCACTCCCTCGGTCTCGCCATGCGGCTCATTCAGTATGGCGAAGCCGATGCCATGCTCGCCGGCGGTTCGGAAATGGCGACCTGCGTCACCGGCATGAGCGGCTTTGCACAGGCGAAGGCGCTGTCACAACGCAATGACGACCCGCAGGGCGCGAGCCGTCCCTGGGACAAGGATCGTGACGGCTTCGTCATGGGCGACGGCGCCGGCGCGATGATGCTCGAGGAGTACGAACACGCGAAGTCGCGCGGCGCAAAGATCTACGCCGAGATCGTCGGTTTCGGCATGAGCGGCGACGCCTACCACGTCACCGCGCCGCCCGACGACGGCGAGGGAGCCCGTAAAGCCATGGCGAAGGCGCTGCTCGATGCGAAGTTGCGTCCCGAGCAGGTGCAATACGTCAATGCGCACGCCACCTCCACCGAATTGGGGGATCGCGCCGAAACGCTGGCGATCCGCCGCGCGTTCGGCGCCGCGGCCGATAAGCTCGCCGTCAGTTCCACCAAATCGATGACCGGTCATCTGCTCGGCGCTGCCGGAGCCGTCGAAGCAATCTTCTCGGTGCTGGCGTTGCGCGATCAAGTTGCGCCGCCGACCATCAACCTGCACGCGCCCGGCGAGGGCTGCGACCTCGATTACGTTCCGAACACCGCGCGGCGTATGCAGCTCCAATACGTCCTTTCCAACTCGTTCGGGTTCGGTGGCACCAACGGTTCGCTCATTTTCCGCAGAGTTTGAGCCGCTGCGCATCGTCGAGACTTTTCCGGGCGCTTATCCGGGACTGCTCGAGAGCGCGGCCGGCACCGCCGCGGTGGGCAGCGGCAGCCGCTTCGACATCGTGCCGATGGCAAACGGCGAATGCCTGCGCCTGGGGTCCGACGGAGCACTGTCCGGACCGTACGCGGGCACACGCGGCTTTCTCAGCGCCTTCGAACAGTGGTGGACGGCCCTGCGTTTGCCGGAGACGGCGGGCGCTTTGCCGTTCACCGGCGGCTGGCTTCTGTACATGGGCTATGAGCTGGCGGCGGAAATCGAGCCGCGCCTGCGCCTGCCGCGCAGCAGCGAGCCGCTGGCGGCATTGGCGATTCGCGCGCCGGCGGCGTGGATTCGCGATCGGGCGACGGGGCGGGGGTGGCTGGTCGCTGAAACCGGCTTCGAGCACCTGCTCGACGAGTTTGCCGCGCGGGTGCGGGACTTGCGCACGACGCCACCCGCCGGCGCCGGCACCTTCCGCATCGAGGAGGAGGACCCCGAGATTTTCATGGTTGCGGTGCGCCGCGGCCTCGAGTACATCGCGGCCGGCGATATCTATCAGGCAAACCTGTCGCGGGCATGGGCGGCGACGGCGTCTGCACCCGCCGATCCTGCCGCCGTTTACCGGCGCCTGCGTGCGACCAATCCCAGTCCGTTCGCGGCATTGCTGCGCTTCGGAGATTTTGCATTGCTGAGCTCCTCCCCGGAGCGGCTGTTGTCGATTCGCGGAAATACGCTTGCAACCCGGCCGATTGCCGGCACCCGGCCGCGCGGCGCCACCCCTCTGGCCGACGCTGCGTTGATCCGCACGCTGTTGGCCAACGAAAAAGAACGGGCCGAGCACGTCATGCTGATCGACCTGGAGCGCAACGACCTGGGCCGGGTGTGCGCCGCAGGTTCGGTGCGCGTCGACGAATACATGAGCATCGAGAGCTATGCGCACGTGCATCACATCGTGTCGAATGTCAGCGGATTGTTGCGCAACGACGTTTCGCCGGTCGGCGTGATACGCGCACTGTTTCCCGGCGGGACGATTACCGGCTGTCCCAAGGTTCGTTGCATGGAAATCATTGCGGAACTCGAGAATGGCGGCCGCGGCGCCTATACCGGATCCATGGGCTACGTCAACCGTGACGGCAGCTGCGACCTCAATATCCTGATCCGTACCATCACCCTGCAGGGCAATCGGTTCAGGTTTCGCGCCGGCGCCGGCATCGTGGCGGATTCGAAACCGGCCCAGGAGTTGGCGGAGACGCGCGCCAAGGCGGAGGGGTTGTTGCGCGCATTCGCCGCCCGAACATGAACGCGTGGATCAACGGCCGCAAGGACACGCGGCTCGATGTACGCGATCGCGGACTGCAGTACGGGGACGGCGTATTCGAAACCATGCGCGTGCGCGCCGGCCGGGTGCGCCTGCTCGGTTACCACCTCGAACGGCTCGAGGCGGGGTGCCGGCGGCTCAAGATCGTGCTTCCGCCGGCGCGCGCGCTGCGCATTGAAATCGAACGGCGGGCGGCAGAGCGGCCCGAGGCGGTCATCAAGTTGATCGTCACGCGCGGCAGCGGCAGCCGCGGCTACCGGCCCTCGGGCCGCGAGCGATGCACTCGCATTCTCAGCCTGCATCCGCTGCCGGACCGGGTGCCGGACGCACCCGTGCGAGTACGCCTGTGTGCGGCCAGGCTCGGCCAGAATCCGGGTCTTGCGGGTTTGAAGACCCTGAATCGCCTCGAGTCGGTGCTCGCCCGCTGCGAATGGCGCGATCCGCGGATTTGGGAAGGTTTGATGCGCGACATCGAAGAGAACATCGTATGCGGTACGATGTCGAACCTGTTTGTGCGCCGTGGTGCGACGTTGCTGACGCCGCGGCTCGATCGGTGCGGTGTGGCGGGCGTGATGCGCCGTTGGGTGCTGGAAACGGCCGGCGATCTCGAGTTGCGCGCGCTGGAGAGCCGCTTGACGTGGCAGGATTTGCGGGAAGCCGAGGAGGTGTTCATGAGCAACGCCGTCGTCGGATTGAGGTCGGTCGGCGTGATTGAGCACGGCAAGCAGAGGCTGCGAACGCCGAGCGTCGAGGCCGCGAATCGGCTGCGGGCGCGCCTGGATTCACTGTGAGGCGGGCGCGCACGGTGGCGCTGTTGCTGTGCGCGCTGCTGCTGTGTGCGGGCGCCGCGCAGCAAGTCCGGCTTGGGCTGCAGAGCCTCGATACACCGTTGCGGCTGACGGCGCCGGTTCGATTCAAGGTCGTTCCGGGTTCAAGCTTTGCGCGAATCGCGGCGGAATTGTCCGCGCGCGGCGTGGTCCAAAGCCCGCGGGCGTGGGTGCTCTATGCGCGTCTGCGCCGCCTGGCGCCGGCCGTCAAGGCGGGCGAATACGAGATTGAACCCGGAACGACGCCGCGCGAGCTGTTGACGAAAATGGTCAACGGCCAGGTTCTCCTGCACTCATTCACCATCGTCGATGGCTGGCGTGTGCAGGACATGCTGAATGCCTTGCGACGTAATCCGGAAATCGTGAGCACCCTGGGCGATGGCGCAGCGAATCTGATGGACAAGCTGGGAGTTCCCGGTGTCGACGCGGAGGGTCAATTCCTCCCCGAAACTTATCGTTTCGTCGGCGGCACGAGCGATGTCGAACTGCTGCGTCAGGCGCACGTTGCACTCGAGAAAGAGCTCGACTCGGCGTGGACCGGCCGCGACCCCGACCTGCCGCTGCACGACTCTTATCAGCTCCTGATCATGGCCTCCATCGTCGAAAAGGAGAGCGGGCTGCCGCAGGAACTGGGCAAAATTGCCGGACTGTACCTGCATCGGCTGGCCATCGGTATGCGCTTGCAGGCCGATCCGACGGTGATTTACGGGCTGGGCGATCGTTACGATGGAGATATACGCACCGTGGATCTACGCACTGACGGACCCTACAACACCTATACGCGGACCGGGCTGCCGCCGACGCCCATTGCCTTGCCCGGCGCCGCCGCGATCCGCGCCAGCGCGCATCCGGACAAAACCGACGCCATTTATTTCGTCGCCTCGGCCAAAGGCGATGGCAGTCATGTGTTTTCCGCCACGCTGCAGGAGCATAACGCCGCCGTCGCCTCGTACCTCGCGCACTTGCGGCAAAAAGCCGGGGGAGGAGTCCGATGAGTTCTCCGGCACGATTCCTGACGGTCGAGGGGATCGAGGGAGTGGGCAAATCGACGCAGGTGGCACTTTTGTCGGCATCGCTTCGCGAGCGCGGAATCGACCACGTGGTGACGCGCGAGCCCGGCGGCACCCCCCTGGCCGAGAGGATCCGCGAACTCGTGCTCACTGCGCGCGATGAGGCTCTCCCGGACGTTGCGGAACTGCTGCTGATGTTCGCGGCGCGCGCCGTGCATCTCGCCAACCACGTGGAGCCCAATCTCAAAGCCGGCCGCTGGGTGCTTTGCGATCGTTTCATCGATGCCACCTACGCCTATCAGGGGGGCGGCCGCCGACTGAGCACGGACCACATCCGGCAGCTCGAGATCATGGTGCTGGGAGCGCGCCAGCCCGATCTCACCGTGCTGCTCGATGCGCCGGTGCAAGAGGCGCTGCAGCGCGCGGCGCGGCGCAATGCCGGCGCCGCCGTGGATCGATTCGAAAGCGAGCGCAGCGATTTTTTCGAGCGCGTGCGCGAGGTCTACCGCGCCCGCGCTGCGGCGGAGCCGATGCGCATCGCGCTGGTCGACGCCGGCCAATCCATCGCCGAGGTCGCAAGCCACATCCGCAAACTGCTCGAGACGCGCTCGTGGATTTCCTGACCGCAGATTCCCTGCCCTGGCTCGCCGGCGCGCAACGACGCGTGCGCGCCGCACTCGCTGCGCGGCGGCTGCCGCATGCGCTGCTGCTCACGTCGGCTCCTGGTTTGGGCGCGGAGTATCTGGCGAATTGGCTCACCGCGCTGGCGTTGTGCGAGTCTTCCAACCCGCGGCCCTGCGGCGCCTGCGCCTCCTGTCTGTTGCTGCGATCCGACAGTCATCCCGATGCCTATGCGGTGCGGCTCGAGGAGAACGCGCAGCAAATCAAGATCGATCAAGTGCGCAGCCTCATCGAATCGCTGGTTCTCAAGAGCTATCGCGGCGGCTACAAAGTGGGCGTGATCGAATCCGCGGAGGCGCTCAATGCGAGCGCCGCCAATGCTCTCTTGAAAACGTTGGAGGAGCCCACCGCGGACACGCTCTTGATCCTGATTGCGAGACCGGCGCATCGCCTGCCGGCCACCATCGCCAGCCGCTGCATGAGGCTGCCGCTGTCGGCGCCGTCCGCGCCGGCCGCACGCGCGTGGCTGAGCGACCGCTCCCCGGCGAACACGGCGGGTGCGCATTCCTGGGACGCCGCGCTCGCGCTTGCGGGCGGTGCGCCCCTCGTGGCCTTGGAATTGGACGGCACGGGATTGGCGGCTCTTGATGCGGATATGCAGGAGTCCTTGCAGCACCTCTGCGCCGGATCGGTCGATGTCACCCTGTTGGCGGAGCGCTGGATCAAATCCGATCTGGGCCTGCGAATCGCGTGGCTTGAGAACTGGATCACACGCCGCGTATATACGGGCCTCGGCGCGGCCCCTTCGCATCAAAGTGCGGAACCGGTCCGCTTGCCTGCCGCTTTACTTAAGGCCAAGATAAGAGCCCTATTCGAGCTGCTGGACGCCGCCCGCGATCTGAGGCGGCTTGCGTCGACCGGCATGAACCAACAACTGGCGCTGGAG
>Ga0181537_10005649_pt1 | contig 10084 bp, 9 predicted proteins | sample PEATcosm2014_Bin_39_FD_119765 | JGI IMG/M metagenome (GOLD analysis project Ga0181537, IMG submission 119765) | Peatland microbial communities from MTU Mesocosm Facility, Houghton, MI, USA - PEATcosm2014_Bin23_10_metaG | ecosystem: Environmental > Terrestrial > Soil > Wetlands > Peat | place... | reverse complement strand
CGGACATTTTTTCCCATGGGCGCAAAAGGAATCAAACTGAGAAACGGCGTGATCACCCCCAACGGCCCGGAACTGCAACAGGCGCTCGCGCTCTGGGGACCATCCGTGAAGCCGGGCGACCCATCGCACATTTCGTTTGTGCAGATCAAGGGCGACCATATTCTTTTCGAGATCAACGGCGGCCCGATTCACCACAACAAGTGGTACAACCACATTCAGGTCTCGGGTAACGGCGGCACTGCCGTTCCCATTGCTCCCAATGAAACGCCTCCCAATCCCCACGGTACTTATCTCGATGTGTACTTCGACAAATATGTCCCGGAAATGACGGCCGCGCAGTTGCGCGCAGTGCTCTTCCCAGTGCTCGATTTCAACGCGCGCAACAAGGAAGAGGCCTATCTCAACACCGTGCCTCCGAAGGTGAAGGAGGCGATTCAGGCCCACCACATCCTCGTTGGCATGAACACCGAAATGGTCTTGCACGCCAAGGGTAAGCCGCCGAAAAAAGTTCGCGAGCGCGACGGCGAAACCGAATACGAAGAGTGGATCTACGGCGAGCCCCCTCAGGACGTTGACTTCGTCCGCATCGTGAGCGATGAAGTCGTGCGCGTCGAAACCATGAAAATCGGCGGCCAGAAAATTCTTCGCACCGAAAGAGAAGTCATCCTCGAAAAGCCCGACAAAGACACCGAAGCCAAGAAAGAACCGGAAGACCGGCCCTCGATCGCGCCCACCCTGCGCCGTCCCGGAGAGGACTCGGCCAACGTTCCTAACCCCGGCGAAGCGCCTTCGACCGTCCCCATCTCAGTGCCCAATTTTCCGGGGCCAACTGACGGTCCCGAGCCCATGCCAGCGCCGGGCCCGCAAACTCCCAGTCCCGTGCCCCCGCCGCCGGGCCTCGTCGCCGTCGGCCGATGAATTTGCTTTGAGATCCGCTGAATTACGATCGAATCTTTACTTCAGTGCACTTTCCGTTGGCGCGTCGGCGAACGAGAAGGCGAGCGAAACGTTGGAATATTCCTGCCCGTCCACTTCGACGTACGGATAAACAAAATAATTCAGCGGCTTGCCCTCCTGCGCCGGATTCAAACGCAGGTCGCGGCCCATGCTGAACTGCACCCGGTTCACATCGTGCGATCCGAAGAAGTAGTCGCGCTTCTCGGGATGCTTCCAGGCTTCAGAGATGTCGACCGGAATCCATCCCTTGCCTTCAATGTAGAAATCGGACCAGCAATGGTAGCCCGCGATCTCGGCGGAATGTTTATCAGGCGGCAGCGGGAAGCCGATCTCGAAGCGCGCCGGAATTCCCTGCGACCGCGCCATGGCGATAAACAGCGAATGGAAGTCGGTGCAGTTGCCTTTCTTGGCGTCGCAGGCATAGAGCACGTCGCCGTGTCCCCAGCCGGTTCCAGTCTTGTCATATTTCATGGTGGTGAACACATAGTCGTAAATGGCGCGAGCCTTGTCGAGCGGCTGCATCTTGCCTTCGGTCACTTTGGCCGCCAGGTCGGCGGGCAGTCCGGTGATCGGTACGAGTGCATCGGGCTGAAGAAATTCCCGCCGTTCCTTACCGGTCAGCGAGGCCTCCGAAAGATGAGCAGCGGGATTCAGCGCGACCCGTTCATGGCGTACTACGTCGTATTCCACGTCGAAGTGCAGTTCAGGCTGAGTCGCGCTGCTGGTTTCAGCAAAGTAAATCTCATTGCCAAATTTTGACTCGCGCGCCTTCTTCAGTGCCAAGTCACCCTTAGCAGAGACGATCTTCACTTCCTGAAACGCATCTGACTGTGCGGCCGGAATCCAGATGCGAACTGGTTTTCCGGCGGGCAGATTCTTCACCGTAAAGCCATAGTGAAACGTGAAGTGCCGGGAATCCTGAGCACCCGCGACGAGAGCGAAAACAAATAACAGAGACGACAACACACAAAGCTTGCGCAGCATAAGCGGCTTCCTTTCAGATTCGGGCCACGGACTACTGGCCACTGATTACTGTTCACTGTTTTTGGAAACGACACACGGGCGTTTTAGAGGGAACGCCGTCAAGTGAAGCCGCGCTTAGGAGTGCGCATGAGAGAAGATACCGGATGGAAAGCCCGGCGATCAGGTATTTTAGCAGGGCACGAATGTTTCGGGGAGAGAAACATCATGTCAAAGAAAGACGCCGTTGTCCTGGCGAGCCGCACGCTGGCCACGCTCTTGCTGGTATGGACCCTGACCGATTTGTCCTACTTGCCAGAGTACCTACATTCATCCCTTCACTATCTCAACCACGAGTCGACGGCTTCAAACGCAATCGAGTATTGGCGCCACTATTATCTCATCCGAGTCGGTTTCCTGGCTGCGAGGACCGTCGGCTACTCTCTCATGGCGGCGTGGCTCTATAAAGGCGGCGCAGAAATCGAGCAACTGCTGTTGCCCGAACCCGACGAGCACGCGGCGGGGCGTTAACTCTGCAAGAACTAACGAAGAAAAACAACATCCGGTAGAATCTCTCAATGCCCGCCGCCATCCAGTGCCGCGACCTGCGCAAGACCTATGACGGCAAACTCGAGGCCGTGCGCGGGTTGAATCTTGAAATTCAGACTGGCGAATGCTTTGGCCTGCTCGGGCCCAATGGGGCGGGGAAGACCACGACCATTGAAATTCTCGAAGGCCTGCTCGCGCCCACCTCGGGTCAGGTTTCTATTCTTGGCCACTCCTGGAAGGAAGATGAGCGTGAGATGCGGGAGTGGCTCGGCATCTCGCTGCAGGAAACGCGGCTGTCGGAAAAGCTGACCGTGCGCGAGACCATTGAACTCTTTGCCAGCTTTTACCGCCAGCCCCGCTCTTGCGACGAAGTGCTCGAGCAGTTACAACTCACCGAGAAGGCCGACTCGTGGGTAGGCAAGCTTTCCGGCGGGCAGCGCCAGCGGCTGGCGGTTGCGACCGCGTTGGTGTGTAATCCGAAAATTCTGTTTCTCGACGAGCCCACCACCGGACTCGACCCGCAGAGCCGGCGCCAGTTGTGGGACATTATCCGCACCTTCCAGCGCGACGGCGGCACCGTGCTCCTGACCACGCATTACATGGATGAAGCCGAGCGCCTCTGCGACCGCCTCGCGATTGTGGATCACGGCCAGGTCATCGCCGAAGGCTCGCCCGCCGATTTGATCGAGCGGCTCGGCGGACATCACGTAGTCGAGTTTGCCGTGAGCGCCATTTCCGACGGAACAAATTCGAGTTCCGTGAAGGAAACGTGGAGCGGATTGCCCAGCGTCGAATCAGTTCGCGAAGACGATGGCACCATCGCCCTGAACGTAAAGCAGCCGCATTTGACCATCCCTGCGCTGCTCGAAGCGATCGAGCAGCAGGGAGCTCAGTTACAGCGTCTGACCACGCGCCAAGCCAGCCTGGAAGATGTTTTCGTGCGGCTGACCGGCCGCCATCTCCGGGAACAGTGAAGTGGGTAACTTTAAGCTATGAGCGTCGCAGAGCAACTCTCGGTCGGAACAAGCAAAACACCCCCAGCCCCGGCACGGCGCAACGGCCGCTGGGCAGGTTACAGCCATCTGCTGGCCGCGCGCCTGCTCGAACTGAAGCGCGAGCCCGAGGTCGTCTTCTGGGTATTCGTGTTCCCGCTGCTGCTCGCGCTCGGCCTTGGTATAGCTTTCCGCAACAAGCCTGGAGACGCCGTCTCGGTCGCCATCGTTGCAGGTACTGAATCGCACGACGCACAGGCCCTGCTCGCGTCCTCGCCGCAGCACGAACAATTCAAAGTTCAGGTTCTCGACCAGATCGAAGCCCGCCAAGGATTTCGGCTGGGCAAGTTCGACGTCGTGATTGAACCCGACGGCAAGGGCGGATTGCAGTACCGCTACGACCCCGCGCGTCCTGAAAGCGTGCTGGCCCGGGCTGAGGTAAACGACGCGCTGCAATCGGCCGCTGGCCGCAAAGATATGGTCGCGACCAGCACGGTCACTTCTTCCGAGCCCGGCTCGCGCTACATTGATTTCCTGATTCCCGGCCTGCTCGGAATGAACCTGATGAACTCCGGCATGTGGGGCATCGGTTTCGCGCTGGTGGACATGCGGCAGCGCAAACTGCTCAAGCGCTATGTTGCGACGCCCATGCGCCGCGGCGATTTTCTGCTCGCCATCATGACCAGCCGCCTGCTGCTGATGGTGATCGAGATTGGACTGCTGCTGGTGTTCGGCGTCCTGTTCTTTCACATGCGGGTGCTCGGGTCAGTGTGGTCGATCTCCGCGATCGGCGGCCTGGGTTCGCTCACCTTCGGCGGCGTCGGCCTGCTGACCGCCAGCCGCGCGCAAAAAATCGAGAGCATCAGCGGGCTCATCAACCTGGTCATGATGCCCATGTGGATTTTCTCCGGCGTCTTCTTTTCCTACGAACGCTTTCCGGCCGTGATCCATCCTCTGATCAAGGCGTTACCCCTCACCGCCTTGAATGACGCGCTGCGCGCCAGCATTCTCGAAGGCACGCCACTCTTCCAGCAGTGGCCGCGCCTGCTGGTATTGGCCCTATGGGGTGGAATTTCTTTCGCGCTGGCCTTGAAGTGGTTCCGCTGGACTTAGATGTAAACCTCCGCCCTGCCATCCTGAGCGCGGTTCTTGCCGCGAAGGATCGACGCAACACGACCGCGCCGATGGCCCTTGCGTTTCCGATCAGAATGATTGAACGTTGGAAAAGGGAGGGCTAGGAGGGCTTCGGAGGTGTTCCACTCTCCGGCGGGAGCCCCGCGAAGACCCCGCTCGCAAATCTTAGGAGAAGTTACGAACGGGGCCGCCGGCGGTGCTTGCGAAAATGACTACAGTTACGACTTGACTAGCTTGGCGGCTTGTTTCCGCACTTTCGCCCAGCGTAGTCGTTGCGCATCGGCGATCCGCTTGCGGGCTTCTTTGCTCAAGGTACGTCCGGTGCTCTTGAGCTTTTTCCCGCCAGCATGGCCGAGCGCGTCCAGCGCCTTCCCTACTCTTCCCATCTCTCTTTCAAGACGGGAGTATTCGTTCCGCAGGGAAGAGACTACCTTGTTCAGGTTCGTCATGTATTACCCCCTCATAAGTCGAGGCTAACATGCCCCGAGTACTAATTTGGAAAAAATTAAGAGGTTTGCCGGCCCGCAATTCCCATTCAAGGTCGAAGCAAAAGCGGTGTTCTATTGTGGCTTCGCTTCCAGAAATAAAAAGCCTTCCACCTTGCTCAGGTCGTCGGTGTCGCGATTGAAGACTACTTCGCGGTGCGAATCAGAATAACGCGTATCCCATAGAAGAAACTTGTGGATCAGTGTTGATTCCGAAATCCCAGACTCGCCGCTTCCAGTAGCCGTCCACATATAGACGATTCCATGCACCACATAGACGTGCCCATTCCACTGCACCAGCGCGGCATGTTGGTTCTGAAACCAGGTGATGAGCAGTCCGGAATTGACCGCGTCCGGCGTGAGATAGCTGGCGGTCACCATGATCGGACGGCCATCGCTCAACAGATGCCGCCCTTGCAGTCTGGCGGCCGCATCCTTCAGAGACCTTGGGTCGGCGGCCGCGGCGTTGTCTTCGAGAGCCGAGTCTTTGCCGCAGCAGACTTCATGGTCGTGGAATACGGTCTCGAGTGATGTCAGCATTACATCGGCGGAGTGCGTGGAATGCGCCGTCAAGGAAGGCAGATCGCGCGCTTCGAGCTCCTGATCCTGATAGAGCACTTGACCGCGAGCGCAGCCGCATACGCTCAGGCAAACCACCAATAACTGAGTCCGTGCCCACGCAGTCGATCCGCAACGGAGTTTCGCCATAAACCACCTCCGGCTCCGTCTCAATTGTAGAAGGTTGGTCGTGATTTCCTAACCAGCTTTGCGAATCTTTACACGCGCAGGTTAGCGGACTTTAGTAATTAATCCCCAGTAATCAATCCCGGGAGAGCGGGTGCAGAAAACGCACGAAGGGAAGACCTAACCCGGCCCAATCGTCGGCAGAAACTTCGGAGCCTGGCGCGCTTTAGTCGCATGCTCGAACCCGCAAGCCAGCCTGATCAATGTCGGCTCGCTCCACGCGCGCCCGAAGAACGAAATGCCCACCGGCAGCCCGGATAGAAATCCCGCAGTCACATTAATGTTCGGATATCCCGCAACCGCAGCCGCATTCGAACTGCCTCCAGCCACATGGTCGCCGTTCACCAGATCTGTCAGCCACGCCGGGCCTCCCGTAGGCGCCACCAGCGCGTCGAGGTGATACTTATCCATGATCGCGTCAATGCCTTCGGTTCGGGCCAGTTGATGATTCCTGGCCAGCGCATCCACATATTCTTTGTCAGTAAGTGGACCTTTGGTCTGCGCCTTCAGAAATAAGTCCTGCCCGAAGTATGGCATCTCTTTCTGCCGGTTGCGGTCATTGAACTCAATAATTTCTTGTAGCGTGTGAACCGGAGCTCCAGGACCGAGTCTCGCGAGGTAGGCATTCAGATCAGCCTTCAGTTCGTACATGAAGACGACTAACTCGCTGTCATCAAATTTCCCAAACGTTGGAATGTCCGCGGGATCAACCAGCGTGGCCCCTTGCTCCTTCATCACGCGCAGCGACTCTTCCATGAGCGCGTCCACCGCATCGCTGAAACCAAAATACTTGCGCGCCACGCCGATGCGCGAACCCTTCAGGCCGCTATGATCCAAATACTGCGTGTAATCGGTCTGCGACTTGCCCGCACTGGCTGCCGTCGCTGGGTCGTCCGGATCAACTCCAGTCAGCGCCCCCAGAAGAATTGCCGCATCCGCCAACGTGCGGCACATGGGACCAGCGCCATCCTGGCTATGCGAAATCGGAATAATCCCCGCCCGGCTCACCCGCCCCACCGTCGGCTTAATTCCGGCCAACCCGTTCGACGACGATGGACAAACAATCGAACCATCAGTTTCCGTGCCGATCCCCGCCGCCGCCAGGTTCGCCGAAATGCCCGCCCCGGTGCCCGAGCTCGACCCGCAGGGATTGCGGTCGAGCGCATACGGATTCTTCGTCAACCCTCCGCGCCCGCTCCATCCGCTGGTCGAATGACTTGATCGAATGTTCGCCCACTCACTCAGATTGGTCTTGCCCAGAATCACCGAACCCGCGGCCCGCAACTTCTGCGCCACGAAAGAATCCTTCGCCGGCTTTGACCCCACTAGCGCCAGCGACCCCGCTGTTGTCATCATCCGGTCGGCGGTATCAATGTTGTCTTTGATCAGCACCGGGATGCCATGCAGCGGCCCGCGCGGACCTTTGGCCTTGCGCTCCTGGTCGAGCGCGTCGGCGATCGCGAGCGCGTCCGGATTAATTTCGATGATCGCATTGATGGCTGGTCCTCGTTTGTCGCGATCTGGTTTATCGATCTCGTCAATCCGCGCGAGATATTTCTCAGTCAGCGACCGCGCCGTGAATCGCCCGGACTTCATTCCGTCCTGCAACTCCGGAATGGTGATCTCATCCAGCTCGAACGGCTTGACTTCGAACGGCCTGCCCTGAGATGCACCGACCGCAGGAGTCGCAGGCTTGGCCGCCGCAGCCACAACCCGCCCCGCGCCCAGCGCCGGATATAGCGCAGCCGTTCCTCCCGTAGTCAGAGCCGCTCGCAAAAACCTGCGCCGCGAAGCACCGGAGTCAGTTGAATCCATAGTCTCCCCATAATCTGTGTAGGATTAATGCAGGCCGCCATTTAAACACGAATCCACGCCCGAGTTCACGCCGCGCCGCCGGTTGTGACCGCCTGCCTGGGGTGATAAGCTAAGGCGTTCGCCGGCTGTGAGCGGGAGTAGTTCAGCGGTAGAACGCCAGCTTCCCAAGCTGGATGTCGCCGGTTCGATCCCGGTCTCCCGCTCCATTTCTCAACTTATGCCTCTGACCCCGCGCGAGGAATTGTCCGGAAGATTGTCATCCGGATCATCGCTCGCCATCCGCCTCGCCGTGACCGCGGCAGCGCTTCTGATCTGGTTCTGGACGCAGTCTCTCATTGGCGCCCGCGGTGCGCCCGCTTCCGGCATCGGCGACCGCATCCACACCGCAACCGCTTCTGCCAACCTTTACCTGCACCAGCATCCCGGCGCGGCGAATGCTCTACTGATCGTCAGCTCGGGCATCATTGACCTGTTGGGGATTTTTCTGCTCTCGCTGTGGATCTTCCGCGGCGAACTGCGCCCTTTCCTGGCGCTGGTGATCGTCCTCGGCCTACGCCAGATCATGCAGGCCTGCGTCGCCCTGCCCGCTCCCCCCGATGCCATTTGGCACAATCCGGGAGTTCCCTCGCTTCTGGTGACCTACGGTGTGGCCAACGATTATTTTTTCTCCGGGCACACCGCGATCGCCGTGCTGGGCGCAACCGAGCTGGCGCGTTTCCACAGGCGATGGCTCACTGCCGCAGCTGTCGGAATCGTGCTTTTCGAGGCCGTCACCGTGCTCGTCCTGCGCGCTCACTACACCATGGACGTCTTCACCGGCCTGGTCACCGGGCTCTACGCTGCATACCTGGCGCGGGCTCTTGCGGAAAGTTTTCCTCCACGAAAGCCGTAAAACCACTCACTACAGAGGACACAGAGTTCACAGAGGAAGAACGTATTGCTTGTCCTCCGTGTCCTCTGTGTCCTCTGTGGTTCCGGTCTTAAGGCCTTTAGTCAGAAGTCCAGGCCCGAAGTCTGAGGTCACACCCTCCGCACGCCATCCTCGGAGATTGGCTGGCAACGTGCTACGAAGCTTGCCAGACCCCATCGCCCATCATTAAATCGCCCTCAGATCGCCCTTGGGACAGAAGAGGTAGAAGAGATCGGGCCTAACTCGTACCTCTCAAGCACCGGGAAAGGACCAACCGAGTGGAAACAGCGGCCAAGACAGCCCTCGCGCCCGTCGTCTCTGAGCTGAAGCCCCCTGTGCCCGAGCCCGTCGAGCCGAAGCCTGTGCCGACTCCGGCTCTGTTACTGGCCATGCTGAAGACGTCGGAAAAGGTCAGCGATCTTATCCTGTCTCCGGGCAGTTATCCAGTAGTTGAACAGTCGGGCACGCTGCTTCCGGTGAAAATCTCAGGCATGGCGCCACTGACCCCGGAAGATACCCGCCGTATCTCCTACGAGCTGATTGACGGTAACAAGCAGGCCATCGACGCTTTGCAAACTCTGGGCTCCTGCGACATTTCCTACCGGCTGCCCGGGCATTGCCGGTTTCGGGTCAACATTTTTCAGCAGCGGGGCAGCCACGCCATTGTCATGCGCGTGATTCCGCAGGCGATTCCCAATCTTACCGAGCTCAATCTCCCGCCGCAGCTCGCCGAAATCGCCGAACTGCGGAACGGCATCGTGCTGGTCACCGGGCCCACGGGTTCGGGCAAGTCTTCCACGCTGGCAGCCATTGTCGACCGCATCAATGAAACCCAGGCCATTCACATTCTCACCATTGAAGACCCCATCGAGTTCATGCATCGCCACAAGAAGTCGATCGTTCACCAGCGCGAGCTGCACAGCGACACTCCCAGTTTTGCGCTCGCCTTGCGCGCTGCGCTGCGACAGGCTCCGAAAGTGATTCTGGTCGGCGAAATGCGAGACAAGGAAACGATCGAAATCGCACTCGAGGCCGCCGAGACCGGCCATCTAGTGCTTTCCACGCTGCACACCATCGACGCCTCCAAGACCGTCGAACGGATCATTGGAGTCTTTCCCATGGCGGAGCAGCACACCATTCGTAACCGACTGGCGAAGAGTTTTCGCTTCATCATCTCGCAGCGTCTCATCCCTCGCCAGGACAACAAGGGCCGGATCGCCATCGTCGAAATTCTGAAATCGACTCTGCGCACCCGGGAGTATCTGGAAAAGGGCGAGCACGACGGTAAAACTCTGCTTGAGGCCATGCAGGACGGCGACACCGACGGCATGCAGCATTTCGACGGGGAGATTGAAAAGCTGGTTCGTGCCGGTCTGGTCGGCCTCGACACCGGGTTGGCCTATGCCACCAATCCCGGAAATCTGCGTCTGCTTCTGTCGGACTTTGCCAACGCCACCCCGGAACTGTAACCCGATCGGCCCGTAAGTGATTGAATATCTCTGTAAGTGATTGAAATTGTCTGGAAGTGATTGAGCCTT
>Ga0181537_10005647_pt1 | contig 10086 bp, 10 predicted proteins | sample PEATcosm2014_Bin_39_FD_119765 | JGI IMG/M metagenome (GOLD analysis project Ga0181537, IMG submission 119765) | Peatland microbial communities from MTU Mesocosm Facility, Houghton, MI, USA - PEATcosm2014_Bin23_10_metaG | ecosystem: Environmental > Terrestrial > Soil > Wetlands > Peat | place... | reverse complement strand
GCCGCTTACGACCGGACCAACGCGATGGCGCTCGTGGCGTTGTCGGCGCTGCTCTGCCGGCTCGACGAGCCGCCCACGTCAACGGGGCAGGTGGCTGGGGAGAGGCCCAAACTGTCTCCGGCGCTGGCACCCATTTCGCTGCCGCCATTGCCTGGTCTCGATACCATGCCGGAACCGATCGCCAATCTCGTGCTGACGCTGAACCGGTTCGGGACGCGCCGGGAAAACCCGGTTTTGGCCAGCATGTATCGTCACCTCGCTTACTGGCCCGGCTACCTGGCGTTGTGCTGGACGCTGATCGCGCCGCTCGATGCCGACGGATCGCTCGCAGCCGCGATCGAGGATGCTCTCGCCATAGCGCGGACGCAGGCCACGCGCCTCGCGGCGCAGCTTCACGCGCCGCCGATCGATCCGACGACCGCTGCGGCGATCCGCGTCGCGGTCAAACCATTTGCCGGCGACGTCATTGCCAAGATGGTCGTGATCTGTGCCCTTTTGCGGGCGGCGACCGGGCCGTAGTCAACGTCTGAAACCGGGAGAACCATATGAAGCTTGGCGTAGCAATACCGGCGATCGATCCGGCCATCGGCGGCGACCCTGTGGCGCTCCGGGAGTTCGCGCAGGCCGCCGAAGACATCGGCTACCAGGATCTGGCCGCGCCCGACCATGTGCTCGGCGTCAATGTCGCCAGTCGCCCCGATTGGGGCGACCGCAACACCTCGGCCGATCTGTTCCACGATCCGTTTGCGCTGTTCAGCTTTCTCGCGGGCTGCACCAGGACGATCGAATTTTCGACGCAGGTGCTGATCCTTGCGCAACGCCAGGCAGTCCTCGTCGCCAAGCAGGCGGCCTCGCTCGACGTGCTGTGCGGCGGCCGGTTTCGGCTCGGCGTGGGCGTCGGCTGGAACGAGGTCGAGTTTGTCGGGCTCAACGAAAATTTTCACAATCGCGGCCGCCGCTCCGAAGAGCAGGTCCAGGTGATGCAGGCGCTCTGGGCCGAGCCGCACGTCACCTTCCACGGCAAGTATCACACGATCGAAGATGCCGGGATCAACCCGCTGCCGCGGCGCCGCAAGATCCCGGTCTGGTTCGGCGGCCATGCCGAGGTGACGATGCGGCGGGTCGTCGAATGGGGCGACGGCTGGATGCCGATGGCCTACGCCCCGGGAGACGAGGCGAAGGCGGCGTTCGACAAGCTGCGCGGGATGGCCGAGGCAGCGGGCCGCGACCCGGCGAGCATCGGCATTGACACCCGGACCACCGCCGGCCTCGGTAACGAAGCCGAGTGGCGCGACGCGATACGGTTCTGGAAATCGTGCGGCGCCACGCACATCACGCTGGTGACTTACTCGGGACGTGGTCACTTGCGACGCATCGAAGGGCGGACACTTGGCGATCACCTGTCTGCGATCAAACGGTACTGGGATACTGTCGCCGACCTCTTATGATCCTTTTTCGCAGTACCGCGCCGCGTGCTGCCCGACACCGCTGGCAATTCGGTGAGTGTCGGGTAGAGCCTCTTTGAGGAAGGCCCCGTCCAAATGGAATTAGGTATCTATCACGAGTTTCCGATGCTGCCCGGCCGCACCCAAGCCGAATGCGTCGCCGCAGGGTTCGATATCGTCGACGCCGCGGAGGAATACGGCCTCGACGTGATGTGGCTCGCGGAAATTCATTTCGACAAACGGCGCTCCCTCGCTGCGAGCCCCCTGATCCTTGGCACCGCGATCGCCGCCCGCACCGAAAGGATCAAGATCGGGACCAGCGTGCAGGTGCTGCCGCTGGCCAATCCGCTCCGCATCGCCGAGGAATCTGCGATGCTGGACCACGTCTCCAAGGGCCGACTGATCTTCGGCGTCGGGCGCAGCGGCGTCGTGAAGACCTACGAGGCGATGAACATCGCGTATGCCGAGAGCAAGGACCGCGAAATCGAGTGCCTGGAGATCATTCAGCGCGCCTGGCAAGAAGACAATTTCTCCTACAGGGGCAAGTTCTACGACATCGAAGACGTTACGGTCGTGCCACACCCGGTACAAAAGCCGAGGCCCGAAATCCGCCTCGCGGCGGCGAGCGTCGAAACCTTCCCTGCGGCCGGTAAAGCGGGCCAAGGCCTGTTCCTGTCCGCGCGGCACGAGGATGTGCGAATGTTCAAGCCGCATATCGACGTCTACCGCAAAGCCTGGACCGATGCGGGATATCCCGGAGAGGCGCCCGTCTATCTGCGTTGCCCCGGTTTTGTTGCCAAAACCGATGCGGCGGCCCAGGAGGCCTACCGGCCCACGCTGATGCAGCATTTCCAAAACCAAAACCGCCTGCTGTCCGACTCCGCACGGCGGCAAAACAGTCCGCCGGACCATCCGCGCTGGAAGACCGCGCAGCGCCTCACCGAAATCACGTTCGAGGAAGTTTTGCGCGGTTCGGTCTTTATCGGCTCGCCCGACACAGTTGTGGCGAAGTTGCAAGATCTGCGACGCGACATCGGGCTGTCGGGTGTGCAGCTGGAAACGAATTGCGCGGGCCTGGCCGATCATGCGGCTGAGCGGGAGGCGATCCGCCTGCTGGCGCAGGAGGTCAAGTCGGCGTTCAGGTGACCGCGGGCTTTGCGCCTGCACGACGACGACGTGTAGGCGGCTTGGGGGGCCTTAGCCCATTGCTGCCGTGGCCGAACGCCTGTTTCCAGCTCCTTTAGCGGACCTTTGCCGAAGTCGCGGCGGCGGTCGCCTGTGCGACGAATCCGGCCGTCCCGCGAAATCTATTCAATCACCTCATCGGCAAACGAGAGCAGGTTCGGGGGCACAGTTATGCCGAGCGTCTTCGCGGTCGCGAGATTGACGACGAACTCAAATTTGGTCGGCTGTTCGATCGGCAGGTCAGCGGGTTTTGCGCCTTTCAGGATCTTGTCAACGTAGGTCGCGGTGCGGCGGTTCATGTCGACGACATTGGCGCCGTAAGCGATGAGGCCGCCTGCCTCGACGAACACCCGGTCGTTGAACATCGCTGGCAGCCGGTATTGCACGGCGAGGTCCGCGAGGCGCTTGCGGTTTTCATAGAAGGTCGGGTTCGGGAACTGGAACAGCGCATCGTTCTGCGCCTTCACCGCTGCCGTGAAGGCGGGCTCGAAATCCTCGACGACGCGCGCCTCGACGTAGTTTAGCTTCAGGCCTAATCCTTTCGCGGCTTCTGCCGCCTGGTTCACCATGTCGTCCGTCGTCTGCCGGCTGAACGCAACTGCGCTCCACAGCATTGCGACCTGAGACAGGCCCGGGATCAGCTCCTTTAGGAGCGCCAGCCGTTTCGGGACCAGCTCGGGGCCGAGGAACGTCGTGCCGGTGACATTGCCGCCGGGACGCGAAAGGCTGGCGACGAGCCCGTCGCCGACCGGGTCACCCATCGAGCCGACGACGATCGGAATCGTATCGGTCGCCTGGTGTACCGCGCGGCCAGCCGGGGTCGATAACGCGATGATAACATCGGGCTTGAGCGCGACGAGCTCGGTGGCGAGCGCAGGCAGCCGGTCGGGCCGGCTGTCGGCGCCGCGGACTTCAAACATGATGGTCTGGCCCTCGACGTAACCGAGTTCGGCAAATTGTCGGCGGATGGCGTCGAAATTGTCGCGATTGACCGGCGCATCTAGCGCGGATGGAATCAAGAAACCGATGCGCGCTGGCTTCGTCGGCTGCTGCGCCCGCGCCCCCAGCGGACAAACCGCCGCGCTGCCAAGCAATACGATGAATTTCCGACGCCTCATCGGCCCTTATTTAACTCGATGACACATTATAGCACAGTGCGGACTCGAGCCCGCGCTGATCGAGGGGTCGATGACGGCTCAGGGGGGCATGAAGACCAGTTCCGACGCCCCGGCTGAGCGCCCGCTATCGGTTCAGTTAAGAGACCTTCGCTAGGGTGCGCGGCAACGGGTGCAACGCGCCGAAGGCGGTCACCAGACCACGCGAAAGCAAACTGCTCCGCCATCGGTATGGTGCGGCCTAATAGAGGCACTTTGAACCTCTCCGCGTCGAAGGTCAGAAGTGCAGTGCGCCCGATTGTTCGCTGCGGAAGAATGCCCTAGATGTGGCGATCGAACGTCTTGATGAACGCGATGCATCAGCATGACCGACTTCCACGCTCACCTCCTCCTGACGACCGATACGGTGGCAGTATGGGACGTGGTGTGCGAGGGCACATGCAAGCACAAGAGCGCTGAGGAGTGCGTCGCGGCGACGCATTTGGTGTTCCCCTATCGCGGCGCGTACGTACAACACACCGGCCGTGCAGAGGCGGTTGCAGAGCCGAACCAGATCGTCTTCATCAACGAAGACGAGGCTTACCGGGTCAGCCATCCCGTCGAAGGCGGCGATGCAAGCTTATCGATCCGGCTCGACACGCCGACGCTGCTTGAGCTGGCGTCGGCGGATTATCTCCGGGTCAAGGGCCGTCCGGCGTTCAATCGATCACGCCTGCATCTTGACGCCCAGGTCCAGGTGCTTACGGCGCTGGTCCGTCATCGCCTCTCTCGTGGTGTGATCGAGACACTCGAAGCCGAGAGTCTGGCCCTTGAGCTGTTGCGTCGAGCGTTAACCGGGTGCAGCTCGCGAGCCGCGGCCGGCAGCATTGGACGTCGGAAACTGGTCGACCGCGCGAAACTCGTGCTCGCGTCCGATTTAGGACGCCGTTGGACGTTGGCGGCGATCGCCGCCGAGGTCGGCGTCTCGCCGGTCTATCTCACCCAGGTGTTCCAACAGGTAGAAGGGCTCCCGCTCTACCGCTACCAGTTACAGCTACGGCTGGCCCGAGCACTTGACCTGCTGGGCGACAATGCTGGCTTGACCAGCCTGGCGCTTGATCTCGGTTTTTCCAGCCATAGCCACTTCAGCGCTGCGTTCAAACGAGCCTACGGCCAGACACCATCGGCGTTTCAGCGTTCCGCTCGCATTCGCTGAGCTTCTCCCACATCGGCGGCAAGTTGCTAAAGATCCTGACAGCGGCGCTTGCCGTTTTCAGGTTTTCTCCGTTTCGACCGCAACGGTCCTGTAGCGGAGAATGAAATGACCCAAGCTGAAAATGCTGCGCGTTTCGCCGGGCTTCACATGAAGGGAGCTCGATCATGACTGATATAATCTTGCACCATTACGAAACCTCCCCCTACTCGGAGAAAGTTCGGCTTGGTCTCGGGCTCAAGGGCCTTTCGTGGGCTTCGGTCGAGATTCCCGTCATCATGCCAAAGCCAAACCTGACGGCGTTGACCGGGGGGTATCGCAAGACGCCCGTGTTGCAGATCGGCGCGGACATCTATTGCGATAGCCAGTTGATCATGCGTGAGCTTGAGCGGCGGCATCCCAGCCCAAGCTTTTATCCAGCCGGCCGCGGCGCGGCGGATGCGCTTGCCTGGTGGGCGGAGAAGACTATGTTCAGCCCGGCCGCCAGCCTCGCTTTTGCCAAGCGGCCCGATGCCTTGCCTGATGGGTTTCTCGAAGACCGGGCCAAGTTCTCAGGCCGAAATATCGACCCCGCCGCAATGTTGGCGGCGGTGCCTAATGCACTCGATCAGCTGCGGGCGCATCTCGATTGGCTGGATCAAATGCTGGCCGATGGGCGCCCGTTCTTGCAGGGCTCCGCCGCGGGCCTCGCTGATCTCGCCGCCTATCATCCGGTTTGGTTCTTGCAGCAGAAATTCGGAACTGCGGCGGCGCCGCTCGACGGCCTTCCGAGGTTGCTGAGTTGGGCTGAGCGCATCGCCGCCATCGGGCACGGCACGCGGAGCCGGATGACTGCCGAAAAAGCGCTCGATGCGGCGAGGACCGCTACGTCAATCGTCAGCGCAACCGCCGATCCGCGAGATCCCATCGGCCGGAAACCTGGCCAAACAGTTACTGTCACTCCGGACGATACCGGACGCGATCCGGTCCTCGGCCAACTGGTCGCCTCGGACGTCCATGAGATCGTAATCCGGCGCAGCGATCGTGAGGTCGGCGAGGTGTGCGTGCATTTTCCACGCGCCGGTTTCGTGGCTGCTGCAGCGGCCTAATGGTGCGCCCTGGGATCGTCGTGCCGCGTAGGCGATCCACCATTGCGCGCTCGCCACGGCAAAATCGGCTTTTGGGGCATGGAACGTCGCTGACGGCGTCTGAGGCAAAGGTCCGAGTTGGGGCAAAATCGCCCACCGAGCGCTGTAGGATCGGATGGCCGCTTAGCGCGCCGAGAGCTGACTCTCAGGTTCGGATTTAAAGCAGACTTGAGCTTCCGGAGACGTCACATCAAAGCGAAAGTTGCCATGCTGCCGCTTACGCAAAACCAAAGACGCAAGAAGCGTCAGAAATCGTTATTTCGACGGGGAGTTTGGGCCTTCGCTTCGAAAATGAGGTCGCGATGACGGGTGCCGAGATCGGTGATGCGGTCATTCGAACCTGCAACGGTGGCTCGGTGCCATGACCGCTGAGCTACACGAACTCGGCGTCGCGTAACCAATCGGTCGTCATCAACCAGCCCCGCCCCACCGGGCGGGGCTTTTTCATGCGCTGCTCAAAAATTCGGACCGCGTCCGGCGCAGGGCTCATGTGGGTTTGCTACCCGCGCCGCTACCCACCGCCGGTTCTGCGGCGAGGCGTCTGTCCAAATCGTCTTCTGCCTTTTGAAAAATTGGCGCGCCCGAGAGTCGGGTAAAGCTCGGTGGCAGAATCTGCCCGTTACCCGCCCCCTGCGCCGTTGGATTCGGATTGGTTCAAGGAGAGCGCGACAATAAGTATTCGCCGGTCATGAGCCGTGCGCGGCCTTACCGGTTCCGTGCGATCATCTCCTGGTCCTTTCCATACGTGCGAACGGACAACTAACCGGCAGAGCCGATAGATTGATAGAGCGCATTTTGAGATACTTAGCCGAATGTGTGACGGCGCGGGACGCTGGATACTCATAAGGAGGAGGCAATCATGCGTCTGCTAGAAGGGAAAGTGGCGCTGGTCACCGGGGGCACGTCCGGCATCGGCCGCGCAAGTGCGGTTTTATTCGCTCACGAGGGCGCCAAAGTCGCGCTGACCGGCCGCCAATCGACCGAGGGTGAAGCGGTCGTCGCCGAGATCAAGGCCGCCGGTGGCGACGCAATCTTCATTCGCGCCGATTTGACGGAAACCGCGAGAATTCCCAGCATCATCGAGAGCGTCGTGGCCGCGTACGGCCGGCTTGATTGCGCCTTCAATAACGCAGGGATTTCGGGTGGCGGCCCGATAGAGACATTGGACGAAGCCGTTTGGGATCGGGTTATCGACACCAACCTTAAGGCGGCGTTTTTCTGCCTGAAAGCCGAGGCCGGGCAGATGAAACGGCAGGGTGGCGGCGCCATCGTGTTTAACGGTTCGGTGCTGGCCAACATCGCCTTCCCGGGCACATCCATTTACAGCGCGAGCAAAGGTGGAATCGCATCCTTAATGCGGGCAGCCGCGGTGGAGTTTGGGCCGCACGGTATCCGGGTGAACTCCATCAACCCTTCGATCACCCGCACGCCGCTAACGACGAAAAGAATCCAAGCTGGCGCAGATGGGACCGAGACGCATCCTTACGCACCCCTAGGGTCCATCCCGCTGCGCAGGCTGGCGGAGCCGGAGGAAATGGCCCAGGTCGCCCTGTTCCTGCTCTCGGACCGGGCATCGTATGTGACGGGTCACGCGTTCGTCGCCGACGGCGGACAGAGCGCTACCTAATTGCACTTAAGCCACGCAGCTCTGCCGGGTCGTTTACTTGTGCTGCGTTGCCGACCGCTTGCGGCGCATTTGAGCTGTTGCCGTGCGCCTCGGCCAGGGTCTGCTTTGTGAACAGGTAGTCGACACTCCCCCTGACGACGGGGACGCCTTTCCTGCCCACGGCAGACTTTCCGCGAGGCCGAGCGGCGATAGCTTGGCATACTCCTCGTCTGTTAACCATATTTTAGAGGCTCCGTGAATGTTCTGGGGGATTAAGTTCAGATCGAGCGTCGCGGGAGCGCTGCTGACTATGGCAGCTGGGACAGCGGCTCTGGCGCAAGAGTCACCACCTGAGGTGGAGGCTTTTGACAGCGGCAAGCTGTTGGCTACCTCCGGTCTGTCACAAATCGAGGGAGCTGGCGGTGGCGGGCTGACGCCGTGGGCGGTTATCACCGGCTACGAAACGCGTGACGCAATCGGCGCTAATGTGCACTACACCTTTGTCAATACGCCAAGTTTTACGTTGCATTCGACTGGTGCGGCGGTCGGCTTCTACGACCGGTTTGAACTGTCCTATGCCCGAGAGATTTTTGACACGCGCTCGACAGGCGCCAAGCTCGGCCTCGGTAGCGGCTATACGTTCAATGAGGATGTTTTCGGCGCAAAGCTCCGGGTAGCCGGCGACGCAGTGTACGACCAGGACAGTTGGATGCCGCAGGTGGCGCTCGGCACGCAGTATAAAGTGAACGACAACGCGGCGGTCATCCACGCGATCGGCGCCAAGTCGGCACAGGGCGTGGACTACTACGCATCAGCAACCAAGCTCTTCCTCGCCGAGAGCGTGCTGCTCGACGCCACCGTCCGCGCGACGCGCGCCAATCAGCTCGGCATTCTGGGCTTCGGGGGTGATCGAGACAACGGCTACAACGCCGAATTCGAGGGCTCGGCTGCGTACCTGCTTACCCGTAAACTTGCGGTCGGCGTCGAATATCGCGGGCAGCCGAACAACCTGAGCTTTGCCGAGCAAAATCGTTGGATCGACGCATTCGTCGCCTACTTCCCGACGCGAAATGTTTCGCTGACACTCGCCGCCGTGGATCTCGGCAGCGTTGCCGGACAGACACATCAGCGTGGGGTATATCTGTCGATGCAGTTGGGCTTCTGAGGAGCGCGATGACAATGGCCGTGAAGCCGATGTCTTTATTTGCGGTTCTCTTCGCCGCCGTCACTCTCTTGCCTCTCTCTGGGTCGGCGGCTGACACGCTGTATGATGACCTGGGCGGCGAGGCTCGGGTTACGCAATTCGTCGGCGAGATGCTGGCCATCGCGGTCAAGGACCCGCGAATTGCCCGCGATTTCGACAACATCAATCTCGAATGGCTCCAGAAGCGCATCGTGCTGCAAATCTGCTCTCTGACCGGAGGCCCTTGCCAATACACGGGCCGCAATATGTACGCGGCGCATAAGGGACTCCATCTTGCGACGCTCGACTTCAACGCCTTGGTCGAGGATATGCAAATCGCCATGGATCGGGCCGAGATACCGTTTCGGACCCAGAACCGGCTGCTGGCGATCCTTGCGCCCATGTATCACGACATCGTCACCCGGTAACCGCAGGCCGCACCGAGCGGTTGATCCACTGCTGACTTGGTCGGCTCTTACTGGACGTGGACGGTCAGCGCCATCTTGGGGTGAATGTGGCAACGGACCGGAAACGTGCCGGTGCGGGTAAACTGGACGCTGACAATCTGCCCTGGGGGCTGTTCCGCCGAATCAAAAGTCATGTCCGGTGAGGCGATATAAATCTGATGGATGAATTCATCCTCGTTGTCGAAATCCAGCCGTTCGCCGCGCGCTATGGTAATCTCGCCTACTGAAAACGCTCGGTCTTTTTGGATTACTTGGTGGACCGCGGCTGCGAACGCGACAACTCCGACGAGCAAGATGCTCGCCGCCGCTATGATGCTCAGCTCCGGCCGGCGCCGGCGGTTCACCGGATCATCCTCCGGCATTATCCGGTATCCCTCGACCATAGGACGAAGATGCCGATTATTTTCGGGGATGCAAGCGCGCGCGTGCAAGCCGGCCTGAACCAGCTAAGATCTGACGACAAGGTTCCGGCGAGCCGCGACTTAACGGCATTTTAAGGCAGATATTGCTTGATCTCTATTGGCTTGATGCGAGCGCTTCGGGGCGGGCGCATCGATCCTGGGAGTGGGAGAGCAGCTGGCGATGGCGATGCGGGTCAAAGCCTCGATCAGCATGATGATTTTCATCGCCTTTGTCGCGATGAGCTGCATCACCGGCGCGATTAGTCTCTACAGCCTGGTCGTCGTGTCAGCAGCGCGCAGCTTCGTGACAAATACGTATGACGGTGCGCTGATGGCGGTTAGCTACGCCCGCGCCGCGAGCCTCG
>Ga0181537_10005646_pt1 | contig 10087 bp, 11 predicted proteins | sample PEATcosm2014_Bin_39_FD_119765 | JGI IMG/M metagenome (GOLD analysis project Ga0181537, IMG submission 119765) | Peatland microbial communities from MTU Mesocosm Facility, Houghton, MI, USA - PEATcosm2014_Bin23_10_metaG | ecosystem: Environmental > Terrestrial > Soil > Wetlands > Peat | place... | reverse complement strand
TCGCCATCGGAATTTGCCAGTCACCCGAGACCGTCCGCGCCAACATCGCCATGGTCAAAACCTAGGGGGTCGGTCCATTCGTTGTAACGAGCGGGCTGGCCGTCGTCGTCGGCGGGGTCCCGGGAGACGCGCTGCCTCCCCACGCCGCCTGGAGCAACGCTTTCAGGGCCGCGCCGGTTATCGGCGTCGTCGGCGGAAGCGCTCCTGCGAGCTCCACCAGCGCGCTGAACACGCCGTCCACGACGCTCGCGAGAGCCACCGCGTCCCCCCCAGTTCCCCCGAGCTGGATGGTCGACCCGTTGATCACGATCAGCGGCTGGCCGCCGTCGACGCCGATCACCAAGCTGGAGCCCTGGAGGGCGGAGCTCTGCGGGGCCTTCGGATCCGAGATGCCGCCCGGCAGGGCGAGCCAGTGGAGGCCGCCGTGCCGCGTGATCATGGGCGGGTCCGAGCGGTTGCCCGTCTGACGGAACGAGGTGGGGTCGAGATCGAACGCCAGCATCGTGACCTCGCCCCCGACGGCGACCGGGCCCCCGATCACGAATTGCCCGAACGTCCACGTGACGAGTGGAACATCGAGGATGACGTCGAACGGCTCGGAGATCAGATCGTCCGTGTCGACGTCGATCCGGACATCGTTCACGGCGATCTGCACGTCGACCGTCGCACGCTTGCCGGACGACCCGGCGTGGAACGCCTGCACGATCCCCGGAAACGCGTGGTACATCGCGTTGCGCGACGTGTCCGTCGACACGGTGGCGATCTGCTCGTGAGTAATCTGACGCTCCATCGGCTACTTCTTGCCCTTCTTCTTCGTGAATGCCGGGACGCCGTACCTCCGAGCCTCGATGTCGATCGTCCAGTCGTCCGAGAAGGTCGACCCCTTCACGGTCATCGACACGATCCGGTAAAGCCCTTGTTCGGAGAGCGCCAGGCTGTCGGCGTTGATCTGAATCGGCCCCCCGCACTTGATTCCTGGAAAGATGAAGGACTGGCAGGTGAGCAACCCCTTCGTGTCGACCGTCGGCGATCCGATCAAACCGGTGTCGGCCGCGAGCAGGTAGGCCTGACCGGCAACGGGCCGACCATTCGCGAGGAACTGGGCCACTCCGCCCTGGATCGACACCTCGACCCCGCACGAACGGCAGATGTCGACGAGGATGTCGTTCGCATTGCCTTTCAGCAGAGCGGATCGTTGGAAGATCGGTTTGGACGTCAAAAGCGACTGGATCGCGTCGGTCTTCAGGTTTCCGAGTCCGCACCCCATCACGCCCAGGACCGTCTCTATCGCCTGACTCGCGGTCGTGCTGGCCGGCAGCGACTGGTTGATCCGCTGCAGGATGACGGCCTGGTCGGCGTCTCCCGCATTCAGCTCGGTCACGATGTCGGGCCCCGAGATGACCGAGTGGCCGGTCCGCATCTCGCCTAGGAACACGGTCGACGTATGGCCCACGTATCCGGCGTCGATCCGGACCGGGACGACCTTGATGTCCGTTTCGGGCGCTTGCGCGGTCCCCTTGGTCGACGATAGCGCTTGCTCAATCGAGCGACGCGTGTCCTCCGACAGATTCCAGATCCGTAGATCGCACGTATTCGGGTCGTTCGGCTTGAGCGACGTCTTGATCTCGAACTCGACGTCGAGGCCCACCTGCGTGCCGATGTTCTGGATCTGGACGGGGCCGACCGTGACGACCGAAGCGCGGTTGAACGCGTTGAAGCCCGGAGCCTGGATCTGGACTTCCGGGATCTGGACATTCGTGACCAGTCCGGGAGGGGGAATCAGTCCGGGGGGGATGCCAAGGCCGAACGCCATCGCCTACTGGCTCCCATAGGTCGAGGCCGTGCCCGTCGACGTGTTGGTCTGGAGGGACTGCAGGAACGCGGCGAAGGTCGGGACGTCGTCCTCTTCGATCGCGGTCACCAGGTCGCTCGTCACGTAGTAGAGCGTGCAGCGGGACGACCCGGGCAAGAGATCGTTCAGGCCGGGCGGAGTGAGGTTGCCGGTCGGATCGCAGCAAAAGAAGTCTCCGGCCGGGCGGCGCGGATCGACGGACTTCTGAAGCAAGAACCGGTTGCACACGATCTTCACGCCGTTGAGGATGTCCACGGCGCTGCCATCGGCAAGCGAAAGGTACCAGCAGAGATCGCGCTGGTTGTAGCGCGCGGTGAGGATGAAGGCCGTCCCCTCCAGCGTCACGGTCGAGAACCAGGTCGGGATGTTGTACGTCCGGATCGTCTGGATGCTCATGAGCCACCGGAGAACTTTTTGAGCAGTCCACCGATTCCGCTCTTCGCGAGCCCGCCCAAGGCGCGCGCGACAGTTTCCTGATCGTCGTTCGACGCGTCCTCCGGATTCTGGGCGCCCTTGTTTACCGGCGGCGTTGCGCGGGGAAGAGACGGGATCGGAGCGGATACGACCTGCGTCGCCACGACGCGGATCTGCTGCATCTTGATCGTGATGGTCGCGCCGGTTCCCTCGTCGCTGTTGCGCGTCTCGCTCACACCAAGCAACACCATGTTGCTGACGTTCTTGCGCTTCGAGCCTTGCACGGTAAACGATTGGACGGCGGTCATCAGGCCCAGGAGCGTGGAGATGGTCTCGGTCACGAAGTCGAAGCCGTCGGGCCACTGCAGGGTCGTGGCGATCGCGCTGGTGGAGTCAGGCGCGGACCCCAAGCCGATCGGGGCGAGCGTGGCGGTCGGGATGGCGACGGGCGGGAGGTTGAGCGCGCCGAACGCCGCTTCGATCCCGACGGCCACGATGTCGCCGAGCGTCCGGACGGGGAAGCCGAGCTGCTGGGTGACGTTGAGCTGCTGGACCGCGACCCCGAGGGCCGCCAGAAAGGCGTTCGCGTCCTGGGCGCCCTGCAGGGCCTTGGCGAGCGTTCGTCCGAGGACGTCGCCAGGCTTCGTCCCGGTCGGGTTCTGGCCGACGCGATCCCCGATCGCTTCCCCGATGAATACGCCGATCGCGTTGATCGCCGCGTTCGTCGCGATGTTGTTCTGCCACACCGAGTAGTCGAGCTCGCGGGCCGTGACCCCTACCCTGCGGTTCGGCCCCCAGATCGTTTGCGGAAGGGTGAGGGACGCCTTCGTCGCGTCCTGGAAGTTGTTCGCGTCGAGCGGCTCCCTGGTCGAGTGGACCGTCAGAGTCACCGTGGGTGTCTTGACGCGCACGTGGTCGGTGACGTCCGCCCCCGTCTCGACGGGGTGGGAGGTGGCATCGGCCTCGGTCGACCACTCCTCGGTCAGGACGTTGTCGAACACGAACGTCTGGGTCGCGCCGGTCTCGTCTTCCCACGTCAGATACGCCTGCTTCGAGCCGTAGGGCGTGAACGGTGTCAGTTGATTGGCCATCAGGGTCTCTTGCGCGAGGTGAAGGCGTTGTTATTTGCGCGCTGGACGGCCGTCGACAGCCCCTGGCCCACGGCCTGGCCGACGCCCTTTTCGTTCAGGCCTGGGCCCGGATGTACCGTCGTCTCGAACTTGTTCGTCTGGTGGACCACGATTCCCCCGGCGCCTCCCTCGCCGCCGCCCGCGCCACGGACGCTCCCCGCCGGAACGTGGACCTCGCCAGGCGACCCGCCGAACGTGATCGGTCCGACATCGACTCTGCCCTTCCCATTCGCGGGGCCGTACTGGTCGTACTGGTGGCGCGCGAGGAACTTGGCTTTCGCGGCGTCCCCCGCCGCCAGGGCCGCACCCTGGGCATCGTCGAAATGGGAACGGCCTGCATAGATGTCGTGCGCGGCGTCCGCCGCGTTGCCGAGCAGGTCTTTCCCGACGTTCTTTCCACCCTCGACGAACGCGGCCTTCGCGGCCTTTAGGTCCCCGTGGACGACGTCGTAGCCGATTTCTCCGATGCTCTCGCCAGCATCGAGCAACGCCGTGATCGGCCCGGTGACGAGGTTCCAGATGATCTTTCCGACGTCCTCAAGGATCTCGCCAAAGTCCTGCCACGCCGCTTTCGCCAACACGGCGGAGGCGGCGCCTGTCTCGGCACCGGATCCAAGTCCATAGAGTGAATCGATCGTGTCGCCGATGACCGAGTCCTTCCCTTCGAGAAACCCATAGAATTCGTCGAACGCCAGGTAGAGCAGGGCCATTCCGACGATCGGGACCAGGAACTCGGCGTTGAGCAGGCCGAGCGTTTTGATCAGCTTGAGGATCGACGAGATCGTCTTGACCAACGCGACGCCGGCGAGGAACTCAAGCCCCGTCGTCATGAGGGTCGTCTTCGCAGCGAATTGGTTGGCGATGATCACCCACTTGGTCGCCCAGTCGATCAGCTTCTCGAACATCGGGAAGATCCCGGCCGCGACCTTCTGCTGGAGGTTTCCCCAGCCGACCGACAGGCGGTGCTGCGACTCTTCGATCTTCTTGGACGACGCGATGAACTCCTTGCTGGTCGTTCCGCCGAGCAGGTCGAGCTGCTCTTTCGCTTCCTCGAGACCGGCGCGGCCCTTCTCGAGCAGCGGGATCAGGGTCGCGCCGTGCTTACCCAGCACGTCGGTGGCGATCTGTAGGCGCGTGGTCGGATCAACCGTCGCTTGGATCTTGTCCGCCAGGTCGGCGAATATCTCGGACGCCTCGCGGGGCTTACCCCCTTCGGTCAGCTCGATCTTCAGGGCCTTCAGCGTCTTGGCCGCGTGGCCGCCTTTCAGCGCCAGCCCCGAGAGATCACCGGCTGTCCCCGCAGCGGCCTGACCGACGTTGCGAGCAAGCGTCCGGAACGCGGCGTCCAGGTCCTCTGTCTTGACGCCGGCGTCGCCCGCCGCGTAGCGGTACTGCTCGAGCTTTTCGGTTGTGACGCCCAGGATGGTGGCGGTTCGCTCGAGCGACGTCGCGGCCTCCACCTGATGGTCGACGAACTCGCTGACCTTCTCCCACGCGAACCCTTCCGCGACCGTCTCGCCGAACTTCTTGGCGACCTCGATCAGCCCTTCGACTTCCTCGTGGCCCTTCTTCAGGTCCTCCACGCCCTCGACTTGGAAACCAAAGACGGCGGCAATTTCGCGCAGTACGCTCATCCGGTCCCCCTGGGCGCTGCGGCTTCAGCCCGTCGCTTGGCCTCGCGGTGGGCGGCTTCTTCCGCGTCCTCTAGGGCGTCGAGCATCTCGTGCTCGAGGACCAGATCGACCCACGTCCACCGGGTCTCGAGTTCGCGGATCGACGGCTTCGGGTTCAGTCGCTCGTGGCAGTGGAGTCGCCAGAAGAACCAGTCGTGCCCTGGGGGGATCCGGAGGGTGACCCGTCCTTCTCCGGTCCGGCGTCCCCGAGGGCCACGGAAAAAAAATCGTCCGGGAAATTGGTTTTGAAGCAGTGAACCAGCCACGGGATGAAGTGCGCCTGGTTCGCGCCGCCCATCTGCTCGTCGAACATCGGGGCGAGCGGGCGGCCCTTCGGGTTGTGCCGGATCTGACGTCCGTCGTTCATGGTCCCGACGTCCTCCGCCAAGACGGTCGTGCACCCGGCAAAGTGGTCGCACACGAGATCCATGTCGGCGTCCGAGAACGCTTTCATCGCCGCGTCCGGGTCGGCCAGCCAGCCCTTCAGCGAGCCCTTGATCCGACCGAGGTTGAAGCCTCGGCCCGTCGACACAGCGGCCGCGAAGACGCGGGCGATCCGGAGCTGCACTTGCCGCGACGCGCGACCGCCGAGCGGCCGGACCCTGTAGGTCACGGGGCCGATCACCAAATCCGAGGGGGTTCCGGGCATGCGAGAAAGGTAGGGTGCTCACCCGGACCTCCCCGGCGCGACCGCGCCGCGACGCTAATTCCCGCCCACATTCAGTGCCGATCGCAACCCGTGGACGATCCAGGTCCTGTCCTCGGGCTCGCGCGCGAAGTCCTGCTCGGCGAAGCCCGCGACCCACGCGTACCCGCACGACAGCAGCGACGTGCCGGCCAGATCCTCCATGTTGAACGTCCCGACGCCCGCCCCGTTGGGGTTCTGCTCGTCGGTCGCGAGGAGGGACGACAGGAAGTCGTTCGTCGCGGAATTGGCCTGCGCGATGTGGAGCTCGATCTCCACGAGGTAGTTGTTCGTCTTCGACCGGGTGATGAACCCGTCGGTCCCGCGCTTGGTCGTAAACGACGGTCCGTCCGGCTTGATCTTGCAGAACAGGCCGTCCGCGTACCCCGACTGCCCGATCCCTTTCGAGATCGAGTACCCCCACCCGTTCAGACGGATCTGATCGGCGTCGTACTCCGCGAACCCGACGTTGACGGCGGTGGGCATCAGGGCACCAACGTGATTTGGAGGGCGGACACCGTATCGATCGCGCCCGCGAGCGTCGCGTTCGCGGTGACGCCAGGCAGGTTGCGCGACAGCTTCACGCTCGAGGCCAAGCTTGCGGCCTTCGGCACGTTGACGACGATCGGCTCAGTCCCGTCGATCCCGCCATTCGCCGCGCCCGTCTGCAAGACGCCGGAGATCGCGTCCTTGATCTGGCCGATCCCGTTGTCCGTGTACGGGACCTTCGGGGCCGCACGGAGCGTCGACAGGATGGAAGCCTGGACGTTCGATTGCAGCCAATCGATGAAGATGACGGTATCGGCGTAGTTGCCGTCCGGCGTGGAACCGGGCCAGAGGAACGCGTCGCTCTGGATGCCCTGGTAGTAGTTGCCGTTCTTCCCGCCGGACCCAGGGTCCTCGGTGCTCTGGGTGTTGAGGATGAACGCTTGCGTGGTCGACAAGCTCGTGTCGCCGTCGACGGGGACGGCCGGGAACTGCTTGTAGGCGAGGTTGTACGAGCCCGGCGTCTGGCCGAGCGCGTACCCGGCGGAAGCCGCGCCGAGCCACGAGAGGATCGCCTGCCCCGAGTACGTGCAGATGCACTTCTGGTAGGACTCGGACTGCAGCTGCGAGAAGACGTCGGTCGTGGCCGTCGTGACGGCCGCGTAATCGGCGTTGTCGTAGAAGGCGAACTTGCCGCCCTGGCCGGTCGCTTCGACGAACGCCTGAGCGGCCAAAATCTCGGCCTTCGAGTTCGAGTCGAGGACGAGGCCGTACCACGTCTTATTGGCCGCGTAGACCGCATTCAGGTCCGTCGCGATGCCCGGATCCGCCGTCAGGTTGGCGATCTGGATGTTTTGCACTGGGCCGTTGGCCCAGCCGGTGATGTTGGTGAGCGCGCCGTCGGTCCGCTGCCACGAGATGACCGATCCGGTGACCGAGACGGTCCCGATGATCGACGCGACCGACGGGATGGCCGCGATGAGCGTCTCGATCGCGCTGGCCGCGTAGCTCGTGGGCGACAGGTTGACCGCGTTGTCGGTCGCCGACCCGGTTCCCGTGAACGGGGTGGTCAGGACGATGTGCGCGGTCGTGACGCTGAGGACCTGGTAGAAGACGCCTGGCTGGCTCGCGAACATGATCGCGTCGCCCGGATTGACCGCGGCCGTCTGCGACGCGCTCGAGACGATCGTCGCGCCCGGAGACCCGTTGGTCGTGAAAGTGCCGGAGAGCGGCGCCGTGTACGTGGTCGGCGCAGTCGTGTCGGTCGTGCCCGTGTAGTTGGCCGTCAGGGTGCCGGCCGTCGACGCGGCGACGTTCGCGTTCAGGAAGTAGTAGGTGCCCGGTTGCGCGCCCGTGCCGAAGACGAGCGCCCCGCCCTTCGCAAGTGTCTGGGCGGCCGAGAACGTCACGTTCGCCGACCCGTTCGTGACGTTCGTCGTCGCGGAGCTCGGGAGCGCGGTGCCCGGATTCGGGACGACCGGGTAGGTGATCGCGTGGCTCGAGCCGTCCGAGCCGACGAGCGTGAACGCGTATTGGTCGCCCGGAAGCCCGTCCGTGCACGTGAGCGAGACGTGTTGGAGTGGCGCCAGCGCGCGCCGGCCGATCGCAATCTGGGTCGGAGGGTTGGGCCCGACGCGATGACCTGAGCGGCCAGGTACGCGGGCTCGTTCACCGAGAAGTTGTCCGCGACCATCGCGGCGGCAACGCCGTCCGTGTTGTAGATGCGGATGCGGTCCGACCAGTGCGTGAAATACGCGAGGATCATCGGGACGCCGAACGCCTCTTGCGGCGTGACCGGAGCGCCCGAGACCGAGACCCAGACCTGGACGAACGTTGAGGCCGATCCCACGGCGCGAACGTAGGATCGCCGCAGACTCCCTAACTTTTCGCCATGCAGGCGCGCCTCACGGTCGGCGACCAGGTGGGCGACTTCGAGATCGTCGCGATGTCGAGCTCCGGCCCACCGCGCTACATCCGGAGCCTCACGGTCCGGTGCGTGCGCTGTGGATGCGTCAAATACGGGGTCCGGGCCGACAACCTACGGAACGGCGCGAGCCCGTGCCGATGGGAGCCGGGTCACCCGCGCGCGCACCGCGGCAGGCCGCCCGGTCAGCCGTAGCGTCGAGTCCCGTCCGCTCGACCCGAAGGTCCACCCGGAGACGGCGCGTCCACCTTGCCGGTACCCCGGCAGGTCGGGCAGTCCTCGCGCGGAGGCACGCGCGGACGGCTGCACATGCCGCACGTGTCACGCGTGACGCGTTGGAGGTTGTGGCACCGGTCGGTCCCACAGCACGGGGTCCTCATGTTCGGCGTACAAGCGCACATGGCATCAACCTACCCCTTCCACCCGCCGAGCATCAGGGGGATCGGGACGTTCGGGCTCGCGTCGGAGAGGCCGTCAACCGACTCGATCCACGTCGACTCGTTCGCGTCCATCGGGTCGGCGGCGGGCCGCCAGTTCCACCGGATATCCATGATGGCGACCTTCATCTGCTGCTCGGCCGCCGTTTGACCGAAGAGCGAGATCGTGTCCATCGTGCGGATCAGGCTCAGGTTGGCCGGACGGAAGATCGACGCGGCCAGCTCGCCCGAGAGGCGAAAGCGGATCCGCTCCGCCAGGTCCACGGCCTCGAGCGTCGGGTCGAGCGAGCGGCATCGGCACGAGAGCGTAAAGGTCCGCTGTCCGAGCTGCAGGTAGCTCGTCGAACCGGAAACAGGATCGACCGACGTTCGCAGCTCGTCGGTCCCGATCTGCCTCATCGCCTTGAGGGTCAACCACACGTCCGCTTCTTCGAGTCCGGCGCCGCGCATCGAGTCCTCGCGCGGGTCTTGCGACCAAGCCGCCTGGACCTGCGCGAGGGTTTCGATGAGGTAGCGGAGCGTCTCCTTGGGGAAGCGTGGGGACGGCTGGACGTCGGGGGCAGGGTTCGCCATGGACGGTTATTCTCCCTCGTCCGAGTCGCCTTCGCGAACCTCAAAGGTCACGCTGGCGCGCAGTTGGCCGGAATTGATCAACGGCTTCGACGAGCCCTTCTTCTTGATCGTGCTCGGAGCGTTCGGCGGGGGCACGCCGTCTGCGATCCTCTGCTCGATTTGGCCAACACAGTACAGTCCAAGCAACTGAAGGATCTGATCGACCTCGCGCCGACCGGCGATGACGTCCTGCATGAGGGCGAGCATCTTCTCGCGGAGCTCCGGCTCGGCCGCATCGAACCAGTCGCGGATGAAGGAGCGCTCGGGGATCTCGTGAACCCTGCCCGCCTTGTCGGTCCACTGGGCTCCGAACTCGTTGATCGTCGCAACGTCCAAGACCGTGAGCGGGTCGCGACCCCCAGGATTCGCGTGCGGTGCGGCCCCGGGACCTGCGAGGATGCCGACCGCGATCTTCGGATTCTTGATCCCGAAGACCCGCTTTCGCAGGGCCTCGTACCCGTGATCCGTGTCGGTGACGCTCGATCGGGCCATCAGAAGAAAAAGCCTCGACCGCCGAATGGGCCTCCACCGACGCACGCGTTGCCCGCGACCATGAAGCCGCCGCCGACCATGAGCTGATATCGCTCGTACTCGCGCAAATACTGAGTCTGCCCGTCCGTCGTGCCCTTGCCGTCGAGCGCCGTCGCGTTCGCGCGAGGATCGATCGAGAGCATGTGAGCCGCGAGGTTCCCGTGGGCGTAGTCCGCGAGCGTCAGCTCTCCCCCCGGCGCGGCGAACCCGCCCCACACTCGGCTCGGGCCGCCCATTCGGACCGCGGCTTCGTTGAGCTTGGCCGTCACGATGTCGACGTTGGTCGTCCGGAACTGGGTGAAGTTTTGCCGAAACGTGGCCACGTCCATGGCGTAAACCTAGG
>Ga0181537_10005644_pt1 | contig 10091 bp, 6 predicted proteins | sample PEATcosm2014_Bin_39_FD_119765 | JGI IMG/M metagenome (GOLD analysis project Ga0181537, IMG submission 119765) | Peatland microbial communities from MTU Mesocosm Facility, Houghton, MI, USA - PEATcosm2014_Bin23_10_metaG | ecosystem: Environmental > Terrestrial > Soil > Wetlands > Peat | place... | reverse complement strand
CTGGATGCGCGCGATCCCGTCATACGCTAGCGGCAGACCGCGTCCGAGCGTGCTGACCTCACGGAAGAGGCTCTCGATGCCATGGTCCTGCCGCAGCCGGTATTCGAACATCATCCAGCTCATCACGTCGAGATCGGCAATGTCGCTCGCCACCCAGAGCTCGTGCGTCATTGAGCCTTTAAGCGTGTCACCGTTCTCTGTGTAATCAAAATTTGAGGTGAAGCAGTAATGCGTCGTCGGATGTCCCAGCACCACCGGCTCAGCTTCCTCGAGCGTCTTCGTCGTAACGATGTTCTTCACCGAAACCGGAAGGCCGGTTGCGTTTTCGCCGTGCTTGGCCAGCACGATGCGTGCCGCGTGCCGGGTACTGGGATCCACGCTGTACGCGACCGCGCCAGAGTGATCGGCATCGATTTCGGTCTCGGCGTCCACGCCTTCCTCGAAGAGGAGCTTCGCCCGGGCGCCTTGCAGCCACGAGTTTTGCACTACGTCGGTATGTTTTCCGGCGTCGTCGGTCTGGAGATGCAGGGTGTAGCGAACCCCGGCGAGTGCGGGAGAGCAAAGCAGAAGAGCAACGGCAAAGGGGAGAAGCTTTTTCACGGTACACCTGCTCGGCGACGGGACTGTCGCGTAACCGAAAAAGTAACACCGTGAGTAACCGAAATCGAGAGTACCTAAGGACTAGTCCTTGGGGGTTCGATCCTTGGCAGGCTGCCGCACAGCCCGCAGCGGTTCGCGCTCCGTGATCAGCCCTTCGCCCATTTCTTCCAGCTGGCGATGCCAGTCGAGCTGCTCCACGAAGTGCCGCGAGTCGCGCCATCCCGCCTGAACTTTTACGAATAATTCGAGGAAGACCTTTGTATTCAGCAGCTTCTCCAGCTCCCGCCGCGCGTTCGAGCCGATGCGCTTCAGCATTTCGCCGCCGCGTCCGATCACGATCGCCTTTTGCCCGTCGCGCTCGACGAAAATCGCCGCCGCGATCCGCGTCAGCTTTGGTCGTTCTTCCCATTGTTCGACCATGACGGTCGTAGCGTAGGGCACTTCCTTGTGCGCCAGGATCAACACATGCTCGCGAATGATCTCCGCCGCGAGGAAGCGCTCCGGCTGATCGGTGATCTGGTCGTCGGGGAAGTAATGCGGACCGGCAGGCAGGTTCTCGAGCACTTTCTTCTGCAAGACCTCGAGCCCGCTGCCCTTTGCCGCTGAGATCGGAATGATCTCCTTGAACTTGTGCATCTCCGAAAACTGCGCGATCACACCCAGCAATTGCGGCTTCGGGATCAGGTCGATTTTGTTGAGCAGCAGGATCACGGGCTGCTTTGCACGCTTCACCAGTTCCATCGTGAAGTCGTCGTCGTGGCTAAACCTCTGCGTCGCATCGTGCATGTAGAGCAGCAGGTCGCAGCCTTCCAGCGCGTCGTACACCTCCTGCATCATGCGCTTGTTCAGCGTGCGGTCGGGCTTATGAATGCCCGGGGTGTCGATGAACACGATCTGTCCGCCGGCATCCTTCCCTTTCTTGGGAATTGTGACGATGCCTTGGATGCGGTTGCGCGTGGTCTGCGGCTTGTGGGTAACGATGGCGATCTTCTCGCCGACTAGCGCATTCAGCAGCGTGCTCTTGCCGGCATTCGGACGTCCGATGATCGAAACAAATCCCGAGCGGAAAGGCATCAGGCTTGCACCTGGTCGGGCGTGGACTCGCTGATGCGTAAGCGCTCGATGCGCCGGTCGGTCGAAGCCAGGATTTCAAAGCGCAGTCCGCTGCTCTCCACAATCTCTCCCGCATGCGGAATGCGCCCCGCAATTTCGCTGACGAGGCCCGCCACCGTCGCGGCCTCGTGTTCCTCATCGATGCGCACGCCGAACAACTCGTTCAGCCGGTCCACATCCATGCTGCCGGGGACTACGTAGGTGTGCTCGCCCTCACGCACAATGTCGGTCTCATCCTCGTCGCGCAATTCGCCAACGATCTCTTCGATCAAGTCCTCGATCGTCACCAATCCAGCGACGCTGCCATATTCGTCAATCACCACGGCCATGCGCACGTTGTCGCGCTGCATCTCGCGGAGCAGTTCGCTGCCGCGCTTCGTCTCGGGAACGAAGATCAACTCCTCGCGGACAAGATCGCCAACCTTGCGGGTGCGCGCGTCGGTGTCCGCAATCTGCAGAAGATCGTGCGAGAAAATCAACCCGATAATGTTGTCGATCGATCCGCGGAATACGGGGATGCGGGAATAAGAATTTTCGCGCAAGGCCTCCAGCAGTTGCTCGATCGTCCAATCGGCAGGAATGGCAAAAATCTCCGGCCGCGGCGTCATGACCTCGCGCACCGTCTTGTCGCCGAACTCCACCACCGACTGGATCAAATGCCGGTCGCTCTCTTCCAGAATTCCCTCTTCGCGCCCAGCTTCGATCAGCGCATCCACGGCTTCCGACGAATGCTCGGGCTCTTCCTCGCTGTGCTCCTTCGTCAGCGCTGCAACCGAGATCGTGAAGCCGAGCATGATCGTGACCGGAATTGCGGCGTAAACCAAGAGCCGCAGCAGCCACACGAAATTCCCGAGCCACTCGCCCTTCGTGCGCGCAAACAGCAGGTAAGGCAGCAGCCGATTGCAGATGACGATCACGAACACCATGGTCAGCGCAGCTTGGAACAGCTCGATCCATGTCCACGGGTGATAGAAAACGGTATACGCGAGCAGAAATGCAACTGTCCCTAACAACAACTGCGGAAGCACCGCCATGGCCAACGCCGCGCGCTGCGCACTCACGTGCAGACGCGGTTCAATCGTGTGCTCGAAGTAATCGATGTTCTCCTGGAATTCGCGCGAAAGGAATTTTCCGGCTTCCTTGAATACGCGATCGACGTACGACGTCAGCGTCAGGAGCGTCAGGAGCACCAGCAGAAGCACGACATGCGCGAAGGTAATCATTGTTTGCGCGCCTTCGCTCGCTTTTTGGCCGCCGCATGGCTGCGCTCGATCAGCGATGACGGGAGCTTGAGCCGATCACGTAACTCCGACTCTAAGGCTTCCATCTCGCCGCGATCGTCTTCGTGGTCATGCCCCGCAAGATGCAAAATGCCGTGCAGGATCAGGATGCGCAGCTCTTCATCGAGTGAATGCCCGAGCTCAAAAGCGTTTTCGCTCGCGATATCGACAGAGATGGCGATGTCCCCCGCTTCGCCGTCCACAATCGCAGGAAACGAAAGGACATCGGTAGGCTTATCTTTGCGCCGGAAGCGGCGGTTCAACTCGCGCAGCTCTTCGCTCGACGTGATCAGGACCTGTACCTGTCCCTTCACTCCTGCGGCCTTGCGCGCGCGGGCGGCAAACGTGTTGAGCGATCGCTCGTTCACTCCCGCGAATTTTTTCTTCAGAATGATCAAGTCGTCAAAAGTAAAACGGGAGGGCGTAAAAGCCCTCCCGCACTATGTTACCAACTTTACTCGCGTACTGTACTGGTTCCATCCGCTGCCGCCGGAGGCATTTCGGGCGCAATCTGCGCCTGTTCTGCTTCTTTAGGCCGCGCGCTGACCGGCAGTTTCGCGTCGAGCGCCAAATCAAGCTGCTCCGCCGTCGCCTTCTTCTTGTCCTCGTAGGCGCGGATGATCCGCTGCACCAGGTGGTGGCGCACCACGTCACCCTCGTTAAAGTATGTGAAGTGAATTCCCTCCACGTTCTTCAGGATGTCGGCTGCTTCCACCAACCCGCTGCGTGCCGCGTTCGGCAAATCGATCTGCGTCACGTCGCCGGTGATCACCGCCTTCGAGTTGAAGCCAAGGCGGGTGAGGAACATCTTCATCTGCTCGCTGGTCGTGTTCTGCGCTTCGTCGAGAATCACGAACGAATCGTTGAGCGTGCGTCCGCGCATGAAAGCGATCGGCGCAATCTCGATCACGTTCTTCTCCAGATAGCGGTCAACCTTCTCCGGCTCCAGCATGTCGTAAAGCGCATCGTACAGCGGCCGCAAATATGGGTCGACCTTCTCCTGCAGCGTTCCGGGCAGGAACCCCAATCGCTCGCCGGCTTCCACCGCCGGACGCGCCAGGATGATCCGCGCCACGCGCTTGCTCATCAGCGCGGAAATCGCCATCGCGACCGCGAGATAGGTCTTACCCGTGCCGGCCGGACCGACGCCAAATACCATGTCGTGCTTTTCAATCGCTTCGAGATAGCGCCGCTGGTTAATGCTCTTCGGCTGCACCGTCCGCTTGCCAAACGAGCGTTGGCGCCCCGCCTCGGCCAGACCACGCAGCGTCGCCGTCTGATCTTTCGTCAGCACGCGCAGCATGTCGCCAAGATCGCCGTTCTGAAACACGTGTCCGCCGCGCTGCAAGTGGTCGTAGTCGCTGAACACTTTTTCCGCGCGGTTCACATTTTCCAGTTCGCCTTCAATCTGAATTGCGTCCGATCGCAGTTCGATGCGGACATTCAGACCGGTTTCCAGCACCCGTAAGTTTTCGTCCCGTGTGCCGAACAGCGTTTCGATATTCGGGCTGATCTCGATATTCTTCTTCATTGAGTCTGGGATTCACCCTCCGTAAATCCTATTTGTAACGTGCACGAGCAAAAGCACGCTCCGTGGAGCGCGCAAGGCATTTCTTCTTTTTGTCGGATGGTCGAACGGGATTGAGGCCGATCGAAATTCGCAACAACGGGTTGGAAGTGCCTCCAATGTTCGGCAGAGTATCCCGGCTTTCTCCGGGAGTCAACCGGTTCTTTTCGGAAGTTCCACCGCAAACACCCGGAATCCAGAGTAGCCACTCAATACCTCATGCCACAACATTAGATGTCCAAACGCGGCAAAAGCAGCTTGGCCCTAAGTAGTCGCAGGAAGAAATGTTAGGCAACTTCGATTACGGCATCGTGAATCGCGTTCCTACTTCGGGGACGAATTGTCCCTCTCGCTCGTGTAGCGATCTAGATTCGTCTTCAATCGAGGTGGCGCTTCGGCATCGCGCTCCTGGACCGCCAGATCCAGCGCACGTTGCCCGGCCTTCACCGCATCGCTGTACCGCGCGCTCTTTTCATAAGCCTGCGCCAGCAAGTCCAGCAACCGCCAATCTTTGCCTTCGGTTAGTTCGACCGCCTTTTGATACGCTTCCACCGCCCCAGCGACATCGCCACGCAATTGCAGCGCGTATCCCAAATTCGCCCGGTACTCCGCGGAGTTCGGCCGGATCGCATTCGCCTGCTGCAACTCCGCAATACCCTCATCCAATCGTCCCGCCTTCGCCAACTCCCATCCCAAATGATTATGCGCATCCGCAAATTTCGGCTCGAGCGCGATCGCCTTTCTTAAATGTTCCTCGCCTTCCTTCGCTTCTCCATTTTCAAACAGCGCTGTCCCCAAATCCGCCTCTGCTCCCACCGATTTCGCATCGATGGCCAGCGACTTCCGCCAGTTTGCGATGGCTCCGTTCATGTCGCCCGTATTCGCTTGCGATACCGCCAAATGGTCGAGCCACGCCGTATGTTTCTCAGTGTCCAGCTCGCAGGCTTTCCGATACTCCCCCACCGCTTCCTGTTCTTGGTCTGTCGCGCTCAGCGCTGACGCCAGCGCGTAATGCGCCAGTCCCTCCTCCGGCCCATACTGCACCGCCTGGCGCAACACCGGAACCGCCGCCGCCCACTCCTTGTCTTCCACCAGGTCGTACGCCTTTATAAACAGCCGGTAATACTCCGTCGCCTGCGGATCGATCTTCTCCAGCCCATCCGGCTTCACATTCAGAAACTCAGGGATATTCACCGCCCGGTTTGCTGCCGTAGTGTTCTCGACCAGGATCGCGGGGCTATCGTTCCCATTCGCGTCGATGTGCGTCAGCATTAGCTGGGTATACGCGGTGCGTCCCTTCGACGAAAACGCCAGCCATCGTCCGTTCGGCGAAAACGTGTGCCACGAATTCATCAGCGGCGTATTGCACCTCATCAGCCGCGCCTTCCCACCCTCGAATGGCACAATGAACAATCGGCTGTCCGGACGCATCAACAGTCCATTGCGGTTCTGCACAAACACAATCCACTTTCCATCCGGTGACACTTTCGGAAAGTTATTGCTCATCCCGTTTCCCGATGCTCCCGCCACCGGCACAGCTTTCCCGCCTCTTCCGCCGTTGAACGGAATCTTGTAAAGGTCGTACTGGATCTGCGTCTCGTGCGGATCATTGGCATACTCCGCCGGCGCCACTCCCGGCGGATAAGGATCACGAGCGACCGCCCGGCTGAAGATCAGATATTTCCCGTCGGGCGACCAGAACGCGCTGGTATGCACATAGTGCGGATCATCCGCCCCCGGCAATGGACGCAGCGTCCCGCCCTGCCGGTCGTACCAAGCCAGGATCCCGCGCGTTGGGTAGAACACCTGGTTGAATGGCGGCCCTTTGAAGTTGATGCTGTAGAGCCGGTCCGCAATTCCCGGCGCAAATCCCGGAAGCACATCTTTATGTGTCTCTTTCAATCCCGGCGGCCCAATCGATGTCACGATGTATCGTCCGTCCGGCGACAGTTGCGACATGAAGCCGAACCGCTTCACTGCCGGTTCTGAACTCCGCGCTGACTCATCCTCCAGAAACGAACTCCACCGGATCACATCCTGGCTGCGGATGGTCGTGTCCTTCGTAAGCGAAGCCACCGCGTACAGCCCTTTGTCGTTCTTCGGCCCGTCCAGATCCAGCCCAATCTCTTTTCCGTCGCTGCCAAACGAATGGCAGTTGATGCACGTGGGCACGTGCGCCATCACCGTTCGGCTCTGCGCCTCGCCCATGTAGCGCAATCGCCACTTAATGAGCGGAATGGCAAACGGTGGCAACGGCTGGATCGCTCCCTTCGCCTCGCGCGGCGCCTCGAGCAGTGGCAGATCACGATAAAAAACCGGCGCACCCACCTCATCGATCGATGTCGATATCCGAATGCTTGCCGTAGAAACCGCCGCCCCGCTCTCCGTCATTCCATTGATCGTGATCGTCGCCGGAGCCTTCATCGAATGTTGCTTGATCCGCGCCCACGTCTGAGCATCCGGCTTCCACGTGAGCGTAGCCGCCTGTTGTGGTGACAGCTTGTACAGTTCCTCTCCCGTCGCAGCCTCGGTGTCGATCTCCCCCAACTGCATCGGCTCGCCCGCCTGCGCAATGTGAATTCCCTCGGAATGATCGCCGAACGAGACTTCAATCGCCCACCGCTTCACGCTCGCATCCGGATCGCGCCACAAGAACACCGGCTCCGTAATCTCTGGCGGAAACATCGATCCCTCAAGCGGGTAATCGATCAGGATCTTCGAAGCCGCCTTCGCTGAACGCGAAAACCGTCCGCTCAAGAAGAGGAATGCCCCCGCTCCAACGAGCGCCACCAGCAGCAACCTATTTACTCGCCGCATTGGCGTTCTCCCGTCTCACCTTCGCAATCACCAGATGCACCTCGCCCATCGTGATCTCAGCTGGCACCGCGTCTTTGATCGGCCGCAGCCGCGCTGTGCCCAGCTTCGCGCAAGCCGCTTCAATCGCCAGCCGCCGATCTTCGGCGACCCATCCGGCGTCGAATTCAATGTCCCCTGTCTCCACCAGATTTGCGACCGCTGCAATCACTGTCGAAAGTTGCCGTCCGCGGATGTTGGCGATCTCCGCAAAGCTGTGGCCTTTTTGCAGAAGCTCAATCGTCTCGTGCGAAGGCTTACTCAAGTTCCAGTTCGTCGAAGCTTTCTCGGCTCGGCCGCCCTGCTGAAAGCCTTCGAATGCTTCGAGAATCGCTGGCCCGTAATCGGCAGTCTTCACATCGCCAAAGCCGGAGACGGTTCGCACCTCCGCCAGGTTCTTCGGTCGAATCCGGCAAAGATCTTCCAGCGAGCTATCGTGCATCACCACAAACGCTGGCACTCCACGCCGCTTCGCCTCGTCTTTACGCCACAAACGGAAGTAGGCCAGCAGGTCTTCATCGGGAAGCCCAGCACTGGGCGCACGTAACCTGGTACGTGGCTTGGTCTCGAGCGGAAGCGCGAGAGTGCCTGCGTCTTTTCCTAGCCAAGGCAGCTTGGTTCCGCAAACATCGCAGGCCTGGCAGTTCTCCCACTTCTTTTTCTCTCCGAAGTGTTCGCAGATCTGCTTATGACGGCACTCGTCCGTCTCTACAAACTCGCGGATCGTACGGTAACGGTCCCAGGCCCGCTGCTTCTCGTTTGGATCGGTGATCTGCTCGATGAAATACGCCAGCAATCCGGCGTCTTTCTTCTGCCACAGCAGTGCGCAATCCGCCGGCAGACCATCGCGCCCCGCACGTCCCGCTTCCTGGTAATACTGCTCCAGCGATTTCGGCAGCGACAGGTGAATCACCGCGCGCACCGCGGGCTTGTTAATCCCTAAGCCAAACGCAATCGTTCCGACAAGCACCCGCACCTCGTCGTTCATCCACCGTTCCTGGTTGCGGCTGCGTATCCCGCCATCCATTTGCCCGTGATAGGGGACAGCGGTTATTCCCTTCTCCTGCAGGAAATCCACGGTCATCTCGACGGTATTGATCGTCGGCGCGTAAATGATCACGTTCTCATCCTTGTAGTGACGCATCGCCTTCAGCAGCAGGTCGCGCTGCGAATACGCATCGCACTTGCGAGCGATGTACCGCAAATTCGGACGATGAAAGCTTGCAATGTATTTGTCGGCGTGGCGGAACTTGAGCTGCTCGACGATATCGTGCCGCACCCGCTGTGTAGCGCTCGCCGTAAACGCGGCGATCGGGACATCGGGGAAACTCTCGCGCAGCCGCTTCAGCTGCCGGTACTCGGGACGGAACTCGTGTCCCCACTCCGAGATGCAGTGCGCCTCGTCAATCGCAAACAGCGACAGCGGTACAGTGCGCAGCCAGCCAACCGTGTCCTCCCGCGCCAAACGCTCCGGCGAGAGATAAAGCAATCTGTAATCGCCCGCCTTCGCTTTGCGCATCACCGCCGACTGCTCTGCGCCGCTCAGCGAGCTGTTCAGCAGCGCGGCCGAGATCCCCATCTGCCCCAGCTGCACCACTTGGTCTTTCATGAGCGCAATGAGCGGCGAGATGACGACAACTGTCTTCTCCGAAATCGCCGCCGGCAGCTGGTAGCACAGCGATTTCCCGCCCCCGGTTGGCATGATGACGCAAACATCGCGTCCTGCCACAACGCTGCGGATGATCCGCTCCTGCATTGGACGAAATTGGTCGTAGCCGAAGTAGTGCTTGAGCGCGGAATTGAGTTGGGCGGTGAGAGAGTCCATGACTTCAAGGGCCGAAGAACAAATCTGTTTACAACCTTTAGACTACCTCACCACCCGCCCTACTAAACGTGTCGAACATCACACCATAACGTGTAAACAAAAAAAGGAGCACAACGCACCTCCCTGAGGGGCGCATTGTGCTCCAGCGCAGAACCTTTTGTCGTTCAACTACTCCGGGTCACCCGGATCGTTGAACAATACCGTTAGCTTGATGCTGCCATGTCCGAATTGCGGGAAGTTCGCCGTCGCCGGATTGCCTGGGTCCAGCGTCGATGCCGTATCATCCGGCGGGAACAGCACCAACGAATTCAGGAACGCGATCAATGCATCCGACTCCTCATGCGGCAGCTTTGCATACGCATCGCGCGATTTCAGCGATTCCCCACCGTGCCGCAGGATCACGTCATCCAGCGATATGCTGCGTCCATCGTGCCCGTACGGCGCCGTCGTTCCCACGCCCCAAAGCGGACGCGTCATAAACGTCGTCTGGATGGTTCCATCCCAGTTGCGCTCATAGAACCCGACACCCACATCATGTCGCTTGAAGTCCGTGAAGATGTCCTGTACCAGGAACGAATTCCCCGCCGGCTGTTTCAATGTCGGCTGCCCGCTGCCATCGTCTATCACGTTGATCAGCGGTGTGGCCGTCGCGAACAAACTGTTAAAGATTCCGCGCACCGGATCGTAGTCCGTCTCCAGGTCTGCCACGCGACGATCGTGATTAATCACAAAATCCGCCATGTGGCATCCAGAGCACCCAATGCGATTGAACACTTTCCGTCCGCGCTCGGTTCGTTCATCCTGTTGCCCGTGGCCCGGCTTGAAATAATTCAGCAGGTAAAACTCGTAGTGG
>Ga0181537_10005643_pt1 | contig 10092 bp, 4 predicted proteins | sample PEATcosm2014_Bin_39_FD_119765 | JGI IMG/M metagenome (GOLD analysis project Ga0181537, IMG submission 119765) | Peatland microbial communities from MTU Mesocosm Facility, Houghton, MI, USA - PEATcosm2014_Bin23_10_metaG | ecosystem: Environmental > Terrestrial > Soil > Wetlands > Peat | place... | reverse complement strand
GGCCGTCATCGGCTTGGGGTACGTCCTCGAAAAAACCTCGTTGAGCGAGGATCAGCGCGACTGCCTGACCAAGATCCAGCTCGCGGGACGGCTGCTGCTCGGCGTCGTCAACAATGTGCTGGACTTATCCAAAATCGAAGCGGGCGAGATGTCGCTCGACAACGAGCCCTTTGACCTCGCCGAATTGCTTAGAAAGTTGATCCAGATGCTCGGCCAGCAGGCCAAGACCAAGGGGATCGAGTTGAATGTGTTGCCCGCGCCGGTGCTACCGTGCATGGTCCGGGGCGATGCGTGTCGCCTGCTGCAGATGCTCGTCAACCTCGTAAGCAATTCCATCAAGTTCACGGAATCCGGCCGCATCGTGGTGCAGGTGAGCTGTGCCCGGTCGGCTCCCGACCGCGTCATGATGCGCTGCGAAGTGAAAGATACGGGTATTGGCATTGAGCCCGAGGCGCTCGAGCGCCTGTTCCAGCCCTTCAGTCAGGCCGACGCGACCGTGAGCCGGCGCTTTGGCGGAAGCGGCCTGGGTCTCTCGATCTCGCGCGCCCTGGCGGGGTTGATGGGCGGCTCGATCGGGGTCATCAGCACCGTCGACGTGGGGAGCACCTTCTGGTTCGAGGTGCCGCTGGAATTGACGGCGGCGAGCGCGCCAGGAGTGCTGCCCGCGCCCTATGTGGGCGAACCGGGTGCGCCCTGGCTTCAGGGAGTGCGGGTGCTGGTGGTCGATGACTGCGAGATCATCCTGGGGTTCGTGCGGCGAATCCTCGAGGAGGAGGGCGCCATCGTCACGTGCTGCTCCGACGGCGCTTCCGCCGTGGATTATGTGCATGCCCATCGCAGTGAGCTCGACATCGCACTGATCGACGTGCAGATGCCGATTCTCGATGGGAATGCAGCCACACGGCGCATCCGGGGTGATCTGGGTCTCACGACGCTGCCGATCATCGGCCTCACCGCCGGTGCGCTGCTCAGCGAGCAGCAGCGCTGCCTCGATTCCGGCATGAACGATGTGATCACGAAACCCTTCGATCCCAGGACGATGCTGAGCGAAGTACGGCTTCTCGTCGAGCAGCATCGGACTCACCCCGTGGGCGACGTTTGAGGTCGAATTCTGTGAAACCCATGTGATTTGAGTTATTCCGTAACAAGAATAAGACAATTATACTGATGAGACAGAGGGTGACCTCGAGGTCACGCGTTTCATCAGGGAATGCCATGGCGATGGGTCACGACAGCCGCGCAAGCCCGCCGGCCGCCTCCAGCTCGCTGCTCGCGCTCGCGGCCATCGCCTCCCGCTTAGGCGTCGATGCCGGCGTCGAGCAGCTGCAGCGCCGCTTCGCGCTCGAGGCGGGTGAGCCGGACACGGCCACGCTCGTCGCGATGGCGCGGGAGCTGGGGCTCGAGGCGCGGGTGCTCGCGATCACGTTCGAGGAGCTGCCGCGCCTCACCCGGACGCTTCCCGCCATTCTGCGCGCCCGGGACGGCGGCGCCCTCATCCTCGAGGAAGCGCGCGCCGACCCGGCAAAGGGCGGGGTCGCCGTCGTGCGCGATCCGGCGAGCGCCGAGGATGCCCTGGTGGCGGTCGATGAGTTGCACCTCGCCGGTGTGTGGGACGGAGAGGTCCTCCTCATCAAGCGGGTGCATGCGGCCACCGATGAGAGCCAACCCTTCGGCATCCGCTGGCTCGCCTCGCAGGTGCTCCGGGAGCGCAAGCTGTTCGGCGATATCGCGGCCGGCGCCCTCGTGAGCACGGTGTTCGCCCTGGCGCCGCCATTCATGGTCATGATCGTCCTGAACCGCGTGCTGGTGAATCACTCCTATCCCACGCTCAACGTGTTGACCGGGGTAATCTTGACACTGCTCCTGTTCGAGACCGTGCTCGGCTATCTGCGCCGGATCTTGACGCAGGTGGCCACCACCCGCATCGACGGGCGGCTGAATCTCTACATCGTCGAGCGCCTCCTCAAGTTGCCGATGGACTACTTCGAGCACGTGCCGACGGGGCGCACGCTGAGCAAGCTGGGCGCCGTGTGGCGCATCCGCAATTTCCTGACCGGCCAGCTGTTCGGCGCGTTGCTCGATGCCGTGCCGCTCATCGGACTGATTCCCGCGATGCTGATCCTCGATTGGCAGTTATCGCTCCTGGCGTTTGCGATGGCGGGCATCATCTTCCTCATCATCCTCGCGTTCTTGAAGCCGATTGGCCGAGCCTACGCGCGGGTGGTGCTCGCCGATCAGGCCAAGGGTTCCTATCTGGTCGAGACCATTTACGGCATCCGCACCATCAAGTCCCTCGCGCTCGAGGGCAAGCGCCGCCGCGAATGGGATCGTCGCGTCGCCGAATCGGTCGCCGCGCAGCATGCGATGGGGCTCCTCACCAACAAGCCGCAGACATTGACCATGCCGTTCGAGCGGTTGATGTATTCAGGCTGCATGCTGGTGGGTGCGTACATGGTCATGGCGGAGCCGGATGCGTTCAATCCGGGCGCGCTCATGGCCTTCGCCATGCTGTCGGGCCGCCTCACGATGCCGCTCGTCAAGATTGCCCAGCTGCAGCAGGACCTCGCTGAGATTCGGAGCGCGGTGGGCGAGGTCGCCTCGATCATGAACGTGCCTCCCGAGGAGAGCCGCAAAAACGGCTTGCGCCAGCCGATCAAGGGCGAGGTGACCTTCAAGGACGTGCGCTTTCGCTATGCGCCCGGCGCGCCCTATGCGCTCGACGAGGTGTCCTTCAGCGTGCCCGCGGGCACCACCCTCGGAATCATGGGCCGCAGCGGCTCGGGCAAGACCACGGTGACGCGGCTCCTGCAGCGCCTGAACGCAAGCTACGAGGGCATGATCAAGATCGACGGCATGGACCTGCGCGAGATCGATCTCATGCATCTGCGCACCCATATCGGCGTCGTGCCGCAGGAGAATTTTCTCTTCTCCGGCACCATCCGCGAGAACATCGCCATGGCGTGCTCCGATGCGAGCTTCACCGACGTCGTGCACGCCGCCCAGCTCGCGGGAGCCGAGGAGTTCATCGAGCGGCTGCCGCGCGGCTACGACACCTGGCTGGAGGAGGGGGCCACGAACCTCTCGGGCGGCCAGCGTCAGCGCCTCGCGATCGCCCGGGCGCTGATCATCAATCCCCCGGTGCTGATTCTCGATGAGGCGACGAGCGCGCTCGATGCGGAGAGCGAGGCCATCGTCAATGCGAACCTGAAGCGCATGGCCCAAGGGCGCACCGTGCTGTCGATCTCGCATCGCCTGGCGATGCTGGTGGAATGCGACGCGATCCTCGTGCTCGAGCGGGGCAAGGTGTACGACCTAGGGACGCATGCGCAGCTCCTGAAGCGCTGCGATATCTACAAGCACCTGTGGCATCAACAGAACCGCCACCTCGAGCCGCCCGGGAGCGAGATGCCGCTGCCTGCGTTGAGCGGTGCCGCGCGATGAGTGCCCGCTCCACAACGCTCAAATTTCCGCTCGGGCGCCGGGACGATGCGGTCGGCGAGCTGGTCGGCGCCTTCGAGTCGGAAACCGCGGCGGTGTTCCTGCGCACCGCGCCGGTGAATGAACACATCATTCTGTACGTGCTTGCGGCGATGCTGCTCTTAGCCGTGGCGCTCATGTCGGTGGTGAAGCTCGACCGGGTGGTCACGAGCGCGGGGCGCGTCGTCACCTCGGGAGGGTCGCTCTACATCTCGCCCTTCGACACCGGGATCGTGCGCGAGGTGCTCGTGAAGCCCGGCGACATCGTGCACAAGGGCCAGCCGCTCGCGACCCTCGATCCCACCTTCACGCACGCGGACCTCAAGCAGCTGCAACAAAAATTGAGCTCCGATTCGGCGGCGGTACGGCGGCTCGAGGCCGAGCTCGCCGGACAACGGTACCTTTTCTCCTCATCCGATCCCGACCAGCTCCTGCAGGGCGGCATCTGGGAGAAGCGCCAGGCGGAGTATCACTCCAACCTCGCAAGCTTCGATGCGCAGATCCACAGCGCCGAGGCGCAGGTCGAGCAGTATGGGGCGGATTCGGAGGAGTACACCAAGCGCCTGAAGCTCGCGGGCGATGTCGAGAAGGTTTATCAGCCGCTCCTGGAAAAAGGCTATGTCTCGAAGCTGCAGGTGATGCAGGCGACCGATGAGCGCACGGAGATGGGCCGCTTGCTCAAGGATGCGCAAAACCAGATGTCGGCGCTGCGCCAGACCATGGCATCGCTCAAGGCGCAGCGGCAGGCCTATGCCGAGAAATGGCAATCCGACACCGGCGCCGAGCTCGTGACGACGCGCAACGATCTGGACGTCACCCGCCAGAACCTGGAGAAGGCGCAGAAGCTCAACGATCTCGTGAGCCTGTCGGCCCCGGCGGACGCGGTGGTGCTCAACGTGGGCCGGGTCTCCTCGGGCTCGGTGGCGGGCGGCGGGGGCACGCAGAGCCTCGCGCAGGAACCGCTCTTCACCCTGGTGCCCTTGGATGCGCCCATGGAGGTGGACGTCCATGTGGCCGCCGCGGATATCGGCTTCATCAAGAAGGGTGACCCGGTGCAGCTGAAACTCGACGCCTATCGTTTCGTGCAGCACGGGACTGCTCAAGGCGTGATCAAGACCATCAGCGAGGGCAGCTTCATCACGGATGACAACAATGTGCCGACGCCGCCCTACTTCAAGGCGCGCGTGACGCTGACCCAGGTTCATCTGCGCAATGTCCCTGCAGATTTCCGCTTGATCCCGGGAATGACGCTCGTCGGCGACATCCTGGTGGGGCGGCGCACGATTCTCTCGTATCTGGTGGAGGGGGTGCTGCGCACCGGCTCCGAAGCGATGCGAGAGCCATGAGTAGGCTGCGCGGCGTTGAGGGAACCGTGACCACGCTCCACGGGGCGTTGCCACGGCTCCTGCTGGTGACGGCTGCGATGCTGGCCGCCGGCGGCGCTGGCCCCGTGGCGGCCGCCGGCGCCGCGGCCACCCCCGGCGGCGGGTCCGATCTCTTGCAGCCCGATGCGCTGCGCACCGACGCGGCGCTCGAGCGGCGCACCTCGGGCCTCGCCGATCCGCGCGGGCGTGAGTGTCCGCTCCCTCCCGGCGTACTCTCACTCGCCACCGCGGTGGATCTCGCCCTCTGCAACAACCCGACGACGCGGTCCACCTGGGCCGCGGCGCGGCAGGCGGCCGCGGCCTTAGGTTCGGCGGAGAGTGCCTGGCTGCCGACGCTGTCCGCGACCGGCGGTGAGAGCCGCCAGTACGGCGAGTACGTGAACGCCACGGGCAACATCAACTCGGGTCCCGAGAACACGCGCGATGCCGCGCTGAATCTATCCTGGATCCTGTACGACTTCGGCGGCCGGAGCGGGCGGGTGCGAAGTGCCCGCGGCTTGCTGGATGCGGCCGCCGATACGTTGAGCAGCGTCTCGCAGCAAACGGTCCTGGGCGTGGTGCAAAGCTATTACGCCGTCATCGCCGCGGATGCCGCGCTCAGCGCCGCCCGGACCACCGAGGAAACCGCTGCTCGCAGCCTCGAGATTGCGCGCTCGTTGCGGGACGGGGGGGTGTCGACGCTCGCCGACGTGCTGCAGGCGCAGACCGCCCATGATCTTGCGGTGCTGACGCGCGTGCAGGCGGAGCTCGCGGCGAAAAATGCCTACGGCGCACTCGCGGTCCAGATCGGGTCATCGGCGGACCGGGCTCTCAAGCTCGAGGCGGCCGTCGTGCCTGCCGAAGTGCCGGCACTCGATGCGCGCATGGCCGATCTCATGGACGAGGCGGCACGACAGCGGCCAGACCTTCTTGCTGCGCGGGCGCAGCGCGATGCGGCGGAGGCGAACGTCACCGTCGCGCGCGCGCTCGGCCGGCCCTCGATCTCGATCCAGGCGGGGCGGACCTATGACGAGACCCCGTACGTCGCCAACCAGAATTACAACCAGATCGGGATCTACGTCACCGTGCCGATCTTCTCGGGCTTCAGCACCACGTACGGGGTGCGCCAGGCGCAGGCCGCCCTCGAGGCGAGCGAGGCGAACGTCGAAGCGGCGCGGCTGCAGGTGTCCCTCGGGGTGTGGAATGCGTACTACGGGCTTCAATCCGCCAACCACCAGCTCGGCGCGACGGCGCTCCTCACGACGACGGCGCGCGACAACCAGGACGTGGCGCTCGGTCGCTACCAGTCCGGCGTCGGCACGATCATCGATGTGCTGACCGCGCAGACGGCCGCCGCGAGCGCACGACTGCTCCGCATCAATGCCGAGTTTGGCTGGCAGTTGGCCCGGGCGCAGCTCGCGCTCGCCCTCGGCCGCCTCTCCGGCGCCGAGCCCTTGAACAACCCGGCGGCGCTGCCGTAGGAGCGGGACGCAGGCGTCAATTCTGTCAACATGTTCTAAAAACAAGACAACTATGTGAAGTGACGCTGTGCGGCGAAGCGCGAAATTCGATGAAATCCCTCAACGCGGGCCCCGAATGACCGATTGATAAGGAGCGACGAGCGTGAGTGACAAGATCCTGCTAGTGGACGACGACCCGGGCGTCATCCAGCTGCTCGGCCGCATCCTCGCCAACGTCGGCGACTTGCGTTTCGCCACCAACGGTGAAGATGCCCTGCGGCTTGCGGAGGAGTGCCTACCGGACCTGATCCTGCTCGACGCGGAGATGCAGGGCATGAGCGGCTACCGGGTGCTCGATGCGCTCAAGGCCCGTCCCGAAATGGCCGATGTGCCGGTCATATTCGTCACCGGCCACTCGGAGCCGGCGTTCGAGGTCTCTGCTTTCGAGGCCGGTGCGTCCGATTTCATCGCCAAGCCGGTCAGAGCCGCACTGATTCTGGCGCGGGTCTCCACGCAGCTGCGATTGAAGCACATGGCCGACGAGTTGCGGATGGCGGCCGCCACCGATGGGCTGACGGGAATCGCGAATCATCGGAAATTCGACCAGACCCTGGAGCAGGAGTGGCAGCGCTCGCTGCGCGGCACGGACCCCTTGTCGCTGCTGTTGATCGATGTGGACCACTTCAAGATGTACAACGATCGCTATGGACACCCGAAGGGTGATCAAGCTCTGCGGTCGGTGGCGAAGTCGCTCGTCAACGCGGTGCGGCGTACCGCCGATCTCGTGGCCCGATGCGGCGGGGAGGAGTTTGCGATGCTGTTGCCGCAGACCGACCGCACAGGTGCCCAGCATGTCGCTCAGCGCGTGCTCAATTCTGTGAAAGCCCTCGGCATCCGACACTCTGCCTCGCCGACCGCCCGCTATCTGTCGGTCAGCATCGGCATTGCCAGCTACGACGAGGGGAGCCCCTGCTGGGTGAACAACCCCGCGGACGTGCGCTTCATCGGCGATGACCGGCAACTTCCGTGTACGGCGTCCGACCTGCTCGTCACGGCGGACAAGGCGCTGTACGCGGCGAAGCGCGCCGGCCGGGCCCAGTCCGTGCTTCAGGATATCCTCAAGAGCGCGGATGAGTCGCCCACCGTCAGGCTGGAAGCCGTGGCGCGCGAGCAGCGACGCGGCGGGTAGCGCGGTCCATGCCGCTACGCCTCGCTGCCGCGCTACGCCTCGCTGCCGCGCGACCCCTCGATGCCGCACGACGCTTGCTGCGGCGGTGGGCGTCCGCCGCCGGGGAGTTCGCGCGATGCCTAGCCAAGCGCCAGGGACGCGCGCCGTCGGCACGGCGCCGCGACAAAACGCTGCTCCGAATGCTCAAGCACGACTCGATGGTGTCCGTCACCGATGCGGCGGGATGCATCATCGAGGTGAACGATAGCTATTGCCAGCTCACAGGCTACTCGCGCGAGGAGTTGCTGGGTCAGCCGCACAGCATCGTCAACTCGGGCGTGCAGAGCCGCGAGTTCTGGGGCGACATGTGGCGCACCATCGGCGCCGGAGAGCAGTGGCGCGGCGAGATCTGCAATCGCGCGAAAGACGGGTCCTTGTATTGGGCGGACTGCATCATCGCGCCCATCGCCGGCGCGGATGGGTCGCCGCGCGAATACATTTCGATCCGCAGGGACATCACCAAGCGCAAGCGTGTCGAGGCGCAGCTGCAGGAGACGAGCGACCGATTCGTGATCGCCACGGATTCCGCCGGCATCGGGATCTGGGACTTCGACCCGGTGGCCAAGACCATGAGATGGGACGAGCGGATGCATGGGCTCTACGACCTGACGGCCGCCGACGGACAAGCGAGCTACGACATGTGGCTCGCGCGGCTGCACGTGGACGATCAGGAACGAGTGTTGCTCGAGATTGCCTCCGCCCTGGGCGGCGAGAAGGAATTTGACACCGAGTTTCGCATCGTGCGACGAAACGGCGAGGTGCGTTATCTGAAGGCGACCGGGCGCACCTTGCGCGCCGAAGATGGCAGCGCCGTGCGCATGACAGGCGTCAATTTAGACGTGACCGAACGCAGACGCGCCGAGCTCGGGCTGATCGAGACCTCCACGATGCTGCGGACGGTGCTCGATTCAGCCTCGGAAACCTCCGTCATCGCGACCGACCCGAGCCTCGTCATCAAGGTGTTCAACGCGGGCGCGACGCGCCTGCTCGGCTACACCCCCGCCGAGGTCATCGATCAGGTCACGCTCCTCGACCTGCACGACCGGGAAGAGCTGCGCGAGCGCGCGCTGGAACTTGCCGCCGAGCTGTGCGTCTCGGTGGAGCCTGAGACGGTGTTGATCAAGCCGTCGCAGCTCGACCGCGAACGGGACTGGGCGTACGTGCGCAAGGACGGCACGTACGTGACCGTCTCACTCGTGGTCAGCGGGATGTATACGCCGACCGGCGAGCTCATGGGCTATATCGGCGTCGCGCACGACGTCACGCGACAGAAGAAGTACGAGGGATCGCTGCGCGAGGCCACTCAGCGCGCCGAGAGCGCGAACCGCGCCAAGAGCCAGTTCCTGGCCAATATGAGCCATGAGATCCGAACACCGATGAACGCGGTGATCGGTCTGTCCTACCTGTTGACCGAAACGGGCCTCAATACGGAACAACAGCAGCTTCTGTCGAAGATCCAGGCGAGCAGCAACTCGCTACTCGCCATCCTCAACGACGTGCTGGATCTGACCAAGATAGAAGCCGAGGAATTGATCGTCGATAACACGGTGTTCAGCCCGTACAGCCTCCTGCGCGAAATCTCCGATGTGATCGCCATCCAGGCGAAGGCCCGGGGGATCGAATTTCACATCGAGGTGGCCGACGACCTGCCGATTGCGGTCAAAGGAGATGCCACGCGGCTCAACCAGATCTTGATGAACATTCTCGTCAACGCCGTCAAGTTCACCGACCGCGGCCACGTGACCTTCAGCGTGAAGCGCATCGAGGAGACTCCGGCCGGCACGACGCTGCGCTTTTTCGTCAAGGATACCGGCATCGGCATTGCACCCGCCGCCCAGGCTCATCTGTTCGCCCCGTTTTCGCAGGCGGATGCGTCGATCACGCGGCGCTATGGCGGTACCGGCCTGGGGCTCTCCATCGTCAAGAGCCTGACCGAGCTCCTGGGGGGCAACATTTCCTTGTCCAGCACGCCCGGTGTCGGCAGCGAATTCACGGTACTTCTGACGTTTGCTCCAGCCGCGCCGGAAATGTTGGCCGTCCCGCAAAATTATGCGCAGGCGCCGGCCGGCCGGGCGCTCGCGAGCGTACGCATCCTGCTCGTTGACGACAGCGACATCAACCTGGACGTGACCCAGCGCATTCTCGAGTTGCACGGCGGAGAGGTTGCGCTCGCGAACAATGGGCTCGAAGCCTGCGATCGCCTGCGCGTGCATCCTTATGACTTCGATGTGGTGCTGATGGACGTGCAGATGCCGCTCCTCGACGGCTATCAAGCAACCCGCTTCATTCGCTCCGACCTGGGATTGGTCGATCTGCCGATCATCGCCTTGACCGCCGGCGCGTTGAGCAGCGAGCGCCAGCGCGCCGTAGCCGCGGGCATGGACGATTTCATCGTCAAGCCCTTCGATGCGCCGACCTTGATCACCAGCATTCTTCGCCACGTTCGGATATCGGCCCTGCAGGCCGCGACGCCGACCGTCGCACTGTCTTTGCCGCCGGCGCCGGCGACGGTTCCGTGGCCCGCGATCGCCGGCATCAATCTGACCGATGCGCGCATGCGTCT
>Ga0181537_10005642_pt1 | contig 10093 bp, 6 predicted proteins | sample PEATcosm2014_Bin_39_FD_119765 | JGI IMG/M metagenome (GOLD analysis project Ga0181537, IMG submission 119765) | Peatland microbial communities from MTU Mesocosm Facility, Houghton, MI, USA - PEATcosm2014_Bin23_10_metaG | ecosystem: Environmental > Terrestrial > Soil > Wetlands > Peat | place... | reverse complement strand
TGCGCCGTCGCAAGCTGATCGATAAAATCACGATTCCAAATACTGTTTCCGCGAACCCGGGCGCTGGAGAGGACTTCGCGAATGTATGGCGCGAGTTCTTTGCGCAGCCAACTGCTGTAACGGACGAACTTATGCATGCCGGCGATTTTCGTTTTCCCCACGACCGATTTGTAAATCGAATTCAGCGCGGCAGCCGGACGCGGCAGCCCGGCGATCGTATAATAGTCGAGCCTGAAGGTAAGTTCGGCGAACGCGCGGCGTGATAAAAATTTCAACCCTGAATTCCTGCCTCCAAATCCGCGGTCCGTGGGAATTTCGCTTAATACGGGGTTGTTGGCTCGGACGAGATCGAAAGAGGCCAAAGACGATTTTCGAATGTGTTCGGGAGCTTGAAATACAAGTGCGACCAGCTCGTTGTCCAAAAATGGACTGCGAAACGGGAGTTGCGAGCGGCCGGCCTCCAGGTTTCCGAAAAGGTTCCAGGGAATATCCTTGAAAGCGGCAAAAGTAATCGGCCGTGCTTTGTGTTCGCGAATATTTCCTATTTGGGAATTTGTTTTTGCGCGCCACTCATTGCTAAATAGGTCTGGCGAAAGAGGGACAGGTTTGAAGGTTGAAAAACTGCGTAGGATTTCGCTGCCAAAGCTTCCGGTCAACCGGATGGGCGCCAATTGCCTCGCCTTGCGATTTAAGTACAGCTCATGCGCGTTCGAAAGTCCTGCACAACCATCGGTGACAAAAACGGTTTTGTCCAACTGCGCGGAAAAACACGAAAAAAAATCACGTTCCAGGCGCAACAGATTATGTTCCAGATTGGACGCCGCGGCAATCCGGGCGGCGATTTTGTCATCCAAAGTCAACCCATTGTTGCCGGAAAAAGTATAACAGGCCATGCGATCGGCGTTTTGCGGGCGGCACGCCATAATCATTCGTGTATCCAGGCCGCCGGTCAGGGCTACCCCCACTTTAGAAGCCGGTTGGAAGTAACGCGGCAAAATCCGCTTAAACGTTTCCTGAAATCTGTTTTCAAATTCTCCGGCCGAGAGCTGGAGTTGCGCTTCCCAAATCTCTGGCGTGAAATACTTTTCTTTCCGTCGCTGGCCGCCTTCAAAACTCCAAAGCGAACCGCCGGGTATAATCTCAATGCCTCGAAATAAAGTTTTCCAATCCAGCGTAGAGCCGAACGTGAGATAGTTGGCCAGACTTTCCGTATCGAATTGCCGTTGCTCCGGCAATATTCGCAGTAATGCTTTAGCCTCGCTGGCGAAGTAAAAGTTTCCGTTATTTTCGTGAAAATAAATCCGTTTGATGCCATAACGGTCATTGAACAAAACGATTTTGCGCTGGGTTTTGTCGATCAAAAGTCCGCAGAAAAGCCCGTTGAGTTTTTCGACGAATTTTAGACCCTCGCCTTCGTAGAGCCGGATCAGCTTGTCTCCCCTGGTAATTTCAGATCCGATAAAACATTCTCCGGAAAAGACTAATGAAATGCCTCCAGCTTCACTCGCAAAAATTCCATCTGTAGAATCTTGAAAGCCGGTAAAACCTGAGTAAAGGTTCATTTGGGGAACGAAATGGGTTGCCGTTCTATAAAAATCTTCATGCTTCATCGTCACCAGCATGGTGTTGACGAGGGCGCGGCATTCTTCCGTTGCGGAAGAAGTAATGATTCCAAGTATTCCTGGCATGGGTCTAAAAATTGGCGGGCGCCAATTTTGTTAAAGTGGCGGAGAGGGAAAGGATTTGAACCTTCGATGCGGTAAACCGCATAACAACTAAAAGAAGTTGCTGCTTTAAGCCACTCAGCCACCTCTCCTAAATTTCAACCGCTTTCCGTGCAGCTCCGTAACGCAGAGCGTTCCACTGATTTCGAATGGCGATAAGGCGGTCAGTCAGAGACTGCGGCAGCCGTTCGCGCAGGGGACGGTGAAGCCTAAAATTGAGCATGAGTTTTCCACGCGCCGTTAACGGAATAAAATACCGAGGGCATTCCTGGGGTTGAAAATTATATTTGGTCCGGAACGCCCCAAGGCCGCGGGACGCCCAGTCCCCGTAATGCAAATTCGGAATGCCTTTTTCATCGCAAAGTTTTACGGCGCGCGCAATCAGCGCATCCATGACGCATTTGTCCCGGTGTGCCAGCATGGCGATAATATGGATTATCCGCAAAATCCCGTTGCCTTGGAACGATTTCATAAATCCAATCAGCTCACCTTGGAAATAGGCGGAGGTAAAAGTTGATTTGCCGGTAAAAGAGCTGAGATCGTCTTTGATTTGGTCAAAGGTTTTCCCGTAATGTGTAAATTTCCGCCCCTGTCTCAACGGGTGTTCGTTGTAGATCTTTTGCACACCGTTAATAAAGGCATCATTCAGTTCCGTTTCGCGGATTTCTACGCCGCACTTTTGTGCTTTGCGCGCCTTGTTCCGGGCCTTGAAGTGCAAGTTACCCCACCAATGGTCAAAACTCTTTATCGGCAGCACTGATTCTATTGCTGATTCGCGATGAAACGGAAACTCACGGTTTGGCACGTGCCCCTCCTGTACAAAAGTGAATAAATCCGGGACCGGCTTATTCTTCTTCATCTTTTCGACCAATACCGCCGGCTCGTCTAAATACTCGTACCATTCATGATACAATTTGGCGATCCGGAAAAATTTCCCGCGAACAGAGATTTCTTTGTTGTCAATAATCATAGCAAAAGACGAGCTTTAGGCGGCAATAGTCTCGCGGTCCTCGGCAAAATTTGAACGTACCCCGCGCAGCCATTGTTCCAGTATGACCAGGCTGAAGAGCAGTTTGTGGTTGTTCTGGCGACGCGTGCGATGTTCCTCCAGAAGCTGTCGCACCGGTTCGGGTTCCAGTTGCTCAAAAATAAGGGAATGTTTATCCAACAACATCTCCGGAAATAACCCTTTGGCGCGCGCGTTGAACCAACCATCTACGACATTTACCGCAAAGCCGCGCTTCTTCCGGAAGAGCATCGACATCGGGAGCATCTGGGAACAGACACGCCGGTGAAGCCATTTGCGGACCCCATAACGGATTTTTTGGTTGGCTCCGAGCCGCTGGGCAAATTCCACAATACTTTTGTCCAGGTATGGCACACGCGCTTCGAGACTGTGAGCCATCGACAATTTATCTGAATACATTAGTAATTCATCCGGCAGCGATGAGCGGATTTCCAGAAGTTGAAAGCCACCGAGTTCATCCGTGCGTTCCATCTGGGATAGAAGCGGATCGAGGTGGGTAGACAATTCTCCTTCACCGTTTGGCCAGAACTCAGGACGGAAGAGTCTTTTGACTCTTTCTGCCGGATGCAATGCGAATATGCTTTCGTAACGGGCGAAACGATCTTCAATCGCTAAAGAGTGAACTCCGCGTTTCAAAGTCTCATTTCGAGGCAGACGTAGAATGGCCGAGCTCAGCCGTGAGCGGATTTTCTCCGGCAACCGGCGCCACAGGCTTCCATAATGTACCCCGAGGTGGCGGTTATAGCCGCCGAAAAGCTCGTCAGGTCCCTGGCCAACCAGCACCACTTTTACATCCTGCCGCGCACGTCGGCATACAAAATACATCGGTACGATGGATGAACTGGCGACAGGTTCCTCGAGGGAATCCACAATTTTCGGAAGCGATCTTTCGAATTCACTCCGGTCCAACTTCACCGCCACATGGCGGGATCCCAGGCGCATCGCTGTCGTCGCAGCAGATTGAAGTTCGTCATCGGCGAATTGTTTTCCATAGCCAATGGTGTAGGATGGCCAATTCCTTCCGTATTCATTCATCAGCGCCAGTAGCAACGCCGAATCCAGCCCGCCGCTCAATAAAATACCGACGGGCACGTCCGCAGACAAATGGCGCCGTACGGAACGTCGATAAAGTTCCAGCAACTGCTCCGCTGCGTCGGAATCTTTGAGACGCGCCGGGAGAGGGGAGGGGACGAATTGATACCAGCGTTCTTCGCGACATTTTCCATTCTCCACCACGAGCATGGTTCCGGCCGCCAATTTTTTTACACCCTGAAATACCGTCAGCGGAGAGGGCGTATAACGAAAACGTAAAAAAAGTGAAATTGCAGCGGCAGAAATTTCCGGGGCGATATTTTTTGCCGCCAACACCGGGCGGATTTCTGAACCAAAGGTCAACTGTCCATTTTCGATTCGATAGTAAATCAGTTTAATGCCCATGGGATCGCGCGCCACAATCAGCCGCTTGTATTTTGCGTCCCAGATAGCGATGCCAAACATCCCGTTAAGGTGATTAAAAACATCCATGCCCCATTCCTTGTAGCCATGGACGATGACTTCTGTGTCGGAACGCGTTCGGAAATGGTACCCGCATTTTTCCAGTTCCCGGCGCAGCTCCTTGAAATTGTAAATTTCACCGTTAAAAATGACTTGTACCGACCGCTCGTCGTCCGACATCGGCTGGCTTCCGCCGGCCAGGTCGATGATTGAGAGTCGGCGAAACCCGAGCCCGACTGGCCCGGAGATGAACATGCCATCCTCATCCGGCCCCCGATGAAACATCGAGCGCGACATCTGGCGAATCGTTTCCGGATTCGCCGGTTCGTCGGTCGCAAAATTAAGCTGCCCGCAAATCCCGCACATAGTATTTGGAATCGAGGTTTTCATAATGGTGGAAATCCGCCGTTCGCGCTTCCTTCAGGCTAAGCGCAAGACTGCGGAACATTTGGGATTGTCCCCAGCGATGCATTGGCACATCGTCCCAGCCAAACATCAATTGGCGTGAATGGAATGAGCCATCGGGTTTGATCCAATTTTCTAAAACCCCCGCGGTCACTTTTTCCAAAGTCATATCGAGTTCTGGAAAATGATTACGCAAAAGCAGACATAAGTTGATGCACTCCGCGCAATCATAGAGTTCGTGGCGATAAACCGTCAGGCGCGGCGCCCTGGCAAAGGGACGCGGCATGCCGTCCTCCGAGAAAAGATTTTTCAGGTAAAAATCCACACCGTTGGTGATCGCTTTCATGCAATCTTCATTACCAGTAAGGAAATGAATTTTTGAGAGTGCTTTCAGGACGAAGCAGGTGTGAAAATGATCTACAAAATTCCGCCTGCCATCGACGGCGTAAGGCCACGAGCCGTCCGCTCTTTGCGATTCCAAAACGAAATGTAGATTGCGCTCGGCGATTTCTTTAAGATGGTCATCTCCCAACAACCGTGCCGCGCTCGTGAGTGTAAAGGCACGGTAAGCCGAGGCATTGACCACACCAACTTTATCAAATGGCGTATAGGAACAAGTGCTCGAGGTTTTTGAAAGCCGCAAATCCCGTATGTCTCTCGCCACATGGCGCGCAATGGATTGCAAAATCCGTTCCCATTTTAAATGAGGTCGCAATTGTTGCATCTGTAAGAACGCTTCAAAGACATAAGGTGTCGTCGTGATGAGCGGTGTGCCCGCCGGGATCACGCCATTCCGCGTGACCCAATCAAACGGATAGCCCCAGCAATATTCCTTAAAATCTGTGCAGCGTGTCCTTTCCAACATCTCGAGAAAGTGTAACGCCTTGTCGAAAAAATATTCATTCCCTGTGGCTTCGTAGAGACAGGCAAAACCCATGGCATAATGGGCATCAGCGATCGCCAAACGGATCGGATGATGAAAACATATCCTCGCTGATGGAAAAAACGCCTCGCACAGGACCATCGGCGCCACCGTAGCCGTGCCTATCGTTCGATGATGATAGTACAAAGACTTGGCGCGACGCCCGATTGGCCCCGCGAAAAAAGATTGATGATCCCACGAAGTTTCACCGAAGTGCTCGAGCCAATCCGTAAAATTTTCCAGGACTTTTCGGATTTCATTGGTTTGCATAAAAAATTTAAAATTAACCGTGAATGGTTAAATGAGATTCTTCTTTGCGACCGTAAATCATCCGATGCCAGCCCCAGCGCCGGCCAAGCCATCTTTCGAGCCCGAGCGGAATCAACTTTCCCAGAAACGACCAGTGCTCTGAATTGAATTCCCACGCTTCCTGGCGAATGTCGGTGAAATCCTTAAAAAGTTCCTTCACTTCCCTGGCGTTATAAACGCGGGCCAAGGGACAAAACGGGCCGTCGGTGTTCATGCTGATCCATTCCTGCTTCGTCATACGTCCTTTCTGGACCATAATTTCGCGATGCCCTTCCAATTTCCAACGGTCAAAGCCCGTCATGGCGGCGATGATCCTCGGCATGAATTGCGGCAAAAGGAATAATCGGAATATTCTTCTCAGGAACATGATCTCGATATAGTAATTGATCGAACTCCGGTTATATAACATGACGGTGAACGTGCCGCCCTTGCGCAATACCCGGTGCATTTCAGCGGCAATTTTTTCCGGCCTGGGTGCATGGTGAATCACACCAAAGCTATAAATGTGGTCGAAACTTTCGTCGGGAAAGGGAAGTTCCTCCGCGTTTGACACCATAAAGTTTCCGGGCGCATTAAAGAGCCGGAAACGTTCTTCTGCCAGCTCGATGGACTGTGGAGTCAAATCCACCCCGGTGTAATTTGCGCCGGCCTTAGCGAACTCCAAGCCATCAGTGGCAATGCTGCAACCGATTTCCAAGACCTCCTTGTCCCGGTAATTATCGAAGGCAGCGGTGGTGGGTATGTGCCATTCACGCCCACTATACCGTTTTTCAGATATTTCTTCGAAATACTGCCGCCGTTGTGTCGCATGCGACAAATCGGACTGGCAGGGATTCGAGTTCCAAAAATCCTGGACGACAGCAAGTTGGGATTTCATAGATATGATATATCTCGTAAAAGTGTTTACAACATTGGTAGCCAACGACTTAAGTTTTTACATTAACGTTATCGGGCCACGTACTACTAGTTGCACCCTTAATCCGGCAGCGTTTTTTCCATCGCTATAGGGAGGTGAAATTTTTCAATCTTATGGAACCTGACGATGGACGTGAAAATCGCCTTCAGCTTTTGCATTTGCTCACGTCGGTGAAAGCGCATTAACTCCTTCGATACTGGCCGTTTCATCCTTTTGATAGCGGCCCAGCTATAACCTGAAAGCAGGGCAAGTCCGCCCAGGGCGTAAGGCTTTTTTCCGAGCCGATAGGCCACGCGAAATAATTCCCAGACAGGGGAGCCGCCCAGAAAATAATCCTTCATGCCATAGTCAAACATCGCGCCCAGGGGGCTGCGTTGTGCTGTTCCCATGCTTCGGTGATGATGGAAACGCCGTTCCGGAAAATTTCGCGTCTTCCATCCGAGCATCCGTGCCGTTGTTACCGCAATCCAATCTACCCCTCCTGCGGAACTCGCGATATAACCACCAACTTCCCGAAAACATTCCAAACGAAACAACTGGCACGCTCCATGGACCGAGGTTTCTCCCTCAAAACTGTCCCTGGTCGAATCCCAGTTTTTTTCTATATATGCCGTTCCTGCCACGCCCAGCATTGGGTCTTCGGAAAATTTGTTTAGAAGAAACTCGAAATGATCGGAGCCAAAGGAAATGTCGGCATCCAGGTTTCCAACAAGATCGAATTGTCCGGTTTCCAAGAATTTAAAACCCGCATTGACGGCGTCAGCCTTGCCGCCGAAATGACGGTTAGGCCGCTTGGTGCGGCGAATGAGGGAGATCCATGGAAAACGCACGACATAATCTTCCACTATTTCTGCCGTGTTATCCGTCGAGCCGTCATCAATAATAACCCAGTGTTCCGGCAACTGAGTTTGTGCCGTAACGGAATCGAATGTTTTAGCGATAAACGATTCTTCGTTTCTCGCCGCCGTGATCAGAACGTATTTCACTGGTTGGTGCTTCCGTTAAACTGGAGATTGGAAGGAGGCTGTAAACCACTGTTAGTATTAGTAGTGCCACCTCCACCGCTGCTGCTATAGGTGCTGATATCAAGTGGATGCGGATAGACAAACGGCGTATAGCCGGGTTTCGGCGTATCATTATAAAAGTCGCGACCTTGCTGGATGCCTGGATACGGGCTGCTCATTTCAGCAAGTGAGCCATTGACGGTATTTGACCAAGTATAAATCGGATCCAACGCCTGGTTCGGGCAGGAGGGGATGCCTGTTACGGTATCAATCGTTACGAGTACTCCATTGGCTGCGAGGCTTTGGTCCAAAAATTCCGCGAATTCGACGAGGAGTTGCGAGTAAAGAGTCCCGGTGGTTTCCAGGCCCTGGTCCTGCAACAAGTCGCCCGACCCGCGCCCCGGCTGGTCAAGTGCGGCATAAACCATATGAAGCTGGAACGGATCGCCCACATTGAAGGTCATCGCCGAATGCTCGATCAGGCTCGCTGTCTGCGGTGTGCTTCCAATGTAGGTCATCGTATTGGTTGTGTTGGACAGGACGACTGAAAAGAGTCCGCTGTTGACGTTCATCAATGTATATCCGGTCCACTGATTCGGAGTCCAGTTGGCGCCGGCCACCTGCAAATAACTGCCGGATCCTGTGCTTACCCCGCTCAAATATAAGGTCGGGCTGTTCGAGTCGAACGGACAAATGCCGTTGGCACCACAGAACGGGTCCCACTCACCGCAGAAAGAATCCGTGGAGCGAAAATTTCTAATGGCCAAAAGGGCGCTATAACCGTTGCAGGTGTTGCTGAAAATGACGCCGCCGCCGCTGCGAATCATTAATGCGGCGAAGCAGGGATAAGCTGGATCGGCCGGAGAAAAATTAAAGGAGTTGCCATAAATTTCGAAGCTGCGCTCTCCCCGAACACGCCCTCCCGTTTCCGTGCCGTGATTATTGAAACAATCATTCCAAATCGTATTATAACGAAAGACCATCCGTGCGCCGCCGCAGCCATCGCATGCCCCTACGCTCGCTACGTAGCCCTCCAGATTGGTCATGAAATTATTTTCAATGTACAGGACGTTGGAACTATTCAAACCGTACGTCGGCGGCTGGGAGTAAGAGACATCGCCTTCACCATCGTTCGGGTAAGCACTGTCATCGGCGATCGAAATGGCTCGTTCGTAGAAAGTATTATCGTCTATGACGCTGAAAGCACTGCCGTATGTAGCGATACCCTTTGAATAGAGAGCATTAAATATATTGTGGTCAATCCGCCATGAACTCCCTGGGACGCCGTAAATGGATATCGAACCATTGTAGCTGATGCTGGTATTGGTCACTCCGCCGCAAAACTGGATTTGGGAAATTTCCAGCAGATTACCGGCAGTGGGATAAGCCATAACTAACTGTGCCCCGCCCGAACGCGATTCTTCATCGATTATCTTCGTCGCGTTGGTTCCGGAGCCTGCCAGTGAGACTCCGTTTAATGTGAGCGTTTGACTCCAACTGCTCGTGCCCGGTGGCAATTGCACGGTGTCACCAGCCGATGCACTAGCCACTGCATTGCTGACATCGATGAAATTGCAGCTGGCCGCGCTAATCACTTTGGCCCGACCGGCCGCATCCGATAAAAATAAGACGGCCACCACGGATAAAATGGAAGCGACGTTGCGCAATTTTGAAAAATGGGCGTTCATGATGACCTTTTATCCGATAAACCCGTTACTGCCTTTAGCATCGGCAATAAGCCAATTGTTGGTGCGATAAAAAGGTGCCTTAACCCGTTCAGGAGCCGGCTTCCTCAATTTCGGGACATCTATCGCCACTAAAAAGAACATGAAAAATGGAAAAGCATTTAGCCGGAAAGCGGCTTCTGTCCAATTATAGACAATGAACGAAAAGAGAAACGCCATCCGGAACCGGCCAAATTCGAAATTCCGAAACAATTCACGGCGTGACTTGCCATAAGCCGCCAGCAAGAGGGCCACGGTGATCACAACGCCGATAATCCCCAGGTTCAGGTAGGTTTCCAGATAGCCGTTGTGCGCCTCGTTCAGGCCGGGATAAACATTTTGAACCGCTTCCCGGCGGTCTCCCAGCCAAAAACTTTCATAGCCTGTGCCGACCAGGGGATTGACGTTCCAGTTCCAAAGCAGGTGCCATATATCTGTTCTCCCGGTAAACGTTTCATCTCTTCCCAGAAGATGGATGAAACTACCGAAAAGCCCTAGTCCCAAACCTGCCAATGCACAACCCATAATCCCAAGGCATATGTAAGCGCCGACTCGTCGTTTGTCAACC
>Ga0181537_10005641_pt1 | contig 10094 bp, 6 predicted proteins | sample PEATcosm2014_Bin_39_FD_119765 | JGI IMG/M metagenome (GOLD analysis project Ga0181537, IMG submission 119765) | Peatland microbial communities from MTU Mesocosm Facility, Houghton, MI, USA - PEATcosm2014_Bin23_10_metaG | ecosystem: Environmental > Terrestrial > Soil > Wetlands > Peat | place... | reverse complement strand
TCTCCATCCTCCTGATCACCTTCGGAATCGTGGTGCTTGCCTATTCGGGCCTCTCCTTTTCGACCCCGGGGAAGACCGTTGATCTCCTCGGCATGCACATCGCGACGACCGACAACCACTTCGTCCCGCCGGTGGCTGGCGCGATTATGCTCGTGGCCGGCGTCCTGCTGCTGGTGGTCAAGCCCAGGCAGGTTTGACGCGCCGCCTCAGGCGGGCGCCGCAGGCTTCTCGCCCTCCGGAACCACCGCCGGGGTCTCGGCGATCCGGTCGAACGCCGCCGAAAGCTGGTTCAAAACCTCGGACTTGGGGCCAAACTTGAGCACGTAGGCAAGGGCGCCCAGCTCCTGCGCGCGGTTCATCGTCCTCATGGTGCTCTGGGCGGAGACGACGATGATGGGCAGCTTGGGGTGATCCGCCCTCAGCTTCTCAAGAACCTGGAGCCCGTCGAGCTGCGGGAGATTGAGGTCGAGCAGGACGACGTCGGGATTGTGGGCCGCGACCTTCTGGATGCCCACGGTTCCGTCCGGCGCATCCCAGACCGTCGACACCCCAAGCTGCTTCAGGAGGGAGGCGAGCAGCACGACCACGTGCGGCTCGTCGTCGACTATCAGCGCATTGACCGGTCTGGGCATGATTCGGGCGCTTGGGAGGGAGGGCGGGACAGGTCGCGATCACGGCCGAAGGGCCACGAAGGTTTTCGCAGGTAGTATCGCGGACTTTACTCCCCGACGCGGATTATGCGATCGATTTTCTGATTTCCTTTGGCGCATGGGACGAAGTGCTACGCCTTGGGGAACGGGCGGGCGCCCGGAGCGAGGATGACGTTCCGCTCCATGGCGTACTGTCGGCCGAGCCTCCATCCCGCGATCCGGGCGCCCAGGGGCTTTCGCACCCGCACCACCGCAAGGAACCCGATCGGGTTGTCCTCGGGGAACCGCTCCGCGCTGTCGACCAGCTCCCAGTCGAAGCGGTACCGCGGGTGCGTCCGGAGCGTCTCGATGAGCTCCAGGACATTGGACGGCTCGAACACGTGGAAGTGGATGTTGATCTCCGAGGCGTGCGAGACCGCGTGGTGGTAGACCTGCTTCAGCTTCTCCTTCTCCGCCGGGACCTCCGCGGCCGCTGTCGCGGGGCTGTAGGTGGACCAGTCGACCCCGTCCACGAATTCGTCGATGTGCGTGGCGTCGACCGAGGTCGTGCCCCGGAGGTCGTCGTCCAGCAGGTGGGAGACCGGGGTGAGCTCCCGGGGCCGGTCCCAGGTGTAGCGCCGGTCGGGAACGACCATGTAGATGATCCCCCCGTGCCGCAGCACGCGCTTCCATTCCCTGAGGGCCCCGACCGGGTTCGCGACGTGCTCCAGCACGTGCGACGAGGCCACATAGTTGAGCGCGTTGTCCCGGAAGGGCAGGGCGATCGCCTCCCCGAAATAGTCCCCGAGGCAGCGCTCGCGGGCGTACTCGGCGTACTTGTCGACGTAGACCGGCGCGATGCCGGGGATCGGCGTCTTGAACGCGCCGATCTCGCAGCCCGGTTCCCGGAGCCAGCGTGAGGCCTTGGCGGAATGGTTCACGGGACCCTGGGGTGGCGGCTCGCCCGGCCGCCTAGCGGTCCATCAGGAACTTCTCAAACCGCCCGCGCAGGCTCCGGCTGAGCGGGATGCGCGTCCCGTTTCGCAGGAGGATGCTGTAGTCGCCCTGGGCGTTCGGCTGGAGCTCCTTCACCTGCTCGATCCGAACGAGGGCCGAGCGGTTGACCCTCGTGAACTGCTGGGGCCCCAGCCGCTCCTCGATGGACGACAGCGTGTCCCTCGGCATCAGGCGCTCCCCGGCGGAGGTGTGGATGACGACGTAGTTGTCCGCCGCCTCGACCCAGACGATCTCGTCGAACTTGAGGAAGACGAAGCGCCCGTCCGCCTTGACCGCGAGGCGCTCGGGCCTCGGCGCGGCCTGCGCCCCGGCCCCGGCGAGCGCGCCCTCGACCCGCGCGGAGAGGTCCCCCGCCCGGCGCGCGTTCACGAATTCCGCGGCGCGCTCGAGCGCGGCCTCGAGGCGGGCGCGGTCGAAGGGCTTAAGCACGTAGTCGACGGCCCGCACCCCGAACGCGTCCACCGCGAACTTGTCGTGCGCCGTCACGAAGACGACCGCCGGCCGCTCCGAGGGCTCGAGGCCCGCCACGACCTGGATCCCGTCGCACCCGGGCATCTGCATGTCGAGGAAGACGATGTCGGGCTTGTCGCGCCTGATGCCGGCGACGGCCTCGGTGCCGCTGCCGTATTCCCCGACGATCTCGAGTTCTACGTCCTTCGGGAGGAGCGCCATCAGGCGGGCCCGGGCGAGGGGCTCGTCGTCGGCGACAAGGATGCGGAGCTTGGTCATTCGTTTGAGGTGCTGTACGGAATCGTGATCCGGACACACATGCCGCCTTCCGGGCGGTTGACCAGTTCGAATTTCTGCCTCGGGCCGTAGAGCTCGGCCAGCCGGGAGCGCGTGTTGGCGACGCCGATGCCCTCGCGCTTGATGCCGCCCTCGGGGATGCCGGCCCCGTTGTCGGCGACGGTGAGGACCAGGTGGTCGCCGTCCCGGGCGGCGCGCAGCTCGATCAGCCCCGCCTTCGCATGGGGCTCGACGCCGTGGCGCATGGCGTTCTCGACCATGGGCTGCAGGATGAGGCTCGGGACCTGCGCGTCGATCGCGTCGGGGGCGATGTCGATCACGACGTCGAGCCGGTTGCGGAAGCGGATCTTCTCGATGTCCAGGTAGCGCTCGAGGAAGGCCACCTCCTCGCGCAGGGTCGTCTGCGGCGCGCCGGTGTGGGACATCGTGATGCGCAGGAGCTCGGAGAGGCGCACCAGCATGCGGTCCGCCGCCTCGACGTCGGTGTGCATGAGGGAGGCGATCCCGTTCAGCGTGTTGAAGAGGAAGTGGGGCTTCAGCTGGTGAAGGAGGGCCTGCAGGCGCGCCTCGGTCAGGTGCTTCTCGAGCTCGAGCGTCTGGACCGTCCGCTCGTGGTACTTGCGGTAGTAGTCGAGCGCATGGCTCACGGAGAGGATGACCCCGTAAACGAGGAGGTTGAAAGGGAACGTCCGCACGAGCAGCGGGTGGAACACCTCGCCGAAGGGGACCGACTCCCCGGCGATCCGGCTGTCGACGACCCCGACGACCGTGCGCGCGAGGATCCAGCCGATCGAGAAGAGGAGGGCCGCCGCGAGGTGGATGCCGGCCGTGATCCAGCGGGATCCCCTCTCGGGGGGATGGCGCCTCGCGAGCCAGACGACGGGGAGCGAGAGGAGCCCGTACACGTACCAGTCCTCGAGCGAGTCGCTGATGGCCTCGCCCCAGGTCACCGACCTGCCCAGGAAATTGCTCGAGAGGTAGATCTCGCTCGCGATCGCGAGGCCGACGAGCGACCACAGCATCACCCATGTGGACCCTCGGATGAGGGTGGGGGCCATGGAGCGCGCGCTCATTGTCGAAAGGTTTTTACTTCAGTGCGCTTGAGGTCAATAGCAGTCGGAGCCTGTTTTCGCGGCCCGGCCCGGGCGGGCGCCCATGACGCCATCCCTCCTCCCCGCCCAAGGACGCCCCGACACGGGCGGGGACGCGCCGCGCGGCGCGATCTCCCCGCTCGTCCCCGTCCTCGTGCCGCTGGCCGTCGCGGCGATCGTGATCGGGGTCGTGTTCTCCCGGGTCTTTCCCTTCCCGTCGCGCTCCGCCACGGCCCCGGCGGCCCGGTTCACGGACGTCACCCGCGACTCCGGCCTGGAATTCGTGCACGACAACGGCGTCCAGTTCGGGCGCGACACCCCGACGACGATGCCCGGTGCGGTGGCCTTCATCGACACCGACGGCAGCGGCCGGCAGGACCTCTTCTTCGTCGCGGGGACCCCGTGGCCCTGGAACGCGACCGCGGGGACGGCGGGCCAGTCCTGCGCGCTCTACCGCAACGACGGGAAGGGTCACTTCACGGATGTGACCCGCCAGGCGGGGCTCGACGTGAACATGCTCGGGATGGGCGTCGCGGTCGGCGACTTCGACGGCGACGGCTTCCCGGACATCTTCGTCACGGGCATCGGCGGCAACCGGCTCTTCCACAACCAGGGCAACGGCACGTTCGTCGACGTGACGGACCGGGCGGGCGTCCGCGGCGACGACCACGTCTGGAGCACGGGCGCCGTGTGGATCGACCTCTTCGGCGACGGGAAGCTCGACCTGGTGGTCTGCAACTACGCCCGCTGGGCGAGGGAGATGAGCCTGCAGGACGCGTTCGCGGCGCAGATGGCCGGGCCCTCGTACACGACGGTCGCGGGATTCGTGAGCGTGTTCCCGTCGGTCTACCGGAACATGGGCAACGGGAGGTTCACGGAGATCTCCGCGAGGAGCGGGCTCAACCTGATCGACCGCCAGACGGGCTACCCGAGGGCGCTGCCGCTCGCCGTCGCCGCGGTGGACGCGAACGGGGACGGCCGCCTCGACCTGCTCTTCAGCTACCAGTCGGGCCCCGACCTCCTGTTCCTCAACCAGGGCGACGGGACGTTCCGGCAGTGGACGCCCCCCACCGAGGAGCGGCGCGAGGGGGCGTCCGCGGGCCTCCTCGGGAGCAATGCGCTCGGGCTCACGGACAGGGGCCAGCCCGCCGACCGTTTCGGCATCCTGAGGGCCGCGGGCCTCGCTCTTTCCCCGGCGGCGGAGGATTCCGAATCCACCTGCGCGCTCGGCGACAAGCTTGGGGTCGCCCTCCTGGACTACGACCTCGACGGAAGGATGGACATCGTCACGGGCAACGGGCTCATGGAGCCCGCGCTCGTGCAGTTCGATCACGGCCGCGAGTTTGCGTCCTCGCCCGCGCTGCTCTGGAACGACGGCCACGGCTGGGTGCACCCGCCGGTGCCGGCGGGGGAGGGCATGCTGGGCGCGAAGATGATGGCCCGCGGCGTGGCCGTCGCTGACGTCTTTGGCGACGGCAACCTCGCGATCGTGGTGGCGCAGAACGGCGGGGCGCCGCGGCTCTACCGCAATGAGCAGCGGCCCCGCAACGCGTGGCTGCGGATCGACCTCGTCGGCACCCATTGCCAGCGGGACGCGGGAGGCGCGCGGGTGGAGGTGCACACCCCGCGCGGCGTGCTCGTGCAGACCATGGAGCCGGCCATGGGATTCATGGCGCAGTCGGAGAAGACGCTCACCTTCGGTCTCGGCGCCGACGACCGGGTGCGCAAGGTCCTGGTCCGCTGGCCCGATGGCACCGTCCAGGAGGTCCGGCCTCCCGGCGTAAACAGGCGCCTTGTGATCACGGAGCCGTAGCGCCCGGTTAAGGGGAAAGCCCCACGGCGGTCGGCGCGGCCCGCCCCTGTTTCCCGGCACTCCGCCCCAGGTTCGGGGGCTTCGGTCACTAACACCTTTAAGTGGGCGGCGAGGGGCAGGCAGATTCGGGACCGCCAGCCTACCTACCCAACCCCCGTCCTCCCAAGGGACCCACAGCAGCCCCACCGTTGTCCATGACCAAGAACCCGATCCGTCTTTGCATTGCAGCCCTCCTTCTCTGCGCCGCTCCGATGGCGCGCCTCTGCGCCGCCAATGCCGTCGTCGACTGGAACGAGCAGGCGATCGACGCCACCCGGCTTGCGCGCAACCCGCCCCCGCTCGCATCGTACTACTTTGCCGTTTACCACGTCGCGATCTTCGACGCGGTGAACGGGATCGACCACAGGTACCACAGCTGGCTCGTGACCGACACCGCCCCGGCCGGCGCGAGCATGGATGCGGCAATCGCGAGCGCCGCGTACACGACGATGAACGTCCTCTGGACGGCCACCAATCCCCGCACGACGCAGGCCGCCTATGACAAGGCCATCGCCGCGCTGCCCGACGACGAGGCCCGCGCCAACGGGATCGCCTGGGGGAAGAAGGTCGCGGGAGCCGTCCTGGACAAGATCGCGGCCTCGGGCTACAACAAGCCGATTCCCGGGGTTTACTCGAGCAACGACCCCGGGAAGTGGAGGGAGACGCCCTCCGCCTTCCGCCCGGCGCTGCTGCCCTACTGGGGAAACGTGACGCCCTTCGTCATGACGTCGCCCTCGCAGTTCCGCGCTCCGCCGCCCTACACGATAAGCTCGAAGGAGTATGCGGATGAGATCGCCTACGTGAACAAGGTGGGGGGGCGCGACGGCGCCGACCGCACCGAATACCAGACCTACTGCACGCCGTTCTGGTCCGACGACCTCGGAACGTCGACCCCTCCCGGGCACTGGAACATGGTGGCCCAGGAGGTCGTGCGCAGGAAGAACCTGTCCCTGCCGGAGAGCGCGCGGCTCTTCGCGCTCCTCAACCTGGCAGCGGCCGACACGGCGATCAGCATATGGGAGACCAAGTATTTCTACAGGACGTGGCGGCCCGAGACGGCGATCCGCGAGATGGATGCAAAGATCAACGCCGCCGCAGCGCCGAACCCGAGCTTCATCCCGAACCTCGCCTCGCCGTCGTTCCCCGCCTACACCTCCGGCCACAGTGGATTCTCGGCGGCGGGGGCGCGGATGCTGGCGCTCGTCACCGGCAGCGACGACTTCGAGTTCACCCTCACCTCCGACGGGCTGCCGGGCGTCGTCCACTCGTTCACGAAGTTCTCGGACGCCCAGCGCGAGGCCGGGATGAGCCGCGTCTGGGGTGGCATTCACACCATGGCCGACAACCTTGAGGGCCAGAAGGCTGGCATGAGCATCGCCGACTGGGTCTACGCTCACGCGCTCCTGCCCGTCACCAACTGACCCGCCTCCCATGACCAAGAAAATCCTTGCCTGCGCCGCCCTGCTTTCCCTGGCCCTGAGCGCCGAGGCCTCGCCGGCCTACACCGCCACGCCGCTCCAGCCCCGGCTTCCCGGCCCGGCGGGTTCGAAGCCCTTCCAGGTCCTGTCGCCGGAGGACACGGGGGTCACGGCAAGCAACGTCTACAACGACCCCCGCATGTGGGGGGACCGCTTCCGCGAGCTCACCCTTGGCGCGGTCGAAACCGGGATAGCGGTCGCCGACTTCTTCAAGGACGGCCACCTGGACATCTTCGTCGTCTCTCGCAACGGCCCTTGCGCGCTCTACCGACAGACGGCGCCCTTCAAGTTCGTGAATGTCGCCGTGCCCGCGGGCGTCGACTGCACCCAGAACGGCCCCGGTGCCGTCACGAGCGCGACCGTGGTCGACATCAACCAGGACGGCTGGCCGGACCTCTACGTCTGCCGCTTCGACGCCCCGAACCTGCTCTTCATCAACAACAAGGATGGGACATTCACGGAAAGCGCCAAGGCCTACGGCCTCGACATCAAGGACGCGTGCGTGGAGGCGACGTTCGCGGACTATGACGGCGACGGCTACCTTGACTGCTTCCTCCTGACGAATGTGCTCGATTTCTCCAAGGCCCCCACGGGCCGCAGGAACTACCTCTTCCACAACAACCACGACGGGACCTTCACGGACGTCTCCAAGAAGGCCGGCATCTGGGGCACGACCCAGGGCCACACGGCGATCTGGTTCGACGCCAACCAGGACGGCTGGCCGGACCTCTACGTCGCGAACGACTTCGAGACGCCCGACCGCTTCTACTTCAACAACGGCGACGGGACCTTCACGGACGTCGTCGACGAGAAGCTTCCCCACGTCACGTACTTCTCGATGGGCGCCGACTCGGGCGACCTGAACAACGACGGCCTGATCGACTTCATGGTGACGGACATGCGGGACCGCACCCACGCGCAGTTCATGACGGGCCTCGAGGAGATGGGCCGCGGCCTCTGGGAGATGGAGCGCGTCCCGGAGCTGATCCCGCAGTACATGTGGAACGCCGTCTACCTCAACACCGGCACGGACCGCTATGCGGAGATCGCCCACCTGGTGGGCGTCGACGCCACGGGCTGGACCTGGGCCGCGCGCATGGCGGACCTCGACTGCTCCGGCCGCGAGGACATCTTCTTCACCGCGGGCATGATCCGCGACTTCACGGACCCCGACCTGGTCGACAAGACGAACGTGGCCCCGAACCTGAACGCGAGGGCCGCGGTCTGGAAGAACTCGCCGGTGCGCCGGGAGCACACGCTCGCCTACCGCAACCTCGGGAACCTCAAGTTTGAGGACGTGAGCGAGAAGTGGGGCCTGGACCAGCTGGGCGTCTCCTTCGGCTGCGCGCTCGTCGACCTGGACGGCCGCGGTGTCCTCGACATCGTCTACAACAACTACGACGGCCCGCCGACGATCATCCGCAACAACACGACCGAGGGACACCGGGTCATGTTCAAGCTGGACGGCCGCGCGCCGAACCTGGACGCCATCGGCGCCGAGCTTCGCGTCGAGACCGCCTCGGGCGTGCAGGTGCGCCAGATCTACACCGAGCGCGGGGTCGTGGCGAGCGAGCCGGCGACCGTGCACTTCGGGCTGGGCAGGGACACCGTCATCGCGAAGCTCACGATCCACTGGCCGAACGGCCAGGTGCAGGTCCTTGAGGACCTCCCGGTCGACAAGCTGATCACGATCAAGCAGCCGGAGCTGGCCGCGGGGGAGGTGGTCCGCAGGCCACCGGCCCACGTGAACCACGTGGCGAATCCGGCGGCCCTCTTCACCGAGAACGCCGCCGCCCGCGGCGTCAGCTTCGCCAACACGGCGGTGCCTGTCGACGAGTTCAGCCGCCAGCGGCTCCTGCCGCGGCGCCAGGGCCTGAACGGCCCCGCGATCGCGGTCGCCGACGTGAACGGCGACGGGATCGCCGACCTGTTCGTGAGCGGCACCGACGGCCAGGCGGGCGTGCTCTACCTCGGGCAGGCAGACGGCTCGTACAAGGCCTCCCCGTCCCAGCCCTGGGCGGACGCCAAGGGTTCCGACGACACGGGCGCCATTTTCCTCGACGCCACGGGACGGGGCCGCGAGGACCTGTTCATCTGCAGCGGCGGCGTCCGCCACGACGAGGGCGACCCCGCGCTCGCGAACCGGCTCTACCTCAACGACGGCCACGGCAATTTCACCCTGGCCCCGGCGGGGACGGTCCCCGCCGACGGCGAGTCCACGAGCGTCGCCGCCGCGGCCGACTTCGAGGGCACCGGGAAGGTCGGCCTCTTCGTCGGCGGCCGCGTCGTCCCGGGCCACTGGCCCGCGGCGCCGAAGAGCTTCCTCTACCGCAACGTCGGCGGGAAGTTCGTCGACGTCACGGACGAGGTGGCTCCCGGCCTGCGCAACATAGGCATGGTCACGGCCGCCGTCTGGGCGGACCTGGACCACGACGGGAAGCCGGACCTCCTCCTCGCGACGGAGTGGGGCCCGATCGTGTATTTCCACAACACGGGCCACGGCCTCGAGAACTGGACGAAGAAGGCCGGCCTCGCCGACCGGACCGGCTGGTGGAGCGCGCTCGCGGTCGCCGACCTGAACGGCGACGGCCGGCTTGACATCATCGCGGGCAACGTGGGCCTGAACACCAAGTACCATGCGAGCGCCGCCGAGCCCACCGTGCTCTTCGCCGGCGACCTGGACGGCAGCGGCCGGGAGCAGCTGATCGAGGCGCAGTACGAGGACGGCAAGCTCTATCCGGTGCGCGGCCGCAGCAAGCTCGCCTACGTCTACCCGTGGATCCCCAAGAAGTACCCGACCTACGAGTCGTACGCCCACGCCACGATCGCGGACATCTTCCCTGCGGACCATCTCGCCGCGGCGACGAAGTATGCGGCGACGGAGCTCGCGAGCGGGATCTTCTCCCAGCGCAGGGACGGGACCTTTGAGTTCAAGCCGCTCCCGAGCTACGCGCAGGTTTCCCCGATCAACGCCTTCGTGGTCCGCGACCTGACCGGCAGCGGCCATCCCGATATCTACTGCGTCGGCAACAACTTCGGGCCAGAGCCTTCCACGGGCCGCTTTGACGGCGGCGTCAGCGTGCTCCTGAGGAACGACGGTCACGGTAACCTGAAGGCCATCCCGGCATGGCAGACGGGCCTCGTGGCCTCCGGCGACACCCGGGCGGCGGTCGCCCTGGCCCTTCCGGGCCAGAAGGGTGTCCCTTCGATCGCCGTGTCCCAGAGCAATGGACCCGTACTCCTCTTCACCCCGAATCCAAACGCCGCATTGCCCGCTTCG
>Ga0181537_10005640_pt1 | contig 10094 bp, 9 predicted proteins | sample PEATcosm2014_Bin_39_FD_119765 | JGI IMG/M metagenome (GOLD analysis project Ga0181537, IMG submission 119765) | Peatland microbial communities from MTU Mesocosm Facility, Houghton, MI, USA - PEATcosm2014_Bin23_10_metaG | ecosystem: Environmental > Terrestrial > Soil > Wetlands > Peat | place... | reverse complement strand
GAGCGCCAGCCGGCATAGAGCGGCGAGCCCATCTCGGTCGGCATATCGACCGTCTCGAAAATGTCCTTGATGCCGACCGGCATGCCGTCAATCGGAGACAGCGGCCTGCCGGCGCGCCAGCGCGCGGTGGAGCGGTCGGCCGCCGCCCGCGCCTCCGGCAGATTGGTGCAAACAAAAGCGCCGATCCGCGGCTCCCAGCTTTCCAGCAACGCGATCGAGCGGTCGAGGAATTGGCGTGGCGTCTCGGCGCCGGACCCAAAATTCCGCGTCGCGGAGAGATAGGACCGCAGAGCGGGCTTTGTTTGGTCCAGCATTACTTCTTACTCTCGTCGTAATAGTGAATTTCGTAAAGCATGCAGCCGCGGTCGGATTTGAACGGACCGTGATGGACGCCCGGCGGCCGGCAGGCATAAGTCGGCGCCTCGAACGGCTCACCGCCCTTGCCCTCCTTGTCATTGCCGACGATCAAATCGCCAGACAGCAAATACACTTCCTCCCAGTGGTCGTGCACGAACGGCGCCGTCGTATAGACGCCGGGCTCGAAGCGCAGCAACCTGGTGCGGCTGCCCATCTTGTGGGTTTCGTCGATGTCGCTCGCCAAGATTTTTTGCTGGATGCCGGCAGGATAGCCCGGCGGCGACGCCCAGCCTTCTTTCATGTCGATCTTGTGGAATTCGAGATGCGGTTTGTTCATCGGCATTTTTTGGACCTTTTTTAAGTCATCCGAGCAAAGGTAGATCTTGCACCCGGTAGCGGTGATGGATTTTGCGGCCGAGCACCGGATCGTCGAGTTCGAATTCAAAAACCTCCGAAGGCCGGATGCCGCCATGCGCGGCGAGCGTGCCGCAGAACATCAGGGTGCCCTCTTCGAGACCGGCCTGGCCACAATAGTCCTCGATCAGCGGCAGCGGCGCGAGCATCGCGGTCACCGGTCCTTCCTGATAAAGCGTCCGCGCATCGGAGATATAAGAGCGCAGCATCAGCCGGTCCCAATGCGGCGCGACCTCGTCATAGGCCCAGAACGACTGCGCTAGGGGTTTCTCGCACATCTGCTTTGACACCGACACGCCGTATTTCTCGACCTCGCGGTCGGTGTGATCGGAACCGGCGCCGACCCACAGCCGCTCGCCGTGCTGAAGCAGCACGAACTCCGCCTCGCCGCTCGACGCCGCGCCAAGCGCCTCGATGCTTTCGTCGGTGGTGAGCCGCGCCGCCGACGCACGATAAAAGATCGGCGTCGTCGCCGGCCGCTTGACGCCGAGCGCTTCGAGTTCGGCGATGTGCTTTTCCAGCGCCGCGCGATCGCGTCCGGTCCAGCCGGCGATCACCAGCCGATCGATCTGGACATTGCGGCGCGTCGGCCCGGTATTGCCGTGAAGCAGAAGCGAAAGGACACGCGCCGACACGAAACCTCCAAATACGGCGTAACCCACGACCACGCCAGGTTGCGACGGCGCCGCGACGTTGCATTGACTTCGGGCGCATTGTACATCGGGAGAAAGCCTAGGCAATCGAGCGAGCGAGAGGCTCGCGGCCGGCTTTAGCAACGCTGGCATAGCAGGGTCGAAAAACGCCTCGTCACCATGCGGCGTAAGGCCAGAGGACGCCCATGCACGACATCGCCGGTCAGGTTCATTGGCACGAGCCAGCGGGCTTCAGGCGCGCCGGCTTCGGCAAGTTCAATCGGCCGAAGACGCCGTACGATCTGTTCATGGAATCCGAGGGCCTTCCGGTCTATCGCGACATCGGCGTCAGCAAGGTGCAAAACCTGCCGCTTTCGCCATGGCCGCGGCTGGGCGGACGCGGCAGCTACATTCAGCTTTATGGCACCGAAGGCAAATGGGGCGCTTACGTCGTCGAGGTGCCGGGCGCCGGCGCGCTCAATGCCGAAAAGCACATTTACGAGGAAATCTATCTCGTCGTCGAAGGCCGAGGCTCGACCGAGGTCTGGCTCGACGGCGACACCAAGCGCTACGTCTTCGAATGGCAGCAGGGCTCGCTGTTCTCGATTCCGGTCAACGCCATGCACCGCATCGTCAACGCCAGTTCGGCGCCAGCGCTGCTACTCGCAGGCACCACCGCGCCCAATCTGATGAATCTTATCGACAACACCGGCATGATCTTCGATTGCGCTTATCAGTTTCGCGACCGCTTCAACGGCGCCGACGATTTTTACAAATACAAGGACGGCATCGAGCCCGATCCGGTGCGAGGCCTCGCCATGCGGCGAACCAATTTCATCCCCGACATCGTCAATTGCGATTTGCCGCTCGATAATCGCCGCTCGCCCGGCTGGCGCCGTGTCGAACCGTTCATGACCGGGAACAGCTTCTATTTGTGGATCGGCCAGCACGACAACGGCCGTTATTCCAAGGCGCAAGCGACCGGCTCGGCGGCGGTGCTGATTTGCGTGAAGGGCAAGGGCTACACCTATACTTGGCCCGAGCATCTCGGCTTGACGCCGTGGCAAGACGGCAAATCGGCCGAGGTCAAACGCGTCGACTACGAGCCGGTCGGCATGGTGTCGGCGGCGCCCGGCGGGGCGCGGTGGTATCATCAGCATTTCGGTGCCTCGAAGGAGGCGCTCCGCCTCACCGCCTGGTTCGGACCGCATAATCCGGGCCGCGAGCCCGGGCCGCCCGGTGAGCGGCAAATCGACTACACCGCCATGGATATCCCCGAAGGCGGCACCGCGATCCCCTATTACATGGAGGATCCGTTCCTGCGCCAGGAATACGCCGAACGCTTAAGGCGCGAAGGCGCCGAGAACCGCATGCGGCCGGAATACTACGAGCGCGATTACCGTGGGCTATTGCCGAAGGTATGATGGCGGCGCGTTCTCACCGCTTCCTCATGCCCGGCCTTGTGCCGGGCATCCCGATTTCTGAAATTCCGAGCGCGACGACAGGGATTGCCGGGACAAGCCCGGCAATGACGGCGTGTGTTGATGCGGCACCATTTAACTCATGACCGACGAAGCCCAAGGCGGCCGCATCTTTTTCTCCAGCACCGGGCGCACGTTCGGCGAGGAGGACGAGCTGTGCGTGCTCACCGTCGGCGTCGATATCGGCTCGTCAACCTCGCATCTGGTGTTCTCGCGCATCGTGCTGGAGCGGCTCGACAGCCGCTATGTCGTCACCGAGCGCGAGAGTTTTTATCAGTCCGATATTTTGCTCACGCCCTATGCGGACCAAGACACCATCGACGCGCCAGCGCTCGGCGCCTTCATCGAACGCCAGTACAGGGACGCCAAGATCGATGCCGACGAGATCGATACCGGCGCGCTGATTTTAACCGGGGTCGCGGCGCGGCGCGCCAACGCGCGACGGATCGGCGAATTGTTCGCGCGGCAGGCCGGCAAGATGGTTGCGGTCAGCGCCGGCGACAGTCTTGAGTCGGTGATGGCCGCATACGGCTCGGGCGCGGTGGCGCGCTCGGTCGACGGCCGGGCGCCGGCGATGAATGTCGATGTCGGCGGCGGTACGGCGAAGATCGCGGTTTGCGCCGACGGCAAGGTGATCGATGTCACCGCGCTCGATATCGGCGCGCGCCTGGTCGTGCTTGACGGCGACCGCCGCATCGTGCGGCTAGAGGAAGCCGGCCGCCGCTTCGGCGACGAGCTTGGCTTAAAGCTGGCACCCGGCAGCGCGCTCGCGGAGGCGGAGGCCGGTGCGCTCGCCGCGCGCATGGCCGATGCTTTGTTCGAGGCGATGCGCGGCGGTTCGCCGTGTGCCGGCGGCGCCACCTTGTTGCGGCTCGACCCGCTGAAGTTTCACCGCGAAGTCGCCGACATGAGTTTTTCCGGCGGTGTCGCCGAATATATTTACGGCGATGAAGCCAAAGGCTTTGGCGATCTTGGCGCGCTCCTTGCCGCCGCAATTCGCGGCCGGCTCCCGCCCGACGGACCGCCGCTGGCACGGCCGGACGCGGGCATCCGCGCCACCGCGATCGGCGCTTCGCAATACACCATGCAAGTTTCCGGCTCGACCATCTTTGTGTCGCCGCTCGACATGCTGCCATTGCGCAACGTGCCGGTGATCGCGCCGGAACTGCCGCTCGGCGCCAAGCAAATCGATTCTGCTGTCGTCGCGGCGGCGATCAAAAACGCACTCAAGCGGCTCGATCTCGGCGACGGCCACAGCCCTGTCGCCGTGTTTGTGCCGTGGCAGGGCTCGGCGACGTTCCGGCGGCTCGACGATTTCTGCCGGGGCGTCGCGGATGGACTTGCCGCGGTGCTGGCGCAGGGTCATCCGTTGGTGATCGCGGGCGACGGCGATATCGGCGGGCTGATCGGTATTCACGTCCGCGAGGAAATGAAACTGAATAACCCGGTGGTGTCGATCGATGGGCTGGAACTCAAGGACTTCGATTACATCGACATCGGCGCGATCCTCGATACCTCGGGCGCGGTGCCGGTTGTCATAAAATCTCTGGTGTTTCCGGGCAGCGCCGGCCTCGGCAAAGACCGGCAAATTACTCCAGCTTGATATTGGCGAATTTGATGACGCCGCCCCACTTCTTGGTTTCCGCGGCGATAAACTTGCCGAAATCGGCGGGCGAGCCGGGCAGCACCAGGCCGCCGAGCGCGGCAATCTGCGCCTTGAGCGCGGTATCGGCCAATCCTGCGTTGATCTCGCGGCTGAGCCGCTCGATGATTTCGTTAGGCGTGTTCTTCGGCGCGCCGATGCCGATCCATTGCCCGGCCTCGAAACCCGGCACAAACTGATCCACCGTCGGCACCTCGGGTAAGAGGTCGCAGCGCGTCGTGCCGGTCACCGCCAGCGCGCGCAAGCTTCCGGACCTAATTTGCTCGATCGTCAACAAGACGGTGCCGATGACGCCCTGAATTTGTCCGCTGAGCGCGTCGCTGACCGCCGGCGGGCCGCCGCGATACGCCACCAACACGATGTCGGTGCCGGTCATCATCTTGAATAGCTCGCCGGCAATATAATGCGGCGTGCCGAGCGGCGGTGTGCCAAGGTTGATTTTGCCGGGATGCGCCCTGGCCTCGGCCATCAGTTCGGGAAGGCTTTTCGCCGCAAAGGACGAATTGACCGCAATCACCATGGGAAAAGTAACGACACTGCCGATCGGCGCGATGTCGCGGATGAAATTAAAGTTGAGATTGGTGAAAAGCGTGGTGTTGATCGCATTGGCGGCGGACGCCAGCAGCAAGGTGTAGCCGTCCGGCGGCGCGTCCACCACGGCCTGGGTTGCCAGATTCTCGCTGCCGCCATTCCGGTTCTCGACGAACACGGTTTGGCCAAGGCGCTCCGACAGCCAGTGCGCGATCAGACGTGCGATCACGTCGGGCGAACTGCCGGGCGTACTGCCGACAATCAGGCGCACCGGACGCGTCGGATAGGCTTCCGCGCTCGCGATCCGCGGCATCACGGTCATCGCGGCGCCGCCGGCGGCAACGCGGAAGAAATTGCGGCGGCGGCGGTTCATTCGATCACCGCGTCGGCGGTCGCGAACGCGCGCGGCAGCGGGTCGATGCCGCGCGCCGATAGGAATAGCCGCCTGCCAATCTCGATCGCCATTTGCAACGTCCCCCGACAGGATCATGCCCGCTGCAATAGGAGGAAGGCTATCACACCTTAAATCCAGGATCTGTGGCGTCCGCCGCCGCGCCAAGGAGGGGCCACGTCGGGGTCACGTCGGGCTGACTATACTCGAATTGCCCAACGTCAAGGCGTGGTGCGGAGAATCCGGCGCGACCCGGCCGCCCGGGCCAGCCCCAATGCTCCCGCCCGTGAAATCCTAAATCCCGTCAGGCGGCGCGCTTAAGCGTGGGGCGCTTGGGAGCGGTCATCACGTGGGTCGTGTAGAGCGTCAGGCCGGTGAAGGCGATGCCGCCGACCAGATTTCCCAACACCGTCGGAATCTCGTTCCAAATGAAATAGTCCAGGATCGAGAACGGGGCGTGCAGCATCAGGCCCGCCGGGAACAGGAACATGTTCACGACGGAATGCTCAAACACCATGTAAAAGAACACCAGGATCGGCATCCACATCGCGATGACCTTGCCGGGGACCGTCGTCGATATCATGGCGCCGACGACGCCGGTCGAAACCATCCAATTGCACAACATGCCCCGGACGAACAAGGTCGCCATGCCGGCGGCGCCATGCGCGGCGTAGCCGAGCGTTCGGCTTTCGCCGATGCTTCCGATCGTGGTACCGACCTTGTCCGGAGGCTGCGTGAAGCCGAACGTCGTCACGAAGGCCATCATGAAGGCCACCGTAAGAGCTCCGGCAAAGTTACCGATAAAGACCAGGCCCCAGTTTCTCAAAATGCCTGCGATCGTCACACCCGGCCGCTTGTCGAGCCATGCCAATGGCGTCAGAACAAACACACCGGTCAAGAGATCGAAGCCCAACAGCGACAGCATGCAAAATCCGACCGGGAACAGAAGCGATCCGACGATCGGTTGGCCGGTATTGACGTTGATGGTGACCGCGAACCACGCGGCCAATGCCAGAATGGCGCCGGCCATATAGGCGCGCACGACCGTGTCTCGGGTCGACATGAAGATTTTTGATTCACCGGCGTCGACCATCTTGGTGACGAATTCCGACGGGACGAGATAGGACACGGGACCCCCTTTTTGGCGATCGGCAAAGAACCGAGGCGATCCTCAGCAATAGCTATGCCAAACCACGAATTTGCGGCGTGTAGCCGCATGCGTGCCTTATCCCAACCCGCGGCGTTGCGATCTGACCTCATATTATTCAGAGGACAGAAGAGGTGCTCCAGCCATGTTGTTTGGCGTTGCGTAAAAATATATCGGGTTCGGCTAATTTAGATGCAGTCCGCTGTTTAGTTCAAACTAAGCTAGCTTAGTCTATTGAAAAGCTTATATAAAAGCTCGAAGCTGCGGCGTGGCGTGGCACCAATCTTGCTGCCGCAGACCCGAGCAAAGACCCTTCCGGCGCGATCATGGCACCGACAATCGCCGTGCCTGCCGATGAAGAGGAACGGGCCACAGGACACGCAATGTCGGGAGATTTCGAGCCGGAACAGAAGCGCTATCTCGAAGGCTTCATGGTCGGCCTTCAGGTCGCTAAGTCCGCGCGCAACGCGTCCGGCGATGCCACCGCCGAGCCGACCGGACCGGATGCCGCGGCGCTGCGCGCGCAAGACCGCGTCGTCAAGGCGGGCGGCAAGCTCTCCGATCCGGAGAAATTCAAGCGCGAACTTAATCCGCTCGACGGTTATGAAAAGCTCAAGGCTCAAGCCGTCAACAACGAGCCGCCCAAGGCCGACGACAATTTCCGCTGGCGTTTCTTCGGCCTGTTCTACTGCGCGCCGACGCAGACCGCGTATATGTGCCGGCTGCGCATTCCGAACGGCATTCTCACCCACTGGCAATTCGCCGGACTGGCGAGCCTCGCCGAGCGTTGCGCCGGCGGTTATTCGCACGTCACCACGCGCGCCAATCTGCAAATGCGCGAGGTCGAGCCGAAAAACGCCGTGACTTTGCTGGAGGGCATCCAGGATCTCGGACTGTGCTCGCGCGGCTCCGGCGCCGACAATATCCGCAATGTCACCGGCACGCCGACCGCGGGCATCGACCCGCAGGAACTGCTCGACACCCGGCCGTACGCGCGCGAATGGCATTTCCACATCCTCAACGACCGCTCGCTCTACGGCATTCCGCGCAAATTCAATGTCGGCTTCGACGGCGGCGGCGTCATCCCGGTGCTGGAAGACACCAACGACATCGGTTTCCAGGCCGTCGAAGTGAAGGACGGCCACGGCATCGAGCCCGGCATCTGGTTCCGCCTGATGCTCGGCGGCATCACCGGGCATCAGGATTTTGCCCGCGACACCGGCGTCATCGTCAAACCCGCCGAAGCGACGCTCGTGGCGGACGCCGTGGTGCGCGTCTTCATCGACAATGGCGACCGCACCAATCGCGCCAAGGCGCGGCTCAAATACGTGCTCGACGCCTGGGGCTTTGAGAAATTTCTGGCGGCTATGGAGGAAAAGGTCGGCCGCAAGCTGTTGCGTGCCCCGGCTGAAGCCGTCGCGCCACGGCCGCCGTTCGATCGCCTCGCCCATATCGGCCCGCATGAGCAAAAGCAAAAAGGCTTGTACTGGATCGGCGTGGTGTTTCCGGTCGGCAAGATCACCGCCGAGCAGATGCGCGGGCTGGCCAAAGTGGCGGCCGATTTCGGCGACGGCGAAATCCGCCTCACGGTGTGGCAGAATTTGTTGATTTCAGGCGTGCCGCAAGCGCGCGTCGAAGCGGCCGAAGCGGCGATCGCGGCGATCGGGCTTTCGACCAAAGCCAGCTCGATCCGCGCCGGGCTGATCGCATGCACCGGCAATGCCGGCTGCCGGCTGGCGATGTCCGATACCAAGCGTCACGCCGAGGAGATCGCGAAGTGGTGCGAGCCCCGCGTCCAGCTCGACACGCCGCTGAATATTCATCTCACCGGCTGTCCCAATTCCTGCGCTCAGCACTATGTCGGCGACATCGGGCTCCTCGGCACCAAAGTGCAGGTGTCGGAGGACGGCGATCAGGTCGAGGGCTATCACATGGTGGTCGGCGGCGGTTTCGGCCCCGACGCCGCCTGCGGCCGCGAGCTATATCGCGACGTCAAAGCCGAGGACGCGCCGAAAACCGTCGAGCGCGTGCTCAAAGCCTACATCGCCCACCGCGCCTCGGCGGAGGAAAGCTTCCTGACCTTCACGCGCCGGCACGAGGTCGAGGCGCTGAAAGCGTTTTGCGAGGCGCAGGCGGTGGAGTGATTCCACTGTCGTCATTCCGGGGCGCGCGCAGCGCGAGCCCGGAATCCATAATCACAATCGCTGGGGTTATGGATTCCGGGCTCCGAGCTGCGCTCGGCCCCGGAATGACAAATCCGGAATGACGGCGCATCAATCCAGCTTCGCGCCTGACGCTTCACCACCGCCGCCCATTTCGGAATCTCGGCCTTGATATAGGCCGAAAATTCCTCGGGCGTATCGCCGACGATATCGACGCCAAGGCCGCCAAGCGATTGCCGCACCGTGGGATCGCCGAGCGCGGCGACGGTCGCGTCGTGCAGTCTGGCGATAATGGCCGGCGGCGTTCCCGCGGGCGCCACCAAGCCATGCCAGGTCGTCGCGTCGAAACCGCGCAGGCCGAGTTCGTCGATGGTCGGAACATCCGGCAAAATGGCGGTGCGCTTGAGCGTGGTCACCGCCAGCGCCCGCAGCTGTCCCGACTTGATGAAGCCCAACACCGAGGCGGCGGTGGCGAACATCATCTGATCCTCGCCGGCGATGACGTCTTGGAGCGCCGGCGCCGCGCCCTTATAGGGCACGTGCACGATGTCGATATGGGCTTCGGCCTTGAACAGCTCGCCGGACAGATGCGCCGCCGCGCCATAGCCCGACGATGCGAAATTGAGCTTGCCGGGATTGGCCTTGGCAAGCGCGATCAATTCGGCGAGGTTTTGCGCCGGCAGTTGCGGATTGACCACCAGAATATTCGCTTGCGTGCCGATCAGGCTGATCGGGGCAAAATCCTTGGCCGGATCGAAGTCGATTTTCTGGTAAAGGCTGGCATTGGTGGCAAGGATCGAATTATTGCCCATCAACAGCGTGTAGCCGTCGGGCGCCGCGTGCGCGACCACTTCGCCGGCGACATTGCCGCCGGCGCCCGGCCGATTGTCGACGACAAAGGGCTGGCCGAGCAGACTGCTCATTTTATTGGCGACGATCCGCGCCAAAACGTCGCTCGGCCCGCCGGGCGGAAAGCCGACCACCAGCGTCACCGCTCGCGCCGGATAATCCCCGGCGACCGCGGGCGCCATGGCGCCAATGAGCGCGACGAGGCCCAAAGCGGTGGCCAACGCTTTCTTGAGCATCGCGATCCTCCCAGTTTTTGTGCCGGCACCAAAGCTGCGGCGGCGGGTTTTGGCAAGCCCGCGTGGGTCGCACCACATCTGCAATTTCTCATCGATGGCGGTGGCGCCGAAAGCGGATTACACTCGCGCGCCGGGCCAAAAGGACACCACCGATGCGCACAGGCGCCGACTATCTTTCATCGCTTAACGACGGGCGGCGGGTCTTTGTCGACGGCGAAGCGGTCAAGGACG
>Ga0181537_10005639_pt1 | contig 10097 bp, 12 predicted proteins | sample PEATcosm2014_Bin_39_FD_119765 | JGI IMG/M metagenome (GOLD analysis project Ga0181537, IMG submission 119765) | Peatland microbial communities from MTU Mesocosm Facility, Houghton, MI, USA - PEATcosm2014_Bin23_10_metaG | ecosystem: Environmental > Terrestrial > Soil > Wetlands > Peat | place... | reverse complement strand
GCTCGACTGCGCCATCAAATATAGAGTCTGCAAACCTAAAAGGGTGGTCTTCTGGAAGCCAACGCCTATGTTGTGAGTCATAAACAATTTTCTTCAAACTCTTAGAGTATCGCGAAATTGTGCCAGGCCCACAATGCGGGCATCCCATGTACCCCTTGGTTGTGCATCCCGCGACAACTCCTAGGCCAGGGAGGTCGTGGGCAGTACAAAGCACAACCAACCTGCATGTAAAGTGATACTGGCCAAGAAATCCGGAAGCATCCCTCATTCGCACCCCCAGAAACCACAACTCTTTCAACTCCTCCAACAGCGGCTCAAAGAATACATCGAACTCACTGCCTTTCACAGCTTCCTTTCCAGGTATGAGCAGGCAAAGCGACATAAAAAAAAATTTGGTCATACACCAGGGCGGCAAATTCGCAATGGTCATCACCACTGGGGTGCAAGACCATTTGCAATTTTTTATCCCGAAGGGATTCACCCCATCAACTGACAAGAAAACACGTAAATTGCGAGGTTCTGATCCAAATTCTGGGAATTCCATGTCGACATTGGCCCACTGCGGGGAGTCGGCAGGGTGCCTCATCAGGCCATCCTTCGACTTGTTGAAGTGATGCCAGGAAAACAACTCAGCTATTTCCTTAATGGAAAACATCCTTTTCACCCGCGGGATGATTGGAAAATGGCGCAAGACTTTTGCTGGAACAGAGCGTCTGACAAATCTATTTGCATTGCATTTTGGGCAGACGGATGCATCTACAAGATTCCCCCTAAACAATACGCAATTCTGTGGGCAACAATGTATACTGTCATACACAAGACCTAATTTTCTAAGCATGCGAGTGGCCTCTTTTTCAGAGCAAGGCAACGTGTTCCCCTGCGGTAGAATTATTTCGTGCAATAGCTTGAAGACTTCGTTAATGAGGTTGTTTGGTGCCTTTGCAACCTTGAAAGCACATAAAAGGTAAATGGTTGCACCCAATCGACTCACCCTGCCATCGGGAAACAACTTAATGTTCAGCTCCTCAAGCAACTCATCCTCACCGGTGTGGTTTGCAGCATGAGGCTGGTCGTCATTTGTCGTCCCATCCCATGGGTCCGAATCAGACTCCCCCGCACTGCCCTCAGGTTCATTCTCAACTGGAGGCACACCGTCTTCGGTTACAACCCGTGCATGATCACCCGACACACGTACCTCGTCTGCTCGAGCAAACATTTCGGACACTGCACGCCGAAGGTCTGCACCCACATCCAGGGGTGCATCGACTTCCTCGCACTCTTGGAATTCCTGAAGACAATTGCGGTATTTGAGCTCAGCAGCAGCCCACTCCTCGGAAGAAGAATCTGCATGAGGACCCTGTGGACCCATAGTGATATTCAATTAGTCTTTCTCCAACCCCGCGTTATAGCAGACCTATCTCTATTCTACCTATCTGCAATTGGAGACGCGAGGAATCTTCTCTTTGAGTACCCATCACAAAACCCATTTTCATGGACGACTCGCTTGCAACCCTAACATCATTATATTCCTCATGATGTTATATGATAGGAGTACCTTTCTGTTCCTTACAAATACCTATGCAATACACATTTCACTAACCACATTGTACTCCCCTGAAAACAAGGTTACTGTACATGTTGCACTTTCTTTCAATTGAGTCCCAGACATCAATCTCAGCCTGAGGAATATAATAAAAATGGTATTATACTCATGTATCATATGTCAAGCAAGTCTCACCAATCTGAAGAGCTAACACCATTCGACATGGAGCGCGCAATCCTCCAGGTTTTCGCAAGAACTTCCTATGTTTCCAGTACCATTGCCAAGATACAAGAGGAAGAAAATTTGTCTCTCAATCTCAAAGGCGTGCCATAACTGGTGAATGAAATTGGATTACGTCCTCAAATTTTGGGCATACAAGCTTACCCTCCTTTGTCTTGTTCAAGGAGAGGCTTTCAAGTCCACATGATATGATTTTACAGCTTAACCACTTTTTTTTAAGATTGAGTTTACTGCTATAAACGGGGAGGACCGACCTCATGTGTTTAGCTAGGCCGGTTGAGTTTCAGAAATAACCAGTGAAAGTGCAAGACTTTGTGCAAATCGCCCATCATTTTACAGGAATGTATGGAATGTCTCTTAAGTTTATCAAGACAACCCAAAAACATGAACATTTAATGAGTTGGAAATGGGAACACTCGGATGTCAACCAAGTTTCGGACGGCCATCTCTTCAGATAGACTTGTGGAACTCAAAAGACATATACTTGGTGTATAAAACAACATCGGCATTTCATAAATCCAGAAACCTCAAAATAATTCTCCGCACTTTGCCAACTCCCGAGAGACATGCAAATATGTTCTTCATGTGGTACAGAAATCATACATGCCCCCTGATGCAAAATGAAGAAAGGAAAAAAAGAAGAAAAAGAAAAAGAAAGAAAAAGGGCTAGCATAACCCATTTGACACACGACATATTATAGCGGGGTCCTTGCCATTCCGCACCGCAATAATTGGATACAAGATGAAGTAAAGTCGCATTATTCGGACGGCCTTTGCATAAAGCTCCCCTTGTTGCACAGTTACTTTCTTTTCTTTTGCTTGTAGTACGAGCACTGGGCAACTTGCGTCACTCAAACGTAAAATTAATATTCTTCCAACAAGTGACATGACTACTACTACTACTACCTGCCACTGTTGCAGTTTGCAACATAGTCCATGTGACCTCTGGGTCCATAGCCGATTCCAACCGTCTAAAACAGACTGTTCGGCTGGGTGGAACGGATCAATTAACGCCGTTCACCAAACACAACAGAAAAAAAGGAAGAAATTTCACTTAAAGATCAAAGTTGAGGTGGTGGAGGTGGTGCTAATTTTCTCCTTGAAATATTCACCTGATTGTGCAGGCTTTTATCCACTCCTTCATCATCAACGTCGCTATTGCTCCAGAATTTAAGTTTAAAGCGCAAAACGCTCTCATGGACACAACCCAGGCTCAGCGGACACATGCAAGAGTACGTACAAAAAGCTTAAAAAACCCGTGAACCTCGTTTGGTCTCTAAGTTACTCTTCGTCGAGTTTGATCGCGAGGGAGACGCGACCAGATTCCCTTTCCCCTCCAATAATGCACTAGAAATCCTTTCCTTTTCAAGGTTAAGGAAACAGTACCACTACACTATATGTGATATCCAATACACTATACAGTTGCACCTATTAGGTACACTACTTTTCCTTACCTTTGCACCGCCACGAAATCCGTAGGTGAAGATTATGTGTAAGGTTGGTGCTAGTATTCTATTCATCCAGGAAGGGACTTGTGAGAAGAAAGCCTAACGATGGTGGAGAGGTAACAGAAAAATTGTCTATGTTCCTTGGTTCGATTAAGTGTTTCGATCGCCATAGCCAAGGATTCGATCGCCGTAGCCAAGGATTCGATTAGCCAAGGATTCGATCGCCATAGCCAAGGATTTCGATCGCCATAGCCTTTCTTTTCTCTTGGTACACTATTGCAGAACTTTGCAAGCAGATTTCAATCCAGATCCTTGAAGACTGATGGTGCATTTAGATGACAAAATCTCCAACAACAACCACATGCTGGAAGGGGGGGAAATGAAAACTTACTTGGACGTTGGCCCGGAGTCTGGGATCTCTCCCAATAGACCTCATGTGTTTGGCAGCCGTGCGCCTGGAAACCCAGGTCTGCCCCCTACAATTGCGGCACTTGCACCGCACCTTCGTCACATTCGCTAGGGTTGCGGCTGCCTCCTCTGCTGTCCATAGCTTGCAATCCCTAGCGCGCACTCTGAGTGGGTCGTGCAGCGGGAGACGCCGTTGAACAGCACCAACGTCCATAATACACTGCACAATCTTAAGCCAACGGTTAGCATGATGTAATTGTTTGGCACATTATTGTTGGAATAATTAGCATCACATGATAAATCCTAATGAACTGCAATAACGGAGGCATTATGAGGTGTGCAACGTCAACAAATCGGGAATTCAATACATATGCCCACATCCACAAACCCTCAATCTGTCGTAGATCGATCGTTTTCCACCCTTCCAACTCGCTTGGTTCGTGAGCTTCGCGCAACACGCATGGAGAGTGAGGTGCAGTCCCACAACGAATATGAGGAGCTACGAAAAAAGCGGATTGCGGAGAACAACGCGAAGTTGGAGTCATTGGGCATCTACAACCACATCAGGTGTGTGGTGTGTGAAATCGCTGTAGGGTCCTGGAGAGACATGCAGGCTGGACGTCTAGGTGACCAAGCCCTAAATCCCACGTGGCTTCTTCTGTGCCGTCGAAATGACGTGGATGGGTGCGCTGGGTGACGTGGACCCCATGCACTTTGACGTGGACGTCATTCCAGCTAATGGAGCATGATTAAGGGGTCCCATTAATCATGGTCCTAACCTCTGATTTAATGGAAGTGAGATCTGATTACCCAATAATTGAGATGTATGCGCGAGTTGTAGCCGCCATTGTGTCTTTCATTGCATCTCATGCATGATCCTACTACAACCATGAGTTGCATCAACAAAAAGGTAGCACTGAGTGTGCAGGTTGATCGCGGAGAAAGAAGAGGCCGTGAAAATCCTCAGAAGCTCCAGTGGTGCAACTCGCAGAAGTGTGCGCTTGGCGAAAATGGCCGCTGTTGCTTACGATGACGAAGAGACCCAGCAACAGCTCCAGCATGGCGAATGCTATGCCTCCGATTACCAGCCAAACTCGGAATCGGAGGCTGATTCTGAGGAGGAGATTGTCAGCCTTGCTTCCACCCCAGTCCCAATTGGTAGAGGTCGACAGGGAGCTCCTCAATCACGCTTGTCATCCCAAGTACCTCCATCATCTGTTCAGGCTGCAAGACGACCGGGGACTCCTCGGCCTTCCAGGCATCTGAGCCAGGTATGTGCGCGCATTGCAATACTTTCTCAGCTTGGTATCTGTGTACTTCTACTATGGCTTTACCATGTCACCCATACTTACACCTTAATGTATCTCAGCTTGGTATCTGTGTAGTTCAAGTTTGTGCCGCCTCATAGAACTTAAACTAATTTGTCAGAAGATACGTGGAAATTTTGTCACAAGTCGCTGACATTAACTCTGGCATTTGTGTTCTTCTTTGTCCAATTTGACAAGTTCTATTGGGCCTTCATTTCTGGTCCTATCTTGAGGACGTCGAAGAGATCTTGTTTCATGGTCGAGGTGTTGCATGCCTTCACAGATCTGATGATATGAGTTGTGGCATCTGTAGGTGCGCGAGTGCGAAGTGCAAGCCCTTCATTCTCAATCTGGTTTACAATGTCCTAGACATGTGTCTGATGATTATCCGTCAGCATTATCTGGAAATTTTGCCATGGCTCAGACTGCCACTGCAACCCCACACAGACATCACGGGGAGAGTATCGTAGCTAAGCAACTACCAATATCAGGCGTTTGTTTTTTTTGAATCAACTCTTTAGGGACATTACATGAACACCAGAACCAAGTCCTCTTATAAGTGTTGCCCCACTGAATATTTTCTTGGGATGTGCCTTGGGATGTGTGCCTTGGGATAAGAGCGGGGTGCAATAAACCATGCAGGTGTGTATAACTATTTGTGGATGTTTGGTGCTTTGTCATGCAGGCTAGTGATGTGGGTGATGGAGCAGGCCCATCAATGCGTCGAGTGGTGAGCCTAAACCTGTTGTCATCGTCACGTGTTCCCGTATGTGGTGCACTGGGCAGCCGTGGAAGAGGAGGCGCAGTTGGGGTCGATGCTGCCGCCGACGCTGCACATGCTGTGGGGGAGCCCGTAGGTCCAACGTCGCAGAGCACACCGTCATGCCAACCTCGGCGAGCACCCCCCGTTCCTCGATTCCAGGCTTCGAATAACGCTTCAACCATAACCAGTAGAGCATACGACCCAGCACGGAAACTGGCAAATCGGCAAGCACTGAGAGATTATCATGAACAGGTGAGGAAGGGAGTAGCTTCTGGCGAGGAAATCGTTGTGCAATTGACAACAAACGCGTCAGGTATTGTAATTTTGTTGCGATCAAAGTGGCAAGGTGCCATCAGGGCATTGGCACAGAACTATCTAAAGTGGTCAGAGAGGGACTTCGCCGAACATGTGCCGGAGCTCATTGCCTCCATTGACGAGAAGATTCGAAAAAAGATGTTCAGCTACTCACCTTACCCCTTGGCACCTACTGCAGTTGTAGATTACCTTAAATCTAGCATGAAGCACGCAAGATCACGTTGGTGGAGATCATGGAGGCAAAGTGGTTATGATGACAATAAAATCGCTGTAGGGTGCCCTCCTCATGTCTGGAAACAATGTTTGAGATTTTGGAAGAGCCCAGAGGGCCAAGCGATTTCCGAAAAGATGGTGCATGCGCGGTCATGTGTTGGGGCCCCTTCACACAGTGGCAATATACCAGTGACAAGTTTGTTGATGCATACGGTGATTGAACATTCTTTTGTTGCATGCAAGTCAATTTTTTTTCGGCACTTAATATAATTTTGAAAATCACGTATCATGCACGTTTGGTGTTTTGCAACATTGTATGTTTGATGCGAAGTGTGCCTGTTGTTGTAGGGTGACGTTTCTCAGCATGAGGAAGGGGTGGGGCGCTCAATTCCTCTTTCCAACGTCCACAATAATGTAGTGGCCGACAAGGGAGAAGATAACAGGGTGGAGGATGTGGATATGTTGAGCCCTGTACAACCATGTCGTCCGGTGTCTGCGATGTCAAAGTCCCAAGTATGAGTCACTGATTTGTGGGTTCCGTGAATTTTGTAATTTGTTTGTTGCCTAAACCATGTAGGATGCTGAGGATTCTGTTGGAATTGAAGGGTGTGTGGTCATGGGGAATTGCAGGATGGCATTCACCCACAGTACTGCTCGTCGTGTGTGTCTCAGTCGGTGTTTGAGTACTTCCGATCTGAGATGAAGGGTGCGGTGGAAGATTTAACAAAACAAATCGGGGAATTGAAGACAAGGGTGGATGTGGTGTGTCCCTGGGGTGGAGTTGAAGGGGAGGTGGGTTTTATAACCCCTGACAGACGATTATTCCTAACTAATATATTCAAACAGATGGCAATTCCTTCTACAGGTGAGGGAGGTCGAAACATTCGGGTTCGGCTAGGTGAGAAATTTGATTCGGAGGACGTAGTCCACGATACGCAATGCGTAGATGGGGTGCAATCGGCAGTGGAGGAGAGGTCTAACCTTAAAGGGAAGCGGGGGGTTGAGTTCCGTGAGGCAAAGATGGACCGAAGTGCACCTGGGCCGAGAGCGATGGACCTGCAAGGCATGACATGTAGCTTCGACGAGGCTTTATACCACATAGAACATGATGGCATGCAACCTGAAGGCATTCACGAAGCTCCATCCCCAATTCAACAAAGTCAGGGGATGCCAAAACGACCTCGAAGGAGGGAGAGCGCACCTTCTATCGGTGAGCATCGTTTCACACCCATGAAGGGGCCTTTGCAAGGTCCTCGAGGCGGCAGGAAGAATGAGGCAACCACGTCTGTTGCTCGTGGTGCACCTACGCCTTCACAAGCTGGGGTTGTCAGTAAAAAACCAGACGTGCCACGACGTCGAACTGCGGAGTCGGTGAGCATGTAAATTGAAGAATTGGTTGTTTGAGGGAAAATTGTTTGGACATGTAGGCTAACTACCTGTGAGGTGCAGGTTGTTGAGGCGATGGTGACGCCGTCACAGGGAGGGCCTCCAGGACGTCGAACTACGGAGTCGGTGAGCATTCTGATCTTCGAATTGGTTGTTTGAGGGAAAGTGGTTTGGACATGTAGGCTAACTATCTGTCCAGCGCAGGTTGTTGAGGCGATGGTGACGCCGTCACAGGGAGGGCCTCCCCAGTCTTCCCGGCGAGTTATTGGATCAAGAGCCCCTGCCGTTGGGGTTCGAGGCGCAAGTGCTCGAACAGTGTTGCCAGTAAGCAAGGGGTGCTTATAGTTGGGTTGGTTGAATTTGTATGCTTCCGTTGCTTGAGTTGTGTGCTCTGGTCGTGATTGAATTGTGTGTGGCAATTGATTTACAGGTTGCAATGCCATACGGGTCCATGGTGGAATTGCTTCACCCCCAGCGAGCATCAGAGATTGTAGGCCATGGACGTGCCCACATCCATGGTAGAAGCAACTCCTCCCATGCTGTTCTTGTGCCATTTGGAGCACAAGTAGTAACCATCACAGATGTTATGAGCCCCAACTGCGAGCTCCCGTACCCTGCTCCCCATAGGAATGGCAGAATGATGAAGATTCTGAGCGATGCAGTGGGGTGGAAGGTGTATTGGCCTATTAGGGCTTTGTGTATCCATGTGGCTACTCCTGTTGCGTCCATGAAGTGATGCACCGGGAGGAGAAGGTGACTTGCAGCATCGGCAAGAAACGTATGTTTTGGGGGTATATTAAATCGTTTATTTTGAAGGCCAACTTGATGTGAATGGTTTTGGACTAGCGGTCTCATGGTTGCATTCTTTAGCATGATGGGAAATGCACTGTCCTGGAGGGCATGCTCATTGTTTTGTATTCTCTCGCCGTGGAAGAGGAGGCGTAGTTGTTTTGTATTCTCTCGCCAAACATGGCCCTAGAGGAAATGCTTGCAACATACTATCAAAATGTACAGTAAACCCTAAACTGTACTCTAAATAAATCAACGAGTAGTTTTATATTTAAGGTCCTTGCTGATTGTTTTCTTTGAATCTACTGTATGAGGTGCAGTGGGTTGCTCTTCACAGTTAAATGGGGTCTTAACTGATGACGTTTTGTCTTTGCAGCGGAAGAGGACGGATTCTGGTGTTTCAGCTGGAGACAAGGAATGGAGGGCCAAGTAATCAATCTTACCTATCTTCCTCAAGTGCTCCATCATCGTCCAACCACCCAGGCTCCTCTTCATCAGCAGCAGATGCGGTGATGAGATCAGATTCTTCCCTTTCAATGGATGAGAGTGATATAAGGGATGCCGAAGTTTGGCGAAGTGATGCACCTGGAGGAGAAGGTTCGGCAAGAAACGTATGGTTTTGGGGTTAGGTGGTCTTCAGTTCCAGTTCTGGTGTAGGGTAGATGTTGAAATTATGCCGTAAGGGCGGCATTTGTATGGACATCCACTTTGGACACCAATCAGTAAAGACATTTTGAATCTACACCATTTCATGTGCACCTCATTCCAGAATGACTGTGATTCCAGTCCGTCCTGAGCAGTGTCCAGTATGCTCTGAGTGAGTCCCAATAATTGTCACCTTAGTCCAAACTGTGAGCACGTCGGTCCTCATCTATGGTGTGTTACGCAATATGACACTGCCCAAAAAATGGTTTGCTTGTGATGTTCTTTGTTCAAATCTCTAGCATACAATATTCATTGACATTGGCTAAACTTGACATTGAATATGGAATGGAAATCTGTGTCATGAATTTACTCGCCGAGGGAATGGCGATTATTTAGACAAATGTGACACATACGGCGAGGATGTGGGACGCTTGTTATCCTGCTTGTAAATATATGAAGTTCAACGTACTGTGCGGGATAATGTAGTGGAATGTAATGTTATATTTGTGAATGCATTGTGAAGTTAAAATTTCATGTTATTTTAGAAACTTGTGTCATTTTCATCGTGATTGTTGTTAACTCTTCTACATGAACAATTTTTTTGGCATTTATATATTAATCGCGTGCTCAAACTTAATGTACATGTAGCTTTTTATGACAGACCAAAGTCACTGTCCCCCGGCACTGGTTCCCGATCACTACAAAACAATGCAGTAATGAACGAGTGATTGTGGACGGAACACCTCAAATTTCCATGTAATTTCGCAGTGACTTCACTACGTATTCCTTGTAGTGAAGGGCTGTGGTGACATGTAAGTGTGAGGGCCCTTGACTTCTTCCCATGCCCCGATCACACCAAACTTTCCGTCCGGTTCCAGCCGTGAAGTTGTTGGGGATTATGTTCAGGAGTTGATGTTGGCCCATCACTTTTCATATTATTATAGTCAAAGTTGTCGACGGGTGGTGTTAAAATTGGTCGGTGGGATCAACCCCTCATTCAAAGGTTGTACTCCCTCCATTTCAAAATAAAAAGTTACGTT
>Ga0181537_10005638_pt1 | contig 10097 bp, 8 predicted proteins | sample PEATcosm2014_Bin_39_FD_119765 | JGI IMG/M metagenome (GOLD analysis project Ga0181537, IMG submission 119765) | Peatland microbial communities from MTU Mesocosm Facility, Houghton, MI, USA - PEATcosm2014_Bin23_10_metaG | ecosystem: Environmental > Terrestrial > Soil > Wetlands > Peat | place... | reverse complement strand
ACGGTGGTGCTCGCATGGTTCGCGACAAATTCAGCAGCCGAAAGCAGCGCGACCGCCGCACCGAGAATCGCTGCGCCGATGGCGGTATCGAGCACCAGCCAGTACACAAGTACTGGCAAGACCATGATCGGTGCCAGTGTCGTGTGCACCCCGAGCAGATGAACCGGAACGAGGCCGAGAGGAAGAATGGCGGCAAAGAACAATGCGATGATGCCAAAAACATGCATTGCGCAATTCCAGGGATCACGGTGATATTCGACGTAATCCGCAAGCTGGCGCTTGAAAAAGGCACTCATATGGGGGCTCGCTACAGTCTTCGCGCGGGAAGCACTCAGGCGCTGATGTCATCAAATGAGGCGGTGCGACCTTGTTGGTGCGGCGGCTACTTAAACGCGAGACTTGCCTGAAGTCAAATATGGCCGATTCTTCAACTAGCTGAATTCTTTCGATTAATTACAAAATGCAAATACTGGAGCGCAATGCTCTCGCTTCACGGGTGGATGAGGCGCCAAACAATGCCGATAACAGCGCCAAGCCAGAGGATGGCCGCGGCACCGGCCTGGATAGCAAAACCCGGTCCGCGTTTGTTGGCGGCCTTGGCGTAGCCGATCATGTAAAGAACACGCCCGACAATCCAGACGACGCCGAGCGCTGCCGCAATCGCATCACTGACATAAATCGCAAACAGCCAGAGCGCAGGCAGGAAGATCGGCATCCACTCCAGCGTATTCATATGGACCCGAAAGATACGCTCGAAGTCCGGATTGCCCGATATCGCCGGCGCTTTGATGCCATAGGTCTCGCGCGCCTTGCCGACCTGAAAGCTGAACAGGAAATACATCAGGATCGCAAGGCAGGTGACCAGCGCCGTCAAATGAAACATGGCGAACTTCCCTTCGATGTCTTTCCGATCTTCAGTAGCCTGTCATCTCCAGATATCCAACCCCGTTATGGCTGCCGGAGAAGCGGATCGGTCCTTCCCAATAGGGAAAGCGTGTCCCCATCCAGCATTTTGCATTCACTGGCGCGCATGAAATACTGAGCGTCAGCGAAGGAATCGCAATGTCCCAAGCGGTCGGGAGGTTGCGTCCTGCAATGTCCGTCAAAACCTTCGGCGTCATGGTGATCTCGGATGACACGATCTGCCGGTTATCGCCATCTGGCGAGAACCATTTACCGGAAATGAAGTGATGACCGTCGGCCCGGCGCAGCCGAAACAACATGAGTTTTGAGCCCCCGCTGAAATGCAGCGACAGCCAATCCCATCCGGTTTGATCGGAGGCGAGAGGTTGACTGCTCCATTCGCGATCCATCCAGGCCAGGCCTGTGACGTCGACCGGCTTGTCGTCGGTGGTTATACTGCCCGTCGCCTTGAAATACGGCTGGCTGTAGTAATAGGAGGCTTGGCCTTGTTCTGATTTCACGCTGTAACCGGCGTCCCCTTGCAAAACCAAGGCGTGGTCAGCCTCAAGGCGCAGGGTGTAGGCGAAATCGGTGCCGGCGGCGTTCAGTTCGAGCGGCGAGAGGGTGTCGCTATTCATCGCCTCGCGCCCGCGCATTTGCCATGCATCGATCCAGGCATGAAGGGGCGAGGCCTCGGCGCCTGCCTGTCCAACGCCGCCGCGCGCGAAGGTCTCGCCGAAGCGATGGGTATCGGCGCGGGTAATTGCTGCGTGTCCCATCCATATCTGCTGATTGGCCCAGCCTTCCTGCTGCGCGCCGGGGGCCATGGCCTGGCGGAACAGCGTCCATTGCGCGCCATAAACCGCTCCGGCTGCGTCCGCGAGATTTGCCGTCACGTACCACCACTCGATGCGAAAGTCCGGATGCGGGCCGTGATCGTCCGGAAACACAAGCTGTTTGCCGGGCACGACAGGTGCAAATCCATCGCCGCTCATGCCGAGCCCGGCAAACCCTTGCGCCCACGCGGCCTTTCGCTCCAGCGCCAAAAGCAGTGCGCTGCCGGCGAAAGCACGGCGAGACAATGTGAAATCACCGCTCATCGGCGAAAACCTTGATCAAGGCTGCCGGCTGCAACCGCATCAGTTTGAGGACCGGAATGGCTGCCGCAACCAGCGAGGCCGTCATGGCAACAACGAGAAGCTCTGCCAGTTGCAGTGGGAACACGTGAAACGGCAGTCGCCAGCCGAAAGCCTTCACGTTCACCACCGCGATCAGGCACCAGGCGACCAGAAGACCGAGCGGCAGCGCGAGTAGCGCCGTGATCAGCGCTACCGACATCGTCTTGAGAAGCTCGATGACAGCCAGTTGTCGTCGCGTGATCCCGATGGCCCACAACGGCGCAAGCTGAGGCAGCCGCGAATTGCCGAGCGTGAGCAGGCTCGTCAATAGCGCGATGCCGGCAACGCCGAGCGTGAAGGCATTCAACGCGGCCGTGACCGCGAATGTCCGGTTGAAGATGCGCTTGGATTCCGCTTTCAATGTCGCCTGGTCGATCAGGTTGTGCTCGTCCAGTCCGAATTTTTCCCGCAAACCCGACATCAGCGCAGGGACGGCAGTTCGATTGGCGCGCAAGCCAATCCGTGTCAGCGGGATGTTGGGAAAATGGCTGGTCAGCGCGTCAAAATTGACCGCGATCTGTCCCTTCGGATTTCCGTAATCGGCATAGATGCCGATCAGGCGGACCTTCCAGTTGCCTGTCGGTGTCGGCACTTCGATGGTGTCGCCGATGGAAAGCTTCAGGCGCAGCGCCAGTTGCTCGCTGGCGAAAGCGGCATCACCTGACCGCAGACGCGCCCAGGCATTGTCAGCCGATCGCAGCAATGGCCAGCGATCGCGATAGGTCGAGTGATCGGCGAGACCGAAAATTTCCAGCGGCGCGTCTGCGAGCTGTGTTTCGGTCCGGCCGCCGGGAAGGATCGCGGTGACATCAGTTCGCTCGCGTACCCAAGCGATGATGGCCCTGGCCTGCGCATCGTCTGACGCATTGATGTAAACATCGGCGGCCAGCCGCCCGTCGAGCCAGCTGACGAAGGTCTGGCTGAAGCTTTCGACCATCGTGCCAACGCCGACATTGACCGACAATGCAAGCAGCAGCGCCATCAAGGCCAGCGACAAACCCGAAAGCTGCTGGCGGCTGTCGGCCCAGAACCATGAGGCGAGCGCGCCGCGGGCCTGGCGTTGGCCACCCGCCAATACCAGTTCCAAAATAAAAGGTAGTCCCAGCGCGGCGCCAAGCAGCATGGCCGCCAGCACGGCGAAGCCGGCGAGAAGGGAATCGCCGAACCGTAGAAAGCCCAACGCGGCGGCGAACACGGCCAGCGCGGCCATTCCCTGGAGAACGACCCATCGGCGCTGCGCCTGACGCCAGGCTTGAGGTTGGGCTGCCGCGAGCACCGATAGGCGGCTCGCTTTCATCAGGCTCGCCGCTGCGGCCAGCAGTGCGCCCAATACGCTGATGAGAAGCCCCGCGGCCCACCATTGCGGCCGAAGCGAAAGCTGCCCTGGAATTTGCGCGCCGTACAGTCCGCGCAGGGATGCGGCGACATCGGGGAGCAGCACGGCCGCAATCAGATAGCCGCCGACCATCCCGACGAGGCCAGCGACGAGCGCGATGAACACCAGCTCACACACCAGTACCGTATTGAGCTGGCGCGCGGACACGCCGCAGGCGCGCAAGGTTCGCAACATCGGCAGCCGTTGTTCGAACGCCAAACCGACCGCCGAGTTGACGATGAACAGGCCTACGAAAAACGACAACAGGCCGAACGCGGTCAGGTTCAAGTGAAAGCTGTCAGTGAGGCGTTCGAGATCGGTCTCGGCATCGGGCTCGACCAGACGCAGCCTGTCGCCCGCGATGGATTCGAGCGCAGCGCGGGGACCCCTGGTCTTGCCGATCAGAAGACGCGAAACCTGATCAGGCATTTTGAGCAGCCGCTGGGCGATGCCGATATCGACCACCATCACCCCCGGCGCCAGTTGTGCCGCGAGGCGAAGCGGCGGCAGCCTCATATCGTTGCTCGCTTGCAGGGAAGCGCCTTCGTTTGCGCCCAACTCGGCGAGGGTCTCCGGCGCGACCCGTGTCTCTCCCGGCGGCGTGATGAAGGCCTGTAAATCTCCGCCGATGGCCGGCGTATCACCGACTTCCGTGGGCAGCGTGACAGGTTCGATGCCGAGCAGGCGGAATGCGCGTCCATCGATCTGGATGCGGCCTTCGAGAACCGGCGATACCGGCCAACCCGCGCGGCGAAGCTCGACGAATAGCTGCTGCGGGAAGACCCCTCCATTGCGGGCCACCAGCGCCGCGGTTCGAACGCCGCCGAAAGCGGCGGCCGCGCGATCGTAGCTATACCGTGCCTGCTGGTTCAGCGCCTGGACGCCGCTCCACAGCGCGATCGCCGAGACAAGACCGATCAGCAGGGTCGCGAACTGCATCGGATGCCGCCGCCAGTGACTGAGCAGGACCGCCAGAATCCACAGCGTCTTCGTCACGCGACCAATCCCGCGCTGAGGTTGATATGGCGGTCCAGTGTTGCAGCAAGACGAATCGAATGGGTCACCATCAGAAGGCCGCAGCCCGTCTGCGCGACGAGATCGCGGGTCAGCGCCAGCACGTCATCGGCGGTCGCCTCATCAAGATTGCCGGTGGGCTCGTCTGCGAGCAGAAGTAACGGCTTCACCGCCAGCGCCCGGCCGATCGCGACCCGTTGCTGCTGGCCGCCGGAAAGCTGCTCGGGATAGCGGTCGAGACAACCGGCAAGGCCGAGGCGTTGCGCAAGCTCCGCCTGCCAGGCGGCATCGTGGCGTCCGGCAATGCGGGACTGGAACGCCAGATTGTCCCGGACATTGAGACTCGGGATCAGGTTGAATTGCTGAAATACAAGGCCCAGCCGATCACGCCGCAACGCCGCAAGACCGGCTTCGTTGAGATCCGGGATCGACGTTCCGGCAACGTCGATCGTCCCACCGTCTGCGCGATCGAGCCCCGCGATCAGATGCAACAGCGTGCTCTTGCCGCTGCCGGATTCTCCCGTCAGCGCGACCCGCTCGCCGGCCGCAACGGTCAGGCTTACCCCGCGAAGGACGACAACCTGCTCGCCGGCCGCAGAATAGGCCTTGGTCAGATTTTGAACGCTCAGCACGATCTTTCTATCCGATGTCATGCGAAGCGTGCACCCTAAATACCTCTTCAATGACCATTCAGCATAGCAATACCACAACCGGAGATCACGATCTCGCAGGTGACGGCGACGCGATTGTGATTACGGGTTTTGATTAAGGGTTTTGGCTTAAGACGCCAACCTGGCTTCTTGCGGATTTCGCTCGGTGGCGAGCGCGAGTACGACGGTCAGCACCATGAATGCCACCGATACGCCGAACACCCAATGCGGCATGTTCTGGTCCATGATCCAGCCGAACAGCAGTGGGCTGATGATGCCGCCGACATTGAAGCCGGTGGAGGCGATGCCGAATGCACGGCCTGCCGCGCCTGGAGGTGCGGCATTACGGACCATCATGTCGCGCGAAGGGGCAATGACGCCGCTGAGGAAGCCGGCCAATCCCATGGCGCCGATCAAGAGCGCTTGCGGCAAATTCACCGCCGCGATGACCAGCAGGATGGCGGCGTTCACCGCAAAGCACGCCGCCGCCACTTGTCCATGGCGCTCGGTGTGGTCGGCGAGAAATCCGCCGGCGAGAACCCCGGCAGCGCTGGCGCCGAGATAGGCCGTGAGAGCGAGATTAGCGGCGGAGAATGTCTCACCGTAACCGCTCATCAGCGCCACGACGCCGAAATTACTGATTCCCGCGTTGGACAGGCTTAGCAGCAGGAAGAAGATCGTCAGCACGACGAGCGCAGGCGTGATGACGTTTTGCCTGGGTGTGTCGACGCAGCCGGTCTTACGGTCGGCGGCGCGCGCATCGGGAACGCCGATGCCGAGAATAAGAAGCGCCACCAGCGGACCGATCGCACCGGCCGCGATCAGCGCGCCGTGGCCACCGACGATCGCCACCAGAGCAGCGATGATGGCGGGTGCGACCGCGCCGCCAAGAAATCCGGCAAAGGTGTGAATCGAAAACGCGCGGCCCATGCGCGCCTCGTTCATATGCGCTGAAAGGATCGCATAATTGGCGGGGTGATAGACGCTATTGGCCAGCCCCAACAGGGCGGCGCTCACGATCAGCGAAGGGTAGCTCAGATGCACGCCGAGGGTGATCAACGCGCCGCCGCCAAGACAAAGACCCATCAGCAGAAGCTTTCGTGCACCAAGATGGTCGACAAGATAGCCGATCGGAGCCTGAGTCAGGCCCGAACTGACGGCGAAGACGGTCAGGGCAAAGCCGAGTTCGACATAACCGACACCAAGGTGCTGCTTCAGGAACGGGAACAGCATCGGGAGTGCGAAAATATGGAAATGGCTTACCCAGTGAGCCACGGAAATCGCGCCCAGCGTGCGGAACTGTTCGTCTTTATCGGCCTTCAGGGAGACGGCTTGTTGCGGCGCGGCCAGAATGTCGGCCATTTCGGGAGTTTCCTCGCTTTTGCAAGCGAGAATATCGACCGTATCCGTTACTTGTCCATGAATATGGTTGCATGGCAGCCCTCAAATCGCCGGCGGCAAGAGCGTTTTCGAGCGAAGCCGCCTTCGCTAAAGCTTCGTCGGCCGAGTGAGCTCGTGGCCCGGCGAAGCCTTGGCGGAGACGGGTGGGTACCGGTTCGCGTGAAGAAAGCGCGTCAAAACAAAAGACTGGAGCTAGGTTTTGATTCAATCAAAACCGAACAGGCTCTGATCAGCGAGTTGAAGGGGGTCAAACAACAGCGGTTGCACCTTTAGCCCGTCAGCACGGGCCCGCCGGCCTTCTTCCAGGCATCAATGCCGCCGGCGATATGGGCCGGATTGGTCAGCCCGGCTTCCTTCGCGGCGTTGACCGCCATCGCTGAGCGCTCGCCATAGGCGCAGAAGAAAACGATCCGCCGTCCGGTGGCGGTCGCAACTTCGCGCAACATCCCGCCGGGTTTGAGGCTCCCGCCGATTCCAGGATAGGGCGCATGCAGCGCGCCGGGCAGCGTGCCGTGCTTGCCGCGCTCGCTCGCTTCACGCAGATCGACCAGCAGAATGTCGGGCCGGCCGAGGCTCTCGATAGCCTCGATCGCGGTGAACGCCAGTCCCTGCTTGGCCAGCTCGTCCTGATGCAGGCCGACACGCAGGTTGGCCGGCATCACGACATCCATCAGTTTGGGATTGGGCAGCTTCAGATTGTTCATGAGCTCGATATATTCGTCGATCGAGCCCACCTGGAGCCGCGGATTGTAGCGTTTCTCCTCGCCGATGGTGGAAACGGTGTCGCCCTTATAGTCGTGGGCGGGAAACACCATGGTTTCATCCGGCAGCTTCAACAGCCGGTTGAAAATCGATTCGTATTGCGCCCTTGCGCTGCCGTTCTGGAAATCGGTGCGGCCGGTGCCGCGGATCAGCAGCGTGTCGCCGGTGAAAACGCGATCGCCCATCAAATAACTGTAGGAATCGTCGGTATGACCGGGCGTGTACATGACATCCAGCGTGATGCCCTCGATCGTCACCTTGTCGCCATCCGCGACCCGCATCGCCACGACATCGGCCTTGGTCTGCTCGCCCATGATGGTGACGCAGTGGGTGCGGTCGCGCAGTTCGCCAAGCCCGGTCACGTGGTCAGCGTGCAGATGCGTATCGACGGCCTTGACCAGCTTGAGGTCGAGTTCACGCAACAACTGGCAATACCGATCGACCCTCTCCAGCACTGGATCGAGGATCATCGCTTCGCCGCCCGCGCGACTTGCCAGGAGATAACTGTAGGTGCCGGATACGCTGTCGAACAGCTGACGAAAGATCATGGCTATGAAATCCGTGAACCGATTCCAGATCGTATCATGGTAACCGTCGGAGCGCAGCGCAACAGAACGGCTTTATCCCGGTTCCAAAATACCGGGATTGCCGGTCACGCCCCGCAGCGCGACCCCGTTGGCGGGCAGGTCGAGCGGCTTGCCGTTACCGAGATATCTGGCAAGAACGTCCCATACCGGTTTTCCCTGCTGCGCGTTAATCCCGGCCCAGCCTGCGACGGTGTAGCGTTTGTTCGGCTCGATCGTGCGGCCGTTGTCCAGTTTGAGGTCGGAAATGCGCCGCCCGATGGCTTCTGATGGCGTGCAGCTATAGCTAAGTCCGCCGATGCGGACCATGTCGCCGCCCTGCTGATAGTAGGGATCGGGATTGAAGAGGTTGTCGCAAATATCCTCCAGCGTGTTCTTGATCTCGCTCCCGGTCAGCCTCGAGACATAGGTTTCCGGGTAGGTGATAGCGGTCTCGGCCAGCACGTCTTCCATCGTGAATGGTTGGTTCGGTAGGAAGCTCGCGCCCCAGCGAAAGCCCGGCGACAGCGCGATTTCGGCATCGAACTCGCGGCGTAGCGAGGCGCAGATCATCTGGTCGACGGTGCCTGTGAAATTGTCGCGGCGATAGAGCAGGCGATCGGTGGTGGCGATTCTTCCGCTCCAGGCCGCCGCCTGCGGCGTGCGGATTTTCTCGATCAGCGCGGCCATCTCGGCATCGGGCTTCAGCAATTCAGAAAACACCGGCAACAGGCGGTATCGCACCTCCCGCACGCGGCCTTTGGTGAGGTCGAGGTCGAGCACGCCGACAAACTTGCCGTTTGAGCCGGCATTGGTGACGAGCGTGGTGCCGCCGGCATTGGTCACCGCAACGGGTTGCGGAATCGCGTCGTGGGTATGGCCGCCGAGAATGACGTCGAGGCCGCGAACCCGGGCGGCGAGCTTCAGATCGACATCCATGCCGTTATGCGACAACAGCAGCACCGCGTCGGCCTTCTCAGTGGAACGCAGGCTATCAATCAGGGCCTGCAATTCCTGCTCGCGAATGCCGAAGGTCCAGTCCGGCGTGAAACGTTTCGGATGCGCGATCGGAACATACGGGAACGCCTGGCCGATCACGGCCACACGATAACCGCCGACTTCCTTGATCGAAGCGGGTTTGAACACCCGGCCCGAGGCCGGGTCGAATGCCCCCGCGCCGTTGAACGCCGCCTCTTCGGTCAAGAAGACATTCTGCGCCAGGAACTCGCCGTTGAAGCGTTCGAGGTTGCTGCGCAGTGTCTCCTCGCCATAGGTGAATTCCCAATGCCCGGTCATGGCTTCGATGCCGAGCAGGTTGGCGGCCTCGACCATGTCGGCACCGCGCAGGGCGTTGGCGAGCCCCGTGCCTTGCCAGGTATCGCCGCCATCAAGCAGCAGAGAATTTCGCGGGCCGGCCTCGCTCCGCAAACGGTCGATCAGGGCTTTCAGATGCGCAAAGCCGCCGAGCTTGCCGAAACGCGCCGCCGATCTCTCGAAATCAAGCGACGTGAAGGCATAGGCGTCGGCGCTCTCAGGCTTGATGCCGAACCGGTTGAGAAAAGCGCGGCCGACCAGATGCGGCGGCTGTCCCGCCATTGCACCGATCCCGAGATTGACGCTCGGCTCGCGAAAAAATCCGGGCAAAAGCTGTGCGTGTGTGTCGGTGATGTGCAGGATGCGCGCATTGCCGAAGCGCTCAAGATCGTAAACGCCGCCCTCCGCGCTACGCGCTCGCAGCGGCAGGCTGCCGGAGAGCGCCGCGGCGGCGGTAAATTTGAGAAGATTTCGGCGGCAGATGGTCATGGTCGTATTTCGAGATTTTTCCAGGCCGCTTTCTCGCTGGTCGCCTGGAAAATCGAAGCCTTGGCCAATGCTTCGGCTTCCCTGGCGGCCGCGACCGCCTGGTCGAAGTCCGCCTTCCCGGCGGCGGCCCTCGCCTCGGTGAGAGCCGTCTCGGTGGCAATCCATTGGTTATGCAAGAGGTTCGCTTGCTTTTCGGCGGCGTCTGCCGCCGCATAAGCGGCTCGGAACTCGGATTCGGAATTGGCAGCAAACGCCGCGCCGCAGACCAACAAGACAGGCGCGAGCGCCCCGAGCAATTGCGTCCCCGCGTTCAATGAAATTCTCATGGCCGTGAGCCTGGTCCGGAAATTGGCAACCCGTTGCTGACATAGGACAGGAAATATTCGAGGTCGCGATATTCATCGCTTTGCGGCTCAAGCGGCACGCCGCGCACCTGGCTGTTACAGGT
>Ga0181537_10005637_pt1 | contig 10098 bp, 10 predicted proteins | sample PEATcosm2014_Bin_39_FD_119765 | JGI IMG/M metagenome (GOLD analysis project Ga0181537, IMG submission 119765) | Peatland microbial communities from MTU Mesocosm Facility, Houghton, MI, USA - PEATcosm2014_Bin23_10_metaG | ecosystem: Environmental > Terrestrial > Soil > Wetlands > Peat | place... | reverse complement strand
TGAGTGCGAAGCCAATGCCGAGCACAAAAGCGAAGTACAGCAGCATGATGAGCCAGTCGATCGTGGTCAGGTTCACGCTTTGCTTTTCCTCACTGGAGGATTTGGATGCCGTCGCCGTTCGCCACTGTACACGCTTGCATTCGGCAAGTCCAGATAACGAAAGCAATCCCTTTTATTGTGAATCGATTTAGACAGACTGCACCGGAATCAGCGTGAGATCGTCGACGAGCCCGATTTCCTTTTGGAGAAAGGGCTCGGCATAGCGGACACCGGCGAGGGTTCCGTAGTGTCGGGCTTCAGAGAATGTGCGCTCGCGAATTTCTTCCTCGGGTACAAACAGTCCACTGCCGGCGGACTGATTCGCGTATTGCGAGGTGTAGGCCATTAGCGCGCGATGGCGGTCCTCGATGAATGGCGTGATGTCGACGACGAAGCTGGGACGGACGTCGGCGTAGAGGCTGGCGTAGATGATTTTGAAGGGGCGGTGCGGCGGAGTTCCGGTTTCGATCTTCGCGAGGCCGGAGAGAAAACAGGCTTCGTAGCCAAGGGTCGAGGAAGTGTAGTGATCCGGGTGGCGGCCGGTCCAGTAAGGAAGAATAACGACGCGCGGGCGTATGCGGCGCAGGACTTCTACGACCTTCAGGCGATTGTCCCAGGTATTTTCAACGCGGCCATCAGGAATGTCGAGTGCCTCACGCCATTGGACGCCGAGGATGCCGGCCGCTGCTGCCGCTTCCGCAGCGCGATCTTCTGCCGAGCCGCGGGTGCCGGCTTCGCCCTGGGTCAGATCCAGAATTGCTGTGGAGACGCCGAGCGAGCGCATGCGGAGCAGGGTGCCACCGCAGGTCTGTTCCACGTCGTCGCGATGAGCGGCGATGGCGAGAACGTCAGCTGTCGGGTGTTCCGCCATGCCGGTTGGCGCTCAGTAGATCGTGTTGTCGTCGTCCGTGCCGGCGTCCATGTAAGCACAGTCGATGGCGGTGCCGGCAATGGTGACGTTGGAATTATCGAGCGCGGTCATTGTCGTGGTGTTGTAGATGTAAATCTGACCGCCTTCGGTGGTGTACACCTTGTGCAGGCCTTCAACGCCTGCGATGCCGGTGCCGTCTCCATGATAGGGGCCAATGGTCGCGGCGTTGCTGGCCGTATCGAACATGGTGATGCAGCCGAACTGAGTGCTGGTCCCGGATTGCGCCTGCTGATAACGAACGCCCTGATTGCAATGCGAGGATCCGATCCAGAGGGTATTGTCATCGGCGAAGACCATGCGATTATGCAGACCGTCACCGATGGAGTAGCTTCCGGTGATGGTGTTCGCGGGCGCATTGAGGACGGTGAGATAGCCGGCGAACAGGCCGCTGGAGCTTTGGTATTGTTGGCCCGCGACATAGAGCGTATTGCCGTTGAAGATGCCGTTGGTGGCTCCATTGGGAATGGCGATGTTGCTTTGGGCCACCAGGGCGATGCCGCTGGCTCCAGTGCTGCCGCTATTGATGGAGGAGGCGGTGATGGGGATGGCCGTCAGCCCGGCCGTCGTGCCACCGCACTCAGGACCGCAGTCGATGACGTAGGCGGTTGTGCCATCCGGGGAGAAAAGAGCCTTGACGGGATGATCGAAAGTGGCCGAGGGGCCGGTGCTAACGGGAAATACGCACCAGACGGGGAGCTTCTGGGGTTCGCAATCCTGGGCGCCGAGGTAATTAGGGTTATTAATAGCGGCGGTCTGCTGCGCCTGGGTTAGCTGGACGATGCTGTAGACCGCGAAGCTGGCAGGATTAGCAACGTTCACCGTTTGGCTCGGTGCCTGGGTAGCGTTCTGGATGAAGACGAGAGCGATGGTGCCGCCTGGATTGACGGAGATTCCGTAGGCATTAGGCAGGTTCAGCGTGAGAGAGCTGCCATTGTTCCGATTGACGACGCTGATGACGTGATTGGATGGGTTTGCGGCATACACATAACCCAGGTCGCGGCTGATGAAGACGCCGCCGTAGGGAACGCCCTCGGTGCTGCTGGAAAGGCCACCCGGGATCGATACCGAGGTGCTGACTTTCTCCTGGGAATAACTGACGAGAGCCAGACTGCCGTCGCCTTCGCCATAGACCGCGCCAGCCAGTTGCTCTGGCATATTTTGAATGGTGAGGGGTAGTTTGCCGGAGTAACCGCTGATCGTGAGCTGTCCGTTCGAAGAGTTATAGGGGTGGCGAATGTCGTAGTAGGCGTCCATAAAGGGCAGGGCGCCGGTTGCGAATGCGCTGGGATTCTGCTCAGCGACCAGCACCCGGTTGGCGACGCCGCTGGGAGGAAGGTTGCGTCCGGCAAAGTAGTAGTTTTTGCCACACGAACTGATCACGTTGCAGACCACGAAGACTGAGCTGAGGACCACAACGAAGTACAGGGAACTTCTCTTCTTCAAAACCTTAGAACCTCATCAAGCGCATGGCTTTATCGCGATCGTTTGGGAAAGCCCAAGTATATCAGGGCAATCGACTGTATTCGTTGGACGGTGCAGGCTCGAATGCGTGAGAGCTGCACCGGCCCGCGTCAATGTAGGTCGGACGATCTCAGCCTGATACCATGAGAGAGGATTATCCCTGTCATGACCACCCGTCTCGAGCAGCTCTTTGGCCGGCGCTCCGTTCTTTGCGACGGCGCTATGGGCACTTCTCTGTACGCGCGAGGCGTGTTTATCAACCGCTGCTTCGATGAGCTGAATCTCTCGCAGCCTGAGTTGGTGCGGAGCGTCCACGAGGACTATCTGCAGGCGGGCGCGGAGATCATCGAAACCAACACTTTTGGCGCGAATGCGCTGCGACTGCAACGGTATGGGTTGCGCGACAAGGTTGGCGAGATTAACCGGGCGGGTGTGGCGATCGCACGCCTGGCGGTTCGCCAATTGGCCGACAAGAAGGCAGGCACAGCTTACGTGGCGGGATCGGTCGGGCCCCTGGGCGTCCATCTGGAGCCGCTGGGCAAGACGGGCCTGGACGAGGCAAGGGATGCGTTCGCCGAGCAGATCGCAGCCCTGACGAGTGGCGGACCAGGCGTGGCGGTCGATTTGTTGATCGTCGAAACCATGCCCGCCCTGAATGAGGCCGAGCAGGCGGTGCTGGCAGCACGGGCCACCGCTCCGGATGTGCCCATCCTTGTAATGGTCACCGTCGATGAAGAAGGCAACTGTCTGGACGGGGCGTCCGTGGAGACCGCCGCCACCCGCATCGCATCGTGGGGCGTGGACGGGATCGGCTGCAACTGCAGTGTGGGGCCGGCGACGGTGCTGTCTGCGATTGAGCGGATGGCTGCCGTCACGACGCTGCCGCTGATGGCGATGCCAAACGCCGGTATGCCCCGCTCGGTGGAAGGCCGCAACATTTATCTATGCTCACCGGAGTATATGGCGAGCTTCGCGCGCAAATTCAATAAGGCAGGCGTGCAGTTTGTGGGCGGCTGTTGCGGAACAACGCCGCAGCATATTCGGGCGATGAAGTCGGCACTGCGGGCCACCGACGCCCAGGCCGCTGCCCAACGCAGCACAAAGAAAGAACCGATCGTTTCGGAGACGGCTCCTGCAGCCATCGAGGAACGCTCGAAGCTGGGACGCCTCGTGCACGAGCGCGTCTTCATCACCATGGTGGAGATTGTGCCGCCTCGCGGAATCGACTGCAGCAAGGAGCTGAAGGGCGCGCAGGAGATGGCCGATCTTGGGGTCCACGTGATCAACGTGCCGGATTCGCCGCGTGCGTCGGCGCGAATGAGCGCGCAGAGCCTCTGCATTCAGATACAACAAAAGACGGGCATCGAGACGCTGCTGCACTATACGTGTCGAGACCGAAATGTATTGAGCATCCAAAGCGATCTGTTGGGGGCTTCGTCGATCGGGCTGAAGAATATTCTGTGTCTTACCGGCGACCCGCCGAAGCTCGGCAATTATCCCGACGCGACGGCTGTGTATGACGTTGACGCGATTGGCCTCGTGAACATCGTGCATCGGCTGAATCATGGACTGGATATCGGCGGCAATCCCATTGGAGCGTCGACGGGATTCACGATGGCGGTGGCGGCAAATCCAGGCGTCCCGGACATCGATCATGAGGTTCGCCGATTTGCCTGGAAAGTAGAAGCGGGAGCAGAGTATGGAATCACGCAGCCAGTTTTTGATTTGCGGGTTCTTGAGGCGTTCCTGAAGCGCATCGAGGGTTTTCGCATCCCGATTGTGGCCGGTATCTGGCCGCTCACGAGCCTGCGCAACGCCGAGTTTATGAAGAACGACCTGCGGGTCAGCGTCCCGGACGAGATTATGGTGCGCATGCAGGCTGCGTCGAGTCCGGAGGCGGCGCGCGCCGAAGGGATCCGCATCGCCCAGGAAATGCTGGAGGCGGCGCGGACGATGGTGGAAGGCGTTCAGGTAAGTGCGCCGTTCGGACGGTACAGCGCGGCCGCGGAGGTCCTGGAGGCAGTGCTGCCGGGACGCGCGGGTCCAGGAACCGCGGTGCGGGAGGAGACCCGAGTTGGCCAGCTTTGAGGAATCACTGACGAAGCTGGAAGAGATTGTCGCGCAACTGGAGCGCGGCGATTTGAGTCTCGAGGATTCCGTGAAGCTGTTCGAGGAAGGCACGCATTTGTCGGCGGAGTGCCGGAAGCAGCTGGAAGAAGCCGAAGGAAAAGTTGAAATGCTGGTGAAGCAGCGCGATGGCTCGATGAAACGCGAGCCTTTTGGCTCCTAGCGATCCGACAGCACAAACTCTCGTCTTCTATATAGGGCCGGCATCGACGGGTATTCTGAAACTATGCCCGACGAGCCCTCCCTGCTGCGGCCATCTCAGACATCGGTCGTGCGTCGGCTGCGACTCAGCTCCGACCTGCTCCTCAGACGCCGCTTTCAGCTGACGGACGAGCCGGTGCGCTCGAATCTGCGGGCGGGGCTGCTGCTGGAAGTCCTGGACAAGCTGGCGGAGGACACAGCCCTGCGCTATGTGCGCCACTGGCATCCTGAAGCGCGCGTGGTCACCGCCGCGATGGATTCGATGCGTGTGCGCGCGGTCCCCGACGAGAAGAAGGACATGGTTCTCCGGGCGCGCGTGAATCTGGTGGGGCGCACTTCGATGGAAGTGGGGGTGCGCATTGAGCAGCCCGACTGCGCGGTGCCGCACATCGCGTCCTGCTATTTCACGATGGTGGGACGCACGCGCGATGAGAACGGCGAGGATCACAGCATTCCTCTACCACCGCTCGAATGCCGTGGCGCTCTCGAGTGTGCCAGGGCGGAACGGGCACGAAAGAGGCGAGAGTCGTATCGGGAACATCTGAGCGCCGCCGAAGAGCCGCCATCGCGAGAAGAATACGATTTGCTGCGTCGCCTGCATGAGGCGCAGGAGCAACCGCAATTCGCCGGATTGCTGGCGGGTCGCCTGGTGGCAGAGGGGTGGGAGCGCACCTATCCCGAGCAGGAGAATGTACCGCAGACCATCTTTGGCGGATATGTGGCGCATCGGGCGCTCATGTACGCGCATATCTGTTCGGAGATGGTTGCGAGCGAGCGCGCCCTGCTGGTGTCAGTCGATCGCATCAACTTCTACCATCCGGTGCGGATGGGCGATAAGCTCCACTTCGTAAGTCGCGTCGTATACACGGGTGAGACTTCAATTGCGGTGGAGACGGCGATTACACGCATCAGCCGGGATCGTACGAGCACCGCTCTGAGCAACGTCTGCACGTTCACGTTTGCAAATGTCGATGCGGAACTCAGGAGGGTCCCGGTTCCGCCGATTTATCCCACCAGCTATGCCGAGGACGCGCGGTATCTGGCGGCGTACCGTCGACGCAAAGCTTTCCTGTCGGGAAAGAGCGAGAAGGTCAGCTAATCGAGTAATTCCTGGATTGTACGCACTTCAAAATGGATTTGCCGGGACGGTTCGTCGAAGACGTCGTTCGCGCTGAGATGACCATTTTGGTAGCGCTGGATGGATGGGCCCTCCGGATCGATCACCCAGATTTGAGGAATTCCCATGACTTCGTAATCCTGTAGTTTGCGCGTGAATCGCGTATGGCGATCCTCCGGCGAGAGGACTTCGAATACCGCGACCGGCGGATGGGTAATGATCTGCTCCACCGGCTGGTCACGGTCGAGGATGGTCACGTCCGGGACACGGAAGCGGGTCGGAGACACCTGAATTCGCAATTCGGGACGGACGCGGATGTTCCATTCCTTAGCGTGCTGCTGGAACCACATCTGAATTGCGAGCTGCCATGCGGAATGGTCGTTTTGTCCCACGGGTCTTTCCTCAATCTCGCCGTCAACGTATTCGGCATCGGGTTCCCAGTCGGAGCAGCGAAGATAGACCTCCAGCGGAACATGGCGGGATTGTTGATCCGGAATTTGCGCGGGCAAAGCCATCAAAATACTCTGGGTTAAGAATAGCCCCGGTCTCTCGACTTGGGGAATACACATTTTGGCAGCGCGGACCCACTCAGGTAAGGGCTGGTGTCCCTGAGGCCAGGCGTGTCCGGACGAAGTCGACGAGGTCGTCGGACATGTAGGCTGGCGGTGCGATATGGAAGTGGGGTTTGCTGTCGGGTGCGAGGTTCAGAGTTGAGCTGACGGAGTTGGTCGATGCCAGGAGCACAGCATCGGCGTTGTCGAGGAAGCGGCGGGCAGAGTCCTTGAAGTCTGCAACGCCGGGATCGACGACGGTGAGGTAGAGGTCAGGACGCAGGAATTCCAGAATGCTGTTCGATTCCAGAATGGCGTTTTCTGAGGCGGCCAGCTCCTTTTCGATGCGCGGCATAGCTTCCGCGAGCATACCGATGCGAGTCCGAACCCAAAGAGAGCGCGCGGCGCCGGCGGCGAGGAAGCGCGATGTGTCGGTTCCGCTGGCTGCGTCGCGTTCGGAGGTGAGGGAGACGCAGGAGTCAGCGGTTTGGCATTGGCAGGGCTTGCCATCGGCCGTGCAAAAGCCGTGGCCGTACTGCGTGATCTTGAAGGCTGTCCAGTGGAACTCCGGCAGACACGCGATGAGGCCTGCGACCACCGAGGTCTTGCCGATGTTGCGCGAGTGTCCGCCAACGACGATAACGGCCATTACTGTTCCTCTTCGTCTTTGGATGAGCGAGCGAGGCGGGCGAGTGCAGCTAATTCTTTCAGGTATTGGCGGAGCGGCCGCGCGGGGCGTCCCCAGAAAACGATGCCAGGCCCCTTGACCTTCTTGCTGGTGAGAACCCCGGAGCCCGAGCCAAGAATGACCCGTTCGCCAATGTGGGCGTGGTCGCCGATGCCGACTTGTCCGCCGACGATGGCGTTAGCGCCGATGGTGCTGGAGCCGGAGACGCCGGTCTGGGCGGCGATGACAACGTCGTGTCCGACGCGGACGTTGTGGCCGAGGTGAACGAGGTTGTCGATTTTGACGCCGCGCTCGATGCGGGTTTCTTCGAGGGCGCCGCGATCGATGGTGGTGTTGGCGCCGATCTCGACGTTGTCCTCGAGGACGAGACGGCCCTGCTGCGGGAACTGGAGGTATTCGCCGGTGTCCGCGTCGCGAACATAGCCGAAACCATCGGAGCCAAGCACGACTCCCGCATGGAGGAAGACGTTATTGCCGATTTCGGTTCCAGGATAGAGGACCACGCGGGGATAGATACAGCAGTGTTCGCCAATTTTTACGCCCGCTCCGATGACGACTCCTGCCCCGATGCGGGTTCCGGCGCCGATTTGCGCGCCGGCCTCGATGACCGCGCAGGGGCCGACGGAAACCTGCTCGGCCAGGGTCGCGGAGGGATCGATGACGGCCGTCGGATGGATCCCCGAGTCGGGCTGCACAGGCTGGAGCAGTTGAGCGGCTTGGGCGAAGACCAGACGCGGCTGGGCGGTGATGAGCAGTGATTTGTCCGACGCGTGTCGGACATTGTCGGACACCGCGTCAGACATGGTGTCAGACATTTTGGGCGAGACAATGACTGCGGCTGCCCCAGACGCGAGAGCGGCAGACAAAGCCGTGACGTCTTCGGCGAAGACTAGAGTGCCAGGCGTGGCTGTGCCGACGCTGGAGACGCCAGCGATCTCGGCGTCGGCGCCGGAGAGACGCAAATCAGCGCCTAATGCCGCAGCGATTTGGGAGAGCTTCATTGGAGACTAGGGTACAACCTGCATGGACGACGGCGCAGGCTACGGGCAAGATGGACCCTTCGCTGGCTTGTGCCAACTCAGGATGACTCCGCATCTTGCGCTCACTTGCGCGTGCGCAGGATACTACGTCACTTTTCGCGGGCGACGACGAACTCCGGCATCCACTGCAGGGCGCGCTTGTATTCGGATTCGGGCACGACGGCCAGCGCACCCTGGGCTGCCGCGGAGTATCCGAAAGCGGCCTGCATGGCGTAGTTCACCGACTGGTTCCGGTTGAGAATGCGAAGGATTTCCTCGTGGGAGACGCGCTCGAAATTCTGATCGCTGAGGACGGTCTGGATCGCCGCTCGCTCAGCGGGCGTGCTGCCATTTTCCAGGGTGTGGATCACGGCGAGCGTTGCCTTGCCTTCGCGAAGATCGCTGGCTACCGGCTTTCCGAGAACCTGCTCGCTGGCGGTGAGATCGAGCACGTCATCGACGATCTGAAAGGCGAGGCCCAGGTTGCGTCCGTATTCGCCCATCGTGTCTTCAAGCGCCCGATCGGCGCCAGCCAGCACCGCCCCGAGCCGCATCGAGACTTCGAAGAGACACGCGGTCTTGCGGTAAATGAGGTCGTTGTACTCGACCTCGGAGATGGGCTTGCCGAGCCGCTCCATTTGCAGCAACTCGCCTTCAACCATCTGTTGAGTGAGCGTGATGAGCAGTTCGAGCACCCGAAAATTGCGCTCGTCCAGAGCAACGCGGAAGGCCTGCATATAGAGCCAGTCGCCAACCAGAACGCACTTGCCATTGCCCCAGGTCCGGTTCGTCGAGGGGCGCCCGCGGCGCATGTCCGCGGCGTCAATAATGTCGTCGTGAACGAGGGTCGCGGTGTGGACCATTTCCACAACGGCACCCAGGCGGATCATCCCGTGTCCCGTATAGCCGAGGCTGCGCGCAGCGAGCAACAGCAACGACGGGCGAATACGCTTGCCCCCGCCCTCGCGGAGGTACTCGGAGATTTCAGTAATGGCCGCGACCGAAGAGACGGCGTCAGTGCCAAACTCGCGCTCGATGGCCACAAGATCGTCATGCAGCAGATCGAAGACTTCCTTCGCGGTCGCTGTCGCCACTGTGCTCACTTCAGTCGTCTCCAACCTGCGGGGCCTGGCCGTTCAATTCGAACGGTAATTCGTGAACTGCATATCGATGCCGAGATCGCGCCCTTTGAGCAGCGCGATGATTTCCTGGAGAGCATCGCGGTCTTTGGATGAGACCCGGACGGTATCGCCCTGAATCGAAGCCTGGACCTTCTTTTTGGAGTCTTTAATGATTCTAACGATCTCCTTAGCCTTCTCTCCAGCCAGCCCCTGTTGAAGGGTGATCTTCTGCCGGACCGAGGAACCCGCCGCCGGCTCCAATTTACCGAAGGTCAGCGACTTGAGCGAAACACCTCGTTTCACCAGCTTCTGGCGCAGGATCTCAGTGACCGCTTCCAATTTGTATTCGTCGACCGAGGCGAGCTGAATCGCATCCTCGCCTTCGAGGTTGATTTCCGACTTCGAATCTTTCAGATCGAAACGCGTGCGGACTTCCTTCGTCGCCTGCTCAATGGCGTTCCGGACTTCCTGCATATCCACTTTGCTAACGATGTCGAAGGAATTCTCCGCTGCCATTGCAAGCCTCTCCTCTTAGATTATCCGCTACTGGCGCGGAAGGTGGGTTTAGGCAGGAATTTCGGTACCGAAAAACGCGCCGAAGTTACTAGTGGTGCGCGCCGCGACCTCGTCCGGGTCGATGTTGCGCACTTCTGCGATTTTGGCGGCGACCTCCTTGACCCAGGCCGGCTCATTGCGCTTGCCTCGATTCGGAATCGGCGCGAGGAACGGCGCATCGGTCTCGATGAGCATCCGGTCGAGAGGGAGGGCTGCGGCGGCGTCGCGAATCGGCTGCGCCTTGGGGAAGGTGACGTTGCCGGCAAAGGAGACGAGGAAGCCGAGGTC
>Ga0181537_10005636_pt1 | contig 10098 bp, 4 predicted proteins | sample PEATcosm2014_Bin_39_FD_119765 | JGI IMG/M metagenome (GOLD analysis project Ga0181537, IMG submission 119765) | Peatland microbial communities from MTU Mesocosm Facility, Houghton, MI, USA - PEATcosm2014_Bin23_10_metaG | ecosystem: Environmental > Terrestrial > Soil > Wetlands > Peat | place... | reverse complement strand
GTGTCTTCCATGCTCATGATCTGGCCGCGGCGCCGGTTCAGGTCGCCGATCACATCGCCCATGTAGTCCTCGGGCGTCACCACCTCGACCTTCATGATCGGCTCCAGGATCACCGGCTTGGCGCGCCGGAAGCCATCCTTGAAGCCGAAGATCGCCGCCATGCGGAACGAGATTTCGTCCGAGTCGACGTCGTGGTAGGAGCCATCGATCAGCGTCACCTTGACGTCGACCACCGGATAGCCGGCCATGACGCCGGTGTCGCAGGCCTCTTTGACGCCCTTCTCGACCGCCGGAATGAATTCGCGCGGTACCGTACCGCCGACGATGCCGTTCTTGAACTCGACACCCTTGCCGGTCTCATTCGGCTCGATCTTGAGCCATACGTGACCGTACTGGCCGCGGCCGCCGGACTGCTTGACGTGCTTGCCTTCGGACTCGACCGTGCCGCGAATGGTCTCGCGATAGGCGACCTGCGGCTTGCCGACATTGGCCTCGACCTTGAACTCGCGCTTCATGCGATCGACGATGATCTCGAGGTGCAGCTCGCCCATGCCGGCGATCAGCGTCTGCCCCGACTCCTCGTCGGTCGACACGCGGAACGACGGGTCTTCCTTCGCCAGCCGCTGCAGCGCCATGCCCATCTTTTCCTGGTCGACCTTGGTCTTGGGCTCGACCGCCACCTGGATCACCGGAATCGGAATGATCATCTTTTCCAGCGTGATGACCTTTTCCAGGTCGCACAGCGTATCGCCGGTGATGACATCCTTCAGGCCCACGGCAGCGGCGATATCGCCGGCGCGCACTTCCTTGATCTCGCCGCGCTCGTTGGCGTGCATCTGCAGCAGCCGTCCGATGCGCTCCTTGCGGTCCTTGGTCGGCACGTACACCGTGTCGCCGGAATTGAGCGTGCCGGAATAGACCCGAAAGAACGTCAGGTTGCCGACGAATGGGTCGTTCAGGATCTTGAACGCCAGAGCTGCGAACGGCGCATCGTCATCGGCCTTGCGCGTGATCGGCTCGCCGTCGCTGTCGATGCCCTTGACGTCCGGCATGTCCACCGGCGAGGGCATGAACTCGATCACCGCGTCCAGCAGTGCCTGCACGCCCTTGTTCTTGAACGCCGAGCCGCAGGTGCACAGCACGATCTCGTTCTTGATCGAGCGCGTCCTGAGGCCGCGCTTGATCTCCTCCTGCGACAGTGCCCCGTTCTCGAGGTACTTGTGCAGCAGTTCATCGTCGCCCTCGGCTGCCGCCTCGATCATCTTGGCGCGCTGCTCCTCGCACTGCGCCTTGAGCGCCGGCGGGATCTCGCGGTACTCGAATTTCATCCCCTGGGTTTCCATGTCCCAGTAGATGGCCTTCATCTTGACCAGGTCGACCACGCCCTCGAAGTCGTCCTCGGCACCGATCGGCAGCTGGATCGGCACCGGATTGGCGCGCAGGCGCGTGCGGATCATGTCCACGCAGCGCAGGAAGTTGGCGCCGGCACGATCCATCTTGTTGACGAACGCGATGCGCGGCACCGCGTAGCGGTTCATCTGCCGCCACACCGTCTCCGACTGCGGCTGCACGCCGGCGACCGAGTCGAACAGCGCCACCGCGCTGTCCAGTACCCGCAGCGAGCGCTCTACTTCGATGGTGAAATCGACGTGGCCCGGGGTATCGATGATGTTGATGCGGTGCTCGGGGAAGGTCTTGTCCATGCCCTTCCAGAAACAGGTGGTCGCAGCCGAGGTGATGGTGATACCACGCTCCTGCTCCTGCTCCATGTAGTCCATGACCGCCGCGCCGTCATGCACCTCGCCGATCTTGTGCGACACGCCGGTATAAAACAGGATGCGCTCGGTCGCGGTCGTCTTCCCGGCGTCGATATGCGCCGAGATGCCGATATTGCGATAGCGCTCAATGGGCGTCACACGTGGCAAGATCTGCTCCGGCTGCCAGAAACCAGGGCTACCAGCGGTAGTGCGCGAAGGCCTTGTTGGCCTCCGCCATGCGGTGCGTGTCCTCGCGCTTGCGCACCGCCGCGCCGCGGTTTTCGGCCGCATCCAGCAGCTCGTGCGCCAGGCGGAACGCCATCGACTTCTCGCTGCGATCGCGCGCCGCCTCGATCACCCAGCGCATGGCCAGTGTCTGGCGACGACTGGCCCGCACTTCAACCGGTACCTGGTAGGTAGCGCCGCCGACCCGGCGTGATTTCACCTCGACCACCGGCTTGACGTTGTCGAGCGCCTGGCTGAGCAGCTCCAGCGCCTCGGCACCCTGGCGCCCGGTCTTCTCACTGATGCGCTCGACCGCGCCGTACAGAATGTGCTCGGCGGCGGACTTCTTGCCGCTGTGCATCACCACGTTCATGAACTTCGCCAGCATTTCGCTGTTGAACTTCGGGTCCGGAAGGATGGTGCGGCTCGGGGCTGCGGCGCGACGCGACATGGTTCACTACCTCTTTATTTTTTGGGCTGCTTGGCGCCGTACTTCGACCGGCCCTGCTTGCGATTGCCGACACCGGCACAGTCGAGCGTGCCGCGTACCGTGTGGTAGCGCACGCCAGGCAGATCCTTGACGCGGCCGCCGCGGATCAGCACCACCGAGTGCTCCTGCAGGTTGTGGCCTTCACCGCCGATATAGCTCGACACCTCGTAGCCATTGGTGAGGCGCACACGCGCGACCTTGCGCAGTGCCGAGTTCGGCTTCTTCGGCGTGGTGGTGTAGACGCGCGTGCAGACGCCACGCTTCTGCGGCGAGGCGCCCAGTGCCGGCACCTTGGTCTTTTCGGCTTTGGAGCGGCGCGGCGTACGTATCAGCTGACCTGTGGTGGCCATTCAAACTCCAGCATTCTTCCGATCGAATGATGATGCGACATATGAGAAGCGCCGGGCCGTCCCTCGAAAGGGACGGCCCGGCGTCTCGAATCACGGATTGGCGGCCAAGCCGTCGTTGGGCCGGGCCGACAAAGGCCGGCGATTCTAGGTAGCGGCCTGTGTTTAGTCAACGCCTTGCTGTTGCGCAGCAAGTGCCTCCAGCCGCGCCGCAGCCTCCATCCAGGCGCTCTCCACGGCCCGGATGACCTGATTGAGCTCGACCTGCCGCAGCCGTAGCTGCTTCAGGCGCTTGCGGTCTGCGTCCGGGCCCGTCGCGGGCAGCGCCAGCTGCTGCTCGATCTGGCTGCGGGTCGCCAGCAGCCGCTCCAGCTCACGCTCCTGCTCGGCCACCGCCTGCCGCAGTGGCCCCAGGGCTGCCCGCGCGCTGGCCTGGGCGCGCTTGCGTTGTTTGCGCGCCTCCGGGGTGCCGCGGCTGGCCTGTGTCGCCGCCGTCACGGCCGCTACCACTCCCGCTTCCGCCCCCGCGCTCGCGCCCACGGGCTGTGATGCCGCATTGGTGCCCAGCCAGCGCGCGTAGTCCTCCAGATCCCCGTCGAATGGTGCCACGCTGCCGGCGTGCACCAGCAGCAGCTCATCGGCGACCACCCGCAGCAGGTGCCGGTCGTGCGATACCAGCACCACCGCCCCCTCATACTCCTGCAGCGCCACGGCCAGCGCCTGGCGCATCTCCAGGTCCAGGTGATTGGTCGGCTCGTCCAGCAGCAGCAGGTTGGGCCGCTGGTAGGCCAGCAGCGCCAACACCAACCGGGCCTTCTCGCCGCCCGAAAACGGTGCCACCGGCTCGAATACCCGATCGCCACGGAAACCGAACCCGGCCAGGAAGTCGCGCAGCTCCGACTCCGGCGCCCGGCGCCCCATCGCCTCGCTGCAGTCGGACAGGTGCTGCACCGGCGAGTCGGCGACCTTGAGCTGCTCGAGCTGGTGCTGCGCGAAGTAACCGATGCGCAGGTCCCGGGCCTCGGTGCGGGTCCCGGCCAGCGCGGTCAGCGCGCCCGCCAGCAGCTTCATGACCGTGGACTTGCCGGCGCCGTTGCGACCCAGCAGCGCCACACGGTCGCCGGGTGCGATCGAGAGGTTCAGGCCCTGGATGACCGCGCGGCCGTCATAGCCGGCCGACTGGCGTTCCAGCGCCAGCAGCGGGCGCGGCAGCTTGTCGGGTCGTGCGAACGAAAACTCGAACTGTGAATCCACATGCGCCGGTGCGATGCGCTGCATGCGCTCGAGCGCCTTGAGACGGCTCTGCGCCTGGCGCGCCTTGCTGGCCTTGGCGCGAAAGCGCTCGACGAACGACTCCATGTGCTTGATCTCGCGTTGCTGGCGCGCATACAGCGCCGCCTGCTGCGACAGCTCGGTGGCACGCTGTTCCTCGAATGAGGAGTAGTTGCCGCGATAGGCGCGCGCCTTGCCGTGCTCGATGTTGACCACCCGGTTGACCACGCGATCGAGAAACTCCCGGTCGTGCGAGATCAGCAGCAGCGTGCCCGGGTAGGCGCTGAGCCAGCCCTCCAGCCAGACGATCGCATCCAGGTCCAGGTGATTGGTCGGCTCGTCGAGCAGCAGCAGGTCGGAGCGGCACATCAGCGCCTGCGCTACATTCAGCCGCACGCGCCAGCCGCCGGAAAACGCGCTCACCGGGCGGCGCTCATCCTGGCTGTCGAAGCCCAGCCCGTGCATCAGCGTTGCTGCGCGGCTGGCGGCGTCGTAACCGCCGATGCCGGCGTAGCGGCCATGCAGCTCACCCAGCAGCACGCCGTCGTCGGCCTGCTCGGCCCGCGCCAGCGCCGCCTCGATCTCGCGCAGCTCGGCATCGCCGTCGAGCACGAACTCGATCGCCTCGCGATCGCTGGCGGCCAGCTCCTGCGACACGTGTGCCAGTTGCAGCTGCGAGGGCATGTCGAAGCTGCCGGCCTCGGGCGTGAGTTCGCCGCGCACCAGCCCGAGCAGGCTCGACTTGCCGCTGCCGTTCTCGCCGGTGATGCCGACCTTCTCGCCGCGAAACAGGCCGAAGGTGGCGCCGGTAAACAGCATGCGCTTGCCGCGGCGCAGGCTTAGATTGGAAAAGTTGAGCATAGCGGGGCGCGCAGGGTATAGACCGGCGCGACCGCCATCAAGGGCCGGCCGCTGGCCTTACCACCGTCCGATTATTCCGGGGATTATTGCTGCGGACGCAGGACCGGCAGCTTCTGGGTATCGCCGCTGGGGGCGTACAGCGCCTCCAGGTCCTTGAGCACGGTCTGCTGGCGCGCACCGGCCAGCATGTGATCGCGGATGATCTTGAGCTGGTAGCGCAGGTAGGGCAGCAAGGCGCTCATCGGGGCGCTGTCGCCGGATTGTTCCGCCAGCAGTGAATCGCAGTACACGCGGTAGTACTCGGCGTACGCACTCTCGTACTTCTCCAGCGCCTCGCAGAAGTCCTCATCGCCCAGCACCGCGCTGCACAGCGAGTCGGCGCACAGCAGGCTGCAGGCCGAGCTGACGTAAGCCTCGTGCTCGCGCACCAGCAAGCGCCCATAGGACTGCTGGGTGCCGAACAGCGCCCGGATCAGCTGCCGGCGCGCAGCCCCGGTGATGTGCCGGTCGCGCAGATATTGGAACGGCGCCTTGCGGTGCAGGGTCAGGAACGTGACCTTGCGCAGCTCCATCGGCGCGGTCTGCCGGGGCGCTGCCGCCACCGCCTGCATCAGCCGGCCGTGCGAATGCTCCCAGCTGCGATACAGCACCACGTTCTCGAGCAGGCGGACGGCGAGTTGCGCCTCGCTGTTGCTGCCGGAACGCGCCGTGAGGCTAAGGTGCCGCTCCGAGTATTCCATCAGGCGCGCCACGCTCCATCGCGGAGGCGCCGCCCGTTGCGTCGAAGCTGCAGTCGTTACGGGCATAAGTGAGGTCTAAGCCCAGGAAGCGAATCAGTCCGCTGCATGATGTCGTATTCCAGCCGTCGCAGCAACGCCTACGCCGCTGCTGCTGCTGGAAATTTTACGGCGCCGCTTGGATTTCCGCGCGCGCGATTTCTTCGGCCGGCACGCACCGGCACGACGCGCGTGAACATAATGCGCGAACAATGCGCGCTAAGCGCACGGCCACCATGGAGTTCGCGATCGAGGGCGCGGCGGCCCGTTGCCGCCGCGCTACGAAAAGCCGCGCGCTACCCCGATCAGCCCGCCGCGCTCTCTTCCTCGCCGACGCTGACATCGTCCATATCGCCGACCGCACCGCCGACATCCATGAAGTTGCGCCGCCCGCTCTCATCGAGCTTGCGCCGCCGATGGGCATGGGCCGCAAAGCCGGTGCCCGCCGGAATCAGCCGGCCGACGATGACGTTCTCCTTCAGGCCGCGCAGGTCGTCCTTCAGGCCACGAACCGCCGCCTCGGTCAGCACGCGGGTAGTCTCCTGGAACGACGCCGCCGAAATGAACGACTCGGTCGCCAGCGATGCCTTGGTGATGCCCAGCAGCACCGGCTGCAGCCGCGCCGCCTGCTTGCCGTCGGTCTCGATGCGATCGTTGATGTCGAGCGCCCGCGAACGGTCGATCTGCTCACCGCGCAGCAGGCTGGTCTCGCCGGCAGCGACCACTTCGGTCTTGCGCAGCATCTGGCGGATGATCACTTCGATGTGCTTGTCGTTGATCTTGACGCCCTGCAGCCGGTAGACGTCCTGGATCTCGCGCACCAGGTAGTTCGCCAGCGCCTCCACGCCCTGCAGGCGCAGGATGTCGTGTGGGTTGGGCTCGCCGTCGGCGATCACTTCACCACGCTCCACGGTCTCGCCCTCGAACACGTTGAGCTGGCGCCACTTCGGGATCAGCTCCTCGTACTTCTCGCCGTCGTCGCTGGTGATCACCAGCCGGCGCTTGCCCTTGGTCTCCTTGCCGAAGCTCACGGTGCCGCTCTTCTCGGCCAGGATCGCCGGGTCCTTAGGCTTGCGCGCTTCGAACAGGTCGGCGACCCGCGGCAGACCGCCGGTGATGTCGCGCGTCTTGGACGACTCCTGCGGGATGCGCGCGATGATGTCGCCGACCGACACCTTGGCGCCATCCTCCAGGTTCACCAGCGCGCCCATCGGCAGCGTGTACACCGCCGGGATGTTGGTGTGCGCGAAGGTGACTTCCTTGCCCTTGGCGTTCAGCAGCTTGATGGTCGGACGCAGGTCCTTGCCGCCGCGCTGCTTGGAATCGAGCATCACGGTGCTGGACAGGCCGGTGACCTCATCGACCTGGGTCGCAACCGTAAGGCCATCGACGAAATCCTGGAACTTGATGAAGCCGGCGACCTCGGTCACCACCGGATGGGTGTGCGGATCCCAGGTGGCCACCACCTGTCCGCCGATCACCTTGCTGCCTTCCTTGGCCGTGATGGTGGCGCCGTACGGGATCTTGTAGCGCTCGCGCTCACGGCCGAATTCATCGACCACGCCGATCTCGCCCGAGCGCGATACCGCGACCAGGTGACCCTTCTCGTGCTCGACCGTCTTGATGCGGTGGAAGCGCAGCGTGCCCTTGTTGCGGATCTCCACGCTGCTGGCCGCCGCGGCCCGCGAGGCTGCGCCGCCGATGTGGAAGGTACGCATGGTGAGCTGCGTGCCGGGCTCGCCGATCGACTGCGCCGCGATCACGCCGACCGCCTCGCCGATGTTGATCAGCCGGCCACGCGCCAGATCGCGCCCGTAGCAGTTCGAGCACACGCCATAGCGCGTGGTGCAGGTGATCGGGGAGCGCACCTGGATCTGGTCCACACCCTCCTGCTCCAGCAGCCGCACCATCTGCTCATCGAGCAGCGTACCGGCGGCCACCAGCACCTCTTCCTTGCCGGGCTTCTGCACGTCGGTCGCGACCACGCGGCCGAGCACGCGCTCGCCCAGGCCCTCGACCACGTCGCCGCCTTCGACCAGCGGTGCCATTGCCAGACCGTTAGTGGTGCCGCAGTCTTCTTCGGTCACGACCAGGTCCTGCGCCACATCCACCAGGCGCCGGGTGAGATAGCCCGAGTTCGCCGTCTTCAGTGCGGTGTCGGCCAGGCCCTTGCGTGCGCCGTGGGTCGAGATGAAGTACTGCAGCACGTTCAGGCCTTCACGGAAATTGGCCGTGATCGGCGTCTCGATGATCGAGCCGTCGGGCTTGGCCATCAGGCCGCGCATTCCGGCCAGCTGGCGGATCTGCGCTGCCGAGCCTCGCGCTCCCGAATCGGCCATCATGAAGATCGAGTTGAACGACTTCTGCCGGTGCGTAGCCCCCTTGGTGTCCACGGCCTCCTCGGTGCCGAGCTTCTCCATCATCGCCTTGGCGACCTGGTCGTTGGCGCGTGACCAGATGTCGACCACCTTGTTGTAGCGCTCGCCGTTGGTCACCAGACCCGAGGAGTACTGCTCCTGGATCTCCTTGACCTCGCGATCCGCCGCCGCCACCAGCTTGGTCTTCTGCTCCGGAATCACGATGTCGTCGATGCCGAATGACACCGCCGAGCGCGTCGCGTAGGCGAATCCCATGTACATCAGCTGATCGGCGAAGATCACCGTCTCCTTCAGACCCAGCGCGCGATAGCAGGCATTGATGCAGGCCGAGATCACCTTCTTGGTCATGTCCTGGTTGATCAGGTCGAACGACAGCCCGCGCGGCAGGATCTCCGACAGCAGTGCGCGTCCGACTGTGGTCGCGATCAGGCGCCGGCGCGGCTTCAACGCGCCGTTCTCCATCACGTACTCGCGCAGCCGCACCTTGATGCGCGCCTGCAGGTCGACCGTGCGGCTCTCATAGGCGCGATGCGCCTCCTGCACGTCGGTGAAGAACATGCCTTCGCCGGTGGCGCCGATCTTCTCGCGCGTCAGGTAGTACAGGCCCAGCACCACGTCCTGCGACGGCACGATGATCGGGTCGCCGTTGGCGGGCGACAGGATGTTGTTGGACGACATCATGAGCGCGCGCGCCTCGAGCTGCGCTTCCAGCGACAGCGGCACGTGCACCGCCATCTGGTCGCCGTCGAAGTCGGCATTGAACGCCGTGCAAACCAGCGGGTGCAGCTGGATCGCCTTGCCTTCGATCAGCACCGGCTCGAACGCCTGGATCCCCAGGCGATGCAGCGTCGGGGCACGATTCAGCAGCACCGGATGCTCGCGGATCACCTCTTCCAGGATGTCCCAGACCTCCGGTCCCTCGCGCTCCACCAGCCTTTTCGCGGCCTTGATGGTCGAGGCTTCGCCGCGCAGCTGCAGCTTGTGGAATATGAACGGCTTGAACAGCTCCAGCGCCATCTTCTTCGGCAGCCCGCACTGGTGCAGGCGCAGGGTCGGGCCGACCACGATGACCGAACGGCCGGAGTAGTCCACGCGCTTGCCGAGCAGGTTCTGACGAAACCGCCCCTGCTTGCCCTTGATCATGTCGGCCAGCGACTTGAGCGGCCGGCGGTTGGTGCCGGTGATCGCGCGTCCCCGGCGGCCGTTATCCAGCAGCGCGTCCACCGCCTCCTGCAGCATGCGCTTCTCGTTGCGCACGATGATGTCGGGCGCGGACAGCTCCAGCAGCCGGCGCAGGCGGTTGTTGCGGTTGATCACGCGGCGGTACAGGTCGTTCAGGTCCGAGGTCGCGAAGCGCCCGCCATCCAGCGGCACCAGCGGCCGCAGATCCGGCGGCAGCACCGGCAGCACGGTCATCACCATCCACTCGGACTTGTTGCCCGACTCGATGAACGACTCGATCAGCTTCAGGCGCTTGGACAGGCGCTTGAGCTTGGTCTCCGAGCTGGTGGCGCCCATGTCCTCGCGCACCTTGATGACTTCCGCCTTCAGGTCCATCGTCTTCAGCAGCTCGTACACGGCCTCGGCGCCCATGCGGGCATCGAACTCATCGCCGTGCTCCTCGATCGCCTCGAGGTACATCTCGTCGGTCAACAGCTGCCCGCGCTGCATCGGCGTCATGCCCGGGTCGATCACGACGAAGGCCTCGAAGTACAGCACGCGCTCGATCTCGCGCAGCGTCATATCCAGCATCAAACCAATGCGCGACGGCAGCGACTTCAGGAACCAGATGTGGGCCACCGGACTGGCCAGCTCGATGTGTCCCATGCGCTCGCGGCGCACCTTGGACTGCGTGACCTCCACGCCGCACTTCTCGCACACCACGCCGCGGTGCTTCAGGCGCTTGTACTTGCCGCACAGGCACTCGTAGTCCTTCACCGGCCCGAAGATCTTGGCGCAGAACAGGCCGTCGCGTTCCGGCTTGAAGGTGCG
>Ga0181537_10005633_pt1 | contig 10101 bp, 9 predicted proteins | sample PEATcosm2014_Bin_39_FD_119765 | JGI IMG/M metagenome (GOLD analysis project Ga0181537, IMG submission 119765) | Peatland microbial communities from MTU Mesocosm Facility, Houghton, MI, USA - PEATcosm2014_Bin23_10_metaG | ecosystem: Environmental > Terrestrial > Soil > Wetlands > Peat | place... | reverse complement strand
GCCATGGACTACACGGTCGTGGTCGTGACCGCGGGCAACGACGCGCCCGGCCTGACGTATATCGCCCCGTATGCGGCGACCAGCATCGCGGAGCATTTCATGGGGCTGGGGCGCGACGTGCTGATCGTCTACGACGACCTCACCAATCACGCGCGCGCCTACCGCGAGCTGTCGCTGCTGCTGCGCCGGCCACCGGGTCGCGAAGCGTTTCCGGGCGACATCTTCTACATTCATTCGCGGCTGCTGGAGCGCGCCACGCACCTGAACAAGGAGCATGGCGGCGGCTCGCTGACCGCGCTGCCCGTCATCGAGACCGAAGCGCAGGACATCTCCGCCTACATACCGACCAACCTGATTTCGATCACCGATGGGCAGATCTACCTGTCGCCGTCGCTGTTCGAGTCCGGGATAATGCCGGCGGTCGACGTCGGCAAGTCGGTATCACGCGTGGGCGGCAAGGCGCAGCGCGCGGCCTACCGCGCGGTCGCTGGCGCGCTGAAACTCGCGTACGCGCAGTTCGAGGAGCTGGAAACCTTCGCGCGCTTCGGTGCGCGGCTCGATGACGATACCCGCAAGAGCATCGAGCACGGCCGGCGCATCCGCGCCTGTCTGCGGCAGACGCAGTTCTCGCCGGTATCGGTGCCGGCGCAGATTGCCGTGCTGCTGGCACTGACGGCGGGACTGTTTGATGCCGTGCCGCTGGAGCAGATGAGCGCGGCCGAACAGGCGCTGCGCGAAGCCGCCGCCGGCATGCCCGCGGCGCTGTGCGAGCGATTGAACAGTGAACAGACGCTGGGCGATGAGGATCGTGCGGCGATCATCGCGATCGCCACTCCGGTGCTGGCGCGCTTCCAGCCCGCCGTCGCCGCCACACCTGCCGCCACCCCCGCCGTCGCTGCGGCCGGCAAGTCGTGAGTGACACCCGCGCCAGCCTGCGGCACAAGATCGATAGCGCCGGCGAGCTGCGATCGGTGGTGCGCACGATGAAGGCGGTCGCGTCCTCGAGCATCGTGCAATACGAGCGCTCGGTCGCCGCGTTGGCCGACTATGCCCGCACGGTCGAACTCGGGCTCAGCGCCGCTTTCCGCCAGGCCGATGCGGGCTGGTTGCCGGCCGAGTCGCGGGGGCCGCAGCAATCCGGCGCTGCCGCTGCGATCGTGTTCGGTTCCGACCAGGGGCTGGTGGGCCAGTTCAACGATGCGATCGCCGATCATGCCATCCACGCGCTGGCGGGTGTTGCCGGACCAGTGAAGGTGTGGGCAGTAGGCGAGCGTGTGCAGGCGCGCCTGGCCGACGAGGGCGTTACGACCAGCGGCCTGTTCGACGTGCCAGCCTCGGTGCAGGGGATCAGCGCCCTGGTCGGGCAGATCCTGGTCGCGACCGGGTCGGGTGGCGCCAGCGGTCGCGCGGCGGCGCTGTATCTGTTCCATAACCGGCCGTCGAGCGGGGCGATCTACACCCCGGTCACCGAACGGCTGCTGCCGCTGGACGCCGCCTGGCAGCGCGGGCTGATGCAGCGCCAGTGGCCGACCCATCAGCTACCCGAGGTGCTGGGCGTTGGCACCACGACGCTGCAGGCGCTGATCGGCGAATTCCTGTTCGTCTGCCTGTTCCGCGCCTGCGCCGAGTCGCTTGCCAGCGAGAACGCGAGTCGCCTGGCGGCGATGCAGCGGGCGGAGAAGAACATCGACCAATTGCTGGACGACATGAAGACCAGCAGCAACCGCCTGCGGCAGAGCTCGATCGACGAGGAGTTGTTCGACGTCGTCGCGGGCTTTGAGGCGCTGTCGCAATAGACTTGCCGAATCCTAATAGTCGATAGACACTGGAATGCCCATATTAAGGAGTGCGGCTCATGATGCGGCGATGGCGGGTAGACCATGGGGTGTTGGCGCGCTGCAGCCTCGGTGCGCTGCTGGGCGTCGCGACGATCGCGAGTGCCGCCGCGGCGAGCTTCCTGCTGCCGCCGCTGGTGCAACCCGCGAGCAGCGAGCATCACGCCGGCAAGGTGGTCTGGGTGGACCTGGTGACCCCGGATCTGGCCAGTGCCAAGCGCTTCTACGGCGCACTGTTTGGCTGGAGTTTCAACGACATTCACACCGGCCACACGGATTACTCGGTGGCGCTGCTCGACGGCAGGCCGGTCGGCGGCCTGGTACAGCGTGCGCCACCGCGCGGCGAGAAGCGCCAGCCGGCATGGCTGACGTTTATCTCGGTGCGCGACGTCGCGGTGACCGAGCGCAGCATCCTCACCCACGGCGGCAAGCTGCTGGCGTCGCCGCGCAACTACGCGCAGCGCGGCCGGCAGGCGGTATTCACCGATCCGCAGGGTGCGGTATTCGCGGTGCTGCAATCCTCCAGCGGCGACCCGCCCGATGTGCTGGCGGACCCCGGTGAGTGGATCTGGAGTTCGGTGATGGCGCGCGACGCGGCCCAGGACGCGGCGTTTTATCAGGATGTATTCGGCTATGAGGTGTTCGAGAATCCAGGCGACGACGGCGCCACCCACGTCGTGCTGTCCAGTGATGACTATGCCCGCGCCAGCCTGAACACACTGCCGGCCGACGCAGCCCGGCGCCATCCGCACTGGCTGAATTTCGTGCGCGTCACCAGTGCCCGCGACACGGCTGGCAGGGTGGTGGCATTGGGAGGCCGGGTGCTGGTAGCGCCGTTCACCGATCGCCACGGCGGCCAGGTCGCGGTGGTGGCCGATCCGGCGGGCGCGCCGTTCGGGCTGCTGGAGTGGACCGAGGCCGACGGCCAGCAGGACGCAAAATGAATACGCTAGTGGATCGTCGCCCGATGCGCGCGCTGGTCGTGATCGTCTCTGCGGCACTGGCAGCTATCGCACTGGCAGCTTGCATCGTCGGGGGCGGCTACGATGGCGGCGAGAGCGTGGACTATGGCGTAGGCTTCTATGAGCCGTATGGCTACGAGTATGGCGGCTGGGGCCCCGGCTATGGCGTCGGTCCGCCGCGCCGCGGCTACGATCGCGGCGGGCGAGGCGATGGGCATGCGGCACCACATCCCGCCTATCGACCAGCAGCGCCGTCGCGGCCGATGCCGTCGCTGCCGTCGCATCCGCGCGGCAGATAATGCGCTTGCAGCGGCCGGCGTGATCATTGGCGGACCTCCTCTAGAGCGGATTGCGGCCGCGTATGATGCGCACCAGCACAACCACGACGGCAATCACCAGCAGCACGTGGATGAAGCCGCCGAATGTGTGCGCCGACACCATGCCCAGCAGCCACAGGATCAACAGCAGTATGGCAATGGTTTCCAGCATCATGATCTCCCGTGCGGCGGCACTGCGCGCTCGCTGGCAGCATAATGGGGATCAAAGCGGATGCGGTCTGTACGCTAGCGCACGTCCGGCGCCGAACACCGCAGCCTTAGGGCATCATAATCATGAAAATCAATCCGAAGGACTATCGCGTTCACGAAGGCGAGGAGGTGCGGCTGCACAAGTGGCCGACCCTGGTGAAGCCGGCGTACAAGTCGGAGCAGCACTATAAGACGCTGCTGGGCGAGCACGTCGCGCGCCTGAGCGAGCTGCAGCAGCTGCTGTATGCCGACAACAGCCATGCGCTGCTGCTGATCTTCCAGGCGATGGATGCCGCGGGCAAGGACGGCGCGATCAAGCATGTGATGTCGGGCGTCAATCCGCAGGGCTGCCAGGTATCCAGCTTCAAGCATCCGAGCCCCGCGGAGCTGCAGCATGACTTTCTCTGGCGCACCACCCGCGAGCTGCCGGAACGCGGTCGTATCGGCATCTTCAACCGCTCGTATTACGAGGAGGTGCTGATCGTGCGCGTGCACCCGGAGATCCTGCGCAGCGAGGGGCTGCCGGATGACGAGGCGAACGAGAAGACGGTCTGGCACGACCGCTATCGGTCCATCAACTCGCTGGAGCGGCACCTGCAGGGCAATGGCACCCAGATCATTAAATTCTACCTGCACCTGTCCAAGGACGAGCAGCGCCGGCGTTTCCTGGAGCGCATCGACGATCCGGGGAAAAACTGGAAATTCAGCACCGCCGACATCGAGGAGCGCGGCTACTGGAAGCAGTACATGAAGGCCTACGAGGAAGCCTTAAGCGCCACCAGCAGCAGCTGCGCCCCCTGGTATGTGGTGCCCGCCGACGACAAGAGAAACTGCCGCCTGATCGTCTCGCAGATCGTGGGCGAGGCACTCGATGCCCTGCATATGACCTACCCCAGGAGCAGCCCGGAGCGCCGGCGCGAGCTGTTGTCGATACGCAGGCGCCTGTCGCGCTAGTCGAGCCGGCGAGCTGCATTATGCCCGTTGCGCCACGGCTCAAGTCGTGGCCGCTGCTGCCGATAGCCTCGTTGACCATTATTACAGGCGAGTGTCGCGTGGCCGAAGCCGTCGACTGGAGAAGAAGGCATCTCGAGGCCCTGCGAGAGATGGAGACCGAGGAGCGCCGCTGGCGCGGGGTCGAACAGATCCTGCGCCGGCTGGTGTCGCGCCTGTGCGCGGTGGCGATGGGCCATGATCCGCGGCTGGACGCGCCGCTGCAGGCCCTGGCCGCAGCGTCGCGAGGCGACGCGCATGAGGAGCAGCTGCAGCAGCTGTTTGAAGCGCTGACCAGTGCGGTGCTGGCGCTGGAGAAGTCGGCGCTGGAGAAGTCGGCGCTGGAAAAAACCGCATCGCTACCGCTTGCGTTGCGCAGTCCGGCGCCGTCAGCCGCGGTGCCCGAGCAGCGCTGGCAGTCGAGCTGCGAGGCCGTCGCGATGCTGATCGAGCGGCTCGGGCAGGCCGAGCCGCGCGCGGCGGATCTGGCGGCGCTCAGCGCCGATCTCAACGCCGCCGCGGACGATCAGGCGCTCGCGGCCGTGCTGCGGCGGGTCGGCGACCTGGTGGCCGAGCACACCGCGGCGATTACGCGCGAGCGTTCGGAGGCGGTGGTGACGCTGGCGCAGGTGAATGAGCGGCTGAGCGAGATGGCGCGTTTCCTGTCGGGCGCCAGCGCCGAGCGTGAGCGCGATCATGAAGATCGCCAGACCATGAATATCAACCTGCTGGCACAGATGACGATGCTGAGCAGGGAGGTGCAGGCCAACGACGACCTGGCTGCACTGCGAGCGCTGGTGACGGATCGTCTGGACGTGGTCGCAAGGAACGTACGCGACTTTCGCGAGCGCGAGCAGTCGCGTTTCGCCGAGAACGCGGCCCACTCCGAGCGCATGCACTCGCGGCTGGCGGCACTCGAGAAGGAGTCGCGCGAACTGAGCCGCAATCTCGACCTGGAAAAGCAGCGCTCGCGTATCGACATGCTGACGCGGGTGTCCAACCGGGTGTCGTTCGACGAGCGTTTCGCCGAGGAGCTGGCGCGCTGGCACCGTTTTCGGCACCCGGTCGCGGTGCTGGTGTGGGACATCGATCGATTCAAGTCGATCAACGATGCCTGCGGCCATCGTGGCGGCGACGCGGTGCTGCGCGAGGTGGCGGTGGCCCTGAGCCGTGGACGGCGCGAGGTCGACTTCTTCGCGCGCTTCGGCGGCGAGGAGTTCGTGAGCCTGCTGGTGGGCGCCGAGCTGGCGGACGCGCTGCGCGCCGCGCAGGAAATGCGGCGCGCGGTCGAGGAGCTGCGCTTTCACTTCCACGGCACGCCGATCCAGGTGACGGTGTCGTGCGGGCTGACCGCGATACGCGAAGGCGACACTGCGGACACGGTGTTCGATCGCGCCGACGCGGCGCTCTACCAGGCGAAGAATAACGGCCGCAACGCCTGCGTCGCGGTGTAGCGGCGTCAGGCCTTCCTGCGTCCTGCGAGGATCTCGCGGTCGATCGGCAGCTGGCGCAGGCGGATGCCGGTGGCGGCATAGATCGCATTGCCGACTGCCGGCGGCGCCGCGGTGGCGCCAGTCTCGCCGATGCCGCCGGGCGACTCGCTGCTGTCGATCAGGTGCACTTCGATCGCCGGCGACTGGTCGATGCGCAGCATGCGGTAGTCGTTGAAATTGCCCTGTTGAACGCGTCCCTTGCCGATCGTGATCGAGCCGTACAACGCCGCGGTCAGGCCGAAGATCAGCCCGCCCTGCAGCTGCGCGACCACAGTATCCGGATTCACGGCAATGCCGGTGTCCACCGCGCAGACGATGCGCCGCACCCGCACCTCGCCCTGGCCGTCGACTTCGACCTCGGCCACCGTGGCGATGAAGCTGGCAAACGCGACCTGGGCGGCGATGCCGCGCCCGGTGCGCACGCCGGCGGGTTGTCCCGGACGCTGTGGCAGCGGCGTGCCCCAGCCGGCCTTGCTGGCCGCCAGCTCGAGCGCCGCGCGCAGCCGCGGCTGGCCCTGCAGCAGGTCGCGGCGAAAGGCGAGCGGGTCCTTGTGCGAGGCCGCCGCCAGCTCATCGAAGAACGACTCGATCGCAAACACGTTGTTGTTCGGTCCGACGCCGCGCCAGAAACCGGTCGGCACCGCGGGCGGTTCATCGCGCACGTACTCGACGCGAAGATTGGGGATGTCGTAGGGGATATCGACCGCGCTGTCGACCGCGTCGATGTCGATGTTCTTCTGGTATGCCGGCGGCAGCCAGCGCGCCATCACCGACGAGCCGGTAATGCGATGGTGCCATCCGAGTATCTTTCCGTCCGCCACGCTGGCGCTCAGCCGGTCGTAGTACATCGGGCGGTACACGTCCTGCCGGATGTCCTCTTCCCGGCTCCAGATCACCTTGACGGGGCCATCGACGTGCTGGGCCACGCGCACTGCCTTCTCGGTCATGTCCACTTCCAGCCGCCGGCCGAAGCCGCCGCCCAGCAGCTGGTTGTGGACGATCACCTTGTCGAGCGGCAGGTTGCAGACCTTCGCGGCGATCGCCTGGGTGCGGGCGGCAACCTGGGTGCCGACCCAGATCTCGCAGCCGTCGGGCCGCACGTGCACCGCGCAGTTCATCGGTTCCATCGGCGCATGCGCCAGGAACGGCAGTCGATACACTGCCTCGTGCTTCTGGCCCTGGGCCAGACCCTTGTCGGCGTCGCCGACCGCCTTGGCGACCGCACCTGTCGCATCGCTGGCGCGCTCGATCTGCTGCCAGATCTGCGCCTGCTCAACCTGTGCGTTGGCGCCTTCGTTCCAGGTGATATCGAGCGCTGCCAGGCCGCGCATCGCAGCCCAGGTGTGATCGGCGATTACGGCGACCAGGTTGTCCAGCACCACCACCTGGCGCACGCCCGGCATCATCAGCGCGGCGCGATCATCCACCCGCTGCACCGTGCCGCCGAACACCGGCGATGCCGCCAGCGTCGCAAATTTCAGGCCAGCGGGCATCGCATCAATGCCGTAGAGCGTGGCGCCGTTGACCTTGTCGGGTGTGTCCAGGCGCTTGAGCGGCTTGCCGATGAGCTTGAACTGGCTGATCGGCTTGAGCGGCGGATCGGCCGGTATGTTGCCGGCCATTGCCGTGGCAGCCAGCACGCCATAGCCGAGCTTGCGGCCGCTGGCCGCGTGAATCACGGTGCTGCGGTCGGTCGTCAGGCCGGCGGCATCGACCTTCCAGGTTCGGGCGGCGGCCTGCACCAGCAGCGCTCGCGTCGCGGCGCCGGCCTTGCGCAGCGGTGTCCAGAATGCACGGATTGAGTTGGAGTTACCGGTCGCCTGTACGCCAAACACCGGGTTGGCGTACAGCTTCGTGTTCGGTGGCGCTGCCTCCAGCACCACCTGCTCGAAGTCCGCATCCAGTTCCTCGGCCAGCACCATCGCCAGCGAGGTGTAGACGCCCTGTCCCATCTCCACCTGCGGCATGATCAGCGTAATCTTGCCGTGGGTATCGATGCGAATGAAGGCGTTGGGCGCGAACGGCGCGTCGCTCGCGCGACGTGCGCTGGTGTCGGCCGCGGCGCGGCCGGCGTGGAAGCCGAACAGCATGCCGCCTGCGGTGGCGGCACCGACCTGCAGCAGCGCGCGGCGCCGCGGCGATTGCAGATCAGGCGGCGACGGCAGATCAATCACGCTGATTCCAGTCACGCTGATTTGGCCGCGCGCTTGATGGCGGCGCGAATACGCACATAGGTGCCGCAGCGGCAGATGTTGCCGGACATCGCCGCATCGATATCGTCGTCATTGGGACTCGGCGTTTGCGCCAGCAGCGCGGCCGCCGACATGATCTGGCCCGACTGGCAATAGCCGCATTGCACCACCTCCAGGTCCAGCCATGCCTTCTGCACGCTGGCACCGGTCGGCGTCTTGCCGACGCCCTCGATGGTGGTGATCGCCTGGTCGCCGACCATCGAGATCGGCAGCACGCAGGAGCGAACCGCCTTGCCGTCCAGGTGCACGGTGCAGGCTCCGCACTGCGCGATGCCGCAACCGAACTTGGTACCGGTGAGCCCGAGCAGATCGCGCAGCGCCCACAGCAGCGGCACGTCGCCGGCGGCATCGACGGTGCGGTTTTCGCCGTTGATTCGCAGGGTGATCATGGCGTGCGAACTCCAGGCCAGGCGGACATCAGATCATCGATGCCGCAGCATAGCCAGCCGTCGCAGGCGACGCAAAAATTATTCGCGGCGGCTCTGCTATCCTGTACTGCAGGTCCGAAGGCCGATCGAGTCCACCATCGCCCGCAGTGCCAAGTCGCGTTCGCCGGTGCACGCCCGCAAGGCTGCCAGGGGCGGGCGCGCGGTCGATTCGCGCAGCGGCGACCGGCTGTTCAATCAGTCGGTCGAGAAGGCGTTTGCGGTGCTGGCCGCGTTCTCGGCCGAGCGGCGCGTGCAGGGGCTGGCCGAGATTGCCGCGGCCACGCGGCTGACGTCCGGTTCGGCCCAGCGCTGCGTGCATACGCTGGTGGAACTGGGTTACCTGCGGCGGGTGGCACGGCTGCATGGCTGGACACTCACTGCCAAGACCCTCGACATCGGCTATCCGTACCTGGCCGGCCATACGGTGCTGGAACAGGCGACCATGCACCTGGCCGACCTCAACCATGCAACTGGCGAATCGGTCAGCCTGTCGGAGCCGGACGGCGTCGAGATGGTGTTCATCGCGCGCTTTCCGAGCCACAAGCGCTTTTTCATCCACATGTCGGTCGGGCGGCGGCTGCCGATGTACTGCACTGCCGCCGGCCGGGCCTATCTGTCGGCACTGCCGCGAGCGGAGGTGCGCGCGCTGCTGGAGCGCTCGACGCTGCGCAAGCTGACCACGCACACACTGCACGACATCCCGCGCATCATCGACATCATCGATGCAGCGCGCGAACTCGGCTATGCCTGGGCGAACCAGGAGTGCTACCTGGGGGACCTGACCATCGGCGCGCCGATCATCGGCAAGGGCGGCCTGCCGGTGGCGGCAGTCAACCTGTCCGGGCCCACCAGCCGCTGGACGCTCGCTCAGCTGCGCGAGCGGCTGGCGCCGCTGCTGCTGGAGACCGCGCGCGCTGCCTCGGCGCGTGCAACGGCCGTATAGAAGAATTTTCAATCTGTGCGGTGCGCGCGAGAAGCCTTGCGATCGCGTGCTATTGTCGTGGACGCTCCAGTTCTGACCGTTGGGGCTGTTCGTTCGCTACGGCCAGCTGCAGCAACAATCCAGGACTGTACGCCAGATGCGAAGCCGCACCGAGCCCGATCCCGCACTTGGCGCTGCCATCACGGCACGCATCTGGCAGCTGTTCACTGTTTCCCTGGTAGCCCTGCTGGTATTCACCACTCTATTGCTGGTGGAGCTGCAGCGCGTCGCTGCCGTGCGCGCGACCCTGCCGCAATACGAGAGCATCGAACGCAACCTGCGCCTGCTGGGCGAGGACCTGCTCGATGGCGAGACCGCGCAGCGCGGTTACCTGCTTACGCAAGATGAGCACTACCTGCAGCCGTATCAGTCCGCGGCCGCCGACGTCCGCGGCAGACAGCAATTGCTGCGGCAAACCATGACCGGTCCGGCGGCAGCGCCGATCCTGGATCGGATAGACGCCGTGGTCAGCGGCCGGATGGATGAAATCGAAAGCACCGTCGCGCTGGCGCGCTCCGGAGCGCGCACGGCCGCGATAGGCATTGTGCTCGACGGCCACGGCAAGCGGTTGATGGACGAGTTTCGTGCGCTGCGCGCCGAGGCCATCGGCCTGGAAATGCGGCAGCTGGCTG
>Ga0181537_10005632_pt1 | contig 10103 bp, 9 predicted proteins | sample PEATcosm2014_Bin_39_FD_119765 | JGI IMG/M metagenome (GOLD analysis project Ga0181537, IMG submission 119765) | Peatland microbial communities from MTU Mesocosm Facility, Houghton, MI, USA - PEATcosm2014_Bin23_10_metaG | ecosystem: Environmental > Terrestrial > Soil > Wetlands > Peat | place... | reverse complement strand
GGCGCGGCAAACGATCCGCGCGCTCCGCCGCGAGCACCCGCAAGCCAAGATCGTCGTCACCGGTTGCGCGGCGCAGACCGAGCCGCAAACCTTCGTCGCCATGGCCGAAGCCGACCGTGTCCTGGGCAATGCCGAGAAGCTCAATGGGACGGCATGGGCGCGAATGCGCGATACTTTCGTTGTGGTCGATGCGCCGAAAGCGGTCGTCAACGACATCATGGCGGTGAGAGACACCGCCGCGCATCTGATTGAAAGCTTCGGCGGCCACACGCGCGCTTTCGTCCAGGTGCAGAATGGTTGCGACCACCGCTGCACGTTCTGCATTATTCCCTATGGCCGCGGTCCTTCGCGCTCGGTGCCGATGGGGGCCGTGGTTGCTGACGTGCTGCGGCTTGTCGGCAGCGGCTATGGCGAAGTCGTCCTCACCGGGGTCGATATCACGAGCTATGGCACCGACCTGCCCGGTGCGCCCAAATTGGGCATGCTGGTCAAGCAGATCCTCAAGCACGTGCCGGAACTCAAACGATTGCGCCTATCGTCGATTGACTCCGTCGAGGCCGACCGCGACCTGATCGACGCGTTCGCGGACGACGGGCGGCTGATGCCGCATCTGCATCTGTCGCTGCAATCCGGCGACGATCTGATCCTCAAACGCATGAAACGCCGGCATGCGCGGGCCGATGCCATCGCCTTCTGCGCTGCCTTGCGGCGCTTGCGGCCGGATATGGTTTTTGGCGCCGACATCATCGCCGGTTTTCCGACCGAGACCGAAGCCATGTTTGAGCGCTCGCTGGCTCTCGTCAAGGAATGTGGACTGACGCATCTGCATGTATTTCCGTTCTCGGCGCGGGCGGGCACGCCGGCGTCGCGCATGCCGCAGGTGCCGGGGCCGATCGCGACGGAGCGCGCGCGGCGTCTGCGCGCGCTTGGCGCAGCGGCCTTGGTCCAGCATCTCGACGCCGAGATTGGCGCGAAAAGGCGCGTCCTGGTCGAGGCAGGCGGGCGGGGGCGCACCCCGCAATTTACGCAGGTGAAGCTTTCCCGCCCGATCGCGCCGGGCACGATCCTTGATCTTGAAATCGCCGCGCATGACGGCAGGCGTCTGCTGGCGGCGTGATTGCGGCGCTATTCCGCCGCCTGCATCTGCCGCTCGTCCTTCCAACCGCATGCCGACAGACCCTCGCGCATATGCGACGGCACCGGCGCGACGACATGGACCGGCGCGCAATCCTTCTCGAGCGGAATCGCGATTTCGCGGGCGTGGAGATGCAATATGGGGCCGCCGTCGCGCGGCGCCGTCCCGTAGACTGCATCTCCCACAATTGGCCATCCCATTTCCGCGCAATGCACCCGCAGCTGATGGGTGCGGCCGGTCAGGGGTTTGAGGCAGAGCCAGCTCATGCTCCCGGTTCTTCCCGTCACCTTCCACTTGGTGACCGCCGGTTTTCCCTCGGGGTCGTGCTTCATCCACCAGCCGCGCGTCGCATCGAGCCGGCCGAGCGGAATATCGATGACGCCTTCATCGGTCTCGGGCGCGCCCTCGACGACGGCCCAATAGGTCTTATCGATGGCGCCGTTGCGGAACAGCTTGGCGAGCACTGCAAGCGCCTTACGGTGCCGGCCGAGGATCAGGCAGCCGGAGGTATCGCGGTCGAGGCGGTGCGCTAAGGCCGGGGCGCGCGGCAGTCCGAAGCGCAGCGCGTCGAAATGGTCTTCGACGCTTTCAGGGCGTTTCGCGCTGTTTAACGGGCCGGCATGCACCGACATCCCGGGTGGTTTGTCGATCACCAGCATCAGCCCGTCGCGGTAGAGAACCCGCGACACCATCTCTTCTGGGGTCATGTTGCTTACCTTGCCGGAACCGCTATCACGGGCCACGCATGAACGACAGCGCCACGGAAACGAAGGGCAATTGGTGGCAGCGCCTGACCGGCGGGCTCAAGCGCACGTCGTCGGCGCTGGGCGGCGCTGTCGCCGACCTCGTGGTCAAGCGAAAGCTCGATGCCGCGACCATTGGCGAGATTAAGGACGTGCTGATCCGTGCCGATCTCGGTCCGGACACAGCGGACCGCATCGCCGCGGCGCTGGGTGAAAGCCGCCACGAGGCGGGGATATCGCCGACCGAGGTCAAGGCAGTGGTGGCCGCCGAGATCGAAAAGACGCTTGCGCCTGTGGCGCAGCCGCTGGTGATCGACGCGGCGAAAAAGCCGTTCGTGATCCTCGTCGCCGGCGTGAACGGCTCAGGCAAGACCACGACCATCGGCAAGCTTGCGGCCAGGCTGCTTGGCGAAGGTCGTAGCGTCATGCTGGCGGCGGGCGATACATTTCGCGCCGCCGCCGTCGAGCAGCTTAAGATCTGGAGTGAGCGCACCGGCGCGGCTTTCGTCGCGCGCGAGCCGGGCGCGGACGCGGCCGGTCTCGTTTTCGATGCCTTGCGCGCGGCGCAGGAGGGCGGCACCGATGTGCTGCTCATCGACACCGCCGGCCGCTTGCAGAACCGCGCCGAATTGATGGCCGAGCTTGAGAAAGTCGTACGCGTGATGAAAAAGGTCGATCCGTCGGCTCCGCATGCCGTGCTGCTCGTCCTCGACGCCACCGTCGGACAGAACGCACTGTCGCAGGTCGATATTTTCCGCAAAGTGGTCGGTGTCACCGGCCTGGTCATGACCAAGCTCGACGGCACCGCCCGCGGCGGAATCCTCGTTGCCATTGCGGCGAAATTCAAGGTGCCGGTGCATTTCATCGGCGTCGGCGAAAGCGTCGAGGACCTGGCTCCATTTTCGGCGCGGGATTTTTCCCGCGCAATTGCCGCCATAGACGCGTAAACAACGACGCCGCCGCTACGCAAAGCCAGATCCGACATGACCGAAGCCACCAAGCCGCAGCTCAACCCGTTCCTCAAGCTCGTCTTCGACTTGGGCCCTCTGGTGTTGTTCTTCTTCGCCAATTCGCGCTACGGCATTTTTGTCGCCACGGCCACGTTCATGATCGCCGTGCTCGCGGCACTGGCGACGTCCTATGTGTTGACGCGGGCGCTGCCGATCATGCCGGTGGTCACCGCGGTCATCGTGCTCGTCTTCGGCGGTTTGACGCTGATCCTGCACAACGACCTGTTCATCAAGATCAAGCCGACCATTCTCTATGCTCTTTTCGGCGCCGTGCTGCTCGGCGGCCTTTTCTTCGGTAAGTCGTTTCTCGGCGTCGTGTTCGATTCGCTTTTTCACCTCACCGCCGAAGGCTGGCGCAAACTGACGTGGCGCTGGGCGTTGTTCTTTTTTGCGCTCGCGATTCTCAACGAGGTCGTCTGGCGCAACACCTCCACCAATGTCTGGGTGGAGTTCAAAGTGTTCGGCTTCCTGCCGCTCACCTTCCTGTTCGGCGCGTTGCAATATCCGCTGTTGAAGAAATACGCGGCCGAGCCGGCGGCGGAGAAGTAGGAGCTTTTTACGCGTGGGAGGGTATGATGTCTCTTCAGGTTATTGGGGTGAGAAAATCATCACGACTGACGAGTCGTGACCGATTTATTCGGAACTTTAAGTTTAGCGGCGCCAAGATAGCCTGCGTCCGAACGGACTCTCAGTTTTTTGGAGACATCATCTCGGCGCTTAAACCGGTCTCAGCGAAGGTATACGGCTGGAGGTGGCCGCACCTTTACCCGTCCACTCAAAACAAAGCTGATGATCCATTTTATTGGGAGAACGAAATTAACACGGTGACCGATTTGGTCTCGATTGGCCTCGATGGATATATTTTTTGACATTGAAACGGCTCCCGAGGGCTCCGACAATTCCGATGATTGGGGCAACAAACGTATCACCGACCGGGCAAAACAGGCGGCGGCGTTTGCAGACGGCATCAAGAAGGCGTTCGATGATCGTCATGCCCCCTATTTCCTCGGGCTGACCTCGCATCGGCTCGCATTTACTGACTATCCTGACATCCCGTGGCAGCCGTTCATCGATGTCAGCAGCGTTCTCTTTCCGCAAACCTATTGGAGAAAAAACGACGGCGACGATAACGCCGCCAAAGATAAGAAATGCAATCCCACGGAGGCCGCTACACCGGCGAAAGCTCCGCAAGAAGGGTTAGGCGATTACGCCCGATGGCATAAGCCAATCGTACCTGTGGGCGGTGAAATTGGTTGCGCAATGAAAGGTGAAATGCAGACCTTCGCGACGCTCGTTCAACAGAGCGGGCGTGCGGAGGCCCACTTTTACGTCGATGCAAACTATCCCGGCTATGATCCCCAACATCCGGGTGTTGACCCGGGGGTGATGGCCGAAATTAGGGCCGCCTAGGGTGCGCGAGAATGACCGGGCCTGTCCTGGCAGATATCTTCAGGATGCCGGGCGATTTATCAGCGCTTTCTCGATCTCGGGCTTGAGCACCGTTTCGAGATTGTCGGGCGTGATCGGCCCGACCAATTTGTAGGCGATACGCGCGTCGCGTCCGATCACGAAGGTTTCCGGCACGCCATAGACGCCCCATTCGATCGCGGCGCGCCCGTTATGATCGGTGCCCGCCGCGGCGAATGGATTGCCGTAGCGGCCGAGGAAGCGCCGGGCATTGTCCGGGTCATCTTTGTAATTGATGCCGATGACGCGCAGGCGGGTGTCCTGCGCAAGTCCCATCAGCAGCGGCGCTTCGTCGTGGCAGGGGACGCACCACGACGCCCAGACATTCACCACGGTCACCGCGCCCCTGAAATTCGCCGCGTTGATGCCGGGAACCGGCGCGCCATTGCGCTCGAGGCCGGCGACCGGGGGCAGATTGGTCTGAGGCGCCGGCTGGCCGATCAGCGCCGAGGGAATGCGCGAGGGATCGCCGGAATAGAGACCAATCAGGAACAGCGCGACGAGCCCGAGGAAAATCACGAGCGGCACCAAAACGATCAGGCGGCGCCGGCCGCTGCCGCTACTGTCGTTTTCGGTCGCGGTCACGTTTTCCCCTTCGCCCGTTCCGCCGGTAGTGCCGCCGCTGGCGCGGAGCGGCGCGTGATTCCGCGCTTTTCCAGGTCGGCGAGTTTGCCCAATTGCAGCCGGTAGTCGAGCATAACCCAAGCGGTCAATCCGCCGACGACTGCCCCGGCTGCAGCGTAAGCGGTTACGATGAAAACGATGTGGCTTGTTGCTTCCATTATCAGCTCGCGGCGCTCGCCTGCAACAGGCGCAACGTGCGCACGCGGCGGCGCAGGATTTCGTTTCGCATGGCGGCGATGAGCAGCGTGGCAAACAAAAGCGTGAATGCCACCGTCATGAGCAGGAGCGGGAAGAGGATCGACGAATCGATCGTCGGGGCGCCGAGGCGAAATACCGACGCCGCTTGATGCAAGGTATTCCACCAATCGACCGAGAATTTGATGATCGGCAGATCGATCGCGCCGACCAGCGTCAGGATCGCAACCGCTCGCGCGGCGCGCGAGGGATCCTCGACCGTGCGCCACAGCGCAATGACGCCGAGATAGAGCAGAAACAGGATCAGCACCGAGGTCAGCCGCGCATCCCACACCCAATAGGTGCCCCACATCGGGCGGCCCCACAGCGAGCCGGTGACGAGGCACATCAGCGTGAACGCGGCGCCGATCGGTGCCACGGCCTTGGCGGCCACGTCGGCTAGCGGATGCCGCCAGACGAGCGTGCCGAGTGCTGCGAGCGTCATCAGTCCCCAACCCAGCATGCCGAGCCAGGCGCCAGGGACGTGAAGAAACATGATCTTGACGGTGGCGCCTTGCTGATAATCGTCCGGCGCCACGATCGCCTGATTGATCGCGAACGCGAACACCACCACCGTCACGCCGCCGAGCCACGGGATCGTGCGATTGGCGAATTTCAAGAAACGCGTCGGATTGGCGAGATCGATGGCAGCCATCGCAGTTGTCCTAGTTCACTTCGGCGTACCGGTAAAATGTCGCGTAGTGCTATTCCATTTCCTGCCGTAATGCGGCGGCTGCCGCGAACGGTCCCACCACCAGGCTCGCCAGCGTCAGCGCGCAGAGGACGGTAAACGGCGTGCCAAAGGGCACCGGCCCGATTACGGCGGCGTTCGCCGCGGCAACGCCGAAAATGAGCACCGGGACCGTCAGCGGCAATACCAGCACCGCGAGCAACAGCCCCCCGCGACGCAGTGTCACTGCAATGGCAGCGCCGATCAGCCCGATGAAGGTCAACGCCGGGGTGCCGACGAGGAATGTCAGCACCAAGGCGGCTTCGGCGCGCCCATCAAGGTCCAGCAAAAGGCCGATGAGGGGTGCCGCGATAATGAGTGGCAAACCGGTGGTGAGCCAATGGGCGAGACCCTTGGCCGCCACGATGAGTTCGAGCGGCGCGCGGCCGGTGAGGATGAGATCGAGCGAGCCATCTTCGTGGTCGCCTGCAAACAGCCGGTCGAGCGCGAGCAGGCTCGCGAGCAAAGCCGCGAGCCACAGGATCGCCGGCCCGATGCGCGCAAGGAGCGCGATGTCCGGCCCAAGCGCGAACGGCGTGAGCGTCACCACCACAAGGAAGAACAACACGCCGATCAGCGCGCCGCCGCCGACGCGCACGGCAATGCGCATGTCGCGCACGAGAATCGCGGCGAGCGGGTTCATGGCAATGCTTCCACGGTTTGAAGCGCAGACTTCCGATCGAGCGTCAGTTCCTGGGCGTTATCGAGCCCAAGCGCGCCATGCGTTGCCGCCATGATGAGGCCGCCGCCGGCCAGATGCGCGCGCATGAATTCGCCAAGCTGCTGCTGGGCTGCCGTATCGAGCGTATTGGTGGGCTCGTCGAGTAGCCAGATCGGGCGCTTGACGGCGAGCAAACGGGCAATCGAGAGACGGCGGCGCTGCCCGGCGGACAGATAGGCGGCCGGCAGATCGATCAGCTCTTCGAGTCCGACCGCGGCGAGCGGCGCGCCGATATCGGCCGCGGCGGCGCCGAAAAAGCCGGCCCAGAAGCGGAGGTTCTCGCCCACCGAAAGCGAGGGCTTCAGCGCATCCTGGTGGCCCAGATAATGCACCTGTTCGCCGAGCGTCATTTCGGGGTCGCCCCCTTCGAGGATGAGCCGGCCGGCCGCCACGCGAACGAGGCCTACGACCATGCGCAGCAGCGATGATTTGCCCGCGCCGTTGCGCCCGCGGATGGTCACGGCCTCGCCGGAGCCGAGCGAAAAGTTCAAGCCCGCGAATACCTCGCGGCCCCCACGCCGGCAGGTGAGATCGGAGGCGGAAAGCCGCATCAGTGGGGTTCCGGACCAAGAGCCGGAGCCAAACCGGCCCGCTCGCGCAGCGCTAACAACCCAGCCATTCCGGGCATGTTATCGACCATTTCTTGCCGATCTGGCACAAGTCTTGAAAAGCCCCTATAAACCAAGGCGCGGGCAAACGGCGCGTCGGGGGCGTCTGCTTTGTCCGGTCGCTGACTGTCAGTTAGCACCCGTTCCGGCAATAAATTACTTGCGAATTGCGCCGGGGGGCGGGCCGACGGGATGGGAAAATAGTCATGACCTCGCTTGATAGCTTCAAATGCTTGAGGCCGCTTAAGGTCGGCTCCAAGACCTACGCCTATTACAGCCTGCCGGTGGCGGAAAAGAACGGCCTGAAGGGGATTTCGCGGCTGCCCTTCTCGCTCAAAGTGCTGCTCGAAAATATGTTGCGCAACGAGGACGGCCGCTCGGTCAGCAAAGAAGACATCCAGGCGGTCGCGCTTTGGCTCAAGACCAAGACGTCGGATCGTGAACTGGCCTTTCGGCCGGCGCGCGTCCTGATGCAGGACTTCACCGGCGTGCCGGCGGTTGTCGATCTTGCCGCTATGCGCGACGCCATGAAGATGCTGGGCGGCGATCCGAAGAAGATCAACCCGCTGGTACCGGTCGATCTCGTCATCGACCATTCCGTGGTGGTCAACTTTTTCGGCAATACCGGCGCGTTCAAGAAGAACGTTGACGAGGAGTACAAGCAAAATCAGGAGCGCTACCGCTTTCTCAAATGGGCGCAGCGCTCGTTCGAAGATTTTCGCGTGGTGCCGCCCGGTACCGGCATCTGCCACCAGGTTAATCTCGAATATCTGTCGCAGACGGTGTGGTCGGCGAAGACCAAGGTCAAGTTCGCGGATAAGTCGGTCGCCACCGAGCTCGCCTATCCGGACACGCTGGTGGGCACCGATTCGCACACGACCATGGTGAACGGGCTCTCGGTGCTGGGCTGGGGCGTCGGCGGCATCGAGGCCGAGGCCGCCATGCTCGGCCAGCCTTATTCGATGCTGCTGCCGGAAGTGATCGGGGTGCGGTTTAACGGCAAGCTCAAGGAAGGCGTCACCGCCACCGATCTGGTCCTTACCGTCACGCAGATGCTGCGCAAGCGCGGCGTCGTCGGCAAGTTCGTAGAGTATTTCGGACCCGGCCTTGACGGTATGTCGATCGCCGACCGCGCGACGCTCGGCAACATGTCGCCGGAATACGGCGCGACCTGCGGCTTCTTTCCGATCGACGACCACACCGTCCGCTATCTGCGCGACACCGGCCGCCCGGCGGACCGCGTCGCGCTGGTGCTCGCCTACGCCAAAGCGCAGGGCATGTATCACACCAAGACGATGCAGGACCCGGTTTTCACCGAAGTGCTCAAACTCGAACTGTCGTCCGTCGAGCCCTCGCTTGCCGGGCCGAAGCGGCCGCAAGATCGGGTGCCGCTCAAGGAAGCCAAGAGCAGCTTTGCCTATTCCATGGACAAGGACTTCGGCAAAGGCGCGGAGCTCAACAAGCGCGTTCCGATCGAGGGCCGGAAGGAAACGCTGGGCCATGGCGACGTGGTGATTGCGGCGATCACCTCGTGCACCAACACATCGAATCCTAGCGTGATGATCGCGGCGGGCCTGGTTGCCCGCAAAGCGGTGGCCAAGGGCCTGACGGTCAAGCCGTGGGTGAAGACCTCGCTCGCGCCCGGCTCGCAGGTGGTAAGCGAATATCTCAACAAATCCGGTTTGCAGAAGGATTTGGACAAGCTCGGTTTCGATCTCGTCGGCTTCGGCTGCACGACTTGTATCGGTAATTCTGGGCCGCTCCCGGCGGAGATTTCCAAGGTCATCAACGAAAACGATCTGGTCGCCGCCGCGGTGCTGTCCGGCAATCGCAATTTTGAGGGCCGCATCAATGCCGACGTGCGCGCCAATTATCTGGCCTCGCCGCCACTCGTGGTCGCTTACGCCATCGCCGGCTCGATGCAGGTCGACATCATGAAGGCCTCGCTCGGAACCGACCAGAAGGGCCGCAAGGTATATCTGCGCGACATCTGGCCGTCGAGCCGGGAGGTCAATGAAGTCATCCGCAAGAACATCAACAAGCAGATGTTCACGCGCAAATACGGCGACGTGTTCAAGGGCGACGCCAACTGGCGCAAGATCAGCGTTCAGGGCGCGCTGACCTTTCCGTGGGATGCAAAATCGACCTACGTGCAGAACCCGCCCTATTTCTCCCACATGTCACGCCGGCCCGAGCTACCGACCGATATCATCGATGCGCGTGTGCTCGGCCTATTCCTCGATTCGATCACCACCGATCACATCTCGCCCGCGGGCTCGATCAAGGTCGATTCGCCGGCCGGGAAATATCTGGTCGACCACAAGGTCAAGCCGGTCGATTTCAACCAATACGGCACAAGGCGCGGCAATCACGAGGTGATGATGCGCGGTACCTTTGCCAACATCCGGTTGAAAAACCAGATGGTGCCGGGCGTCGAGGGCGGCTTTACGATCCATTATCCGTCGCGCCAGCGCATGACGATCTACGACGCCGCCATGCGTTACAAGACTGAGCACGTGCCGCTGGTTGTGTTCGCCGGCAAGGAATACGGCACGGGTTCATCGCGCGACTGGGCGGCCAAGGGCACGGTCCTGCTCGGCGTGCGTGCCGTGGTCGCGCAATCCTTCGAACGCATCCATCGCTCTAATTTGGTCGGCATGGGCGTGGTGCCGCTGGTGTTCGAGGAAGGTACCACCTGGCAGACGTTGGGCCTCAAGGGCGACGAGCAGGTGACCATTCGCGGGCTGCACAACGATCTCAAGCCACACCAGCGCCTCATTGCCGAGATCGTCGCCTCCGACGGTGGTTTGAAACGCGTGCCGCTGATCTGC
>Ga0181537_10005631_pt1 | contig 10103 bp, 5 predicted proteins | sample PEATcosm2014_Bin_39_FD_119765 | JGI IMG/M metagenome (GOLD analysis project Ga0181537, IMG submission 119765) | Peatland microbial communities from MTU Mesocosm Facility, Houghton, MI, USA - PEATcosm2014_Bin23_10_metaG | ecosystem: Environmental > Terrestrial > Soil > Wetlands > Peat | place... | reverse complement strand
GCGGCGACCGCCTCGTTGCCGGGATCCTCGAGTTCCAGTTCCCGCAGCTTGGCCTCGATGCCGCGCACATGGCCGATGCTGCCGAGCCGGTACAGGTCATCCAGGTGATGGCGCGAGCGATCACTCGGGCCGCGCACGCCGGGGCCGCGCGCTCCGGGGCCGCGCGCTCCGGGGCTGTCGGCCGCCGCGTCCTGCTGCTGCGGCGCGCTGGCCTGCTGCGGGCGGTTGATCCACGTAAGGTTCAGCAGTGCGCCGACCTGCTCGAGCAGCGGCGTGAGTTCGATCGGCTTGGTGACGAAGACATCGTGGTGCGCGCCGGCGCCCGGGGAGTGTTCGTGGGCATTGGCCGAGACGATCATCAGCTTGAGCCGTTCCAGTCCGGGCATCGCGCGCAGCTGCCGCGCGAGCTCCCAGCCGGAGATGTCCGGCAACGACAGGTCGATCATCGCCAGGTCCGGCTGGCACTGTTCCGCCAGCTGCACGCAGGTCTTGCCGTCGCGCGCGACGAACAGCGTGAATCCGAGCGGCCGCAGCAGGTTCTGCACCAGCTCCAGGTGCAGCGGATCATCGTCCGCCAGCAGGATCTTCTGCCGCGCACCGGCGTAGTCGCAGATATGGCGCGCCGGCGCTGGCGTGGCGTAGATGACTTCGCCCAGCACCAGCCGCACGACGAAGGTGCTGCCGGAGTCTGCACTGCTGTGCACCTGGACCTCTCCGCCCATGATCTGCGTGAGCAGCCTGGTGATGGTCAGTCCCAGTCCGGTGCCCGGCACCGCACGCACCGCCTGGCTGCTGCCGCGTTCGAACGGCTCAAAAATGCGCTCCAGGTCGGCCGGCGCGATGCCTGGCCCGGTATCGGCGACCTCGAATTCGGCGCTCGGGCTGCGGTAGCGAACCGTCAGCGTCACCGAGCCGCGCTCGGTGTACTTGATGGCGTTGGACAACAGGTTGATCAGGATCTGGCGCAGGCGCTTCTGATCCGTGTGCACGTGCAGCGGCAGATCGGGCGGGCACTGGTAATGAAACGCAAGGCCCCTGGCGGTCGCCTGCAGCCGGAACATGTCGACCACCTGGTCCAGCAGCTCCGGCAGCTGCACCGTATCGCGATGGAGCCGCAGCATGCCGTTCTCGATTTTTGACACGTCCAGCAATCCGTCGATCAGATTCGACAGGTGCTCGGCGCTGCGACGGATCACGCGTACCGCCTTGTCGGAAGGCGCGGGGCTGCCGCGCTCGAGCAACTGCGCGTAACCGAAGATTGAATTGAGCGGCGTGCGGATCTCATGGCTCAAGCCGAGCAGGTAGCGCGTCTTGGCGAGGTTCGCCGCCTCGGCGATCTCCTTGGCACGCTGCAGCGCCGCGTCGGTGCGACCGTGCGCCTCGATCTCCTCCATCAGCATCGCGGTCTGCCTCGCCGATTCGGCCTGTGCGGTGCGCCGGCTCTCGTGCGCGAGCACGATCAGCCATGCGCCGATGCCCGACAGCAGCAGCAGGCTCAGGTACACCACCCACAATGTGCTCTCGATGGTCGCGCGCGCTGCCGGGAAGATGCTGCTGTAATGCTGGTAGATGAATGACAGCAGCAGCCCGGTGAGCAGGTTGCAGACGACCAGGATGCCGGCGAAATGCCCGCCACGCGTATTGAGCGCTGCGGCGATACGTCCCGGCAGCGCGCTGGCAAGCAGTGCGGTGAGCTGCTGGGCGATGCGGCCGTGCGGTTTGCAGCTGTCGTGGCAGCGCGACTCGAGCGTGCAGCACAGCGAGCAGATCGGGCCCGAATAGGCCGGACACAGCGCCATGTCGGCGTTGTCGAACACGTTCTCGCAGATCGTGCAGCGCAGCTCCTCGATGTTGGGCGGCAGGGAATCGGCCGGGCGCGCCAGGTAATAGCGGCCGCGCGTCGCCCAGGCGATCGCCGGTGCGGCCAGGAACGCGGTCAGTAGCGCCACGAACGGCGATAGCACCTCTGCGACGGTGCCGAAGATGCCCAGGTACGCAAGGCTCGAGGTCACGATGGACAGCAGCAGCGCGCCCACCCCCACCGGATTGACGTCGTACAGGTGCGCGCGACGGAATTCGATGTACGGCGGGCTCAAGCCCAGTGGCTTGTTGATGACCAGGTCCGCGGTCAATGCGCCGATCCAGCCGGCGGCGAAATTGGCGTAGATGCGCAGGATGTCGTCGATGGCGCGAAAGATGCCGATTTCCATGAGCAGCAGAGCCAGCACCACGTTGAACACCAGCCACACGACACGGCCTGGATGGCTGTGGGTCAGGCGCGAGAAAAAGTTCGACCAGGCGATGGAGCCGGCGTAGGCGTTGGTGACGTTGATCTTCAGCTGGCAGACGATCACGAACACGCCGGTCAATGCCAGCGCCATGGTCGGCGAGCCGACGGTTTCACGAAACGCGACGAAGTACATCTGCGTCGGCTGCGTCGCCTGGTCGGCGGCAACGCCGTGGCGCAGCGCGAGCACCGCCAGGAACGAGCCGGCGAGCAGCTTGAAGCCGCCGATCAGCACCCAGCCCGGACCGGTCGCCAGCAGCGCGGTCCACCAGCTGAACGACTTGCCGTGTCCGCGCGCCGGCAGCCCGCGCGCCGGCAGGAATCGCAGATAGTCCACCTGCTCGCCGATCTGCGGCAGCAGCGACAGCAGCATCGAGGCCGCCATGCCCAGCATCAGGAAGTTCACCGAGCCGGCGCTGGCCGCGGCGCTGCCGGCCGCCGCGCTGCCGGCCGCCGCACTGCCGGCCGCCGCACTGCCGCCCGCCGCGGCATCACCGCCGCTGAAATGCGTCCAGGCGGCGACGTCGGCGTGATTGGCGAACACGATATAGGCGATCGGCAGGAACTGCAGCGCCAGCCAGACCGGTTGCGTGGCCAGCTGCATGCGGCTGATCAGGCTGATGCCATAGACGGCGATCGGTATCACCACCAGCGAGCTGATCACGTGCGCCAGCGCCAGCGGAATACCAAACAGCATCTGCAGCGCCACCGACAGGATGCTCGCCTCGATCGAAAACAGCAGGAAAGTGAATGATGCATAGATCAGCGAGGTGATGGTCGAGCCCAGGTAACCGAAGCCGGCGCCGCGGGTCAGCAGGTCGATATCAACGCCATAGCGAGCGGCGTAGTAGGCGATCGGCAGCCCAATCAGGAACATCAGCACGGTGAACGCGACGATCGCCCAGAGCGCGTTTGGAAAGCCGTAGGCGAGCGTGATGGTGCCGCCGATGGCTTCGCACGCCAGGAACGCGATCGGCCCGAGCGCGGTATTGCCGACGCGGAATGAGGTCTTGCGCGCGCTCCTGGCGGTATAGCGCAGCGCGTAGTCCTCCAGCGTCTGGCTGGCAACCCATTGGTTGTACTGGCGTCGTTCCCTGACGATGCGCTGGGGTGCGGACATGCCTTGTTGTACTCGTGAGACGCGCGCGCGCCGTGTATTCAAGGAGCAAGCGACGTGCCATCTAGGTTGGCGCAACAGTTTGGCGCAACAGCGACGGTTTGCACCGCCAGCGCCTACGTCAAACGACGCATACAGCGCGCCGCCAAGCTCCCGTAGCGTAGATCACGGCAAGGGCGCTGCTGGGCAGGGAGCTTGGCCGCTCGCTGGCACTAGATTGGCCCGATCGGTTCGTCTCTTGCCCTGAGTTCGTGCAGTAGGTCGCGTCCGCCTCGACGGCCATTCACACAACAGAAGGAAAATGACATGGACCCCACACAACGATGCCGCCAGCCAGCACCGAACGCGGTTCTGGCAGCCGCAGTCACCGCAGCCCTGCTGGCCGCGCGACTCAATAGCGCGGCAGCCGATATCTCCATTCCGCCAGTGTCGGTCGGCGTCGGCGTGCAGACGAGCTTCTATTCCTGCACCACCGGCTGCATCTACAGTCCGGGCGATATCACCTCGGGCAACAGCGTCCAGGGCTTTGCGGTGGACAGCGTTCGCCTGTACGTGAGCGGCGGCGTTACCGACCAGATCAAGCTGACCTTCAACACCGAGTACACCGGCAGCGGGCCGGGCGAAAACAAGGTCGAAGTGATGGACGCGATCGGCCGTTTCGAATTCAACGACATGTTCAACATCTGGGCCGGCCGCTTCCTGCCGCCGAGCGATCGCGCCAATCTGTACGGTCCCTACTACGCCAACGACTGGGCGCCGTTTGCCGACGGGGTCGCCGACTACTACCCGAATGTCGCGGTAGGCCGCGACAACGGCGTCGCCTACTGGGGCGATTTCAGCATCCTGAAAGTGCAGGTCGGCGCCTTTGACGGCGAGTCGCTCGGCAGCAGCACGGCGGTCAAGGATCCGAGCAAGCTGGTCGGGGCCGCTCGACTGACGCTGGATTTCTGGGACAAGGAAAAGGGCTACTACTTCAACGGCACCTACTACGGCGACAAGGACATCCTCGCGCTCGGCGCTGCTGCCCAGACCCAGGATAGCAAGACCACGTTCACGATCGACGGCCTGATGGAAAAGAAGCTGCCGAACCTCGGTGCGGTGACGGTCGAGGCCGAGTACATGAAGGACAATGGCCTGAGCTCCACCACCGAGAGCAGTGGCTGGTATGTGCTGGGGAGCTACCTGTTCCCGCAGGTGATCGGCATCGGCAAGTTCCAGCTGCTCGGCAGGTACAGCGACCGGACCAATGATGCCACCGCGCTGACGCCTTCCAACCAGATGAAGACCTACGAAGGCAACATCAACTACATCATCAAGGAATTCAGTGCGCGCGTTGGCGTGTATTACCTGAACCAGGCCGACGACCTGCCGGCCGCCGCCTCGAAGAAAGAAATCGGACTGAAACTGCAACTGCAGATGTAACCATCGACTGGAGATAATGCTATGACCAAGGGGAAGACTCTGAAACGCGGACTGCCGGTGATGCTCGCATCGCTGGCACTCACGCTGGTCCTGACGCTGGCGAGTGCCGGCGCGCAGGCGGCCGATACCATCAAGATCGGCGTGATGCACTCGCTGTCGGGCACGATGGCGATCAGCGAGACCACGCTCAAGGACACGATCCTGATGATGATCGATGAGCAGAACAAGAAGGGCGGCGTGCTCGGCAGGAAGCTCGAGGCGGTGGTGGTGGACCCGGCGTCCAACTGGCCGCTGTTCGCCGAGAAGGCGGCCGAGCTGCTGGAGAAGGACAAGGTCTCGGTGGTGTTCGGCTGCTGGACCTCGGTGTCGCGCAAGTCGGTGCTGCCGGTGTTCGAGAAGGACAACGGCCTGCTGTTCTACCCGGTGCAGTATGAAGGCGAGGAATCGTCAAAGAACGTCATCTACACCGGAGCGGCGCCTAATCAGCAGGCGATCCCGGCGGTGGAATACCTGATGAATGATGTCAAGGTGAAGCGCTGGGTGCTGGAAGGCACCGACTACGTCTATCCGCGCACCACCAACAAGATCCTGCAGGCGTTCCTGGAACAGAAGGGCGTGAAGCCGGAAGACATCATGGTGAACTACACGCCATTCGGCTTCTCCGACTGGACCAGCGAAGTGGCCAAGATCAAGGCCTTCGGCTCGGCCGGCAAGAAGACCGCGGTGGTGTCGACCATCAACGGCGATGCCAACGTGCCGTTCTACAAGGAGCTGGGCAACCAGAAGATCTCGGCGGAAGACATCCCGGTGGTGGCGTTCTCGGTGGGTGAGGAAGAACTGTCGGGCCTGGATGCGAAGCCCCTGGCCGGACACCTGGCGGCCTGGAACTATTTCATGAGCATCGACACGCCGTTGAACAAGGAATGGATCGCGAAGTGGCACGCGTTCACCAAGAACCCGAAGCGCACGTTCAATGACCCGATGGAAGCGCATGTGATCGGCTTCCAGCTGTGGGTCAAGGCGGTGGAGAAGGCCAAGAGCACCGATCCGGAGAAGGTGATCGCGGCGCTGCCTGGCCTTGAAGTGGCGAACCTTACTGGCGGCACGGCCAAGCTGCTGCCCAATCACCACATCACCAAGCCGGTGTACCTTGGCGAGGTGCGGCCCGACGGCCAGTTCGACGTGGTGTGGAAGACCAAGGAAGAAGTGCCGGGCGAAGCCTGGTCGCATTATCTGCCGGCCGACAAGGACATCATCGCCGACTGGGTGCAGGTCAAGTGCGGCAACTACAACACGGTCACCAAGGTGTGTTCGGGGCAGAACTACAAATAGTCAACGCATGATATAACCGCGGCTCCGACCGACTGGCGTCGATCGGAGCCGCTTTTTTCGCCGGCCACCATTACGCGGCCACGTGTTTTGGAACGGGTATTGCTTACGGTGATCACATGATGATGCGTTGGCTGCGACCCGTTGTCCTGCTGCTGCTGCCGGTCGTGCTGCTGCCAGTCGTGGCGGCCACCGCCGTGGCGGCGGCCACCGACGAGCAGTTGCCGCAACTGGTCGCGCAGCTGCCGCAGGCCAGCTACGCCGACAAGCAAACGCTGATCAGGCAGCTCAGCCAGACGCACGATCCGCGCGTCAAGGTGCTGCTGAACGCGCTGCTGGAGGGCAACCTCTACGCCCGCAGCAGCGACAGCCGGGTACTCATCGGCGTCGCCGACGGCGACAACCTGGCACTGACCGATCCGCTGACCGGTACCGCCGCGGGCAGCGCCAGCGCCGACGGCTTCACGCGCATCGGTGTCAACAACCAGCTGCGCAAGACGCTGCGCGTCGCGCTGGCGCAGTTCGATTTGTCCAGCCCCAGCCGCGCGGTGCGTGTGGAGGCGGTGCGCGAGATGCTGCGCGCGGTCGATGCGGACACTGTGATCGCACTGCGGGCGCGCCTGGGGGTGGAAAAGGACGCCGCGGTGAAGGCCGAGATTCGTGATGGGCTGGCGCTGGCGGATCTGGACAGCGATGACCCCGGCACCCGACTGGCAGCGGTCAAGTCACTCGCCGGCAGCCTGAACCTGGATGTCTACAATCGACTGACCTCGATGGTCGAACAGACCGGCGCCAGCAGCTATGGCGAGTCGGACGCGCGCGTGCGCGCGGCGGCGCAGGCCTCGATCCGCGACATTGATCACCTGCGCAGCTTCTACGGCGGCATACAGACGCTGCTGTTCGGCCTGAGCCAGGGCTCGGTGCTGGTGCTGGCGGCGATCGGACTGGCGATCACCTTCGGCGTCATGGGCGTCATCAACATGGCGCATGGCGAAATGATGATGCTGGGCGCCTATACCACCTACGTGGTGCAGCTGCTGATGCCGCACTACATCGGCGCCTCGATCGTGATCGCGATTCCGGCCGCGTTCCTGGTCTCCGGGCTCGCCGGCATCGCGATCGAGCGCGGCGTCGTGCGCCACCTGTATGGTCGGCCGCTGGAGACGCTGCTGGCGACCTTCGGGCTGTCGCTGGTGCTGCAGCAGGCGGTGCGCGACATCTTCTCGGCCAACAACCGCCCGGTGCAATCCCCGGAGTGGCTCTCGGGCGAGCTGCAGATCAATGGGGCGCTGTCGATCACCTACAACCGCCTGTACATCATCGTCTTCACTTTCGTGCTGTTCCTGCTGCTGCTGCTGGTGCTCAAGCGCACGCGGCTGGGACTGGAGGTGCGTGCGGTATCGCAGAACCGTGCGATGGCCAAGGCGATGGGGATTCGCACCGAATGGGTCGATGCGCTGACCTTCGGCCTGGGCTCAGGGATCGCCGGCGTCGCCGGCGTGGCGCTGAGCCAGCTGACCAACGTCGGGCCGAACCTGGGCCAGAGCTATATCGTCGATTCCTTCATGGTGGTGGTGTTCGGTGGTGTCGGCAACCTCTGGGGTACCGAGCTTGGCGGCAATGCGCTCGGCATCGTCAACAAGCTGCTGGAGCCGTACTCAGGCGCGGTACTGGCGAAGATCTTCGTGCTGGTGGCGCTGATCCTGTTCATCCAGCGGCGGCCGCGCGGACTGTTCCCGCAGAAGGGCCGGGCGGCGGAGAGCTAGCGTGCCAGCCGCCGATCCACGCAATCGACTGATCGCGGCCATGCAGGCCGATCGCGGCGGCCGGATATTCCTGGTGGTGCTGCTGGCGACCGCGGTGCTGGCGCCGGTGTTCAACCTGCTGGTGCCGGAAGCTTCAGCGCTGCACCTGTCGGGCTACACCGTCACGCTGCTCGCCAAGTACATGACCTACGCGATGCTGGCGATCGCGGTCGACCTGATCTGGGGTTACTGCGGCATCCTGAGCCTGGGCCACGGCGCGTTCTTCGCGCTCGGTGGCTATGCGATGGGCATGTACCTGATGCGCCAGATCGGCACCCGCGGCGTCTACGGCGATCCGGTGCTGCCGGATTTCATGGTGTTCCTGAACTGGAAGGAGCTGCCGTGGTTCTGGTACGGGTTCAACCACTTTGCCTTCGCCGCGCTGATGATCGTGCTGGTGCCGGGACTGCTGGCGCTGGTGTTCGGCTTCCTGGCGTTTCGCTCGCGCGTCTCCGGCGTATATCTGTCGATCATCACGCAGGCACTCACCTATGCGCTGATGCTGGCGTTTTTTCGTAATGACATGGGGTTCGGCGGCAACAACGGCTTCACCGATTTCAAGGATATCCTGGGCTTCGGGCTGCAGGCGCCGCGCACCCGGACGGTGCTGTTCCTGTGTACCGTGGTGGCGCTGGGCGGTAGCTACCTGCTGTGCCGCTACATCGTGGCCTCGCGCGCCGGGCGCGTGATCGCCGCGGTGCGTGACGCCGAGAGCCGGGCACGCTTCATCGGCTATCGGGTGGAATCGTACAAGCTGTGGGTGTTCGTTTTCTCCGCGATACTGGCGGGCATCGCCGGTGCGCTGTACGTGCCGCAGATCGGCATCATCAACCCGGGCGAATTCTCTCCGGCCAACTCGATCGAGATCGTGATCTGGGTGGCGATCGGCGGCCGCGGCACGCTCTACGGCGCGGTGGTCGGTGCGGTGCTGGTGAACTACGCCAAGACCTATTTTACCGCCGCGCTGCCGAGCGCATGGCTGTACGCCCTCGGCGCACTGTTCGTGCTGGTGCCGCTGTTCCTGCCGCGCGGCGTGGTCGGGGCAGTGCACCAGCTGAGCTCGAAGCAGGTGCGGCCGACACCACGACAGGTGCCGCAGGAATGATCCGCGCCGTCATGGGCCGGTTCTCCGGCCGCTCGCACAGCGCCAGGCCGCCGCGCGTAGGGGCACTACTGGAAGCCGACCGCATCGAGGCCGGACCGGATTCCTCGCGCGGCATCATCCTGTACCTGGAGGACATCACGGTCAGCTTCGACGGCTTTCGCGCATTGAATGCGCTGACGCTGTATATCGAGGTCGGCGAGCTGCGCTGCATTATCGGGCCGAACGGTGCCGGCAAGACCACGATGATGGATGTGATCACCGGCAAGACGCGGCCTGATACCGGCTCGGCGTGGTTCGGCCAGACCATCGACCTGCTGGCGCTGAACGAGCCGGAAATCGCCCAGGCCGGCATCGGGCGCAAGTTCCAGAAGCCCACGGTGTTCGAGCACCACACGGTATTCGAGAACCTGGAGCTGGCGATGGCGGGCGCGAAGACGGTGTGGAAATGGCTGTACGCCCGCACCACGCCGGCGGAACTGGAGCACATCGAGCAGGTGCTGGAGACCGTGCGGCTGACCGAGCGGCGCGATGCGCGCGCCGGGGCGCTGTCGCACGGGCAGAAGCAGTGGCTCGAGATCGGCATGCTGCTGATCCAGGAGCCGCAGCTGCTGCTGGTCGATGAGCCGGTTGCGGGAATGACGCCGCAGGAGGTCGAACGCACTGCCGAGCTGCTGACGTCGCTCGCCGGACGGCACTCGGTGATCGTGGTCGAGCATGATATGGAATTTGTGCGCTCGATCGCGCGCCGGGTGACGGTGCTGCACGAGGGCGGCGTGCTGGCGGAAGGCAGCATCGATGAGGTGCAGGCGAACACGCGTGTTAGAGAGGTCTATCTCGGCGTATAGCATGCTGGATATCAAAGGCCTCAATCAGTTCTACGGCGGCAGTCACATCCTCTGGGATATCAATCTCGAAGTGCCGACCGGCTCCTGCACCTGCCTGATGGGCCGCAACGGCATGGGCAAGACCACGCTGCTCAAGTGCATCATGGGACTGCTGCCGGCGGCATCCGGACAGATACTGTACGAGGGCCGCGAT
>Ga0181537_10005630_pt1 | contig 10103 bp, 10 predicted proteins | sample PEATcosm2014_Bin_39_FD_119765 | JGI IMG/M metagenome (GOLD analysis project Ga0181537, IMG submission 119765) | Peatland microbial communities from MTU Mesocosm Facility, Houghton, MI, USA - PEATcosm2014_Bin23_10_metaG | ecosystem: Environmental > Terrestrial > Soil > Wetlands > Peat | place... | reverse complement strand
TCCTTTTTGCAACTCGCTCGAAAAAATCGTGGCGTAGGCGGCGATGCCGACGGCGATACCAATTTGGCGGAACGTCGTGTTCACACCGGAGGCCATTCCCGAACGATCGGGGGTCACGACGCCCACCGCGGTCGAGGCGAGCGGTGGGTTCACCATTCCGGCTCCGACGCCCGCCACGATAAAGCCCGGAATCAGGTGCGTCCACGACGTGTTGGCGTTGATCCCCGACATAAGCAGCAGTCCGATACCGACGAGGGCCAGTCCGGGACCAATCAGCCAACGAACCGGCATGTGACTGCTTAGTCGTCCCGCGATGGTGGCGGCGACGAGCGTGCCGCCACTGGTGACGAGGAGACGGGCGCCGGTGGCAAGTGCCGAGTAGCCGAGATCGTTCTGAAGATAGAGAACGATATAGAGCAACATCGCGAAGAGCGAACCGTTCATGGCGAAGGCCGCGGCCAGACCTCCAGAGAAGGTCGGGATGCGAAAGAGGCCAAGGTCGAACATTGGATGTTCACTGTGACGTTCGACTGCGACGAACGCAAGAAACAAAGCGGCTGCGACGATGAGGCAGACAATGACGCCCACGTTTCCCCAGGTGGTTTCGCTCGCTCGAATGAGTCCGTAGACCAGGCTGATCAGGCCGACGGTAAGAATGGCGAATCCCGCCCAGTCGGGCCGCGACGCTTGGGGCGTGCGCGACTCGTCGACTTTCATGATCGTAATGATGATGGCGGCGATCCCGAAGGGAATATTGACGAGGAAGATGCCGCGCCAACTGATGCCCGTCGTGATGACGCCCCCAAGAATAGGACCGAGAGCAACGGCAACTCCGGTGATCGCTCCCCACACGCCAAAGGCAACCCCGCGATCCTTGCCGCGAAAGCTCTGAGCGAGGAGAGCGAGCGAAGTAGCAAAAAGGATGGCCCCGCCCACGCCTTGAGCACTCCGGGAGAGCGTGAGCATGAGCGGCGACTGAGCGAATCCGCAAAGGAGTGATCCCAAGGTGAAGATGCTGAGCCCAATGATGAAGAGCAGTCGACGTCCGTATCGATCGGCGAGCGTGCCCGCGGTGAGAAGCAGCGACGCCAGTGTCAGGGCGTAGGCATCAATAACCCACTGAATGTCAGAGAAGCTCGCGTGGAGGCCCCGCTGTATTTCGGGGAGTGCCACGATGACGATCGTGACGTCGAGCAAGAGCATGAACGTTGCCCCGCAGACAACTAAAAGCGTCCACCACTTCTTTTCCACGCTGCCTCCCGACCACGAGTCCTAGCAGTTCACTGTAAGGACTGGGGTGAGAACTCGTTCGGAGGATTGTGGGGAGAAGTTGGGTCTCAGGCGAAAAGTGTCGGCCTACGCCGCGTAGCAGCCCGAAGCGGGTGAACTGGTACCCACTGATCCGTGCGAAGCCACACCCTTTTTAGGAACAACACTCTCGCTCACACCGTTCCACGTGATCGTGTAGTACTGCGGGTCGCTAGGCCAGGACTGCAGGATCGCCCCGCCGTTGGTCGATGAGGTGGCCCAGGCGGTACCCGCGGGTGGTGGTGAGCCATTCACCGCGGTGTAATCCTGAATGGCGGTCGCGATGACGGTGAAGTTTGCTTCGCACCCAGAGACCGCGGCGAGCTGCGTGTCGGTTCCGATGCTCTGTGGCGAGGTCGACGTTGTCGCGGCGGAGCCGCTCACGCTGGTGGAGGGACTGGCCTTCGAGTGAGAACTTTCGGATACAACCACGCCCGCGATCACTCCCAACACGATCACCGTGACGAGAGTGGAGACCATCGCGACACCCTGTTCGCCCCGGCGTCGCGACGGCTTCGCAGGCATCGGATTCTGTCTCGACCTCGACACTCTGGATCTCCCTCACTCGGCTTCCGAACGCCAAGATGAGGCTATGACGGGATTTGGTGAGTTTTGGACATTGTGTGTACAAAAAGACCCTGATGTGGGACGGCGCACCTGTTTGACCTGGGCCTTGGTGAAACCGCGGTAGTGGCGGGAAAATGGGCCCCTGGTGACCATGATCGTCCTTTCGGGCGGTTCCGGGTAAAATTGCGTGCAAGCCGAACGGAGGAGACAGCAGTGAGCAATCTTCTTGGTTTTCCGTCGACGGGAGAGACAGCTCCCGTACAAGCGACCCGTACCCCGGCGAGTGGCCCGTGCAAGTGTGCTCGGAACGGGTGTTGGCACCAAAAGACCTGTCGGTCGAATGGCGTCGTTCGCATCCTCCGTGCACCTGATCCCAAGACCGAGGCTCGCTCCTCCGTTGTACTCTGTCGCGAGTGCGCCGCACCGACGCGTCGCAACCGCGTCGCCTAACGAACCGGGGAACCCTACTTCCGGTACGCTCTCGTCCATGGCGCTGGCTGAGGGAAAAAACATGCTCTTAACGACGTTTCGACGTGACGGAACCCCGGTCTCTACTCCCGTGTGGGTCATCGGCCTGGACGAGGGGCGAGTGGGATTCACCACGAGTTCGGGATCCGGAAAGTACAAGAGGCTTCGCCACACCGAGCGCGTCACGGTTCAACCGTGTGACGTTCGTGGACGGGTCACTCCCGGTAGCACCGTCCAAAACGCTACGGCCACCTTGGTCTCGGGGCCCGAGTATCTAGCGATCAGAAGCAAGATCCAGGCGAAGTATGGCGTCATGTGGTACGTGACGAGGTTCCTCGGGTTTGTCGGTGGGCTTGTAAAGCGCCACCGGGTTCCCTACGGTGACGTGGCCGTCGTCATTACGCTTTCTTCCTAGTCACTCCCTCGTACTTCGAAGTGGACCGGTGAACGGTTAGGTTCGCTCCAACTGGACGACGGGAATCACGCGCGTCGTCTTGGCCTCGTACTCAGCAAAGTTGGGATAGCGACTGGCCTGGACGGCGTACACGCGGTCGCGAACCTCGCGCTCAACGGGCGTGGCGACGGCCTGGAACGTCTCATCGCCCACCTCAACCCTGACCTCGGGTGTGACTACGAGGTTCACGTACCAGTCCGGATCTCTGGGCGCTCCCGCGTACGAGGCGAAGATGAAAATCACTCCATCCTCCTCGAGATACATCAAGGGGTTCACCCGCTCTTTTCCGGTGCGCGCTCCCGTCGTGTGAAGCAGAAGAACAGGGGCTCCCTTGAACATTCCGCCGACCACGCCATGGTTCGCACGAAACTCTTCGATGATCGTGGCATTCCAATCGTTCGTTGCCTTGTTTGCTTCTTCACTCACTTCATCACTCATGCGGTTCGCCTTGTCTCGGGTCATTCTCAGGCTAACGAGAATGTGCCGGGACCTTTGGGCAGTCACTTCCCCGGCTCGGCGCTCCCTCGCGTCGACCATCCCCGACCGGGAGAGAAACGACGGGCGAAGTAAGTTGCGTTGATGCGTCGCTCACTCAGCCTGGCGGTGATCATTGGCCTCGCGTGGGCCTTCGTGGTCGCGCCCCTGGCGATGGCCGACTCGACAACGACCACTACTTCGACGTCGACCACGCTTCCGACGACGACCACGGCACCGAAGGTTCCCGTCGCTCCTTTGACGGGCCTGCCCGATCCGACGCGTTCGACGAGAGACCGCTCCGCACTCACCATCAAGATCGATAACACGCCTGAAGCCATGCCTCAGTACGGCGTGCAAGACGCTGACGTCGTGTACGAAGAGATTGTCGAAGGTGGCATTACTCGGTTAGCGGCAATCTTTAACTCTCACGTGCCCAGCGTGGTCGGTCCCGTCCGGTCGGTTCGTCGAACCGACCGAGAGATCGTCTTTCCGATCGGCGGGGTCTTTGTGTGCTCCGGGGGAGCGGAGTACGCGCTGAAAAGCATCGCCACGGCGCCGGTCAAGATCTACGACCAGGCCAACGCGGGCGACACCATGTTTCGCGACCTCCATCGCGACCCTCCCCACAACCTTTTCGCGTACGCCGAGTTACTCATGGCGAAAGACGGCAAGCCCCGTCCTCCACCCGCCCTGTTTTCGTACGAGCCGGCAGGCGAGAGCCCGCACGGGCCGAAGGTCTCCTCGTTCGTAGTCAACTTCGAGAACGGTTTCGCCGCAACCTATACCTGGGACCCCAAAACAAGGTCGTGGGACCGTTCGGTCTTTGGTGCACCGGACGTCAGCGCCAACGGGGTACTGATCTCACCCAAGAACGTGATCGTGATGACTGTCAACTACGTCGGCGGCGCGGGCGTCATTGACTCCTACGCCCAGCTCGTCGGCAGCGGCCCGGTCGAAGTCTTTTCGGGAGGCGTCGTTCAGCACGGCACCTGGTCTCGGTCGAACCTGTATCACCGCGATGTCTATAAGAACCTTGCCGGCAAGGTCATCGATCTCAACCCCGGACAGACGTGGGTTGAGCTCTTGGCGACCGGCGAGGGCGTCAGCATCACCTCGTAGCGGGGCGAAATTTCGAGATCGCGCTGGCGCAAGGTGACCCCAGCGCGAGGCAACGTAGCGCACTACTATGTGCTCGCTCTGGCAAGGGGAGGGCTCGACTGTTCGATGGTGAGAGCACCGAGTCAACCGTTCGCCGAAGCAAAGAAGGCGACTTTCAGTGAAGTACGTTCTACCGACACTGTCGAACAAGGAGAGTTATGGAGAATTCAGAGGATGAAGACACCAGCGTCATAGGCGGCGGTGATGCCATGAACGCGGACGACATGGGTGGCGCCGACAAGTTCGACCCGAATGACATGGGCGGCGAGGACGAGGTCGACGAAGACGACATCGAGGACGACGCAGACGACGAAGACGACATGGGCGGCGAGGACGCGGCCGACTCCGACGTCATTTAGAGGTCTCGTTCACCGAGGTCGTTGATCGGTTACAGCCAGTCTCTCGATTACCAGCCTCCGGAGTCGCACCCGTCCTGGTCGGGAATCTGGCCTCTCGTGACCCTCATACCCACGAGGATCTGCTGATCTCGCGTGGCGTCTCCCGCTACGGGGGCAAAGCGGCTTCCGCCGTACTGGTCCCAGGTGGCGTTGGAGAACCCAATGCCGGAGTACACGGGGCCGGTCATGGACCAGTTTCCGTTGACCTCGCAGACGGCAACACGCTGCCAGTCCACCAACAGGGAACGGATCGTCTCGCCTCGAACGAGGGCTTCGGCGGCCAACGCCCGCGAGGCGGCCAGGGCGATCAGGTTATGACGGACCACGGGTTTCGCGGGTCGGCTGACGACCGCCGCCGAGGCGAGGGGGGCCACGAGGACCACGGGAATCACTGCCGATAACAGCATGGCGAAAATCGCTCTTCGCATGGCTCTCTCCTTGGCCCGCACACGACTCCGATGCAAAGGACTGCTCAGTCCCGTCCGGAGCAACCTTTGGTGACACGAACGTGTCTCACCAAAGGGTGCGGAGTGGTTGGTCACCTGTTCCACAGCTCTGTGGGGTGGCTAGGGGCAGTCGATGCTGCCTCAGTCAGCCTAAGGCGGGGGGCGGCATAATCGTGACCACAACGCAAAAAAGGCACAGAAAGGGTTGTTAGCCAGGCAATATTCGAAATCAAGATTTGAAATATTGCTGAACATCAGAGCGCTAAAAGTACCTCGGAATTTCTCTCTTGCGGTGGCGGTCTACGGGCAGTCTGGCGGGCTAGCTCGGCTTGCTTCGAGGTTTCACGCGCGAAATCCAGCCGGGACTAGCGTCGCATGTCGGGGCGAAAAGTGGCGCAATCCGCGTCCAAATGAAAGTTGAGGCTTCAGATGGTTACGATTCTGGTGATTCACGAGGTGGATGACGTCGACCGCTGGTTGGCTTCGACGAATCGAGAGACAGTATTTGGTCCCCTGGGTATCACTGCGCGGACTTTTGTCGAGCAGGTCTCGACGCAGCGCGTGGGTTTAATTGTGCAGGCACCGGATCTTGAGACGTTCCAAAACGCTCTCGGGTCGGAGGCCGCGGCCGAGGCCATGGCGGCGGACGGAGTGCGGGCCGGGGGAATGCTCATTCTGGTCGAGAAGCTGTAGCGGCGCTTCGAGAGGGTAAACGGGACGGTCGCCGACCCAGGACCTACTCTCGTGTCATGTGTCGAAATATCACCACCCTGCGAAGCCTCGTACCGCCTGCCACTGCCGAAGAGATTGAGTCCGCGGCCCGACAGTTTGTTCGAAAAGTCAGCGGCGTCACTTCTTCATCCTCGAAAACTGACGCGGCCTTTGATCGAGCGGTTGAGTCGATCGCGAAAGCGACGACTGTTTTACTCAACGAACTTCCGCCGCGCCGTAATCCCCCCACGACGGTGCCGCCTCTGCGACGTTTGAAAACGTCGCCGTAGACCTGAAGCGCGCAGGCTCTCCTCTCCATTAGAGACCGGACTCGCTAACGATTCCAGCGGTCTGATCGCGCTCTTCCACTAGCGTTTTGGCTGGAGCGCCGGGAAGCCTGGTCGGCAAGAGTGACAGTGGAAGTTGGCCGACGTGGTATCTGATGGTGGTGCGTTTCTTGTAGCGGCGATCGTGAGCCTGTGCACGAGTTGGGTCTTGGTGACCCGTCTCGAACGAGTGGCCGAACGATTCGGCCTCTCAGAAGCCCTGCTCGGTGTCGTCGCGGCCCTCGCGGCCGATGCGCCGGAAATCACCTCCTCCGTGTCGGCGCTCAGCCAGCACCAGTACACAATCGGCGCGGGAGTCGTCATTGGGTCGAACGTCTTTAACCTCGCGGCGCTGCTCGGTCTCGGCGCCGTGGTGTCGGGTCGCGTCGCTCTCCACCGCCGGGTCGTGATCTTGGGCGGAGTGGTGGCGATGTGGGTGGCGCTGTGGTGCCTCCTCAGCACCAGCGGCGCGGCGTCCGTCGACGTAGGCCTGGTAGCGGTGGCGGTCGTGTTGCTCGGCTACGTCGTTCTTCTGGGCGCTCCGCGGAGGGCGTTGCTAGCTCTTCGACTTCCTCGTGGAGTTAGTCAGTGGGTGGTGCACGCCATCGAAGAAGAAGAACTCGAACTGCAAGAAGCCTTTAGCCCACCGCGGGGTCGACCCATCGATATGGCCATGGCCCTCGGAGCACTTGCGGTCGTCGTGGTGTCGAGCGTGATCATGGAGCACGCCGCGTCGCACCTTGGACGTCACTTCCATGTGCCCAACGTCATCGTGGGGGGCATCGTTCTGGCGGCGGTGACGAGCTTGCCCAACGCGGTGGCGGCCGTTCATCTGGCGACCAAGGGACGGGGCAGTGCCGCGTTCAGTACCGCGCTGAATAGCAACAATCTGAACGTGCTGGTGGGGCTCTTCATACCGGGGGCCATCATCACCGTGGCCGCGCCGTCGGCGGCCGGCAACGTCGTCGCGGTCTGCTTCGCCGCCCTCACGGTGCTGACCTTGCTGCTCGCCTACGCCCGGTCGGGACTCAGCCGAGGCGCCGGTTGGATCATCATCACCGGGTACGCGATCTTCGTGGCGGTCCTCATTGGCGTAGCGAATTAAAGGCGGTGACGGCGGTTGTCTTTTGGCGCCTCGACCTTTGTAACTACCATAAGGTCGAGGTCACACGTGTCCCAACTACTTTTCACCGCCTTCTCTAATCGCCATGACGCAGTCTCGTTGGCGCACGCCGTCGGTGAGCAGCTTCGCGGCGACGGCGTGACCTCCACCCTCTACCTTTTGGACTCGAGCGAGGCTCCGACGTTGGACGCATCGACCCTGGTGGTCAGTCTCGGGGGAGACGGCACGTTCCTCAAGTCGGCCCGGCTCGCTCACACCGTGGGCGCACGCGTCATCGCGGTGAATCTGGGCCAGTTGGGCTTCTTACTGAACGTTCCTTCCTACGACGTGGTCGAGAACGTGAAATGGGCGCTGACGAGCGACTCGGTGTCCGAGCGTCTGGCGTTGCAGATCACGCTCTCGGACGTCGACCTCGAGGAGTTCGCACTGAACGAAGTCGTGGTGGAACGCGCCAGTGCCGGGCACATGGTGAGGGTGAAGACGTTCGTGAACGACGAGGAGTATCTGACCTACTCCGCCGACGGCGTCATGGTCGCCACGCCCACCGGGAGCACCGGTTACAACTTCTCCGCCGGTGGCCCCGTGGTGGACGCCTCGCTCGCCTTGATGATTCTCACCCCCATCGCACCCCACTTCACCATCGATCGCTCCATCGTGGTCCCGGTGGACAATGTGATTCGCTTGCTCGTGGACGACAAGCCCGCCGTCCTCGTGGCCGACGGGAGGACGATTGGCGCCCTAGAGCCCGGCCAGTACGTGGAAGTTCGCCAAAGTCCCACCCCGGTGCATCTCGTCGCGACGCAACGTTTCGACTTGGCCACGCGACTTCGACGCAGCCTCCGAGAGGGTCATGCCTAAGGCACAGCTCGTGGAGTTGTACGCACAGAGTCTCGGCGTCATCGACGAGGCTCGACTGGAGTTTGGAACGGGGTTCAACGTCCTCACCGGCGAAACCGGGGCGGGCAAGACCCTGCTTCTGGGCGCGTTGGCTCTGGCGTTGGGTGATGACTCCGGAGTATCACGTCACGCCATCGTCGACGAGACTCGCGCGGTCGCCCTCTTCCTTCGAGGTGATACAGAAGAGGTTGTCCTCACTCGCGACGTTACTTTGGCGGGACGGCTCCGAAGCTCCGTGAATGGCGCTCCTTCGAGTGCCGAAGCGCAGAGGGCCTTGGCCGAAGAGTTGGTCGTCATCCACGGTCAACACGACTCACTGGCTCTGCGGCGAAAGGGTGAGGCCTTGAGGCTGGTCGATGAGTTCGGTCAGGTCGATGTCGTCGAACTCAGCGAGGTCCGTCGAGTGATGAGTGAAGTTCGACGACGTCGCGACGACGTGGGCGGTGATCTCGAGAGCCGCGAACGCGAGATGGACTTTCTACAGTTTCAACTGAAGGAGCTAGAGGGTGCCGCCATCGTCTCATCGAGCGAACTGACGGAGACATTGGAAGAACTCACTCGCCTCACCACGCTTCGCGACGGAGAGGCCGCCCTCGGCGACGCCCTGCGCGAGTTTGACGGAGATGGTGAGGAGGCGGTTTTACACCGCTTCGCGGAGGCGTTGAGCCAACTACCCGACGGCGACGCCTACGACGGACCGCGACAGAACCTTCGCGACGCGCTCATTCAGGCTCGTGAGGCCGTCCACGAACTCACGTCGCTCGGGGACCCCGACGCCTTTGACCCTCTGCGAATCGGCGTCTTGGAAGAGCGAGCCGCCTTCTTGCAGCAGATAGCGAGAAAGTACGGAGGCACGTTGGAAGTCGCTCTGTCGACGCAGAGCGATTTGCAGAACCGACTGGAGGAGTTGACACAGAGCGAGGCTCGCCGCAGCGGCCTTGATGAGGAACTACGCGACTTGGAGGCTCGCGAGAAGCTTTTGGCCGAGAAGGCCCGCCGTGATCGCGAAGTCGCCAGCGGCGCTTTGACACGCGCCATCGCCACCCAGTTGTCTCGAGTGGCCTTGGAAAACGCGACGTTGCGTTTCGTCGTTGACGGCGACGACGGATCGGACGTGCAGATACTGTTCGCTCCCAATCCCGGTCTTGGCGAGGGTCCTCTGTCGATGCTGGCCAGTGGGGGAGAGCTCAGCCGCGTACTTCTGGCGATCTCGCTAGAGACGGCGAATCGCGACGTGGTGGCGATCTTTGACGAGATTGATGCGGGCCTCGGTGGACAGGTGGCCCAGCAGATCGGCGAGTGCCTCGCCGAGGTGGGACGCCACCAGCAGGTCCTGGCCATTACGCACCTCGCCTCGGTGGCGGCGAAGGCGGACCACCACTTCGTGATCGAGAAGACGGTGAGGGACGGTGTGACCCGAACCGTAGTTCACTCGCTCAGTCGAGATCAACGCGTGTTAGAGATCGCACGAATGCTGGCCGGAGACGAACGAACGGACGAGTCGCGCGCGCTCGCGCAACAATTGCTCGAAAACTCCTTCTAGGTTCGCACTAGATCAGCGTTTTCTCGCTAGGATGTTGTTCCGTGAGAAGCGCAGTTTTGCGATGACAAAGTACGTCTTTGTTACGGGTGGAGTGTCGAGTTCGCTCGGTAAAGGTCTCACCGCCTCCTCACTGGGGCGACTTCTCAAATCTCGCGGTCTCAAGGTCACGATGTGCAAACTTGACCCCTATCTGAACGTCGATCCCGGCACCATGAACCCGGGAGAGC
>Ga0181537_10005629_pt1 | contig 10104 bp, 9 predicted proteins | sample PEATcosm2014_Bin_39_FD_119765 | JGI IMG/M metagenome (GOLD analysis project Ga0181537, IMG submission 119765) | Peatland microbial communities from MTU Mesocosm Facility, Houghton, MI, USA - PEATcosm2014_Bin23_10_metaG | ecosystem: Environmental > Terrestrial > Soil > Wetlands > Peat | place... | reverse complement strand
GCATGGGAAGATCAATCGCTCACAACGGAATTGCAATTGAATTACCGCGTCTTTGCGAACTCCGACCGGTGGCGGCTGTAGAGGAAGTAAATCACCAGCCCGATGACCAGCCAGATGAGGAACCGGAACCAGGTGATAATCGGCAATCCGGCCATCAGCAGGAAGCAGAAGATCACGCTGAGCGCCGGAATGATGGGACCGCCCGGAACGCGGAAGCCACGCCTGCGATCCGGCTCGCGATAGCGAAGCACAATCACGCCGATCGAAACCAGGACGAACGCGAAGAGCGTCCCAATGTTCGAGAGATCGGCCAGGGTGCCGATGTCGAACAGGCCTGAAGGGATGGCGACTACGATTCCAGCGACCCAGGTGGAAAACGCCGGGGTGCGGAAGACGGGATGCACATTGCTGAAAATCTTAGGCAGCAGGCCGTCCCTGGACATGGAGAACCAGACTCGCGATTGCCCGAGCTGGTAAACCAGAATCGACGACAGCATGCCCATGATGGCGCCGGTCAGTACGATCAGCCTGATCCAGTGAAGCGGATGCCCGCCCGGCAAAATGGACAGCTTCTTAAGCGCGTTCACCACCGGTGCCGCATCTCCCACCATCGATTGCCACGGCACCAGCCCGGTGAGGCAGACAGCCACGGCAACATAGAGCAAAGTGCACACCAGCAGTGTGGCGATAATGCCGATGGGCAGGTCGCGCTGGGGATTCCTGCACTCTTCAGCGGCCGTGGAGACTGAGTCGAAGCCGATGTAGGTGAAGAAGATGATCGATCCGCCGGTCAGCACGCCGCCCCAGCCGTTGGGCATGAAGGGATGCCAGTTGCCGGGATGAAGGTAGCCGATGACCGCAATGACGAAGATGATGATGGCGACCAGCTTAATGCTGACCATGGCGTTGTTGGTGCTGGCAGACTCGCGAATGCCGCGGACAAGGATCACGGTGAGAATGAGGACGATGAGGAAGGCCGGAATATTGAAGCCGAAATGCCAGCCGGGATGGTAAATCCAGTTGCCCGCCAGGTCCTGCAGACCCTCCGGCAGATACGCGGGCGAAATCCACGTGGCTGCGGGGTGCAGGCCGAACCAGTCCAGCAGATCGACAACATGGGCGGCAAAGCCCACGCTCACCGTCATGTTGGAGCCGGCGTACTCCAGAATCAAATCCCAGCCGATAATCCAGGCGATCAACTCGCCCATCGTGGCGTAAGTATAGGTATATGCTGACCCCGCTATGGGGATCATCGACGCCAGTTCGGCGTAACACAGGCCTGTGAGCGCGCAGACAACGGCCACCAGCACCAGCGAAAGCGCAATCGCCGGACCTGCGCCCGGCCGCCCGGCCAGTGCGGTATGCGTAATGATGTAGTCCGCCAGCGGCGTATTGACAAAGCTTGACGTGTCGAACTGCTCGCCGGAAATCGCCGTGCCGATGACCGTGAAAATGCCCGAGCCGATGACAGCCCCGATGCCGAGAGCGGTGAGCGACCACGGCCCCAGAGTCTTTTTGAGCCTGTGCTCGGGTTCTTCCGATTCCCGGATGAGCTTATCGATCGACTTGCGGGCAAGCAGTTGGCTGGGCAGAGCGGTTCTCCTCGTTCTGAGAGCGGGGACCTGTCAATGCTGGCGGACTGTACTGGCGCTGGGGTTCCGGATCAGCCTGCGCCGGGCCGGAACCCTTTTCGATTCATCGAACGTTTCTTACCGCTTCGACTGGCCTCGTGTCAGTTTCTTGATCTTTTTCTTGTTGGCTCCGCGCGCTCCGGTCCGTTTTGCCTTGGGGGCGGCCTTCTTGCGGGCCGTGCGTTTCAGTTTCTTTCGTTCCAGCTTATCTTCAATCTTTGTGGTATCAGCCACGAGGTACCTCTCTTCGCTTAAATCTGTTCAGGGTTTCCCGCAAATCAGCCGTTTGACGGCTTACCTATCTACTGGGAGTAAAGTCTATGTTAACAGGGAATTCATTCCCGGCCAAAACGGCCTTCGCATCGCCTTCGGCCATTCCAGCGCATTCTCAAGCGCCGTTCCATCGGTTTCCAAGGTACAATCGAATCTGGGCCTGAAAACGGGCTCACCTGCTCGGTTCCAGCCCCCTAATCGCTTTGGACGAGTTCCGCACCACACGCACCAATCACCGCGTTGACCGGAGTTCGTAATGCGTTCCGATAAAATACATCGTGCTCTCGCACATGGAATGAACCGTTTTGAAGTCTGCCAGCTTGTGGCGAAGGGCGTAAAAGCCACCCATAAGACCGGCGCCCGTTTTGAAGACTCGATCAACGATGTGCTGCAGTATCTGGGCACCCACGATACGCCCAAGGCAAGCCTCCACCCGGCCATTCCGCAGGTCAGTGTCAAGAGCCTGAAGCCGGCGGCCTAGAAAAACAGGGATCAGGGACCAGGGAATAGTTACCGACTGCTGGTGTTGGCTGCGAGCGCTGGGCTCAAGATGTTGGGATTTGAAGCTAAACGCAAAAAGAGGGACGGTCGTTTGCCGCCCCTCTTTTGTTGGTTCCGAGCCGTTAGCTAAGTAGTACCTTAGACGACCTGAACGTTTTCTGCCTGCCAGCCCTTGGGGCCCTTGGTCACGTTGAACTGGACGCGCTGGCCCTCCTGCAGTGAACGGAATCCGCTCGACTGGATGGCGGTGTGATGAACAAAGACGTCTTCGCCGTTTTCGCGGCTCAAAAATCCAAAACCCTTGGCGTCGTTAAACCACTTGACTGTGCCTGTTTCCATTGTGATGCTCCTTCGATACTGATTTACCGCGAACGCAATGTGGAAGTTTGCGAGTAGGCGGTAACCGGAACAGGCAAAAACTTCAGATCGAATTCTACGATTCAATTGAGTGTAGCATGGATTTGGCAAGCGGAAGATGAGCAATGTGATCGACGACTTTCTTTCGTTTCCCAGCGTCCGCTGCCCGAAAACTAGATTCTCTCCAGATTCGCAAACCTCTCCATCAGCTTCTTCATGCCATGCCGTGAGAACATCACGGTGAGTTTCGCGTCCTCACCATCCCCTTCCCGCATCAGGATGGTGCCCTCGCCATATTTCGAGTGGCGCACGCGCTGGCCCTTCTTCAACCCCGCCACGCCGGTCGGTTGCGGAATCTCCATTGTGGGGCGGGGAAACGCTCCAGGCTTGAACCCTCCTGCCTTCCCTCCGAAAAAGCGTGCGATGTTGTCGATGGAATCCGGCGGTTTTCCCACATGGGCCGCTCCGGCGCTCTTTGAACGGGAGCCGAGGTCCGCCGGCAGGCTCCGCGTCTCCTGGCTTTCATCTTCGTAGTTGTAGTGCTTCTCGCCGAATTCCCCACTTTGCGCTGGTCGCCGTCCGTAGGTATTGGGGTAGCCGGGAGTGGCCCATGCCGACTGCGCAAGGCCGCGTCCGCCCAGGTTTTCCACCAGCTGCGCCGGAACTTCTTCCAGGAAGCGCGAGGGAATGCTCATCTCCGGAGCGTCATTGCCGTACCTTCTCCGGTAGTGCGCGCGCGTCAACACCAGCGTGTTCATGGCGCGCGTCATGCCCACGTAGCAGAGCCGCCGCTCTTCTTCCAACTCCTCAGGATTGTTCAGCGTGCGCGAGTGAGGGAACAGGCCCTCTTCCAGTCCAGCCAGGAAGACAAGCGGGAATTCAAGTCCCTTGGCCGCGTGCAAAGTCATCAGGGTCACGCGGGCCTCGGGGTCGAACTGGTCGGTGTCTGAAGCCAGTGCGGCGTGGTCCAGAAACTCGGCCAGCGTCTCCCCGCGGGCTTCCGCGTCGTGCGCCGCATTGGCCAGTTCCTTCAGATTTTCAATGCGGCTGAAAGCTTCCGGCGAGCCTTCCGTTTCCAGCGCCTTGATGTAACCGGTCCGGTCAATGATGAAGCGGATCAGCTCGGGCAAGGTCGCGGCGTCGCCGGGAGCTCGGAAGGCGCTCACGGCTCCTTCTCCTTCAACCGCATCAATTTCGTCTGCCTCGGCGGAAACAGGTTCTTGCCGATCGGGCACACTCGTCTGCTTCGGCATTTTCAGGAATGGCCGCTTGGGCTCCTCAGCAAATGGGTTGAAGCTGGCAGGGTCAAGAAGCGTGAGCTGGTCCTCACTCCCGCCGAAGTCGAAGCTGGTCGCGGAATCCGAGCTGGCCGAGTCGGCTGCGACCGCGCCAAATCCAAAATCCGTGTCGGCGTCGTCTTCCTCCGCACTCGCCGCCACATCCGCGGACAGTTTTCCGGCAAAGTCCGGGTCCATCATTGCCTGCGCATCCACAATCAGTTGCCGGAAAGCCTCGAGCGCCATCAACGCCCGTGAGGGAATCAGCCTGTTCTTAATCGCCGCGCCCAGTGCCTCCCATGTGGACTGGCCGGTCTCAAGCGCCACCCGTTCCAGCGTCTCAAGCGTCGTCTTCCCAATACCGCGCGCCGGCGTGTTGATCACGCGATTCAGGGCCATCGAGTCGTGGGGGTTGCGAATGAGCCGTAAGTAACCGAGCAGGTCCTTGATCTCCGCGCGCTCGTAGAAACTGAAGCCCCCCACCATGGTGTAACGAATGTTGTAGCGCCGCAGCGCCTCCTCCACCAGCCGCGACTGGGAATTGGTGCGGTAGAGCACCGCGCAGTGGCCCTCCGCCTTTTCCGCATCGGTTTCACGCAGGAACTTCTGGATGCGCTCGGCGATAAAGAGCGCTTCGTTCTCGCCGTCAGGAGCCTCGTAGTAGCCAATCAGGCTTCCGCCCTGCCGATCCGTCCAAAGCTTTTTTCCCTTGCGGCGGAGGTTGTTGGCGACCACCGCGCCGGCGGCCTCAAGAATGATCTGCGTCGACCGGTAGTTCTGCTCAAGCCTGACAATCCGCGCGTTGGGGAAATCCTTCTCAAACTCCAGAATGTTGCGGATATCCGCACCGCGCCACGAATAAATGCTCTGGTCCTCGTCGCCCACGGCGCACACGTTCTTCGCTTCGCCGGCCAGCAGCTTCATCAGCTCGTATTGAGGGCGGTTTGTGTCCTGGTACTCGTCAACAAGGAGATAACGGTAGCGCCGCTGATAGCGCTCTCTTGCCTCGGTGGAAACCTTCAGCAGCCGCACCGCTTCCAACAGCAGATCGTCGAAATCGAGCGCATTGTTCTTGCGTAGTTCAGCCTTGTAGCTCTGGTAGATATGCGCAATGCGCTCGCTATTCGGATCCTTCGATGCCAGGTAATATTCCTGCGGATCGACCATGTGGTTTTTGGCCCAGCTAATGCGCCCCAGCACCGTGCGCGGCGTCAGTTGCTTGGTGTCAATGCCCATCCGCCGCATCACCTGCTTCACAATTGCCTGCTGATCGTTTTCGTCGTAAATCGCAAACGAACGGGTCGGGCCTTCGTTACCGACCTTCAGCGCTTCAATATCGCGCCTCAGCATGCGCACGCAAAGCGAGTGAAATGTGGCGATCAGCGGCTTGGCCAGCGACGAATGCCCCAGCAGCCTGTCCACCCGCTCGCCCATTTCACTGGCAGCTTTATTTGTGAACGTAACTGCCAGAATCGAGTCCGGTGCCACGCCCTTTTCGCGGATAAGCCACGCAATCCGGCTGGTGATGACGCGGGTCTTTCCCGAACCGGCCCCCGCCAGGATCAGCAGCGGTCCTTCCGTAACCTCAACGGCGGCACGCTGTTCGGGATTCAGGTTGTCAGTGAGCGGCGGCAAGGCGGCGTCCGGAGGGAAGGGTCCTTGCTACAGTTTATCCTTCTTGCGAGCATTGGGGTTCCGAGCATGGGGTGCGAGTCTCGCGCAGGCAGCAGACGGAGTCTTTGGAGGTAACCAGATTTTTACGAGCGCAGCGGCACGGAGCATCAATGCAATTGATATGTTGAATGGATACCGGAAAAGACACCGAGCACGCTCTATCGAGGATCGGACTCTTGTGCGCGCCGGAATTGCAATCGAAAATACTCTAAGAAATCTACCGAATGACTGGCCAACGTCGAGACGGCCGGCCGGCGAGATCCCCAAGGATAATCGGCGATGATGGCAGCAATTTTGCTGATCCAGGACGTGCAACTGCTCTGCTTTACGGTGGTGTTCGGCGTATTCGCCATGCAGCGCTGGAAAGACGCGCCGCGACGGTGGCTTTGGTACACGTTCCTGGCCAATGCGGTTGGCGCAATTCTGGATTTCAGCGCTCCGTGGCTTCCCAGGTTTGTAAATCAGGGCATCAGTTTCATGCTGGTCCCTCTCTCGTATGCATTGCTGAACATTGCCTGCATGTACTTTGTGCGGCGTAGCCGGTGGCTCACATGGCTGTCGTATGGAATTCTTGTTGGGCTGCTGCCGGTCTTTGTGATGATGAGTGGGGATGCGACGCCCGTTCGGCCCAGCGCGCTGGGCGATCTGGCGATAGCACTCGAGTGTGCGATTACTCCGGCAATTCTGCTGCCCTCTCGCGAGAAAGCGACCCGGGCTCCGCGGCTTCTCATGGGATGGTTTCTGATTCTGTTTGTGGTTGAAGAGCTGGCTCGGGTGTGGGTGGCGTTTGGAATGCATCTGGACCCCGATGTAGCGACACCTAACCTGATGCTCACGAGCGGCGTGTTTTATATCGTGAACGTATGCATGCTCCCACTCTTATTTGTGTGGATGATGAACGCGCGGCTGGAGGCGGAGCTGCAGCAGCAGGCTATTGTGGATCCGCTGACGGATGTCCTGAACCGGCGCGGGCTGGATGCGGCGTTGGACGCGGAGTTTGCGCGCTTCCGGCGGTACCGCGAAGACCTGAGCGTGGTGCTCTTGGATATTGATCACTTCAAGCAGTTCAATGACCGGCTTGGCCACGCGGCGGGAGACGCGGTCCTGGTGGAGATGGCCAGCCTGCTGCGCCGGCGGATGCGCGACACGGACGTGGTTGGGCGGCTTGGGGGTGAGGAGTTTGCCCTGGTGTTGCCGCGCACGGGGCTCCAGGAGGCTCAGGCTATTGTGGAGACGTTGTCCAACCTTCTGCGAGACCACACCTACGTGCTGGGCAAAAATCCGGTTCACGTGACCACGAGCTGGGGTGTGGCGACGACCGCAGGGCGCGCGGAGATCGGCAGTCAGCAACTGCTGCACGAAGCGGACATAGCGCTTTACCGGGCAAAGAACAATGGGCGCGATCGGGTGTGCGTCTTTGCTCACGAAGACGAAGTGGATGGGCCGATGCTGATTCCGACCCGGCTGCGTGCGCAAGAAAACCAGTAAACGCTCGATCGATTCAAGAGGAGCTATGGACGGGGCCAAGAACAGGACGGAGGGGAAGCCGGGGCGGGTGGCCGTTTATTGCGGGTCGACGGATGGAGACAATCCTGCATTTCTGGCTGAAGCTCGTGAGTTGGGCGCGGCCATTGCCTCTGCCGGCCTGGGCCTGGTTTATGGCGGGGCAAGCGTAGGCCTGATGGGAGCCGTCGCCGATGCCGCGCTCGCCGGAGGGGCCGAGGTGATCGGTGTCTTGCCGGAAATTCTTTCCGGCAAAGAGATCGCGCACCGCGGGCTGACCCGGCTCGAACTGGTCTCCACAATGCACCAAAGAAAGGCGCGCATGGCCGAGTTGGCCGACGCATTTCTGGTGTTGCCCGGTGGCTACGGCACCCTCGAAGAACTGCTGGAAGTAGTGACCTGGGCGCAGCTGAAGCTGCACGCCAAGCCCTGCATTCTGATCAATACGGTTGGCTATTGGGACGGCCTGCTTGCATTCCTCGATACCGCGGTTGCAGCAGGATTCCTGAAGCCAAAGAATCGCGCACTCATGCGCGTGGCCGCAAATGCCAAAGAGGCAATGTGGATGTTGGTTCAGAGCTAGTTCGGCGTCCCAGTGGTTTCCTCAGCCGCAAACGTACACTCCCGGCACTGGCAAACGCGCCGCAGATACTCCCATGAATAAATCCCAGCGGTATGTCCATCCTGCCAGTTGAACTGCAGGGCGTAGCGGCCTACGGCATGAGCGCTAGCAGGTCTGGGCGGCGGCGTGAACATCGGCAGCAGGGCGGCGGCCTTCGGCTTCGGCTGGCCAGGCTTTCGGCCTTGCTGGGTGCGTTCTTCGTTGCAGGTGGCGCAAGGGCACGCATCGCGCAGCCACGCAAAACTCCATGCGCTCTTATGGCCATCCTGCCAGTCGATCTCCAGACCCTTCCCTTCGGTCAACAGCACGCGCACCTTCTCGGGGGTCACCGCGATGCGCGGCAGCGGACGATTCTCCTGCGAATCGCGCGCTTCCTCGTCTTTGGAGACAAAGCGAATGCCTTCGTGGCTCATAAGACCAGATTACAGGTTACAGCTGACAGATGACAGTTTCGGCCAGCCCGTGGGAAGCGCTTGCTTCTCGGCAGACGGGCTTTACTGTCATCCGTAATCTGTCATCTGTAACCTCGTTACTGTAACCAGTGTGAAAAGAAACTCAAGGAAGGCATATTATTTCGTGCTCCAGAAGAACCAGGCAGCCATGGAAAAGCCGATGAAAATGACCAGCCCGCGCAGCACCGCCTGCGGCACAAGCCGTGCGAAGCGGGCGGAAGTATAGCCGCCAATGGCGCAGGTCACCATCGCCAGCAGGCAGTAGCGCCATTCCACCTGGCCGTCGACGACGAAGATGACGAATGCAATCCCGTTGGCCATGGTTGTGGAAACCACTTTAAGCGCGTTGATCTCGTTCAGGTCCTGGAAGCCAAAGAGCGACAGCAGCGTGATGATCAGGAACCCGGCCCCGGCCCCGAAGTAACCAATATAAAAGCAGACCACAATGGTCAGGAGGAAGACCGCCAGCCGGCGCGGCGGATGAGCGCTGCCTCCGGCCTCGCCTTTTCGGCGGGCCGCATTCCGTCGGGCCAGCCAGCGGGAAACGGGTCCGCTGACGGCGAAGATAGTAGCCGCCACCAGCAGCAGCCAGGGAACCAGGTGCAGAAACGTCGTCTGCGGCGTGTTGAGCAAAACAATCGCTCCCGCCGTGCCGCCCAGCAGTCCTGCTAGCCCCATCGTGAGGGCCAGGCGGAGATTTTTGCGGATATCGTCGCGGTAGGCCGCCACGGACGTGAGTTGTCCGGGCCAAAGGGCCACGGTGTTGGTGGCGTTGGCCTGCACGGGGAGCATTTTCATCCCCAGCATGGCTGGAAAAAGCAGGAACGACCCGCCGCCGGCTACGGCGTTCAGCACCCCGGCAAGAAATGCGGCTACGGCAAGCCATAGCCAGTGCCAGTCAATCTGATGAAGCAGGCCGGACAGGAGGGTCATCTGTCCTTTAATTGTATTGGGGCCAAGCGGCGTCCCGCGATTCGCCGGCGCCAGAGATAGCGGCAGGGAAGGCCGATTTCGGTACCTGCAAAGCTAAGTTGCTGAGTCTTGAAACCTTTTCCGAATCCCCTCTTTTGGCAATCGAACGCATTCGATCTCACATTCGTGCTTGACGACTCCACGCGGGAGTGGGCATACTCGCCACTTGTACCGAGGCTTGGGCATTTCCCCCTATGCCAGCGGGAGTTGGTCATTATGGATATCATTGTGCTTCGTCTTTTTCTTGTGGCCCTATTCGCGGGGGTCTGTTATTTCCTTCATCCCTTTGGATTGTCGGAATGGGTGAGTGCGGCCCTGGGCGCTGGAGCAGCCGGCGCGGTCATCGTCTTCGAATTACGCGTGCGGGCCCTCAGTCTGCGGCGTCTTATCGGCGCGGTAACGGGCAGCATTTTGGGCATTCTCGGCGCAGCGCTGTTTTGCCTGGTGCTCCGCTCGGCTCTCATTCCAGGGGTGACTTCGGCCGCACTGCAACTCTTCGTGTTGCTGCTGATGACCTATATCGGCCTGCTGGTTGGAGCCAATAAAGGCGACCTGCTGAACCCCGCGGCGTTGAGCATGGTCTTCAGCGGCGAACGTCCCTCCCGCAAAAGCGCGAAAGTGCTCGACACCAGCGTCATCATCGACGGCCGCATCGCCGACATCGCCGAGGCCGGCTTCATCGACGGCATGATGGTGGTGCCCGAGTTCGTGCTGCGGGAACTGCAGATCGTAGCCGACTCCACCGACGGGTCGAAGCGGCAACGCGGCCGCCGCGGACTCGACATGCTCCAGCGCATGCAGTCCAACTCCAATATCCAGGTACAGATTGTCCCCGACGACTT
>Ga0181537_10005628_pt1 | contig 10106 bp, 8 predicted proteins | sample PEATcosm2014_Bin_39_FD_119765 | JGI IMG/M metagenome (GOLD analysis project Ga0181537, IMG submission 119765) | Peatland microbial communities from MTU Mesocosm Facility, Houghton, MI, USA - PEATcosm2014_Bin23_10_metaG | ecosystem: Environmental > Terrestrial > Soil > Wetlands > Peat | place... | reverse complement strand
GGTCACGATTGGTGATCGCAGCAACAAGGAAGCTCCGGCGCTCGTTACTCAGATGGTTAGGAAAGAGCTGGGAAAACTCTCAGCTCTTGCTAGCAAGAAGCTTAAGGCTGACGTAAGCGTTAGTCTGTACCACAACTACGGCGGCACCAATGGTGATCCTCTCATCAGTGCTTCCACGGGTGGCAAGGAAGTAAGCGAAGCAGCCACCGAGAATGAAGTCCCGCACTTCGGTATTCAAGATGACGGCAACGCTGGTAAGGTTGCAGTAGCGCTTGCAAAAGCAGGTCTAACGGTTGACATGGAGCATGCCATGGGCATCCACTATTTCAACTTCAAAGACCAGAAGTCCTGCGCTAAGGCTCACGCGATCGCCAACAAGGTAATCGACAAGAGCAAAGAGCAAGAGTAATTCCCAACAACCCTCATGGCTTACAGCCACTAAGGAGATACCAAAATGAGCGAAACACTACGCGCCCACATCCGCAGCATGATCAACAACCTCATCAATGACAAGTCGGCCGAAGCTGACATGGACATCCACAATTACCTCGTCCCAAAGATGAAGGCGGTTGCCGGTATCGGTCCAGTTGAAGTGACGCCAGAAGTGACGCCAGATGCAAGTGGCGAAGGCGAGGTTCCGGCGGGCGATGAACCCGTAACAAGCGCTGAGTAATCCTGGTTTCATTGAAGCAGGATCGCTAAGGCGCCCGAGCGCATAATTTTTCACTACTTTTTCCGCGTTTCAGTAAATACAAACGTCAAATTTCATCGCAAGTTTGTCGCAGTTTACAAACGCGAGAGTCAAAAATCCCATCAGAGGTGATCCGTCATCTCCGATCCCACCCTCATAAGGAGACTTGAATGGATGAAATCCTTCAGAAACTGCTAAGCTCTGAGCTGCTCAGCGAAGAAGCTAAGGCTGAAATCTCCGCACAGTGGACTACCGCCGTCGACCAGTACAAGGCCGTCGTACGTGAGGAAGTCTCGATGACTGTGCGTGAAGAAATCGCCGAACAGTGGGCAACTGAGCGCGATGCTCTCATCGAAAACGTTGAGACGTTCGTTGCTAAGAAGCTCGACGAAGAGATCACCGAGCTCAAGGCTGACATCGAGCGCTTCCGCGACCTCGAAGCAGAATACGCCGAGAAGATCGTCGAAGAAAAGCACGCGATGGCAGAAACCCTCGCAGAAGAAATGGAACAGCTGATCGACAAGATCGACGCGTTCTTTGAGCTGCGTCTGAAGGAAGAGTTCGAAGAGCTCAAGGAAGACCTCGAAGTTGTCAAGCAGAACGACTTTGGTCGTCGCATCTTCGAAGCAGTCGCATCCGAGTTCAACAAGTCTTTCGTCGACGAAGAGTCAGTTGCATCGCAGCTGGCAGCTACCGAAGCCAAGTTGGAAGAAGCACAGAAGGCGATCGATGCCCTCGAAGGTGCACAAGCCAAGATGGTTCGCGAAGCAAAGCTCGAAAAGATTCTCGCTCCTCTCACCGGCAAGAAGAAGGAAACGATGGCATTTGTCCTCGCGACCGTCGAAACTGGCCGTCTGGAAGAAGCGTACAACCACTTCATTGGCCGTGTTGTTAAGGACGAAGTCCCAGCAGCAGTGTCAGAAGCAGTAGCAGCCCCGGCAGCAGTTGCCGAGTCTGTTGTGAAGACTGGTGATGCAGTGGCAGAAAGCGCCGCAGTATCCACCAAGCAAGCAGCTGGTGAGAAGTATGCTCACCTCCGTAAGCTTGCTGGCATTAACTAACTAAGTCCTTAAAGGAGACATCAATGGACCTGTTTGAAAATTGGACCGAGACCAAGGAAACTCTTCTGGAAGGTCTTAGCGAAAGCAAGAAGCGCATCCTCGCTCCAGTCCTCGAGAACCAAATGCAGTACCTCCGCGAAACCGCTGACAGTGGCACGACCTCTGCTGGCGCGATCGGCAACTTCCAGAAGATCGTTATCCCGATGATTCGTCGTATCATCCCGGGCACGATCGCAACCGAACTGGTTGGTGTTCAGCCAATGGCCGGCCCAGTCGCTCTGGCATACTCGCTGCGTTTCATCTTCGATGAAGCCGTAACGGGCCCAGCAACGACCCCGTCTGGTCTTGACCAAAACTTCTCCGTCAATCCAGGCGATGAAGTTTTCGCGAACAACAGCAAGACGAAGCGTTTCTACTCAACGTCTGACGCATCCGTTCCATCGGGTGGCCCAGCTACGGCATCGTCCGCTGGCTACGCAGCTCTGACGTCTGACTACGAAGCATTCGGTGGTCGCGCGATGAACCTCGAAGTTCTGAAGCAAACGGTTACCGCTGGTTCCCGTAAGCTGCAAGCTCGCTGGACTCCAGAATCAATGCAAGACATCAAGGCATCGCATGGTCTCGACCTCGAAGCTGAAATCACCGCAGCGCTGTCAGCTGAAGTCGTTTCAGAAATCGACAACGAAATCATCAACGACCTGATCGCTCTTGCCGGCACGACGAACTCGTTCGACATGAATGGCACCTTCACTGGTGTTCCAAACTACGTCGGCGATCGCCACGCTGTTCTGGGTATCCTGATCAACCAAGTCGCCAACGAAATCGGTCGCAAGACCCGTCGTGGTCCAGCTAACTGGATCGTTGTTTCCCCACTCGTCGTTTCCGTTCTGCAAGGCGCATCGAAGTCAGTGTTCGCCCCAGCAGTTTCCGGTTCCTTCGATGGTCCGAACAACACCAAGCTGGTCGGTGTTCTGAATGGCAACATCAAGGTTTACACCTACATCTATTTCGACCAAGGCACTGAGCCAGTCGTTATGGGTTTCAAGGGTGGCAACGGTGAAATGGACTGCGGTTACTTCTACTGCCCATACATCCCGCTGATGAGCTCTGGTGTCGTTGTTGATCCTAACACGTTCAACCCACACGTTTCTCTGATGACGCGTTACGGTAAGGCTACGTTCACGTCGACGGCAACGTCTCTTGGCAACTCAGCGGATTACTACGGAAGAATTTCCATCGCTAACCTCTCCTTCACCTAATACGTGCAGGAAGTTGCGATAGCAATCTCGTAGCTCCAAGCAATACTTTGAAAGCCCTCCTCGTGAGGGCTTTCTCAGGTCTGGTGGAAGATAAATAGTCGGTGTTATTCCTGGAGTGCGTATGGTGTGGAGAAGCAGGACATGCAAGCGGTGCGAGAAGATAGAATGGACAGCGAGTAAGTCCCTATTCTGTCAGCTGTGCTACGCCGCAAACAAGCGTGATGTCTGTCTTCAAGAAGAGCCCCGTATTATCGAGCAGCGTGGTTACAAGCTTCTCTCTGGACCAGAGGTAGACAAGTTTGGTCATCGCGTGTATAGGATGCTCACTCCCTGCGGTCACGAGTGGGAAGTGGTCTACAATAACTTCATCAAGCAGACCAGTAATTCCAAGGAAAAAGGTTTGCCACCTGCGTGTGGTGTCTGTGGACCAAAGCATCGCATGAAGGCAGCTTTAGAGGGCTTCATGGACAAGTACGCCAAGGACTACGACCTTGATGCGTTTGATGACTTTCGACAGAAGGTGCGAGGACTTAGTGAGGTCACATACAAGCTGCAAAAAGAGTCCCTCAATCCGAAGAAGCTTCCCCGAGGACGTCATCTGTACCACCTCGATCACAAGGTCCCCATCATCGAGTGCTTCAAGAGAGGATGGACACCAGAGCAGGCAGCTTCTGTACAGAACCTTCAGCTTCTCTGGTGGGAGGACAACCTGTCTAAAGGATCTGCAGTTTACTAACAGGTTAGATCCGATTAAAATAGAAGTACATAATGCAAAGATAGCAAAGCACATCATGAGCAGCATATAGCCAAGAAGCACGAGTGCACCATTGCGGTAGAGCGAGCCCTGCAAAAAGAGAGAACCAATGCTTGTGAGCGAGAAAGGGAGACTTTGGTCTCCCTTTCTTTTGCCTCGAGGTCGGGCTATGAACAGTAGGATACATAGCCCGTCTGGGTAACAGCGCACCAAAACCGGGCGCCTAAATACCTTGCATGGATAACCCGAGGAGACCATTATGTCATGTTGTTGCCGTTCTGTGCGCTTTACTTTCGCACCCATTAGCCCGAACACGGGTCCACCCGGCCCTCCTGGTCCACCCGGCCCTCCTGGTCCCCAAGGACCTGCCGGCCCTTCAGGCGCTACAGGCGCTACAGGAGCTACAGGCGCTACAGGAGCTACAGGCGCTACAGGAGCTACAGGCGCTACAGGTCCTCAAGGGGCAACTGGTCCACAAGGACCTATTGGACCTCCAGGCCCGCAAGGACCACCTGGGCCAAGAGGCGGAGGCGACAGCTAATCTAAAGCCCTCTACACCTGAGGGCTTTTTCACGCTCTGGGTCAGGAAGGATAAATACACCATCCTCTCCTATCGAGCGAGATCCGCATGCTACTCCAAGAACTATTCGAAGCGAAGATCACCCATCGCTTGCTCAAGCAAACTGACAAGTCCCTCATCGAGAAGCTGCACAAGTTCCGCCGCTTCGTCGAGCTTGACCCATCCAACACGACAAAGAAAGAAACTCTCGCTAACCTGGAAAAGCAAGCCAAGGAACGCGCGAAGGAAATCCAGTCGGACGGAACCTGGGAAGATGAAGTGCGCCACCTCTACGTCATCAAGAAGGAAGGCGAGGACAAGTTCATCGTCCACTCCGACGCGAAGGACTGGAAGCAGCAGAAGACTTGGGAGTTTGCTACCTGGCTTGAAGCGTTTGACAAGATCACGATGCTCGTCATGTACAAGGACCGTGACCGCAAGGCTGGCTTCGGTGACAAGGACAAGGACTTTGACCGCGTGGACGCTGTCCGCGCTAAGCGTGAAAAGGGTAGCGCTGTCACGGAAAATCGGTGGGGTCCAGAAGCGCAAGTGCCTGATCTGAATAAGGTTGTCGCCGAGCTGAAGAAGCATGGCGCGAAGGAAGCGCAGTTTGAGCTGGGAAACCGTGGCACTAACAGGGTTCACTTTACGATGGGTGGCAATGATTTTACGATGACCATCCTTGACGACAAGTGTTTCAACCTCGTTACTCCTGGATACAAGGATGACCTTGAGGTAGGATACCACCTTAAGACTCTTGCTGATGTCATTGAGCACGCGAAATCTGTAAACAAGAAGTGGTTCAAGGAAAACGACCCACACTACGAAAGAGGACTGTAAATGGACCTTCTCAAGAAAGTAGTCGCCATCTCCGAGGAGATGAAGCTTGATGTCAAGCACGGTCAAATCGGGCCGAAGCACGATCCATACGGCACCGAGGAACGCATCGTCAAGAAGGACGGCAAGAAGATCGTCTTCTACACCGATGGACTTGGCACCATGAAGGTCACTGTCGATGGCAAGGAAGTCGCCAAGGGTCACGACGGCGATGGTAAGATGAACGTGAACGACAAGTTCAAGGAACTTACCGGGCTTACGATGGACACCTTCGATAAGGCGTACAACAAGATCCACAAGAAAGACATGGAAGATCCAATGGGTCATCCAAGCCAGTACGAGGGTCTTGATCCGGAGCTTGTCGCTGAGCTCGAGCAGTTCAATGAGGCGAAGGAAAAAGCATTCAAGCTTACCGCTAAAGCGCTCGAGGACCTTGGTCTTCGCGGTGAAGTTGGTCGCAAGGGTGGCAACCTCTGCGTGCGCATGGAATACTACTGGACCCCGCAGAAGGATGTCTCTGATTGGGCTGAGGGTGTGATCAAGAAGATCAACGCTGGGCTAAAGGACAAGGGTGTTTCAGTTGTCAAGGTCGCGCATGGCAATGAGTGGAAGCCATTCAAGGGCGGCGGTAGCACGAAGGAAAACAGCCACTACTGGGTTACCTTCAAGGAAGATCCAAAGGATAAGGGCGACGCCCACGCGGCGGTGCAAGGCGCCATTGACAAGGCCGCCAAGGAAGAGATGAAGGAAGCTGTCGATCCTAAGTGGAAGAATGAGCGCCTCAAGGGCTGCACCTGCAAGAACTCTAAGGAAGTAAATCCAAACTGCCGCATCCATGGCACCGGTAAAGTTATCGAGTTCGAAGTCAAGTACACCGGCAAGTTAGACTATGACGAAGTCAGTGAGTTCCTTCACGATGAACTTGGTGTCTATCTGAAACAGGACGTTAAGAAGACACTGCTTATCGAGGGCGATGGTTTTAACCAAAAGCAAATCAGCAAAATCATTTCTGCGCTGAGCAAGCAGTTCAAGAGCTGCACATTCTCTCTCGTGCCAGTCAAGGAAGACGTAATAGCTGAAGGTCAGCGCACGACTGAAGCTGGGATCAAGAAGATGGCGGCAAAGTGGCTCGGTGTTGACGTAGCTTACGTCAAGATGCTGCAGATTAGTTCTGGCAAGACGCCACGCTATGATGCGCTGATGGATGCAACCGATCACCCAGCCAAACCACTCAAGTCAAATACGGTTCACGGCGACAGTGAGTCCAATGAGGACGCGCGCTACAGCATGGAGCTGTTCAAGGTCGATGGCAAGAAGGTCGTGCGGGTGAACTTCGACGACAATGCTGGTGGCTCCGATCCGTATTTCTTGCTCGCAAAGGATATGAAGTAATGAAGACGCTTCAGGAAATTTTCAAGCTCATCCCGCGTGGTCGCCTTGATGAGGAAAAGAAGAAGGACTTCAAGGCAACGGGTGAGTTCAACATCGACGACACCGGCATCTGGGTTCTCGTGATGGATCACGCCGACTCTGATCGCAAGGGCTATCACGGCGTCAACGTCCAGTTTGATGAGGATGGTGACTTCGTCGGCATGGAAGCTGGTGATGAGCACTCGGAGTTTGAAAAGAAGCACTTCAAGAACGACATCATCGCCGCCGCCAAGAAGCTCATGAAGAGCAATGCTGAGATCAAGGACCATCTTCAGGGGGTTCATGAGTCGCTTTCACACGGTCGGCTGGATGAAAGCTCCTTCATGGTTCCTGGTATGTCAGAGAAGGACCTCGAGGGTTCTGCAATGCCAGGATCTATGAAGTGCAAGGACTTCTGCAAGAAGCACGGTGTTAAGATGTCGGTAACTCCCGAAGGCGTAAGATTTTCCGGCAAGAAAGAAGATCTCGAGGAACTACAATCGTGCTTCTTCGATGACTCGCACCCTATCAGCGAGGGAAGCGGTCGTGAATTCGAAGGTCAAAACTACAGCGAGATGACAACTGAGAAGCTCAAGCTCATGAAGAGCCGTCTCTCCTCTACTCGCGCGCAGACGTACCCAGAGACGAAGCAGACACTTGCTGCAATCGACAAGGAACTGAAGAAGCGCGGGGCGATGAATGAAGCCGTCAAGGAAGGTGATGTCGTCGAAGTTCACCAGCACATGATGGGCAAGCCGATGGATCGCTACGGTAAGTTCAACATTGAGAAGCTTACCCCATCCCACGTTATCGTCTGGGACCACAGCGACGGCAAGACGTTGAAGTTCAGCCGTAAAACAGGTCGAGGTGTTGGTGATTCTAGCGGGATGCTGATCAAGAACGTCGCGAGCCTTCAAGAAGGACGCGTAAAGGATCACTTTCACTCTGTTGAGGAAGAGGACGGCAAGTACTGCGTTCTAGATGCCGGTGGAAAGTGCGTCGCCAAGTTCCCCCTAAACGCCAAGGGTAAGGAAGCCGCTGAGCGCTGGGCAAAGGAGCGCGGAGACAGGTCGCTGGAGAATGCAGCTCGTGCTGAACGCCTTAAGGAAGAGCGTGAGGCTGGCCTAACATACACACCTAAGGCGGTGAAGGGAAAGATCGAGCGCGTAGTTGTGCAGCTGGAAGGTGCGAAATCAAGCGCTTTCACTAAGCTTGCTGCACGCTATAAGGACCTGGATGCAGCGATGAATGATCTTACCGAGGCGCGCAACGCTCTTAACGCGGAAATCAAGGATCGCGTGGAGTCGCTGTTCAACGCCGAGGACGTCGTTCTCACCCGCGTCGTTGAAACTGTTTCCATGACCGCTACTGTTTCAAAGGCCGCAGCAGCCGAGGACAAGGTTAATTACGAAGCAGTCGTTGATGCTCTTTCAAAGCTGGTGCCAGACCTTACCAGCAAGATTGAAGAGCTCAAGAAGCAATTCACGGTGGCTGGTAAGGCAAAGTCGCCTGGTCTCCGAGTGAGCGTTGCGGAAGGTGCGATTGACACGCTGATCGGAAAGCTGAAGAGCTTCCTGACGAGCATCAAGTCCTGGGGTTCAGTGTTCGACAAGAAGCTTTCCAAGGTCAAGGGCATGATGCCACTTACCGAAGAGGAAGAGGCGAAGAAGGGTGAGGTTGAACTGAGCACTCTTAAGGCAAAGACTATCCCAATGTCCTCGTGGCCCGATGGTTTGGTTTATCACGGTCACAGCGTCTTCAAGCTTTACGACAGCGGCGCCATCGAGGCAGCTGAAAAGAGCATGAAGCAGGATGATCTTGACATGCAGGAGTGCTACCTGGGATATTCCCCAGAGCATGACCTGTTTATCATGGGCTTTGACGGCTGGATGAAGCACTACACCCGCCACGGTGATGTCGAGGATACCGAAAACTGTTCCCCATACATCAAGTTCAAGGTTGATCACTCCACGGGTGCAGTGAAAGTCATTTCGAAGGGCTCGCACTTCCCAGGTTCAAGTGACATGTGGTACGGTCGTAAGGGCGCTGGCGGGTTGAAGGCGGTTCGCAAGGCCTTCCCGGACATGATCGACGTTAGACTCGACTGATCACAGGTTCCCGCTAAATACGGGGAGCACCCCTCCCCCTATTTCCCTGCCCGTAAGGACCGGAATCCATGAGCATCACCAAGATCTTGGCTTGGCTGAAGAGTCTATTTGCTCGCAGCCCAGCGCCAGTGCAACCCGCGCTGCCTCCCCTTAGCTTTCCACCGATCAAAGTCCTGTTCATCCTTAAGCGCCGTGAAATTACTGACCCAACAACGGGTCAAGTGTACAGCCACGCGGGAATGTCGTCAGGCCTAACTAACTCAGCGCGCATGGTGATGACCGCCATCAACGCGTATGGGCTGAACAACGTCCCATGCCAAGCAGAGATGGTGCAGGTGATTGACAACAACGACATTGATCGTGAGGTCACGCGCTTTCAGCCGGACGTTGTCATCATTGAGGCGATCTGGGTTGTCCCAGAAAAGTTTCCCATCCTTGTCAAGCTTCATCCCACGGTCAAGTGGATCATTCGCAACCACTCCAACGTTCCATTCCTCGCGCAAGAGGGCCAGACCTTTGACTGGCTTGCTCGCTACGTTGAGACGAAGAATGTTTACGTGGCCTCGAACACCATGGAAAGCGTTAATGACATCAAGGACATCGTGTGGGCGAGGCAAGACATCGACCGCAAGGCCCTTGCGGAAAAGGTGCTCTTCTTCCCGAACTATTACTGGTCAGTTGACAAGCCACTTTGGCAGCCAAAGAATGGACTTGAGCTGCACGTAAGCTGCTTTGGCGCCATCCGTCCGCTTAAGAATCATCTGGTGCAGGCCATCGCCGCCATTCGTTACGCGCGCGCGTCAGGGCAGCATCTTTACTTTCACATCAACTCCGGTCGCATTGAAAGCGGTGGAGCTCCTGTAGCTAAGAACCTGTTCGCCCTGTTTCAAAATGAGAGCAACGCAACTCTCGTTAATCACGAGTGGATGTCTCACGCCGACTTCATCAAGCTCGTCGCATCAATGGATGTTTCACTGCAGGTAAGCTTTAGTGAAACATTCAACATCGTTACCGCTGACGCGGTACGCCAGAATGTTCCTATCGTGGTGTCGCCAGACGTAAAGTGGTGCGACAGCAAGTACTACGCTGATCCGACTAGCGCGGATGACATCGTTGAGAAGATGACCTTGGCGCTGACAACGTCAGACCACATCGAGAAGAACAACAAGGGACTTAATGACTATAACGAGCGCTCGCTTCACCACATTACGGTCGCGATTCTCTCAACCATCGGTGAGGATCTGCTCGGACAGGTCTAACCTGACGGTAAATAGAGGATGAAAAACTTCATCCAACGGTGGCTGTCACACAGTCGCCCCATCGAAAAGAAGAGGGACCCAAGCATGGACATGTTCTCAGTGGAATACAAGCAGAAGCTTGTGAATGAGCACAAGCTCGTAGTCGCGTCGATCAACCAACTAAATGAG
>Ga0181537_10005627_pt1 | contig 10106 bp, 8 predicted proteins | sample PEATcosm2014_Bin_39_FD_119765 | JGI IMG/M metagenome (GOLD analysis project Ga0181537, IMG submission 119765) | Peatland microbial communities from MTU Mesocosm Facility, Houghton, MI, USA - PEATcosm2014_Bin23_10_metaG | ecosystem: Environmental > Terrestrial > Soil > Wetlands > Peat | place... | reverse complement strand
TGAGCGTGCATACGAACCATCCGCGCGAGTTGACGACGGAAGTGCGCGCGGCGCTGGGCCGGCTGGCGGATGCGGGCATTCCGCTGGGCAACCAAAGCGTGCTGCTGAAGAACGTGAACGATGATGTGACGGTGATGAAGTCGCTCGTGCAGAAGTTGCTGATGTGCCGGGTGAAGCCATATTATTTGTATCAATGCGATTTGATTTCCGGCTCGGCGCACTTGCGCGCGAGCGTGGCCAAGGGCCTGGAGATCATGGAAGGGTTGCGCGGGCATACGACGGGTTATGCGGTGCCGCAATACGTAATTGACGCGCCCGGCGGCGGCGGCAAAGTGCCGATCAACCCGGAATATGTCCTGTGCCGCAACGCGGGCCGCGTGCTGGTGCGGAATTACGAAGGCAAGATTTTCGAGTACCCGGAAAATGCCGACGGCACACCGACGCCGCGCGCCAAGCCGGAGAAGATCGAAGAGCCGGATTTGTGCAAGTGTGAGTAACGGCAAGTTTGGCGTAAACACTTACCCTCAAGCCACGAAGACATAGAATTTCTTCGTGGCTAATTGCTTTATACTCAGAATAGAAAACATTGTCTGTAACTTTGACGTTGCGCAGAGGCGCGGGCATCTCTAGAAATAAGGCAGTTTTGAACGAGAAAACCCACTACTGGAAATTTTTCCGTGCCGGCGGTTTTGACCAGGTCAAACTGGAATCCGGCGCAGATCTTGCCAACCTTGACCAGCTTGACCAAAAGCTTTGGGTGGCGCTGGCGTGTCCGGTGCATGGCCTGGAGTTCGACAGCCAGACGCTCGGGCTGATTGACACGGACAAGAACGGACGCGTGCGAGCGCCGGAACTCATCGCCGCCGCCAAGTGGGCCACGGGGTTGCTGAAAAATCCCGACGACCTGATCAAAGGCCAATCGTCGCTGCCGCTGGCGTCCATCAATGACGCGACGCCGGATGGAAAAGGCATCCTCGGCGCTGCCAAACAAATCCTGGCCGACCTTGGCAAAAAAGACGCGGTGGAAATGACGGTGGACGACGTGGTCGCGGCGGAAAAAATTTATTCGGCCTTGAGTTTCAACGGGGATGGGATCGTTCCGGCGGACGTGGCCGGTGACGATGCGACCAAGGGAGTCATTACTGATATCATTGCCTGCGAGGGCGGGGAACCCGATGGCAGCGGCAAGCCGGGAGTCAATCAGGAGAAACTGGATGCATTTTTTTCCGACGCGCAGGATTACGCAAACTGGTGGAAGCAGATTGAGGCGGACAAAACGATTATGCCGTTGGGCGCGGCCACTGCCTCCGCGTCCGTGGCCGTGAAGGCGGTGGCAGCGAAGGTAAACGATTTTTTTGCGCGCTGCCGGCTGGCCGCGTTTGATGCGCGGGCGATTCCGGCGTTGAATCGTCAGTCGTGGGACTACGTGAGTTTGGCGGAGAAGGATTTGAGCGCGAGCGCGGCTGAATTCACGAATTTTCCGCTGGCGCAAATTGCGCCGGGCAAAGCGTTGCCACTGGTGGACGGCGTGAACCCGGCCTGGGCGGGCGCGCTGGCTACTTTGCAGGCGTCTGCCGTCAAACCGTTATTTGGTGATAAAAATTCGATCACGGAAGCGGAGTGGGGTTCGCTACAGGCCAAACTGGCGCCGTTTGAGGCACAGCCATCCGGCACGGTGGGCGCATCGGTGGCAAAGTTGGGGTTGGCGCGAGTGCAGCAAATCCTCGCGGGCTCATTCAGGGCGGACATCGCGGCGTTGATCGCCAAAGACGCGGCGATGGAGCCGCAGACCAGCGCGTTGCGGCTGGTTCGTTATCATCGCGATCTTTACACGCTGTGCGTCAATTTTGTTAATTTCAGAAATTTTTACAGCCGCAAGGAGCCGGCGATTTTCCAGGCGGGGACGCTTTACCTGGACCAGCGCAGTTGCGACTTGTGCCTGACGGTGGAGGACGCGGGGCGGCACGCGCTGCTGGCTGGTTTGGCGGGCGCGTACCTGGCGTATTTGGATTGCGTGCGCCAGTCAACGGGGGAAAAGCTGAGTATCCTGGCGGTGTTTTCGCAGGGTGACGACGGCAATTTGATGGTGGGACGCAACGGGATTTTTTACGACCGCAAAGGAAAAGATTACGACGCGACCATCACGCAGATCATATCCAACCCGATCAGCATCGCGCAGGCATTTTGGTCGCCTTACAAGAACCTGGTGCGATTTATCGAGAAGCAGGTGGCGCAACGGGCGGCAAATGCGAATGCCAGCGCGACGGCGAGTTTGCAAGCGGGGACGGCCACGCCCACTAAATTTGATACCGGTATGCTGGCGGCGATTAGCCTCGTCATCACGGGTCTGATAACGGCGTTGAGCGCGATTTTTTCAAAGCTTTTCGGTTTGCCCGCCTGGGAAATTCCGCTGGCAATAATATTGGTGTTACTGGCGATTTCGACGCCATCGGTAGTCGTCGCCTGGCTCAAGTTGCGCAGGCGGAACATTGGCCCAATCCTCGACGCGAATGGCTGGGCGGTGAATGCGCAGGGACGGATGAACGTACCGTTTGGCGCGAGCCTGACGAAAATCGCAACGCTGCCGCCCGGTTCACAACGCGATCTCACTGACCCATATGCCGATAAGAAAAACCCGTGGCCCATCGCCATCGTGCTGGTCATTCTTATTGGGCTGGGCATTGCGTGGTATTACGGGAAGCTGGACCAGCAATTACCCACGGGAATGAAAAGTGTCAGCGTCCTGGGCACGAATGCCCCGGCTTATGTGCCGCCGGCGCCGACCAATTCCGTCCCGGCGGTGACGGGGACGAATGCGCCGGCGGGGAAGTAAACGCCCTTTCCGTTGTAGAAGCTTTTTTTTCATCACCTAACGTGACAGTATCATTCCGATGTTACGCGAAAGCATTGCTGCCAAAGCCGCCCGCACGGAAAAAATCATCGCCGGTTTGGAGAAGACCTATCCCAACGCGCATTGCGAACTGGTGCATCAGAATCCACTGGAGCTTTTGATTGCGACCATTCTTTCGGCGCAGTGCACGGACAAGCGGGTGAATATCGTCACGGAAACGTTGTTCAAAAAATATCGTTCGGTGGCGGATTTTGCGAACGCGGAGGTGGCTGAATTGGAAAAGGACGTACGCACGACGGGCTTTTACAAAAATAAAGCGCGCAATATCAAAGCGGCGAGCCGCGACATCGTGGAGAAGCATGGTGGGAAGGTGCCCCAAACGATGGAGCAATTGATCGAACTGGGCGGCGTAGGACGCAAAACTGCCAACGTGGTTTTAGGAAACGCGTTCGATATCAATGTGGGTGTGGTGGTGGATACACACGTGGGGCGACTGTCGCATCGCTTTGGCCTGACGACACATCGCACGCCGGAAAAAATCGAAACGGATTTGATGGCGCTGGTGCGGCAAAACAAGTGGACGCTGTTCAGCCATCTGCTGATTTGGCATGGGCGCCGACGTTGTTTTGCGCGCAAGCCGGACTGCGCGAATTGCGAGGTGCTCAACCTGTGCCCGCGCATCGGAGTGAAGGAAGTTTTAAGCCACAAATGAACACAGCTTGCAAAAGGTATTCAGAACACCACTTCTTATTGCAAATTCGCGCGAAAAATTCGGCGCAATGTGTCCTTAAAATTATGCGGACCGCCCTACACACGCCCCAGGTGCGTGTCCTTGAAGGCTGTCTCATATTTTAGGCCATAGCCAAATAATCGATCCATCCCAATGTGTGCCGTCCAAATCAGCGCCATCCAAAGGCAGGATGTCTGCCCCAACAGCCACAGAACCAGAGAAAACAAAATGGGCGTAGTGTAAGTATGGACGCAGTTATAAACCGCTGTGGCAATCTTCTTGTTTAAAGGAAAAAGAAATAAAGAAATGTCCGGCACTAAAAAAAGGACCGCAAACCAAAGCCAACTTCCGTGCATGTGCTGGTAAATGACACAAGAGGCGGCCAAAATCGCGCCACCTTCAAGATGAAGAAGCAGTTTAGGTTTCAATGACGAACTTACAGGAGATTAGCTCGCAAGTGGAGCAAGCACTAGCCTTATTGTTGAAGAAAGCGAAAAAACCGGGTGGCAGCGCCAGCGGTGGAATTAGTCACGGTCACGATGCCGCCGTTGCAGGCAGAATCAGTCGCAATCGCCCATAAATTTACCTTGGTTTTACAAGGGCTTTTGCTATTAGTGAGATTCTGAATGGAGTGCAGTTTGTGCCTAATCCGTCGTTTAAATGAATTCCTGGTTTTTCATTAATTCCGGCAAATGTGAAGCGGCGTTGAACATGGCGCTGGATGAGGCTTTGCTGGAAGCGATGCAACGTTTGCAGACGCCCGCGTTGCGCTTTTACGGCTGGATGGAACCGGCGGCGACGTTTGGTTATTTCCAAAAATTTTCGGAAGTCGAGCGCGCCACGTTATTGCGCCCGCTGGTGCGCCGGCCCACCGGCGGAGGCATTGTACCGCACGATGTGGATTGGACTTACAGCTTTGCCGTACCGCCCAAACACGAATGGCATTTGCTGGCGGCGATTGAAAGTTACCGGCGCATCCATGAATGGATCCAGCGGGCGTTCGAAAAATTGAATATTCCAACCGAACTCGCGCCGGACAAAAAATCGGCGCAAGGGAGTCCGGGAATGCCGGGAGAATGTTTCACTGGTCATGAAAAATTTGACCTGCTCTGGCATGGCAGGAAAATCGCCGGCGCAGCGCAGCGCAGGAACAAGCTGGGCCTGTTGATCCAGGGCTCAGTCCAGCCGCCGCCGGTTTCCGTCCAGCGTGGCGATTGGGAAAAGGCGATGCGCGTGGTGGCGTCAGAGACTTTTAAAATTGAATGGAGCGATTTTTCGCCGGATGAACTTTTTTGGGGGCGGGCAGCAGAATTAGCTCGACAGAAGTACTCTCAATCTGCGTATAATCGGAAGAGTTGAACCTTTGAGGCGTTTTTCCCCAGCCATTAAATGTTATTCGTAACGTCACGCGTTACGTGGACTTTTAAGGTAAAGTCAATCGCCTGCTAATGCCGGTAATTACAGAATCATTATGAAAAGGACCCTATTTGCACAACCATTGCCAAAGCGATTTTTTATTGGAATCGCGCTAATACTTCTCTCGGCCAATTTTTTGTCAGCGCAAACGCTCACGTTCCGTATTGTGAATTATAACATCGAAGACGATACTGATGGTAACACCACGCCGTTGCCCGGTCTGATTGCGCCTTACAACAATTCCGTTGACGTGGGAGAAGGCGGCGTACTCGAAGGGATTGGCGAAGAAATTGTCAATGGCGACCCGGCACAACCGATTGACATCCTGGCCCTGGAAGAGACGACAAGTAATCCGACCACCGTGCAGCCAATTGTAACCGGGTTGAATACATTTTATTCCAATTACAATTACCTGTATTCCACGCCGGCCGGGTACGCGATGAGTCCTTATCAGGCGACCCAGAGTGGTGGCAACACCAGTGGAAATGGTCCCAACGCGCTCGTCTACAACACGAATACGCTGCAACTGCTTGCCTCGGTGGGGATTGCCACGCCAACCGGCAGCGGGAATGGGATGTACCGTCAGTGCGTCCGCTACGAGTTTGCGCCCGCGGGCGTGACGGCTGGCACGAATAACGAGTTCTATGTTTACGTCAGCCATTACAAGGCGTCCTCGGGCCAGACCGACGACAATGATCGCCTGGGCGAGGCGAGAATCATTCGTAATGATGAATCTACCAATTGTCCTCCCTACGCCCGCGTACTGTATGTCGGCGATTACAACCCCGATGACAACAGCATTGAAGCGGGCTACCAGACCATCTGCTCCAACTGCGCGCCGGATGGTATCTATCAAGGCCAGGGGATCGATCCGCTCAACATTCAGTGGAGCCCCACCAGCAACACCAGCGCGGCGACCAACATCAACTGGAGTGTCAGCACGATGAGCACCAATATCTTGTTCATGCTCAGTGAAGAAGGCTACGACTTGCGGTATCGGGACGATCTTCAGGTGATGACGAGCAACATGTATTACCAGGTCGCGGGAGGCTTGACTTATGTTCCCGGCACCTATCATTCATTTGGCAATAACGGCAAGATCGCCTGGGGAGGAAGTGTAGGCTCAGGTAGTGGGTTGAACCTCGACACGGCCAAGGCTAATGTGACCGGGCTTACCGCCTCCATGGTGGGAACGGATTTGACGGATGCCAGCGATCACCTCCCTATCGTGGCCGACTACACGATTTCCCTTTCCACACAGCCCCTTCCCATGCCGGTGATCAGCAGCGTCAGTTTGAATGGGAATAATTTGTCATTGAACGTTGCCAACACTATCACGAACGCCGTTTATACAGTGCTCGCGTCACCCAGCCTGACTTCAGGATGGACACCCGTGGCAACCAATGTTTCCCCCGGTTCAAGTTTTTCGGTCACCCTTACCAATGCGTTTAACAACACTACGCCGCAACAGTTTTATCTCCTGGAGACACCCTAGCGGCGAGGCTGGCCAATGGTAAAATTGGTTTTATTCGATATTGATGGTACGCTGGTCCGCACAGGCGGCGCGGGCATTGAAGCTTTCCGAAGGGTCTTCGTCACTGAATTCGGAGTATCGGACGGGTTCGAAAAACTGAAATTCGCCGGGCGCACCGACCTGGCGTTGATCCGCGAATTTTTTGAATACCATAAAATCCCGATGACGCCGGACAACCTGGAGCGTTTTTTAGAGCATTACGTTTTCCTGCTGGATCACATTTTAGAACAGGGCGCGCCTCGGCCCTGTCGGGGCGTATTGGAGTTTATCGCGGCGCTGGGCAAATTGCCCACCCCGCCGATGCTCGGCTTGCTCACCGGGAACATCCGCCTTGGCGCGGAAATTAAGCTGCGTCACTGCGGACTATGGGACACTTTTGAAATGGGAGGGTTTGCCGACGATAACGAAGACCGCAATCTCATCGCCGCTGCGGCGAAAGAACGCGGCAGCCGTTTGCTGGGCAAAGAATTGCAGGGGAAAGAAATCGTCGTCATCGGCGACACGGCCCATGACATCCGGTGCGGAAGATATATTGGCGCGCGCGTTCTGGCTGTGGGCACGGGCGGTGCGGCGCTGGATGAATTAAAAAACTACCAGCCCGATTGGGCCGTAGAAGATTTGACACACCTGACAGCAAAGGAAGTCATTTCACCGCAATAACCGGTATTTACGACGGCTCACCGCTGTTTTTTTCTTCCGTTTTTTGCGGTTGCTTCTGCGCCCGGGACAATGGCCGGGGCTGGCGTAGTTTGGAGTAAACCCATCCTTCGAGCGGACGCAACGGACGCAGCCATTTGTAAAATGGGGAGTAAACGAGCCGCACCCGCACGGCGGAGAGAAACATGGTCAGGGACGAACGTCCCAGCGCGACCTTTGAGCCAGCCCGGTCCGTCCATTCCGTTGGCACTTCGAGGATTTTGAAGCCGGCGTGCTTGAGCGCATAGAGCAGGTTGATGTCGAAGGCCATGTCCGCGATGGTCAGGTTGCCATGGATTTTTTCCACGGCGGCGGCTTTCATCACTTTGGCACCGCACTGCGTGTCCCGAATGTTCATCCAAAACAAAAATTGCACGATGAAATGAAACACGCGGCTGGCGAACTGCCGGTGGCTTTGCTGCGATTGATGGATGATGGCGCCGGGCAGCCAGCGCGAGCCGATGGCGCAATCGGCCTCGCCAATTTTTTTGATCAAATCCATAAACGCCTGCGGCGGCGTCGCGCCATCGGCGTCCACGTAACCGATGAGATCCGCATGCGCCGAAAGCCTCAAGCCTTCGATAAGCGCGCCCCCTTTGCCGATAGGTTCCCGGAAGAGCAGCACCCGGACGGACGGATATTCCGCCGCCACATTTTGGACGACGCCAAACGTATCGTCCGTACAGCCGTTGAGGACGACGACAATTTCAAATTTGCCGGCGTAATTTTTTGCAAAAAATTCCGCATACTCGCGCAGAACCGGTTCGATGCGGCGCTCTTCGTTGTAAGCCGGAATCAGGATAAACAGGCTTGGCTCGGGCATGCGCGGATTAAATATCAAAAAAAAGCCGCGCAGGCAATCTTGGGCGGCGGGAATGGCTGAAAAGAGGATAAGGTAGTGGCAATTTGTGCACTTTTTGGATGTTAAAATCCAAATTCAACCTGTGAGCAGGCGGTTTTGGCTTGCCTTTCCGCCTCTGCCAGAAAACAATCATCTTTTATGCAATCACAAGACGCAACGGACACATTTTGGGTCAAATGGTGGCCGCAAATTGAAGCGAACAAGGATAAAATTATGGCCGTGGCCGGCGGTGTTGCCGCGGTAATTGTGATTGCTGCGTTCATTTCCTGGCGGCACGAACAAAACCAAATCTCCGCAGGTGAAGCGATGACCCAGGCCATCCTTGCCCTGCAAACCAGCTCCGATCCCGCAAGGCTCGCAGACACCTATTTGGGGATTGCCGATGAATACCACAACACGCCCGCCGGGAAACGCTCGCTGTTACAGGGCGCCGCCGCCCTGTTCATGGAAGGTAAATACCCGGATGCGCGGTCTTATTTTCAACAATTTCTCCAGGCCCACCCCGATGATGAATTTGCCGGGCAGGCAGCCTTGGGCGTGGCCAAATGCTTTGAGGCTGAAGGAAAATTGAACGACGCCGCCGGTGCCTACCAGCACGTCATTGACGACCTTCCCGACGCCCAGGCCGTGATTGACGCCAAATTTTCGCTGGCACAGATTGATCTGCAACAGCACAGCTACGCCAATGCCCTCCAGCTTTTTCAGGATGTGGAGAAGTCAGATCCTTACGGCGCACTCGGCAACGAAGCCGCCCAATACGCCTTCAACTTGCAATCCAAGTCCGCTGCGTCGCCCCCGGCGGCATCTCCCATGGTGGCACCTGTCACCTCGCCCGTGACGACGCCAGCCCCCGGGCCTGCGCCGTCCTCACCCGCGCCCTTCAACTTAAGCCACTAATCATGAAGTTAACTATCATCGGAACCGGCTACGTCGGTTTGGTCACCGGTACGTGCTTTGCAGAGGTAGGCCACCAGGTCATCTGCGTGGACAACGATGCGGCCAAGGTAAAATTGCTGCAAAGCGGCGGCATTCCCATTTACGAGCCGGGCCTGCAGGAACTCGTCCAAAAGAACGTCAAAGCAGGACGGCTCTCCTTCACCAACAGCACGGCGGGAGGTGTCGAAAAATCAAACGTCATTTTTATCGCCGTGCCCACGCCGCCCCAGACGGACGGGTCGGTGGACATGAGCTATATCGAACGCGTCGCGCGCGACATCGCCGGCGCCATGACTGAATATAAAATCGTGGTGGACAAGAGCACTGTGCCGGTCAAGACCGGCGAGCGGGTCTCAGAGACCATCAAGCGCTATTGCAAAGCCAAGGTGGATTTCGACGTGGTGAGCAATCCGGAATTTTTGCGCGAAGGATTTGCCGTCGGCGATTTGATGAAGCCCGACCGCGTTGTGGTTGGCGTGCGTTCGGAACGTTGCGTGGCCGCCATGAAGGAAATCTATGAGCCTTTCAAAGCTCCCATCATCATCACTGACATCAACTCGGCCGAACTCATCAAGCACGCGGCCAACTCATTTCTCGCGCTTAAGATCTCGTATATCAATGCCATCGCCACGGTGTGCGAAGCCGCCGGCGCGAACGTCCAGCAAGTCGCCGAGGGCATTGGGCTGGACGAGCGCATTGGCCGCCGCTTTTTGAACGCCGGCATCGGCTTCGGCGGGAGCTGTTTCCCGAAGGATTTGAGCGCGTTCATCAAAATTTCCGAGCAGGTTGGCTATGAGTTCCATCTGCTGAAGGAAGTCCAGCGCATCAATACCGAGCAGATGGATCGCTTCGTAAAAAAAATCACCGATACGCTCTGGGTTTTGCGGGACAAAAAAATCGGCGTGCTGGGCCTGGCGTTCAAGCAAAACACCGATGACGTGCGCATGTCTCCCGCAATTGACCTGTGCCAGCGGCTGCTCAAGGAAGGCGCTACCTTGCGCGTTCACGACCCGAAGGCGATGGATAAAGCGAAGCCGATTTTGCCGGGCGTCACTTATGTGGACGACATGAACGCCGTGGC
>Ga0181537_10005626_pt1 | contig 10106 bp, 8 predicted proteins | sample PEATcosm2014_Bin_39_FD_119765 | JGI IMG/M metagenome (GOLD analysis project Ga0181537, IMG submission 119765) | Peatland microbial communities from MTU Mesocosm Facility, Houghton, MI, USA - PEATcosm2014_Bin23_10_metaG | ecosystem: Environmental > Terrestrial > Soil > Wetlands > Peat | place... | reverse complement strand
CAGCTTCGGCGTCGTCATGCGCAGCAGCCGCGGATTGAGATCAAGCAGATCTTCGGCGGTCGCGTCCACGCATTCCGCCGCCAGCCGCAGATCGAGCGGATAGTTGATCTTCACCGTGTCGTAAGCAACCGGCTTTTCCCTGGCTACCGAATCAAGCCCATATTGCGCCGGATTCTTGGCCATGATGGTTACCGCGACGATGATGGGAACGTAATTGCGTGTCTCTTTCGGCAGCACGTTGCGCCGATACAGCTCCCAGAAATCGGCGTAACCCGTGCGTTTCACGGCGCTCTGCACCGTTCCAGGACCGGAGTTGTACGCGGCCATCGCCAGATACCAATCGCCGAACTGGTTGTAGAGATCTTTTAGGTGGCGAGCCGCCGCGTGCGTGGCTTTCTCCGGGTCCTGCCGATCATCGAGCCACCAGCTACGTTCCAGTCCATAACCTTTGGCGCGGCTGCCCATGAATTGCCACATGCCGCGTGCGCCGGCGCGCGATACTGCCAGCGGATGGAATCCTGATTCCGCTTGCGCCAGGTAAATCAGATCCTGCGGCACGCCTTCCTGCCGAAGGATGCTGCGAATCATGTCTTCGTAACGTCCCGAGCGCGCCAGCGCGCGCTCAATCGTGCCTCGTCCGCGGTTCGAGAAGTAATTGATGTAGCCCGCCACCTGATCGGTCATCATCAGCGGTAAGTCAGATTGCGTCGATTTGATCTCCGCTTCGGCTTTAGCCTTGACGTTCTGGTCTACCGTCGGTGTCAGCTCGTTGGCCTCGTCGATTGGCGCCGGCTCCGACTTCTGCTCGGCGAATCCATCGCCTTGCTGCAGAGCGGCGATCTCCAGCCCGTTAATGCCGTCGAGAATCCGGTCCAGTTCCTGCTCCAGCCGGTCGTCGGAGTGCAGATCGAATCCGCTCCCCAGAAGCTGGTTGAACGCCGAGTCGAAACTCTGCTTGGCCGCTTCGAGATGTCCCGCGTGATAATTGTCCTGCCCGGTCTGGTACTCCTTTTCGACACGAGAAATCAGATCGGCGACCGGATCCGCTTCAAGTGCTTGTGGAGTTTGCGGCTTGGCCTGAGGCTCTGCCACCGGAGCAGTAGCTGACTTCTGCGCCGCCTGTCCAGGCCCACTGTTGGACGCAACAATTGCCGGTGCCTCAGCTTGCGCTGGCGGCAAGAACGATGTCTTCTGCGCCGTCTGACAGCCGAGCGTCGCCCCCAGCAACGATGCCAGTAGCGCGGCCAAAGAACATTGGGTGGAAAGCGTCATATTTTCAGAAACTTACCGTTGCCTGACTCGGTAGCGTTCTCGGCTCTTTAGTATTGAGATGGTACTATCGCAAAATTCGTTGGGTCAACGCTACCTAAGACACGTAGATCCCGTTACTTCGGGAACCGGCTGGGCATGTTACCCCACCTGCGTGACCCAGGGCAAACGGAGTCTTGACTAGAAAGGAAATCGTCCAAAGCCTTATGAAAGCCATACAGATCAGGCAAACTGGTGGGCCCGAGGTCATGGAACTGGTCGATCTGCCCGTTCCCCAGCCCAAGGCGAGCGAAGTCGTCATCAAGATCAAAGCGGCCGGCGTGAACTTTATCGACGTCTATAACCGCGAAGGTCGCTATAAAGCGGTGCTTCCGCTGGTGCTCGGGCAGGAAGGTGCCGGCGTCATCATCGCCCTCGGCCCCGACGTCCACGATTTTGCCGTGGGCGACCCGGTGGCCTATACCATGACCCTCGGCAGCTATGCCGAGTATGCGGCAGTTCCTGCCGACAAACTGGTGAAAATTCCTACGGGAGTCAGCGAGCGCGACGCCGCCGCCGCAATTCTGCAGGGAATGACGGCTCACTACTTGGCCTATGACACCTTTCCGCTGAAAAAAGGCGACACAGCGCTGGTCCACGCCGCGGCCGGTGGAGTGGGATCGCTCCTCGTACAGATGGCCCACAACCTCGGCGCGCGCGTCATCGCGACCGTTTCAACCGAAGAAAAGGCCGCACTCGCTCGGGCCGCCGGGGCCGACGACGTCATCCTTTATGCACAACAGGATTTCGAAGCCGAGACGAAACACATGACGGCCGGCAAAGGCGTTGATGTTGTGTATGACTCCGTCGGTAAGACCACGTTTGATAAAGGATTGAACGTGCTTCGTCCCCGCGGAATGATGGCGCTCTTCGGCGCTTCCAGCGGAGCAGTCGCTCCCTTCGATCCCCTTGTCCTGATGCAGAAGGGTTCGCTGTTTCTCACCCGGCCGTCGCTCGGTGCATACATTCAAACTCCGCAGGAATTGCGGCAGCGGGCGGGAGCGGTCTTCGGCATGATTCGCGACGGTAAACTCAAGTTGCGGATTGAACATGTCTATCCGCTAGCCGGCGCGCAGCAGGCGCACCGCGATCTGGAGGCAAGAAAGACAACGGGGAAAGTCCTGTTACTGCCGTGATCGACCTTATTATGGATCAGTTGTCCTGCTCCCTCACAGAGAGCGCCGCGAACGATCCATGCACCCGGATGCTGGCCTACCGGCAGCAGCGCATAACACTAGTTCTTCCGCGAATAGTCCTCCAGGTACGTAGGCAAGTCCTGTTCGCAGCGCTCGTCTCGAATCGGCATCCCCGCCTTTACCTCGAGCGGCACCACTCCCGCCCACGTCGGGAATGCGTAGTCTTCCTCGTCGTCAATGGGGGGACCAACGCGAACCTTGGCAGAGAATTCATTGATCGGAAGCCGCAGGACCGACGTCGCTTTCAACTCTTTTTCATTGGGCTGCCGCGAGTCATCCCAGCGCCCTGGCAGAATGTGCTCGCTGAGCGCGCGCAGCGCCGCGAGTTTTTCCGCAGCGTCGGCAACCAGCGTCGCCGTTCCCAGAATCACCACCGAGCGATAGTTCATTGAGTGATTGAAGACCGAGCGCGCCAGCACCAATCCGTCAAGCAGCGTGACCGTGACGCAGACCGGAGCTCCGCGATCCAGATTGCGCAGCATGCGACTCGCCGCTGAGCCGTGAATGTAGAGCATCTCTCCTTCACGCCCGTAGGAAGTCGGAATAACGAAAGGTTGCCCGTCGGCAATAAAACCGACATGACACAGAAAAGCTTCGTCAAGAATGTGGTGGATCGCGCCGCGATCGTAAACCGCTCGCTGCGGTTCGCGCACAACGCGCGTCCGGGGCGTCGGATTGCTGGACTCTGAATTGACTGACATGGAATTGACTTCCTGGGCAGGCGCCAAGAGTAGTGACGGGAAATTCTAGCAGGTCGAAGAGCGCGGACTCAGAGTCCTCAGCTAGAGCAATCCACCGGTTTGGATTGCCAGACTGTTGAGCGCCATTTCCAGTTTGGTGATGGCCTCCGCAAGCTCGGGATGGCTCCCGGTTTTCTGCTGCAGTTCTTTCAGAATCTTTTGAGCGCTGGCAACGTGTTGCGCAGCCTGCACCGAATTTTGCTCGGATTTCGATTCGTCGGGTTTCGCCATGGTGATTCGCTCCCTGATACAACTTAATTCTATACACGATCGTCTGTAATAGGAGGCTGCGAATCCCCTCGTCGACCTATGCGCACATCGCTCTCGCTACTCATCGTTCTGTTGTTGATCCTGGCAGTCTCTGCCGGGCAGCAGGAGCCTAGCTTCCGTTCGCAGGGAAATCTCGTACCCGTGCCCACGTTGGTCAGAGACGCAGCCGGCGATGCGGTGTACGGTCTGCGCGCGGAGGATTTCGTCCTCGAGGATGATGGCGTCGAACAGCCCTTTCATCTCGACGAGACTCCAGAGGGTGAGCCCCTGTCGCTGGTGATCGCTGTCCAAGTGGGTCGGCGCGCCAATCGCGAATTTGGCCGGATGGCCGGCCTGGCCGCAATGCTCGATCCGGTCCTGAGCGGACGGCAGAACGAAGCCGCGCTGCTGGTATTCGACAGCGGCCTGAATCTTGTCCAGGACTTCACCAGGCAGGCTAACGTTATCGAGACAGATTTGAAACATCTCGATTCCGGAGACGATGGTGCTGCCATTCTCGATGCCGTGGCCTATGCCGCGAAAATGCTCGCCAAACGACCCGACGGACGACAACGCGTCCTGCTGCTCATCAGCGAGACGCGCGACCATGGCAGCCAATTCGCCAAGATCGACGATGCGGTAAGGCTCGTGGGAGTTTCCAATACACTCGTCTATACGCTTCCCTTTTCGCCCTACCTCTCTCAGCAGCTCGATACCGCACGCGGCGCGAACAAGGACGAATGGGGCACTACCGTCGACCTGATCGAAAAACTTGCTGCCGCCCGGCAAGCGATGAGGAAAAACTCCGCAAAGGCACTGGCAGCGATGACCGGCGGAGAATATGAATTATTTGAGACGCGCAAAGGATTCGAGTCAGACATGCTCAGTTTCGCCAATCATCTCCACAGCCGGTATCTCTTGAGCTTTGAACCGAAGGATCCGCACCCGGGTCTGCACAGGCTTCGAGTTCGCTTAAAATCGGGAGATTCGGATAAGAGTGTTCTTTACCGCAGCGTTTATTGGGTCGATCAACCAGGCCGATAATCGAACGTTGCAGCGAACTCACTTGCGGCGGTATTGCGCTGCCCGCTTCGCTTGCTCCTCGAACACGGCGAACTGAATCTTCTTCTCGACCGGATCGATCCGGTCGACCAGCACCCGAATGCGATCGCCCAGACTGTAGGTCTTCCGCGACCGCTGGCCGATAATCTGCCGCGTGTCTTCGTGGAACGTGTAATGATCGTCATCCAGCGTATTCAGCGGCACCAGACCCTCGACGAAAAAGTCGGTCAGTTCAACGAAGAATCCGAACTTGGTTACGCTGATGACAAGGCCGTCGAAGTCCTCTCCGATGCGGCGCTCCATAAACTTCATTTTCTTCCATTCCATCAGGCCGCGCTCGGCCTCATCGGCGCGACGCTCCGATTGACTGGATTCGTCGGCGATGGCGTGGAGCTCTTCCAGCGCGATGGGTCCGCCGACAGGTTCAATCATGTGTTGACGACCGTTGGGATCGCGCCGTTTGGACCACGGCGACGGCAGAGCCTCGCGCGGACTCTTTGACGCCTGTGAAATAGGCTTTTCATTTCGATCACCATGCTCGATCGGGGTGGGCGCCGACACGCCCACCGGCACCTCACCATCCATCTCCTCCGCCGAATCCCGCAGCACGTCCTTCACAATTCGGTGCACAATCAGGTCAGGATAGCGGCGGATCGGCGAAGTGAAATGGGTATACGTGGTAGCTGCCAGGGCAAAATGCCCCCGGTTTTCTTCGGAGTAGCGAGCCTGCTTCAACGAGCGCAGCATCAGGAAGCTCAGGATTCTCTCCTCCGGCTTGCCCGCGATCTTTTCCGTGAGCTTCTGATACATGCGCGGCGTAATGTGAATTTCTTTGGGCACTTCAATTTCGCGGACCCGTTTACCCGTCCCCCGCGCGTCTCGGCGATCAGCCTTAAGTTGGACGCGCTGAATGGGCAGAGCGCCCACGCCCAGGGAGTACCCGAACGTGGCCGCGATCACTTCGAAATCGTACACCCGCTTTGCGTCGGGCTTTTCGTGGATGCGGTACAGCGACGCGATTCGCTTATTTTCCAGGTAGTGCGCGACGCACTCGTTTGCCGACAGCATGAATTCTTCAATCAGTCTGTGCGCGACGTTGCGCTCTGAGCGTGTGATGCTTTTCATCATCCCGAATTCGTCGAATTCTATGACCGGTTCGGGGAGATCGAAATCGATCGATCCGCGGCGCTTCCGTTTTCGGTTCAGGATCATCGCCAGGTCGCGCATTCGCTCGAAATGGTCCACCTGGCTGGAGTATTTCCGGCGAACCTCGGCATCATCTTCGAGCACCGCGTTGACCGCGGTGTAGGTCATGCGGTTCGCGCTGCGGATCACGCCTTCGTTGATTTCGTACCCGGCGATTTCGCCATGGTGGTCAATCTCCATGGTGCAAGACAGCACAAGACGGTCAAGTTCGGGACGCAGGCTGCAGATGTCGGTCGAGAGTTCGAGTGGCAACATCGGAACCGCACGATCGGGGAAATAAACGCTGGTGCCGCGCAGACGCGCTTCCTGATCGAGCGCTGAGTGAGGAGTGACGTATTGCGCGACGTCCGCAATATGGACTTGCAATTCATAATTCCCGTTCGCCAGTTCTCGCACATGGACCGCATCGTCGAAATCGCGCGCCGTCTCCCCATCGATGGTGACGATGGGCAAATCGCGATAATCGCGGCGACGGCGTAATTCTGCGGCCGGAATCACGTTCTCGATCGCCTGCGCTTCTTCGATCACTTCTTGCGGGAACCGGTGTGGCAGGTGAAATTTTCGGATCATGATCTCGACATCGACGCCGAAATCACTTTCTCCGCCGAGAATTTCAATCACGTGGCCACGCGGATTTTGTGTGGCGCTCGGCCAATCGGTGATTTCCACATCGACGACCACTCCGTCCAAATCCTCCCATTTGGTGTGTACCGCAGCTTGGTCGCCGATTACGCGATCCGCGGACTTTGTCGTCTCGGACTTCGGTGCCCTTTGAGATTGACTTTCACCTTCATTAGCCATGGCAGCCCGCGGAATCTCCATTCCGGGCGGGATCATAATTTCCTGCGTGACTTTTTCGTCGATTGGCTTGACGTAGTTGTGCCGGCGCCCGTAGTGAAAGATTCCAACTACCGTCGGGTGCGCGCGCGACACCGAGCGAATGATGCGGCCCTCGGCGCGTCCGTCGGGCCGCACAGCGGAAACTTCGACGAGCACCCGATCCCCGTGCATGGAAGATCCAATCGCATGAGGAGGAATGAAAACATCCCCGACGAGGCGCGATTTAAGAGCGTCATCGAGCGACGATATCTCAGGAATCACGAAGCCGAACCCGTCACGGTGCATGGTGAGACGGCCAACCAGAAGATTGCGTCCCTTCGTCGGCTGCGGAATGGCATAACGGTCTGAGTCGACTTGCAGCAGCTCGCCTTTACTCACCAGCGCGTGCAAGCGGTCAGTCAATTCGCGGCGTGCTTCGCCTTTCACTCCGAGTTCGCGCAACAACTGCTTATGGCTCGCCGTCTTCTTCGGCTGGCGCGCGATATGACGAAGAATGGAGGAATCGGAAAACATCAGTTCTTGGTTCTCGCGCTCCCGGTTTCTCGATCTTGGCTTTCGGCCCCGGAGAACGTAACTACGGGGAACTAGTCACGCGATTCCAACTCAACGCACGTACTTTTCTTCTCCAATTTTGCGATGATGCAGTTCGTGTCCGGCGATCGTATAGGCCAGCGCCCGCACAGTGACCTCATTCTGATTGGCTACTCCACGCCGGCTCCACGCAGCCTCGTCCAGATTCCGCAATAGCGACACCGTCGCGCGCCGTACCGCAATGTAGTCCTCTACTAGATCCTCGATCGAACGCGCACCAAACGGGCTGTTGCGAACGTAGTCATCCTGCTCAAAACCTTCGATGGGAGTCGTATCCCCACGCGCAATCCGCAGAGCCCGGTAGCTCATGATCCGTTCGCTGTCGTTGACGTGGCCCACAAGTTCTTTCAAGCTCCACTTGCCCGGAGCATAACGGAACTCGCCGTCGGCGTCCGTCCGCGCCGAAAGGAATAAAAGCGTCTGGCGGCGCTGTTCTTCGAGCGCACCGAGAACGTCATTTCCAGAAACTAACGAGATGTAGCGTTCATAGTACGGAGCGTATTCGCCGGGCTGAGGGCGCACATACGCTGCAGCAATCGAAGTCATAATCCTCCTCGCGGGCCGCAATCGCCCGACGTTCACCGTGAGTCGGACGATCTAGTTCAATACTATCGGATCAACCCGTCGCCCCGAATATCGCGATAGAAGAATTACCGACGTCAGGCAGTCGTTACACGATGATGAACTGGAACTCGACGCTCATGCCACAATAGGAATCACGAGATGAACTATGAAAATCAATAATAAATGCTTGATTTCCACAGCGACGGAGGTTTACTGAGGAGTACAATTCGCTTTGGCACGTGAAATGCGGCGATGAATCAGAACCCCTTAGCTAAGGAAAGGATTTCGACGACATGTGGAAGCCAACGAATCAACCTGCCACACCCGGGAGACCGGCAGAACCTGAGCGTCCGAGCACGTCCACAGCGACGACGACACCGGCCATGAATATGACCATGAATGAGACTCCTGCAGCGCCGCGCCCGGTTACCACCACCACGTCCGATCAAGCCACGATTGGCAAGTCGCTTGTGATCAAAGGCGAAGTTACGGGTTCGGAGTCTTTATATATTGATGGCCGCGTCGAAGGCTCGATCAATCTCTCCGGCAATCGCGTAACGATTGGCCGCAATGGCGTCGTCGCGGCCAACATCAGCGCGCGCGAAATCGTGGTTCTCGGCAAGGTGCGAGGCAACCTCACTGCCAGTGACCGCGTCGATATCCGCAGTGATGGTTCGTTGACTGGCGATGTCGTGGCAGCGCGCATTTCGATCGAGGACGGCGCGTTCTTCAAGGGTGGCATCGACATCCGCAAAGCCGGATCCAAGCCCGATGCGAAATCAGAAGAAATGCCCAAGAGCGTTGCGGCTTCGGCGCCCGAGCCGGCCATCGCGGCGCGCGCCTAGCGGATGTCGCTTTCTCAAACGATTCGGATGAGCCCCGGTTGCCTTAACGCCGGGGCAACTCCATTGGATTCTTGCTGAGTGAAGGCAACGCACAACATCGAGTGGAAAGTAGTTACTCCTCTTGCAGTGGTTCCATCCCAGGATACAGTCAGCCGCTACCAAACAATCTAGCAAACCGCTAACGCGATGTGCCCCGTTGGCGCACTTCAAGTTCGATAGGCTAGTAGAAAGGGTGCAGAAATCTTCCCCAAGTCCCTGCACCCTTCCGTATTAGCTCGCACTATCGCAACTCAGCGAGCAAATTTGTTTGTGAGGCTGTCACGTTCTGAGCTCGCAGCTCGGCTTCCACTTTGCTTTCCGGCAACTGATAGCTCCAGTCAGATCCCGCAATGCGGATGCTAGACAGGAAGTAGCGGTCTCCATAGTGATTGAATACCAGCACCGTATCACCGGAAACGGCCGCTGCGCCCGCTCGCGAGGCCTGGGACAAGGCGCTCTTGCGTGCCTCAAAGTTACCGATCGCTAAAATCCCGCCGTCCATTCCCGCACCTTTAACTATGCACTCTCCGGCTGGGATGATCTTGCCGTTGACCATGAAGTCGAACGGGACCTGAGCTACGACTTTTGAATTTGTGAGCGACTGGGCGGCCATCAGCCCCGACAGCAGCATCAACATCACCGGAAGCGTCCACTTTGCAGTTTTCATAGGTTCCTCCATTGAAAGTTGGGAAGCTCGGTGAAGAACTTCATCTCGTTCCTCACAAAGTGATGCCATATTGCTCCAACCTCTTCGAAAGGTCTATGGAGCGCATCTGAATCCGTCTGAATTGATCTGAAGGATTCGCCATGAATCAACCAGGAACGCCTGAGGCATTGCCTTCGCGCCGAAGGACGCCACTAGCGTCTCAACTTCATCTCCCGAACCCTCCGAGGAGATTCCGCGTCAGCTTTCATATTGACCGTGGCGCTGTTTGTTGTTGAAATGGGCGCACACTTTTGAAGCAGGCCGCCGAGGAATTCTTCGTGCAATGGTATTTCTTGTTCTTCCTGGTTTCTGGGTTCTGCAGCATTCTCTACGAAATCATCTGGCTTCGTATCGCCATGGCGCAGTTTGGTGTCACCACCGCCATGGTGTCCCTCGTGATCGCCGCTTTCATGATTGGGCTCGGCATCGGCTCCTGGTGGGCCGGAACCTTTTCGCGGAAATATGCCACGCGATTGCGTTTTACAGCCCTGCGTCTCTACGCGTTGATGGAGCTCTTGATCGCGCTCTCAGCGATTTGCGTTCCTCGCCAACTGCTCTGGGGACGTGAGTTGCTCCTGAGGACCGGCGGCCTGTCCTTCTCATCTCACTTGTACTATGTTCCCGCCGGAATCTGGCTGGCCCTCACTCTGGTTCCTTGGTGCGCATGCATGGGAGCCACCTTCCCGCTGGCGATGGCGGCCATCGGCGAGGACGATGACCGCGGCCTCCAATCCGTGAAATCATTCAGCTATCTCTATGT
>Ga0181537_10005624_pt1 | contig 10108 bp, 7 predicted proteins | sample PEATcosm2014_Bin_39_FD_119765 | JGI IMG/M metagenome (GOLD analysis project Ga0181537, IMG submission 119765) | Peatland microbial communities from MTU Mesocosm Facility, Houghton, MI, USA - PEATcosm2014_Bin23_10_metaG | ecosystem: Environmental > Terrestrial > Soil > Wetlands > Peat | place... | reverse complement strand
TAGCGCTGGGAGACCTGGAGGTGGCGCAAGACACCGAGGACGACGCCAAGACCACCCTCGATACGGCCACAGAGCATCTTCACCTGCTCGGCAGCGATCCCAATGACCCGAGGGGAATTGTCGATATTTTCGCCCCGGTTTCCGGCGTGATCACCGATCAGGAAGTTACAAACGGGGCGGCAGTGCAGGCCTACTCTACGCCGAACCCATTCACTATTTCGGACCTTACCAACGTGTGGATTGTTTGTGACGTCTACGAAAGCGACATGGCCAATGTGCGCATTGGGCAAACCGCCGACATCAAGCTGAACGCTTATCCGAACAAAGTTCTCAAGGGCACGATCAGCAACATCGGCTCGATTCTCGATCCGAATATCCGCACAGCGAAAGTCCGTATTGAGGTGGCCAATCCTGGCCAGATGATGCGTCCGGGCATGTTCGGCACTGCCACTTTGTTTGGCAAGGAGAAGCAGACTTACACGATGGTCCCGTCGTCCGCGATTGTGCACCTGCACGACCGCGATTGGGTCTTCGTCCCGGCGCAAGAGAAGTTCAAGCGGATCCAGGTCGTCAGTGGCGAGCAGTTGCCGAATAATATGCAGGAGATTCTATCCGGGTTGCAGCCGGGCCAGCAGGTCGTGACCAACGCGATCAATCTCCAGAATGTTATAGACAATGAATAACGCGCAACTTCGAGGCCCGAGGACGAAATCATGATTCGCAATCTTGTAGATTTTTCTCTCAATAACCGGTACGTGGTGCTGGCGATTGGGTTGCTGTTGCTCGCCTGGGGGGCGGTGTCGTTTCACAACATGCCCGTCGAGGTCTATCCGGACATTGCCGATAATTACGTGCAAATCATTAGCCAATGGTCCGGGCGTTCCGCCGAAGAGATGGAACAGCTAGTTTCGGTTCCCGTCGAAATTCAGATGTTCGGGATTCCGCATCTCACGACGGTGCGGTCGGAATCGATTTTTGGTCTTTCCCTGGTTACGTTGATTTTCGACGACGAATCCGTCAACGAATGGAACCGCCAGAAGGTGCTGGAAAGGCTTACGCAGGTCAGCACGCCGGCGGGCGTGCAGCCTCAAATCGGTACGGACTGGAGCACCACCGGCCAGATTTATTGGTACACGATCCGGAGCACGAATCCGGCGTATGACCTGATGAATTTGAGGAGCATCGAAGACTGGACTCTCTACAAGGAATTCAGGAAAGTTCCGAACGTCGTGGATGTGAGCGACTTCGGCGGCACCGCGCGCGAATATCAGGTGCGCATCGATCCGAATAAGCTTATCTCCTACGGCTTGAGCATCAGCCAGGTGGAGAACCAGTTAGCCATTAACAATGTGAACGCCGGCGGCAGCTTCGTGGAAGAGGGCTTGCAGCAACTCAACGTCCGTGCACTCGGACTTTACCGCAGTGTGCAGGACATCGAGAATACCGTGCTGACGACTTCGAACGGTGCTCCAGTTCGCGTAAAGGACATCGCGGTCGTCGAATGGGGTCCCAGAATCCGGCTGGGGCACATGGCCAGGGCCGATCATCGTCCGGACGGCGTCATTGTGGATGAGCCCGACGTCATCCAGGGCGGCGTGCTGATGCGCAAGGGGGCTGAAGAAGGCCCAACGATTGACGCGATTCACAAGAAGGTGGACGAGCTCAACAATCACATTCTGCCCGAGGGTGTGAAGGTCATTCCCATGCTCGACCGCAGCGATTTGCTTCATTACACGCTGCACACGGTGCTGCACAACCTCGGCGAGGGGATGATCCTGGTTACGATCATTCTATTTCTGTTCCTCGGAAATGTTCGAGGAGCCATCATTGTTGCACTCACCATTCCCTTTTCCTTGCTCTTCGCATCTATATTTCTCAACCTGAGCCATATCCCCGCAAACCTGATTTCACTTGGCGCGCTCGATTTCGGAATGGTCGTCGACGGCGCGGTCGTCATGATGGAAAACATCATGCGGCACTTGGGCCATCATGGCGAAAACGGTTCGCCGGAAGCAGGCCGCATCACGATGAGATTGAAGACACCGGTGGAGATGATCCGTGACGCTTCTCACGAGGTCCAACGGCCGGTTTTCTACGCCATCGCCATCATCATCACCGCCTACATGCCAATCTTCACGCTGCAACGAGTCGAAGGGCGTCTGTTCCGGCCCATGGCCTGGACCGTTGCCTTCGCACTACTCGGCGCCATCGTGTTCTCCATTTTCATTGTGCCTGTGCTTGCGGCCCTGCTATTCCCGAATGGTGTCAAGGAATGGCGCAACCCGGTTATGGAGTATCTGAAGGACCGGTATCGAAGTGCGGTGAAGTTGGCGATCGAGAATCGCTGGATCACCGTCGGCGTTGGCCTGGCTTCGTTGGCCCTCGCTCTTTTCCTGACGTTTAGCGGCATCATTGGCTCGGAGTTCCTGCCCCACTTGGACGAAGGCGCCATTTGGGCGCGTGGCGCGATGGCGAACAGCGTAGGCGAGACGGAAGGCACGCGCTTCACGCAGCAAAACCGCTACATATTCGCTTCGTTTCCCGAGGTCACCAAGGTCGTTTCGCAAGCAGGGGCGCCCGACGACGGAACCGACACGGGAGGATTCGGCAACACGGAGTATTTCGTCGACTTGAAACCGAAGGAGCAATGGCGACCTATCTTTCACCAAAATAAAGAGGAGCTGATCGCCGCGATGGATCGCGAAGTGGAGAAACACCCAGGGGCTTTCTGGAATTTCTCCCAGCCCATTGAGGACAACGTGGATGAAACGATGACCGGCACGAAAGGCGGATTGTGTGCCAAACTTTACGGGCCAGACCTGGACGTTCTGGAGGAAAAGGGCGAACAGATCAAGGAAGTTATGGGCAATATTGACGGGGTCAAGGATCTGGGAGTCCAACGCAATACCGGCCAGCCGAATATCGATTTGACAGTTGACCGTCTGGCGGCTGCGCGCTTCGGTATCAATGTGGCCGATGTACAAGATGCCGTCCAGACCGCCATCGGCGGTAATCCTGTCAGCCAGGTCCTGCAGGGAGAGGCAGTCTACAACGTGGTGGTGCGCTATCAGAAACCGTATCGCGATACCAAGGAGGCAATCCAGAATATTCGACTGCTCTCTCCCTCGGGAGAGCGCGTCTCGCTGGCTCAGTTAACCAAAGTGCAGGTTCGCGATGACGCCTACGACATTTACCGGGAAGATGGCTCCCGCTATCTGGCCATTCGCTTTGAGGTCCGCGGGCGCGATCTGGGCACCACGGTCAAGGAATCCATCGACAAGATCGCAAAGAATGTGCAATTACCGCATGGCTATCACCTCGAATGGTCGGGAGAATACGATAGCGAAAAGCGAGCCGAAGCAAGGCTGCTCTTCATCCTGCCCCTGACGATCTTTTTGATCTTCCTCATTCTCTACTCCATGTTTCGTTCCTTCAAGTGGGCGTTGCTGATTATCCTCAACGTGGCCATGGCCCGCGTTGGAGGCTTGCTCGCTCTCTATGTGACCCACACATTCTTCAGCGTATCTTCCGGAGTCGGCTTCCTGGCGCTGTTCGGCGTCTCGGTTCAGACGGGCGTCATCATGCTTGAATACATCAATCAGCTTCGAGCCCGAGGTTACACTCCGGTAGGCGCTGCGATCGAAGGCGCTGTCCTGCGGCTGCGGCCCATCATGATGACGATGCTGGTGGCGACCCTGGGCCTGCTTCCCGCCGCGATGTCCCACGCCATCGGATCCGACTCGCAGCGGCCATTTGCCATTGTCATCGTAGGAGGATTGATGTCCGACCTCCTGTTGAGCATCTTCCTTCTGCCTACTTTGTATGTCTGGATTGCGCGAGATGGGGACAAGCTCCCGAAACCGGAGGTGGCATTTGAAGCTTAGCCCCACACACACGCTTGCACACAGCATCTGCTATTGCGCCTTGAGTATCGGATTCCTTGGAGTGCCGGCGAGCGCACAGCAGGCGCTCACCTGGGACCAGGTAAGGGCCAAGTTCGAAGCGGCTAATCCGGCGTTAAAGGCCGATGCCGACAACGTGGACGAGATGCGGGCCGAGGAGATTACTGCGTATCTTCGCCCCAATCCGCAGTTGACTCTATCAGTGGATGGCAACCAAGCCGCACCGCACGGTGGAGTCTGGACTCCCTTTAAGGGAACTACCGAGCAGCCGAACTTCAGTTATCTTCATGAGCGCCAGCACAAGCGCGAATTGCGCCTTGAAAGCGCTCAGGAAGGCACGCGCATCACGCAGTCGCAGCATGAGGACCTGGAACGGAACATGGTGTTTGGTCTTCGCACCGCATTTGTTGGAACGCTCCAAGCGAAATATATTCTCGATCTGGCCAAGGCCGACCTCGAATACTACGACAAGATCATCGACATCAGCCGTGCCCGCTTCCAGGCTGGAGATCTGGCGCAAATCGATCTCGATCGGATCGAACTATTGCGCGTGCAATACGAGTCCGAGATAGAAACGGCGATTGTCAACCTGCGCACCGCCAAGATTCTGCTTTTGCAGTTGCTCAACGACCGGACACCGGTGGACCAGTTCGATGTTACCGGCCCATTCGATTTCACCGATAGCTTACAGCCGGTAGATACCTACCGCGACGCCGCCTTGGCAGCCCGGCCGGATCTGCAGGCGGCTCTGCAAACTATTCAGCAATCCGTGACCAATCACAAGTTGGCCGTGGCGAACGGCTCTACCGATCCGACCTATGCAGGCTGGTTCACAAATAACTCCTCTACGAACAATCCCAATGGCCCTGAGACGATCGGCGTCAGCGTGAGCGTTCCGTTGCGCATTTTCGACCACAACCAGGGCGAGAAGAAGCGAACCCTGATCGACATTGACCGCAGCGAACAGGCCGGCGATGCAGCACGGGCCCAGGTCTTCAGCGATGTGGACACGGCATATGAATTGGTGCGCAGCAACATCGCGCTCCTCAAGCCGTACAAGGCGAAGTATAACGACCAGGCTCTGCGCGTCCGTGATACGGTCACCTTTGCTTACGAGCACGGCGGCGCTTCGCTCATGGACTTTCTCAATGCGCAAAGCGATTACCGCCAGGTGCAACTGGCCTATGCTCAACTGCTCGGCGCCTATCTGACGGCTGCCGGGCAACTGAATCTTGCAGTTGGGCGCGAAACGATTCCGTGATGGAGATGGCCGTTGTGAAGGGTGCCCCGTGCGTCGTATCCTCGATTACCGATACGGAGAGGTCGGCTGAATGATCAGAAAAGATGTTCGCAACCGGATCGAAGAGTTTGGCATTCTGCCTTCCGTGCGCGTATCGTCGCAGGATCTCGCTCGATTTGCGGCAGAGACATTGTACTCGGCAGGACTTCCAATTGTTGAGATCACCATGACCACACCGGGGGCGCTCGAATTGATCAACGATCTGGCCCGCCGTTTTCCGGATATGGCTGTGGGTGCCGGCACAATCCTGGACGACGAAATGGCGAGGCGATGCGTCGACGCTGGGGCAAGGTTTCTGACTAGTCCAGGATTTGTCCCTGAGGTTGTGGCCTACGCGAAGAAGGTAGAGGTTGTGGTGTTTCCAGGAGCATTGACGCCCACAGAAGTCATCGCGGCATGGAAGGCGGGATCGGATTTCGTTAAGATCTTCCCCAATGGGCATATAGGTGGACCTCAATTTCTGCGTGCGCTGAAAGTACCGCTACCGCAAATCCCCTTGATAGGTTCGGGTGGAGTAAACCAGTTAACGGCGACCGATTACATTCTCGCCGGCGCAACAGCAATTGGTCTAGGCGGAGAGCTACTGCCCAAAGAGGCGCTGCATCTTCGTCAGGTAGATCGCATTCATGAGCTGGCAAGCAGGTTTCTTAGCATGGTGAAAGATGCGCGGTCATTGCGTCAGATTTACTACTAAGGCAATGAGTTTGCGGAATATGCAGGCAAAATGGAAACGCCAATGGTCTCGAAAAGGATCGAACCGCATCGGGTCTTTCGCTTTTTGTGGCAGATTCTAATCGCCTGGGCTCTAATCGCGCTGGCAACTTACTGTGGGTTTGACCTGCAAGTCAATCTTGCAACGATTAGCAGCCTGTATTTGCTGGTCGTGGTGGCGACGGCGACGTTTTTCGGTTTTTGGCAGGCATCCCTGACTTCACTTATGGCTGTGGCGTGCCTGGACTTTTTCTTCCTGCCACCATTTTTCCGCTTTAATGTTACGGATCCGCAGGATTGGGTAGCGCTTGGAACCTTTGAAGCAACTGCACTTGCGATTGGCAGGCTATCTGCGAGAGAGCTACGGAGCGCAAGGGAGGCGGCCCTCCATCGCATGGGGATGGAGAAGCTCTACGAACTGAGCCGTAACTTCCTGCTGCTGGATTTGCGTCAACCACCGGGACCACAGCTTGTCGTCTTGATTCAAAGAATATTCGGCACACGTGCCGTTGCCCTGTTTGACAATTATTTGGGTCGCCAGGACAGGATGGGCGATTGGGGCGAAGGCGAGCAGAACCTGGCGCAAGAGTGCTTCAAACGGAACACCGATCGGGAAGATCGAGCCACGGAAACCGCGGAGCGCATCATGCAGGATGCATCGGGTTCTGTAGGGGCAATTGCTATACGCGGGAAAGTTAGCCCTCCGGTTGTCGACGCTCTGGCGTCACTTGCAGTAATTGCAATCGATCGGTATCAGTCGTTTGGGAAGGAGGAAAAGGCCGAAGCAGCAAGTAAGGGAGAGCAGTTGCGTGCGGCGGTTATGGATGCGCTGGGCCATGAGTTCAAGAATCCCCTGGCGACGGTCCAGACTGCAAGTTCCGGTTTGCTTGAATTGGGCGGATTGAATCCTACTCAATGCGAACTCGCCCAGTTGATCGAAAGCGAGTCCGTTCGCCTCAACGAATTATGCACACGGCTGTTGCTGACCGCAAAGCTCGAAGCGGACCAGGTTGGACTGAAGACTGACTGCGTAAATGTTGGCGAATTGATCTCTGAGGCTTTGATGAGTAGAGCGGCGGGAGAGATATTGGACAGAATTGATGTTGCGGTTGAGGACCCTACATTATCTCTCTGGGTCGATCGAGGTATGGTAGTGATGATCCTGGCCCAATACATTGATAATGCCCGGAAATACTCAACACCTGGTTCATCCATCAGAATCGCAGCGCAAGTGAGTCAGGCCGGGGTTGTCATCTCAGTGCACAACGTTGGATCGACGGTGCGGGACGAAGACAAAGAGCGGATCTTCGACCGCTTTTACAGAGCACCTGACTCGAAAGACAACGTTTCCGGGACAGGTATTGGGCTTTCAGTTGCAAGAAAGGCAGCGGAAGCCCATCGCGGTCAGGTGTGGGTCAAAAGCGATGAAAAGGAAGGGACGACATTCTTTCTTTCCCTTCCCCTTGGAGCAAGGAGAAGACGTTGAATACAGAATCGCATGTTGCGGGGCAAGGCACCATTCTCGTGGTAGACGATGATAGTTCGTTTCGACGGGCTTTGTGCGTGACTTTATCCGGCCTGGGTTTCACAACTGTAGATGTGCATCGAGCAGATGAGGCATTGTCGATGATTCAAATGACACGGTTTGATGCGGTGTTGTTGGATGTTGATATGCCTGGAGTAGGCGGACTGGAGGCTTGCAGAAGCATTCGGCACGCGGTTGGGCGGCTTCCGATTCTTATGTTGTCGGCAATGGATAGTGAAGATGACAAGGTGGTGGCCCTGAATGCAGGTGCAGACGATTACATCACCAAGCCCTGTGGAATTCGCGAGTTGACCGCGCGACTGCGAGCAGCAGTTCGCCGAGGGAGCTTGCCGGACACCTCCGAAGACGAGCCAATACGCATCGGTCAGTTGGAATTGGACAAAGTGAAGTACCGAGTAAGGAAGGCCGGGCATTTGATTCATCTCACTCCCAAGGAATTCGAGATGCTTCTTTATCTAATGATTCATGCGGGCGAGGCGATTTCCCCAACGATGCTCTTGCGGGCAGTGTGGGGATCGGAATATGGCAACGATTTCGTTTATATTCGAATGTTTGTGAGTCAGTTGCGAAAAAAAATTGAGGACGATCCACTCGATCCAAAGTATCTGTTAACGGTGCCTCGCGTAGGCTACCGGTTCAATGATCTACCAATCGAGAATTAGGATCTGTACTCAATAAGATGTAAACGAAGGAGTGCGGCTTCGGCTTTTGCATTTAAGGCGTGCGAGTCAGGCAAGATCGCGTTCCCAATCGCGAACGCGATGCAGGATACGCTGTTTCGTAACTCGGATTCTAGAGCCGGCAAGCGCTCGTCCACCTGTTCCGCTGGAATGACACACGTTCTCGGCTCAAAGAAAAATGAAGTCAAGCCTGAGCCATACATTCTTTCGTCCCTATCGCAACGAGGTGACCTGACCCCATTCTTCGTCCAATTCGGTGTATGAAATCATACCCTACATTTTTTTGCTTTTCTTTCTCAGGTAGAGATCTCTTGGCCGTGGATCAGCCCTGTCAAGGCCGGAGCGAAGCGGAGCCCGTCAGGGTCGCCTTGACAGGGCTGCTCCGCGGCCATACGCTTCGCTTCTGAAAGAGAAGCAGCCTTCCACTGCCGCGCGAACTCGTCCGGTGTTCTATAAGCAAGCGAACTGTGCGGGCGGCGCGAGTTATATTCCGTCTTCCAAGCTGATATTTTCTTCCTGGCGTCGAACAGGTTCCAGAACCAGCTCGTGTTCAGGCATTCGTCGCGCAGCTTTCCGTTGAAGCTCTCCATGCCTCCGTTCTGCGTCGGCTTGCCCGGCTGGATGTGCACGAGATCGATCTTCCACTCGATGGCGCACGCCAGGTAATGACGCGATGTTAGTTCGGGCCCATTATCGCTACGAATCGATTGCGGCTTTCCGTATGCTGCCATCGCCCGGTCGAGCACGCGGGAAACTCGCCGGCTGGGGAAGCTCGTCGCGACCTCCAGTGCCAGACACTGCCGAGTGAAGCTGTCGATCACGCCCAAGACGCGGAAACGCTGTCCGGCGGCTGTAACGTCGCTGGCAAAGTCCAAAGCCCACTCCTGGTTGGGCCCTGTCAACACAGGCCGCTGTTGCAACGCTCGCCGCAGATGCTTGCGCCGAGTGCGCTTCACGGTCAGGCCAAGCTCGCGATACACACGCTGCACCTTCTTGTGGTTCACTCCGATCTCCTTGTGCAGGTACAAATGCAGACGCCGGTAGCCGAAGCGCGGATGCTCACGCGCCAGTTCGCGCAGCCGTTCCTGAACCAGGCTGTCATCTCTTCGGCTTCGATACCGGCCGCTCGATCGCGGCACCGACATCAGCTCGTCCGCCGCGGCGGATGGCGCTCGCTGGCCCGGAACTGCTCCAGCAAGCGCCGCACTTCCGATCTCCGCTCTACGAGCCCAGGGAGTTTTTTCGGATCACCGATTGCAGCATGTCTTTATCCAGGCTCAAATCGGCAACCAGCTTCTTCAGTCGGGAGTTCTCGTCGCGCAGGTGCTTGACCTCTTCGGCCTCGCTCACTTCCATGCCCCCGTACTTCGCCTTCCAGGCATAGATCGTGTGCTTGCTCACGCCCTGTTCCCGCGCAACATCCTCGGCCGTGCGCCCTGCCTCAACCTGCTTCAGCGCAGTGATAATCTGCGCCTCCGTATGCCGGCTCCTGCTCATCGTCCTTCCCCTTTCCTTCGTCCAAATCGTATTCCAAATTGGACGGATTCTGGGGATCAGGTCAGAGAGAGGTGCTAAAAAGACCTTCTACATGCATTTCCAAGCGTGGCCGCTATACGAGCGCAATGATGGAAAGATTAGATGGAATTGGTGTCCCCGCGCAATATCCGTGATTGCTGCATAGGTATTTTGCCGAGTTTATTATTACCCAAAGTAGGGGTTCCGGGCGAGTGACCGGCTAACCGGAGAGCGCCGGGTTAAACCGGCATGTTGTAGGGGATGAAAGAGCCCTACAGGAAAGGGAGTAGCGAATCCATCCTGACCTCTAGTCTTGCAGGTGTCATCGTGAGGTGGCGCTTGAAGCGTAGAACAGAGGCATTGGTGGGCGGGGTGATTGAGCTTCGAAAAGTCGGTAGATCAGGATGCTGACTCCCTGGTGAGTAGGAGGAAGGCAATACGGCAGCCGCGGTAC
>Ga0181537_10005623_pt1 | contig 10109 bp, 11 predicted proteins | sample PEATcosm2014_Bin_39_FD_119765 | JGI IMG/M metagenome (GOLD analysis project Ga0181537, IMG submission 119765) | Peatland microbial communities from MTU Mesocosm Facility, Houghton, MI, USA - PEATcosm2014_Bin23_10_metaG | ecosystem: Environmental > Terrestrial > Soil > Wetlands > Peat | place... | reverse complement strand
GCGCCGTCGGCGAGCATGCCGGCGAGGTACATGGCGTCCATGATGCCGGTGGCGTAGAGCTCGAGGGCGAGGTCCTGGTTTTGGCCGATGTTCTTGGCGATGGTTCTGAGGTAGGCGACGCTGACGCCGTAGACGCGGTCGGCGGCCAAGCCCTGGCGGAGGTAGATTTTTCGGAAGTTCTCTTTGCCTTTGGATTTGAGGTCGGCAAGGACGGAGGCTGCGGTGGACATGAATATCCTCTCCACTTGAAGTTTGACAGGTGGGGAACGACCGAAATTGGGGTGCAAGCGATTGTAAACGGCGGCTGTGGTGGGTACCAAGGAGATAGGAATGCCGGGGGTTGTAGCCAGGGTGCGATTGTGTTCGGACCATGGACGCGGGCTAGGTTATTGGGTTGTTATACCAGCGGAGGACTCGGAGGGCACGGAGGGTGTTCCAGCGGCTTGCTTTGCCGATGCCGGTCTCTATGGTCAATGGAATTTGTTCGGGGTGAAGGAGGTTGAGGGGCCAGCGGCCGTTCTGATGGCGGCGCTGGATCACGACTTCGATGGCTTCGGCGACGCGGGTGTCGGGCTTGATGCCCGCGGCGCGCAGGTAATCGAGGCCACGCAGGATGTCGTAGTGCCAATGCGTGGGGTAGGCGAAGCGGAGCCAGCGTTTGGAGATGATTTCGCCGGTTCGAAGCGAGCGGAACATATGGCGGTCGAGGAGATAGTTTTCGGCGCGGTGGCGGGCGGCGGTTATGGCTGGCAATGTGGAGCTATCGATGGGCTTGGCTCGCTCGTATTCGAGGAGGCCTTCGAGGACGCAGATGGTGGTGTGGAAGGATGAGCGGCGGCTTTTGGGGGCTTCGCAGTTCCAACCGCCGTCTTCCAGCTGCTCGTCGAGGAGTTGCTGGGCCAGTGCGTCGTTCGGTTTTTTGAACCAGGCGCCGATGCCCAGGATTCTGCCGTTGATGCAGGGTTCGGTTTCGCCGTGAAGGTATGGCCGGTTGTTGAGCGGCTTGAAGAAGAGACCTCTCTCGATGCGGTGAATCATTTGCTGGGCCTGCGAGCTGGCGGGGTCCAGGCCGAGGTCTTTGAGGACGATAAGACTCCAGAGGGTGACAAGATCCCATTGGCCGCCGGGCCAGCTGCCGTCGGGAGACTGGCGGGCGAGAAGGTGAGCTCCCCAGCCTTGGGTGGCTACGCGCGACCGCTCGGCTGCGATGGCTTCTGGGGATTCGCCGGTGAGGTCGCGCATGACCTGCCAACGGATGGCGGGGTCCGAGTCGAGGAGCCACTTTAGGATTGCGGGGCGGGGTGTGGTCTCAGTCAGGCGCGTCGGGAGGCGCATGGGGACGTTATAACACGGGATTTGTGATTTTTTGAAGTGGGCGGCGAGCGGTGTTCGCGCTAGCAGCCCTTTTTGGGTTTCTTGATCACTACTTCGGTGGTGACCCAGTCGGAGAGGCGCTTTTGGTTGAGGTCGCTGTCGCTGGGCTGGGGGGCCAAGGACGAACGGGCCAGCGCTACTGTGACTTTGACTTTGCCTTTCATGCAGTAGGTTCCGGTCAGCTGCGCCAGGCCTTTATCCGCCTGTTCCAAGTAGTCGGCGGGGAGAGTTCCCTCGGGGCCGGAGATGTCCTGGGGGGCGAGGATCATCTGGTTGATGATGAGCTTGTCTGTTTTGACCGCGGAAGAGTCGTAGCGAACGATGAGGGTGACTCTCCGCTCGAGGGCGTCGGGGTTGGCGGTGAAGTTGATGGCTGGAAGGGTGATGCCTTCCGGGCTGGGCGCTGGATCTTTGGTGTCAAACGCCAGGCGGTACGGAAGGCCTTTCCATTTGGGCCCTACAGGAATGCCGGGGGCTTTGCCCTGGTCTCCGCAGCCTGCCAAGAGTGCCAATACGCAGATCGAAAATAGAATGGTTTTTTTCATGCGGTCTCCCTCGCAACAAAAAATTACGGGCAAGGATAGCACTGTTGCGGGAGGTTGGATTGTGATCGATGGGCTATTTAGCGGCGGGCTGGTCGAGGGGGATGAATTCTATGTCGCGGACGCGGGCGTGGGCGGTGCCAGGCGGGGTGACGGTGGAGTAGAAGGCGAGGCCCTGGCTGGCGGGGCTGGGATAGATGAGGTTGGTGAGGACGGTTTCGCCGTTTTCGGCAAAGACTTCTACGGAGTTGCGGTCGACGACGATCTCGATGGTGATGGCGCCGGCTTGCGGGTGGCGGAGCGGAGCGGAAACGCGGGCGGGAAAGTCAGGGGACCAATCGGTCTGGCCGGAGTGGGTGCGATCGACAAAGATGCGGCCGTTTTCCGAGTCGACGCCGACGATGGTTTCCTCGGCAGCGGGGGCGGCGGGATTATTGGGATCGACATTGCTGCGGCGGAGACGGACGCCGACTTCGGAGGCATCGCCGGTGTCGAGGACAAAGCGCAGACGGTAGACGCTGCCGGAGGCCCTGAGAGTGGCGAGTTGGGCGTTGGCCTGGGCGATGGTTTGAAAGGCTGGAGCGCCGAACATGGCCCCATAGGCTTTGTGAGGAGCGCCGGGCACGATGGGTTCCTGTACGAGCAGAAGGGGCTCCTGGGTAGGGGTGGGGGCGGGATGAGCGGGAGGCTGGCGGAAATAGATGCGGCGGGCGACGGTCATTTCGCCACGGCCGGGGAGGGATGGGAGCTTATCAGCATATTGCCAGTTGCTCATCCAGGCGATCCAGATGGGGATGGGTTCGGCATCGGTGACGGTATTGGCGATGGATGTGGAGGCGTAGAAGTCTTTGCCCCAGTCGGCCCAGTGGGGACCGGAGTGGGGATGGTCCTCAGTGAAGCGAGAACCGTCAAACTGGCCGACGAAATACTGGTCGGCTGAGCCTTTGGAGGGGCCACCGGGGTTGACGTTGACGTTGAGGAGCCAGCGGGTGGCGGGGCGCTTGGTATAGGTGTCGTAGACGCGCTTGCCGGCGCCGTCGAAGATGGGGAGTTCGAGGAGGTCGGGGCACTCCCAAACGCCGGAGACGGCTCCGGCGGGACCGAATTCACTGGCGAGCTGCCACTGGCGGAGGTTGGCGGAACGGTAAAAGCGGACCTTGTGCTGGTCAGGAAGGGCGACGACCATGACCCAGCTCTGGGTGGGCGCGTGCCAGAAGACGCGGGGGTCGCGGAAGTCTTTGAGGCCGGGGTCGAGGACGGGGTTGGAGGCGTACTTGGTCCAGACGATGTCAGCCCCGGTGCTGACGGCCAAGTTTTGGGTTTGCTTGTCTTGTGACGCGCCTGTGTAGATGGCTACGAGGCAGCCGGAGGTTTGCTGGCCGGGATTGGTGCAGAGGCCGCTGGAGTTGTCGCGGTCATTGACGGTGGAACCGGAGAAGATCATGACGCCGTTTTCTTCGGGGATGGCGACGGGAAGCTGCTTCCAGAGGATGAGGTCGGTGGAGACGGCGTGGCCCCAGCTCATGTGGCCCCACTGATCGCCGGAGGGGTTGAACTGGAAGAAGAGGTGATACTGGCCGTTGAGAAGGATGGGGCCGTTGGGGTCGTTGATCCAGTTGGGCGGGGCGGAGAAGTGAATTTGGGGCTGCCAGGGTGTGGCGGGTGGTTGCTGGGCTTGGATTTGGGCGGCGCAGAGGATGGCAGATGAAATCAGGAGGATGAGGCAGGTATGCGCGGGTGCGCGATTAGGGGTTTCCGAAGGCATACGCAGATTCTCCGTGGTTACTGATAGGTTACAGCGTGGGTGCGGGGGTGGGACAGAGGACAGAGGTGGGCACCATGAGGAAGAGATGAAGCGGGCAGGGTTTAGAATCGTGAATGGTGCGTGCGGGTGTTTGGGCTGCTGAGTTGGTGGGAAGAGCAGAGCGTTCGGCTGCGATAAAAGAGCAATCGCAGATCCCCGCCACGGCGGGCAGGCTTTCGACTCCCTTCGCTGCGCTACGGTCGCTCAGGATGACAAGGCCTTTTGATTACTGGATGACTAGAACTATTTGTGAATGAGATTTTGGGGAATTTGGACCAGAAACGGGACGAGATGCGAGCTAAGACGGCGGTAGTGCTGGGCGCCCAATGGGGCGATGAGGGCAAGGGCAAGATTGTAGACGTGCTGAGCGAACGGTTCAGCGCGGTGGCACGGTACGCGGGCGGGCATAACGCCGGGCATACGGTGATTATTGGCGGGCAGAAGTTTGTGCTGCAGCTGATTCCGTGCGGGGTGCTTCGGCCGGGATGCAAGGGTGCGATCGGGAATGGGGTGGTGCTGGATCCGATTGCTTTTTTGAAAGAGGTTGGCAAGCTGCGGGAGCTGGGCGTGGCGGTGGACGAGCGGCTGTTTGTGTCGAACCGCGCGCAGGTGATTTTGCCGTATCACCGGATGATTGAGCTTGCGGCGGAGAGCGCGCCGGGACGGCAGAAGATTGGGACGACGAGCCGCGGGATCGGTCCGGCGTACGAGGACAAGATGGCGCGGAGCGGGCTGCGGGTGGTTGACCTGCTGCGGCCGGAGCTGCTGCAGACGCACATTGAGGCCGCATGCGCGGAGAAGAACGCCATTGTGAAGGCGCTTTTCGGGACGGGAACGGCGGCGCTGGACCCCAAGAAAATGTATGACGAGTATGGGGTGGCTGCGGAGCAGGTGAGGCCGTTTGTGACGGATACCGGACGGCTGCTGAATGGGATATTGGCCGAGGGCGGCAGCGTGATGTTCGAAGGCGCGCAGGGGACGATGCTGGACATCGACCACGGGACATATCCGTTTGTGACTTCGTCATCGGCGACGGCGGGCGGAGCGGCGACGGGAACGGGCGTGGGACCGACGGCGATTGGGACGGTGATCTCCGTGACGAAGGCGTATGTGACGCGCGTGGGCGGCGGGCCGTTTCCGACGGAGATTCACGATGCGGCGGGCGAAGAGCTGCGCAAGCGCGGGAACGAATATGGCGCGGTGACGGGACGGCCGCGGCGGTGCGGATGGCTGGACATACCGCTGCTGCGCTATTCGAACCAGGTGAACGGCGCGGAATGGCTGGTGGTGACGAAGCTGGACGTACTGGATACGCTGGCTGAGATTCCGGTGTGCGTAGGCTACGAGATTGACGGGAAGGTTACGGACGAGATTCCGGCGGATGTGTATGGACTGGAACGGATTAAGCCGACGTATACAACGCTGAGGGGCTGGCAGGAATCGACCGAGGGGATAACGGAGTTTGAGAAGCTGCCGGCGGCGGCGCAGGAGTATTTGAGGTTCCAGGAGCGGGAGAGCGGAGCACGGATCGGAATGGTATCGACAGGCCCGGATCGGGAACAGACGATGGTATTGCCGGAATTTGCAGCGGCGCTCGATGAAATTCACGCGTAGACTAGGAAACGCATTCAAAATCTAATTTACGTTAAGCGAATCAGAGATCCGGCGCGGGACGACCGCCAAGACGCGGGACGGCCGCCAAGAAAAGAGAGAAACGGAATCTATGGTGAGTTTTTTTGTACGGATGAAGTTTTCCGCTGAGGACCGCGCCGACGTGACGGAGACTTTGCGTTTGCTGGCGCTGGCTTCCCGGCAGGAGCCTGGCTGCGTGACCTACATCCCGCATTGGGTTGAAGGTGAAGACACGGTTCTGATTTACGAGCAGTATCGAGATGCAAGCGCGCTGGATGCTCATGGGCAGACCGCGCACTTCAAGAAGTATGCGGTGGGGGTGCTCTACCAGCGGATGCGGGAACGCGCGCGCGAAAACCTGCTTGCTGTCGTTTGAGGCGGAAATGTCGTCCAACCGAGAGGACGGCTTGCGGCGGGCGGGTTGAATTTGAGGCACGGCGACGGTTTGAGAGAACGCCGCTGCGCGGCATCTTGACAGCCGATTGACCGGCACGCGGCTCAAGGACTACGATCCGATACGCCAATGCCAAGTGCAAAGACCACATCGATGATGCCAATGATCCGCCGGATGGCGCTTGGGGTGCTTCTTGCACCGGTGCTGGCGGTGTGGACGCAAACTCCTGCGGCGCAGGCTTCTAAAGCGGGGATGCCGAGGACCGAGCGGCACGAGGTGCGGCACGAGATCGACCAGCTTGAGGACAAGTGGCGGAACGCGATTCTGAAGAGCGACGCAGCCGTTCTGGAATCGCTGCTCGCCGATGACTACATGGCGATTACGCCGTCGGGAACGCTGCAAACCAAGCAGGAGTCTCTAAACTATGTGCGGTCAGGGCGGGTGCACTTTACGACATTCGACATAACGGACCGGAAGGTGCGATTTTATGGGACGACCGCGCTGGTGACTTCAGTAGCCACCATTCTGGGAACGAACGCCGAGGGCCCGATTTCGGGGAGCTTTCGCTATACCAGGGTCTATGTGCGGGATGGAAAGGGCGCGTGGAAGGTGGTGAGCTTTGAGGCGAACCGGATCCGCGAGCCTGGTGACCACAGTAAATAATCTTAAAGAAGCAGAACTCTTCTAAGATGTAAAGATGCCTGAGCTGCCAGAAGTGGAGACGATCGCACGGGGTGTCCACGAGGGCGTGCGCGGCGACCGCATTGTTGAGGTGTGGTTCGGGTCCCATAAAGAACCCTTCAAGACGGCGCCGGCGCGGCAGGCCGCGGAACTGGAGGGGCGCCTGATCCGAGGCGTATATCGCATTGGAAAACATATTGTTTGCGACCTGGGACCTGCAGGCGGGCGGCACTCGGACGCACAGTGGATTGTGCATCTGGGGATGACGGGGCGGTTGCTGGTGATGACACCGGCCGATCCGATTGCCCCGCATACGCACGCGCGGCTGACGTTGGCGAGCGGGCGGGAGCTTCGCTTTGTGGATCCGCGGCGGTTCGGGCGGCTGGAGTTTCGCGATCTGGCGCAAAGCGCGAAGTTTCTTGGGACGGGCCGCGAGCCGCTAAAGATTGAGGCGGAAGACTTTGCGGCGCTGTTTCGGGGTCGGCGACTGGCGATAAAAGCTGCGTTGCTGAACCAGAAGCTATTAGCCGGGGTGGGCAACATTTATGCCGACGAAAGCCTCTTCCGGGCTGGAATCCGGCCGCGGAGAATGGCCGGACGGCTGACGCGGAGGGAACTAGAGCGGCTGCGGCTGGCGCTGAAAGAGGTTTTGGAGTATGCGATTCAGCGAGGCGGGTCGTCGGTGTCAGACTATGTGAACGCGAACGGGAAGCGGGGCTTCTTTCAACTGGAACATTGCGTGTATCTTCGCGGGGGATTGCCGTGCCGGCGGTGCGAGAAGCCAATCATGCGAATCCTGGTGAGCGGACGCGGGACCCACTACTGCCCGCAGTGCCAGCGTTAGGTGCAAGGTCGGCAGCGAAAGACCAAATCTACGGTTTTTAGTATTTCCATGGGACACCGGCTTCCAGAATCCAGACAACGGATGATGATTGCAGCCCGTAAGTACTTGAAAGGAAATGAAATCTTAAACGGCACGACGATTGCTATATGGAGGGTGCCAGTGATGTACCGGCTGCTGGATAGGATTCCCGACAGCCCAAAGCACAGCAGGCACCCGGCAAGAGCCACCGCCAACGAAGCGGCCCTCAAAAGGGATGAACCGGCCGGGAAGTCTGCAGTAGGTACGGTGGATATAACCACCGTCCATGCAACGATTGGGAGGCCAGTGGCCAGTGCGGGACGACAAAAGCCACTCCGGATGGAGTGGCTTTTGTGCGTTTTCGGGAATTCTGAATGGCAAATGAGGAAAATGTTCCGTTCGGTGGACTTGCCAGCCGGGGTGGTTGGCTGTAGTATCAGATTTGCCTATCAAGCGGCTGACGCGGGCCACCCGGAAGGGGCAGAGCAAGCTCGCCGCCGAGCAAGGAAACTTCGCCGACAGGTTCAAACCTTACCAGGCTGCAGGCGGCGAAAGCTCCCATAGGAAGAGCATGATCCAAGGAAAGCGCAGGCGGCGCCCTGTTTAAAGGTTATAGGGAAACCGACCCAACAGAGCGACCTGCGGAAGGGGCATTGAGCGAGACTCCTCACAACGAGGCAGCCAGGCGCGAAGCCTTCCGGGAATTGTGATAGATTGCACGGGGATGGATATCCGACAATTGGCGCAATCTTCGGCATCGAAGTGAAACAGCGGCCGTGTTCCGGAGTCCAAACCTGGACAGACGGAAGGCAGCAGGGGTGGTCAGAACTTGCCCGGCACCGGGCAGGACAAGCTGAATCTAAAGAGCGCACCGCAACCAATTGCACTGCGCCAGGAAGTACACGCATGACGACAGAATCGACGCAGCCCCAGCCTGAGCTGGGGTCAGCTCCGGCCGCAGGGCCAGGGCAGTCGCAAGGGCATCGGCGCCGTCGGCGCCGCCGCAAAAACAAGAACAGCCAGGCAGGCGCACCGCAGGCGCAGCAGGCACAACCGCAGGTGCAACCGCCAGCGCCGCCACAGGCTCAACCCAAACTTGCGCCTGTGCAGCAGGGTCAGGGCCAAGGTCAGGGTCACTCCCGGAAAAAGAAGAAGTTTTTCCAGAAGAGCCAGGGCGCGCCCGTGCAGCCGGGGAACAACGTGGGCTTTGCAGGACCTGGACCTGGGAACGGGGGCGGACAGGGGAAGCGCAAGAACAAGCCCAAGGGGCCGCGGGAGTTTGTGGGCCCGATGGACCACAGCTACCGCGCCGTGAACGGGAACGTGGCTGACGGACCGCCTTCAACGATCCAGATTACGAGCAACAACGGTCATAGCAGCCATTACCAGGAGAACTACGCGCCGCAGACGGCGGCAGTTCCGGTGCGCGCGGATGCGGCGACCCGCATTTTCTGCTTTATTGAGGATCTGTTTTTCCAGGCGAAGATTAACGAGACCTCAAAAAAGCTAGGGATCAAGGTGGAGTTTGTGAAGGGCGACAAAGAAGCGGTGGCCCGGCTGACGGACCTGCCGGACGATGCTCGGCCGACACTGCTGGTGTTCGACCTGAACAACCTGAACGCGAAGCCGATGACGCTGATTCCGAAATTCAAGGCGAAGCTGAAAAAGGCGACGTCGATTATCGGATTCCTGAATCATCTGCAGGGCGACCTGAAGATGAAAGCGATCGAGGCGGGTTGCGACACGGTGATGCCGCGGTCCGCATTCTCACAGAGCTTGCCGAACCTGCTCCGGCGGTATGGGATGGATGAAGAAGACGAGTATTATCCGCAGCCTGTTTAGGACAGGGAATAGGGAGCAGGGAATAGGGAATAATTGGCGCGGGGTGTAATCGAACCGGGCGGAAGATGAACGATTCCTTCAAGGATCTTGTAGTTTGGCAGCGGGCTGTTCAGTTAGGCGTAGCCATCTATAAGCTCACTTCGACTTTTCCTTCCGCCGAGCGGTTTGGCCTGACCAGTCAACTGCGACGTGCTTCAGTCTCGATCGCGAGTAACATAGCCGAGGGTTACGGCAAATCGACAAGAGGTGAGTATGTGTTCTTCCTTGGGCATGCCAGAGGCTCAAACGGGGAGGTCCAGACCCAGCTTGTCTTCGCACAGGCGTTGGGCTTTGGTTCACAGGATTCCCTGCGTGAAGCTGAGTCCTTGTCGAACGAAGTGGGCCGAATGCTGGTTGTGATGATGAACAAGTTGAAAAGCCGCTAGTCGCTGCCCTTCTATTCCCTATTCCCTGCTCCCTATTCCCTGGCTCTTTTATCCTGGCGGCCAGCCCATGGGGCGATCGCCTAGCAAGTGGACGTGGAGATGATCGACGGTCTGGCCGCCGTCGGAGCCGGAGTTGATGACGACGCGATAGCCGTTGTCGAGAGCCTTGGCGCGGGCAATATCGGTTGCTACCGAGATGAGATGGCCGAGGAGCGGGCGATGTCCGGGATTGGTTTCGGCGAGGGAAACGATGTGCTCGCGGGGCGCGATGAGAATATGCACCGGGGCCTGCGGGTGGATGTCAGCGAAGGCGTAACACTGGTCGTCCTGGTGGACGGGCTTCGACGGAATGCTTCCTTCGATGATCTTGCAGAAGAGGCAGCTCATGGCGAGATCAGTTTACATGGCTGGTCAGCTGGTGTGGTCGAGGACGATTTTCCAGCCGTTTGGGCCTTTGCGCCAGACTAGCGAAAAGATGCCGTCGTCTTTTTTGGCTTCGCCTTTGGCGGAGCGCTCGAGGTGGAATTTGCCGGTGACTACGGCGTACTCGACG
>Ga0181537_10005622_pt1 | contig 10109 bp, 4 predicted proteins | sample PEATcosm2014_Bin_39_FD_119765 | JGI IMG/M metagenome (GOLD analysis project Ga0181537, IMG submission 119765) | Peatland microbial communities from MTU Mesocosm Facility, Houghton, MI, USA - PEATcosm2014_Bin23_10_metaG | ecosystem: Environmental > Terrestrial > Soil > Wetlands > Peat | place... | reverse complement strand
GACCATCGCAAGATCGGCGCGGAGATGGGGCTGTTCGCGATTGACACTGAATACGTCGGGCCGGGTATGCCGCTGTGGTTGCCGAAAGGAACCGTGCTTGTGGAAGAATTGGAAAAATTGGCGAAGGAAGCTGAATTCGCTGCCGGCTATGTCCGCGTGAAAACGCCGCACATTGCAAAAGCGCACATGTATGTGACGAGCGGGCATCTGCCATATTATCAAGACTCCATGTTCCCACCAATGCTTGTGCTTGAGGAAGACGAGAAGATTAAGTTGCGTGGTTATAATGAAGCAATTATGACGGAGCTTCCGGCACTTGCGTCACTGATTGAAGGCAGCCAAGAAATTTCTGCGGAAACAAAAAAACAATTTCTATCGTGGAAGGGAGCAGTTACGGAATGCGTTTTGAGCGATTCTCTCACTGGCGGTCTTTCCGTTTTACACGAACTTCATAATGCAAAAACGAAATATTTGCATTTGCTCAATTTTCTTGATTACCGACATCGCTTGTTGAGAGCAGGACAATTTTACCTCAAAGCCATGAACTGCCCGCATCATCATCGCATTTTTGCGGCTGAACCGCACAGTTACCGCGATTTGCCGTTGCGCCTCGCGGAATACGGCACTTGCTATCGCTACGAGCAGAGCGGCGAGTTGTTCGGTCTCATGCGCGTGCGTTCGCTCAATATGAACGACGCCCACATCTATTGCACCGAGGAGCAGTTCGCCGACGAGTTCCGCGCCGTGAACGACATGTATCTGAAGTATTTCAAAATCTTCGGCCTGGAAAAATATCAGATGCGCTTCAGCACTTCCTCGCCCGAAGGCTTGGGCAAGAAATATGTGAACGAGCCGGAACTCTGGAAGAAAACTGAGGACATGGTGCGCAAGGTTCTCAATGATTCCGGCATCAACTACGTGGAGGTCGCCAACGAGGCGGCGTTCTACGGGCCGAAGATTGACGTGCAGGTATGGAGCGCCATCGGCCGCGAATTCACCATCGCCACCAACCAGGTGGACTTCGCCGTGCCCGCCAAGTTCGGCCTCACCTACCGCGACAAGGACAACTCGAACAAGACGCCGTTGTGCATCCATCGCGCGCCGCTCGGCACGCATGAGCGGTTCATCGGCTTCCTCATCGAGCATTACGCGGGCAACTTTCCGCTCTGGCTCGCGCCGGATCAGGTGCGCGTCATCACGCTCAACGACGACGCGGCTTTGATTGAGTATGCGAAAACCATCGTGACGGAATTGCGTGCGAACATGGTGCGCGTGGAATCAGATTTTTCGGCGACGCCGTTCAAGGCAAAAATTGCGGATGCGGAAAAAACGCGCGTCCACACGATGCTGGTCATCGGCGGCCGCGACATGGAAGCCGGACAAGTCAGTGTGCGTTTGCACGGCAAAGGCAATGTCGGCGCGAAGCCGAAGGCGGAAGTCGTAGCGGACATCCTGGCGAGCATCAAAGAGCGGCGGGCGTAATCGTCTTGTGCTTGCAATTTTTCTCGAAAACGGATTTGCTGTCGTCATCACCAGTTCGGAAGCCGACATGTTCTGCGGCTAACAAAAAATGTTATGGCTGAATTCAAATTCTCCTGCCCGCAATGCGGCCAGCACATCCAATGCGACACCGGCTATGCCGGGGCGCAGATCAACTGCCCGACCTGCAATCAAGGGATTGTCGTCCCGCAAGCGCCACGTTCCGCCGCCGCGCCGCCCGCCGCGCCACCGCCACCACCGCCCCTGACAATTCCTTCGCGGCAAAGCGCCCCGGCCCCGGCGGCACCACGGCAATATAATGTGCCGGGACGGCAGCCGGTGGTTAAGGCAAAATCGCACACGTTGCGGAATGTTCTGGTCATCACGGCGGCGGTTGTTGTTCTTGCGGCGCTCGGTGTCGGCGGCTGGATATTTTATTCCAAGCACAAGACCAAAGTTGCGGAGGAACTGGCGGCAAAGGGAAATCCGGCGGCGCAAGTCGCGGCGCCATCCATGGTGCAAAGCGCCGGGGCGCTGGATATTTTGGCCAAGGTCCACGCGGCCTACACGAACTTGTCCAGCCTGGACGCGGAAGGAACTTCAATGATGGTTGTGGATATGTCGCAAGTGACCGCCGCTGATATCAATCCAAATCAAACCGACGCCCAGAAAAAGGCGGCGGAAAAAAAGCCGGCCCGTCGTCCGGCGGGTCTTCCCAAGGCGATTACAAACAGGACCGATGTTGTGATCAAGCTGGCGCGACCGGACTTGTATCGCGTCGAAGGAACAGGAAAAACAGAAATGGGCCGCAATATGACCATGACCAACACCATGGCCGTCTGGTCGTCGGGCGAAACCAATTATACGCTGATGATGATGGCGGGCGGGGCATATAAAAATTTCACGACGGTTCCCGACCGCAAGACGGCCTTGATGACAACCGCCCAGTTCGGCGGGCTGGCAATGACAATCCCACGGCTTTTCTTTGACGAAGCGGATGACATGGGCAAATTCATCACGGATTGGGGACAGACGGACGACGACGCGGTGGACGGGCAGGATTGCTTCACGTTGACGGGAAAAATGCTGGGTCAGAAGCTGCAAATCTGGGTCAGCAAGGCCAGCTACATGATCCTCAAGTCGCAAATCACGCTCGGCGCACCGGTGAGTGATGAAGACATCGCGGCGGCCATCAGCACGTTTGATACGAACACCAACCAGACACAGGCGCAGTTGGACCAGGAAAAAGCCCAGGCGAAAATGCAGGCGGCGATGATGGTAAAAATCCGTGGCACCATCACCGAAACCTATGACAACATCCTGACCAATGCGACCTTTGCCGATAGTGATTTTAATTATCCCGTGCCGCGTGGCGTCAGGCTGACGCCTTCACGGCTTGCCCCCGGCAATGCAGCCGCATCCAAGGAAACCAGCCAGCGCAACGTCTGCATCAACAATCTCCGCCAGATTGACGCGGCTAAAAATGAATGGGCCTTGGAAAAAGGCAAGGCAAACGGAACCGCTGTCACGGAAGATGACATCAAGCCCTACATCAAGCTGGATGCGGACGGCAATCTTCCAAAATGTCCTTCCGGCGGCACCTACACCATCGGCAAGGTCGGCGAAAAACCGACCTGCTCCATTCCAGGCCACGAGCTGCCGTAGAAAAATCGGGACAGCACGGGCGGCAAATTGTAAAACAACGGCGTGAGTCATTACTGGAACACGTTCGCCGAGTTGATTTCGACGCCGTTCGCGCACATCTCGCTCGTCTGGGGAATCGTCCCGCTCTATTTCGGCCTGCTGATCAACGAACTGACTTCCGACAAGGCGAATTTCCGCACCGCGCTCCAGACCGGGTTCAGTTTTCTCTGGGCCGGTGCGCAATGGCTCTGGCCTTATTTCAAAGTCCACAAATTCGGCGAGCCGCAATTGGAATTGAACGCGATGCTTCCGGTGAATCTGCTCGTGACATTTCTGGTGATCGCGCTCGGCCTCGTCGCGCTGGCTAGCGGCATCCGCAAAAAATTTCCAAAACACCTCCGCTTCATCGGCCACACGCGGTTCGCAAACTATTTCATGATCGCCATTTTCCCGATCCAATCGCACTATTTGCCGTGGACTTGGGAACGGTTGGCAGCAATTGCGCTGTTTGCCGTTCCAATCTGGCTGCTGCTGCATTTCGGACTGATGCCGTTTCGTAACCGTTGAAATTATTCCTCGCCGCCGTTGTTGTTGCCGTTTTTCTTTTCCCAATTGCGCTTGGCGCGTTCCGGCAGACTCGTGTCCACTTTCGCGTAATAAGTTTCCTCGCCAAAACGCGCGTCAGCTTCGCGTTGCAATTTCAGCGATGGCGTGACGCTGAAGCGCTCGTTCGTGCCCACGAAGACGACCTCGCCGCCGGGCTGCATGAAACAAAGCAGCAGCGGACATTTGCCCGGGTGCGCCGCGACAAGTTCGGTCACGGCGTTCAATTGCTCCGGCTTCAAATGCGCCGCGTGCAATCTCAAATGCACCTGCTTCGTGAACTTTTTCGGCGCGTCCTCCAGCAGCATGATTTCCTGCGGAAAAATTTTCGGCTTGTCGTCGCCGGTGTTGACTTCACCGACAACGAGGATTGCCTTGTTCGCCTCAAGCAGCGGACGGAATTTATCGTGGTCGTTCATCACGAGCAGTTGCACCGAGCCTTCCAAATCTTCGAGCGTCACCATCGAATAAGGCTTGCCGGATTTTTTTGAGAAGCCGTGTGTGACCGCTGAAATCATCCCGCCGATGCGCGTCAGGCTGCGGTTCGGCAATCCGGAAAGCTTCACCGTGTTCGTCAAAGTATATTTTTCCAGAATCCGCGCGAACGGCGTGAGCGGATGGCCGGTGACGTAAAATCCCAGAAGCTCTTTTTCATGCGCGAGCAGTTCGTGCTGCGGCCATTCGGGCAGATTGCTGATGGCTTCCGGCATCGGCGGCATTTTTTCCTCCAGCGCGCCGAAGAGCGAGCTTTGACCTCTTTGTTTGTCGGAAAGAATGCTCGCCGCGCGCGATAATGTGCGTTCAATCTGCGCAAATAAAGCTGCTCGCGTCTGGCCGAAGCAATCGCATGCGCCGGTTTTAATCAGCGCTTCAAGCGTTTTCCGGCCCAGCGACCGGCCGTCAACACGCTCGCACAATTCGGAAAGGGCCTTGAACTTCCCGCTTTCACTCCGCGCCTTCAAAATTGCCTCGACTGCCGCATCGCCAACATTTTTGATCGCCGCGAGGCCGAAACGAATCGCTTTGCCATCGCGCGCCGGCGCAAAATACATTTCACTTTCGTTCACGTCCGGCTGCAGCACTTCGATTTCAAATTCGCGCGCCTCGTCAATGTATTTGCTCAGCTTTTCCGTGTCGCCCATGTCGTTGGTCATCATAGAGCAGAAAAATTCAACCGGAAAATTCGCCTTTAAATACGCCGTTTGATACGCAACAATGGCGTAAGCTGCGGCGTGCGATTTGTTGAAGCCGTAACCCGCAAACTTTTCGAGCAAATCGAAAATCTGGTTCGCTTTCGCGGCGGAAATTTTATTTTTTCCGGCGCAGCCTTTGACGAATTTCTCGCGCTGCTTCGCCATTTCCTCGACTTTTTTCTTGCCCATCGCGCGCCGCAAAATATCCGCCGCGCCGAGCGTGAAGCCGGCAAGGATCTGAGCCGCCTGCATGACCTGCTCCTGATAAATTAAAATGCCGTAAGTCTCTTTGGAGATCGGTTCGAGCAACGGATGTTCATATTTGATTTCAATTTCACCGTGCCGACGCTTGATGAAATCAGGGATCAGGTCCATCGGGCCGGGGCGATACAATGCCACGAGCGCGGTGATGTGTTCGATGGAGCTGATTTGAAATTTCCGGCACAAATCGCGCATGCCGCCGGATTCCAACTGGAAGACGCCAAGCGTTTCGGCGCGATTGAGCAGATCGTAAGTTTTTTTGTCGTCGAGCGGCAAATGGTCAATGTCAATTTCGATTCCCTGCGTGCGCTTGACTATTTCGCAGGTGTTGCGGATGACCGTCAAAGTTTTCAGCCCGAGAAAATCCATTTTCAGCAGGCCGAGGTCGCCGACGGGATTCATCGAGTATTGCGTCACGAGAGCACCGTCGTCGTCCTGCTTGAGTGGCAATAAATTCACCAGCGGCTGGTCACCGATGACGACGCCGGCGGCATGGACGCTCGCGTTGCGCGTGATGTCTTCGAGAATCAGCGCGGTGTCAATCAACTCGCGCGTGACGTCCTCGTTTTCGTAGGCGGCTTTGAGTTCCGGCGATTGTTTGATCGCTTTTTCGAGCGTCATTTTCAGATCGAACGGAATCATTTTCGCCAGCCGGTCGCCGTCGCCGTAGCTCAAGCCCATCACGCGCGCCACGTCGCGCACGACCGATTTCGCGCCCATCGTGCCGAACGTGATGATTTGCGCGACGGAATCTTTTCCATATTTTTCGGAAACATATTTGATTACGTCCGCACGCCGGTCGTCGGCAAAATCAATGTCAATGTCCGGCGGATTGACGCGCTCGGGATTCAGGAACCGCTCGAAAAGCAATCCGTAACGAATCGGGTCAACGTTCGCGATTTCCAAAAGATAAGTGACGAGCGAACCGGCGGCGCTTCCGCGCGCGACGCAGGAAATTCCTTTGCTGCGTCCATAGCGGATGAAATCGCCGACGATTAAAAAATAGGAAATGAATCCGGTTTTCTCGATGACGCCGAGTTCCAAATGCAAGCGGTCGAGAATGACCTTGATTGCAGCGGCAATTTCAGGATTTTTTACATCGTAGCTGCCGACGTGAGTCGGCTCATTCTGTTTTTGGTCAACCGAGTTTGGTTTGAGCCGATTTACATCGGCTGCTACGGAATTTTGAAAGACCGGCAATCGCGTCGGGTCGTCAATTTTCTCGACGACAAATTCTTTGCCTTCGGCTTTCGCGTGGATCGTGTAGCGGCGGAACAATCCCTCCGCGAGCCATTGCCGCAAATAACCTTCGCGCGTGAAATGTTCGGGCGGCTGGAATGTCGGGAAGTGCAGATTTTTCCCGTCTACTTGCAGTTCCAAATTGCATTTCTCGGCGACCTCCAAAGTGTTTTTGACGGCTTCCGGCGTTTCGGCAAAGCGCGCTTTCATTTCCTCCGCCGTGCGCAAATAAAATTGCTCCGGCTCGTATTTCATCCGCTTCGTGTCCGCGAGCTGCGTCTGCGTGCCGATGCAAATCAGGCAATCGTGCGCGTGCGAATCGCTTTTGTTGATGTAATGAACGTCGTTTGTCGCGACAAGCTTCAGGCCAAATTCTTTCGCCCATGAAATCAAATGACGATTCACTTTTGCCTGCTCGGCGATGCCGTGATTTTGCAGCTCGAGGAAAAAATTGTCCGCGCCGAGCGTTTGCTTGAACCAATCAATTGTTTCGCGCGCCTTGTCCAATTGGTCTTTGAGGATCAAATCTGGAATTTCGCTGGCAAGGCAGCCCGACATCGCAATCAAACCTTCGTTGTATTTCGCCAAAATTTCTTTATCAATGCGCGGCTTGTAATAATAGCCTTCCAGATGCGCGGCGGTGGTAAGTTTGATTAGATTTTTGTAGCCGGTCTCATCCTTCGCGAGCAAACCGAGATGATGGTAGACGTCGCGTCCGCCGCCGGTGCTGCTCGTCTTTTTTTCGAGCCGCGAGCCGGGTGCGACATAAACTTCGCAGCCGACGATGGGCTTGATGCCTTTTTCGCGAGCGGCCTTGTAAAAATCAATCGCGCCGTAAAGCACGCCGTGGTCGGTGACGGCCAGCGCGGGAAATTTCAGCTCGTGCGCCTTGTCCATCAGCCGGTCCAGACGGCACGCGCCATCGAGCAGTGAAAACTCGGTGTGCAAATGCAAATGGACAAAATCCGCGTGCGACATGAGGGAATTTTAACTTCAAACCACCAAGACACCAAGACACAAAGTTTCAGCGAAAAAGAATTTCTTGGTGTCTTGGTGGTGAATTATTTTCCGAAAAAATCCTTGATGACTTCCACGACACGCTGAATTTGCGCGTCAGTCAATTCCGGGAAAATCGGCAGACTCAAGACTTCGCGCGCGACTTTTTCGGCGACCGGAAATGCGCCGGGCTTGTGGCCAAGCTGCGCGTAGGCTTTTTGCAGGTGGAGCGGAATAGGATAATGCACTGCGTTGCCGACGCCGTTTTCGTCGAGGAATTTTTTAAACTCATCGCGTCGCGGATGGCGCACGGTGTAAAGGTGCCACGCGCTTTGGGCATAATCCGTCTCGCGCGGCAGTTTCAGTGGCGTGCCGGCAAGCAGTTCGGTGTAGCGCTTCGCGACGCGGCGGCGTTCGGCGTTCCATTTTTGCAAATGCTTCAATTTCACGCCCAGCACCGTGCCTTGAAAACCTTCCATGCGGTAATTGTAGCCGACTTCGTCATGATGATAGGGGACGGTTGAGCCGTGGACGCGCAATGACTTTGCGCGCGCGGCAAAAGCGGAATTGTTCGTGACGAGCGCGCCGCCTTCGCCGCATGCGCCGAGATTTTTTCCGGGATAAAAACTGAAGCAGGAAATGTCGCCGAGCGCGCCGACGGTTTTGCCCTTGTATTTCGCACCGACGGCTTGCGCCGCGTCCTCGACGAGCGGCAGTTTGTGTTTTTTGCAAATTTCAAAAATCGGATCAACGTCGAACGGATGGCCGTAAAGATGAACCGGCAAAACGGCCTTGGTTTTTGGCGTAATGGCTTTCTCGATCAATTTCGGATTGAGGCAAAAAGTGTCGTCGTCAATGTCCACATAAACCGGTTTCGCACCGCAATAGGAAATCGCCCAGCTCGTCGCGATGAACGTGTAGGGCGTGGTGATGACTTCGTCGCCCGGGCTGACGTTGGCCAGTCGCATGGCGACGTGCAGCGCGGAGGTGCCGCTGTTGAAGCCGAGCGCGTATTGCGCGCTACAAAATTGCGCGAAATCCTTTTCAAACTGCGCCACGTCCGGCCCGAGGCAGAACGAGCAGTTGTCGAGCGCGCGTGAGAGCGCGGCGTCAATCTCGCCGCGGACGCTTCTGATTTGCGCGGGAAGATCGAGGTAAGGAATTTTGTCGGCCATGATGCTAAAAAGGATAATTTGTCCGCGCGGATTTGAACAGCCTCAAACTTTGGGCGCAGGCGCGGGATTTTGGATCGTTGCCGGGCCGCGCTCAACGGTTTTGCGGCGCAATAAATTTAACAGATTATCGGGCTGAATTTCTTCGCGCAAAAAAATTTCATGCCAGCTTGCCGTATTTCCGGATTTCCGGCCAGATCCACGCCACGGCCAGCACCACCAGAATCGTCCCGATGCCGCCGCTCACGGTTGACACAATCGCCCCCGTCGCGTGCGGGCTGCCCAAAAACGTCGGCGTCGTGAATAAAAACGCCACGATGCCCGACCGGAAACCGCCGAGTTCGTTTGACGTGCCGATGAACAGGCTGTTGACCGCCGAGACGCGACCGCGCTTTTCGTCCGGCGTCAGGATTTGCACGAGCGTCTGCCGCACAACGACGCTGATGTTGTCCACGAATCCCGCCAGCGCGAGCATCGCGAACGCGAACCAGAACCAAAATGAGTTCGGCAGCGCCAGCCAGTTGCCGAAACAATTTTGGTTGGCGACGCCGAACAGAACTGTCGCCACGCCAAAAATCGCCACGGACAGAAGCATTGTTTTCCCCGCCTTTTGCAGCGGCGGACGGTGCGCGATGATCGCCATGCAAACGACCGCGCCGATGGACATCGCGGCGCGCAGCCAGCTGAAGCCGCTCGCACCGGTGTGGAAGATGTCATTTGCAAACATCGGCAGGATCGTCACCGCGCCCCCGAGCAGCACGGCGAACAAATCGAGCGTGATGACGCCGAGGATGATTTTGCTCTCATACACAAAGCGAAAACCTTCGATGAGGCTTTTGACCGAAACCGGTTCGGCTGGCTTGGATTTGTGAACATGTTTGATCGGTGCGACGAGCGCGAAACAAAGGAGCGAAGCCAGGACGTTCAGAGCATAAACCGACCATGCCGTCGCGTGCGCTTCCGCGTGCGGCGTCAGGGCGATGACCGCTCCGAACGCCGGCGGGCCGATGACGGATGAAAATTGAAACGCGCCGCTGTTGAACGTGACCGCGCGGGCAAATTGGTCTCGCGGAACAAGGCTGGTCACAAACGCCGCGCTTGCAGGCCATAAAAATGTCCGCGCCGCGCCGAGCACAATCAGGCAGATGTAAATCCAGAACACCGGCGCGGTGAAATAGGAAAGCAGCATGAGGCCGGCGCTCGCCACCGCCACAATGATCGTCGTGATCAGGATGATTTTTTTTCGGCTGAACGTGTCCGCGAAATGACCCGCAGGAATCGTGCAAAGAATCATCGGCACCATTAGCGAGAGGCCGACGAACGCGAGCGCCAGCGCCGAATGTGTTCGCTGGTAAAGTTCCCAGTCAATCGCCGCCACAAGCATCTGCTGGCCCAGCGAGGCCACGAAACGTCCGGTCAAATAACGCGTAAAGTCCGCGTTGCGCAAAACGGCATAGGCGCTCTCATTGGCAGGTTTTAGCACCGGTTCGTCCGGCAGATTTTCTGGCGATTCTTGATCGTG
>Ga0181537_10005621_pt1 | contig 10110 bp, 4 predicted proteins | sample PEATcosm2014_Bin_39_FD_119765 | JGI IMG/M metagenome (GOLD analysis project Ga0181537, IMG submission 119765) | Peatland microbial communities from MTU Mesocosm Facility, Houghton, MI, USA - PEATcosm2014_Bin23_10_metaG | ecosystem: Environmental > Terrestrial > Soil > Wetlands > Peat | place... | reverse complement strand
GGCCGCCTTCGTACAACTTCTTCTCTCCGTAATTCTCGAATATGTAGCGGCGCACTTCCTCGGCAAAATATTCGGCGGCGAAGGTGTGGGCGCCGGTCGGGCGCACGGCGATATTGAGCGGTTGCTTCTTGGCTTGGTCGCCGGCTTCGGCCTTGACGAAACCGTCCTCCACCATGCGATCGATAACGTAGTTGCGCCGGGCGATGGCTTCCTCGCGGCGGCGGAACGGATTGTAATTGTTCGGCCCCTTAGGCAGAGCCGCGAGATATGCGGCCTCGGCCAGCGTCAGCTCGTGCACCGATTTGTCGAAATAGAGAAGCGACGCGGCGGCAACACCGTAGGCGCCGAGCCCGAGATAGATTTGATTGAGGTACAGTTCGAGGATTTTATCCTTAGAATAGGCCCGCTCGATGCGCAGAGCGAGCAGCGCTTCCTTGACCTTGCGGGCGAGCGACAGCTCGTTGGTCAAGAGGAAGTTCTTCGCCACCTGTTGGGTGATGGTGGAAGCGCCCTGCGGGCGGCGGCCATTGCCGAAATTCTCCGCGTACAGCAGCGCGGCGCGCGCGATGCCGGTGATGTCGACTCCCGGATGCTGATAGAAGCTCTTGTCCTCCGCCGCGATGAAAGCGTTGATGACAAGCTTGGGCACCGCTTGGATGGGCAGATAAAGCCGCCGCTCGTCGGCATATTCCGCGAGCAGGGAACCGTCCACGGCATGCACCCGCGTCATCACCGGCGGCTCGTAATTTTGCAGCTGCGAATAGTCGGGCAGATCCTTGGAAAAATGCCACAGGAGCCCGGCAGCCGCGCCGACACCGACGATGAACACGATGGTTCCCGCCGCAAACAGAAAGCCGAGGAAACGCAGCAGGATTTTCATGGCGACAGTTCCGCCCCGGCAGACGGCTCGGCCGGGCGGCAAACGCCAAGCCATGCGGCAAACTCAAGCTGCCACATGATCGGCCTCAAGTCCCCAAAAACCCCGCTCTGCATCGCGTTTCGTCGCTCGGTTTTTTGTTCAAACTGAGGCCGTGGGCCAAATCGCGCTGCCTAGTTCGGGCCGGCATGGGCGCCAACCATATGGGCCGCGAAATAGGAATCGATCGCCTGCGCCATCGAATCAGCCGTACGGTTACGCCAGGTTTCGGACAACAGCGATTGCAAATCCTCCCGGTTGGAGACGTAACCGAGTTCGACCAGCACCGAGGGCACATCCGGCGCACGGAGGACGCGGAAGCCTGCCGACTTAAGCGGGGTCTTGTGCAGACGCGTCGCCGATCTCATATCGCCCACCAGCCGATGCGCGAATTGGATGGACATACTCTTGGTTTCGCGTTCGGCGAGATCGAGCAGGATGCCGGCCACGTCGTCCGGCTCGGACTTGAGATCGACGCCGGCGATGACGTCGGCGCGGTTTTCCTTTTCGGCAAGCCGCGCAGCCTCGGAATCGGTCGCCGTCTCCGAGAGCGTATAAACGCTGGCGCCCTGGGCATCGCCCTCCCCGTGCGGCAACGAGTCGGCGTGAATGGAGACGAACAGCGCAGCACCGGCATCGCGCGCGATACGAACGCGATCGGCAAGCGGCACGAAGCTGTCATCGGTACGCGTCAGGAGCACGCGGTACTTGCCGGCCTTTTCGACGCGATCGCGCAAGCGCTTGGCAAAATCGAGCACGATATCCTTTTCTTCGACCCCGCCCGGTCCCATGGTGCCGGTGTCGATGCCGCCGTGGCCCGGATCGAGCGCCACGAGCGGACGCGGATCGGCATTCTTGGTTTCTGTTTCTTTCGCGCGCGGCACATCGGCGCGGCTCGGTTGGACGGCAATCTTGCGCAAGAAACTCGCGCGATCTGTGGCCGCGAGATCGAGCACGAGGCGCGCCGGCACGCCGTCCGTGGCGTCGACGACGAATGCCTTTTCGATGCGCGCGGGCTTGGCGAGATCGAAGACGAGGCGCGAGCCACCCTGCATGACGAGCCCGAAGCGAAACGCCTTGATCAGGCCGCGTCCCCCCTCGCCTGCTTTCGCCGGCAACTGAAATACCACCTGTGGAATGTCGAGCACGACGCGATAGGGATCGGCGAGCGTAAAGGCGCGCACATCGATCCTGCGGCTCAAATCCATGACGAACCGCGTCTGCGATTCGTCGCCGCCCAGCCGCGCGTCGGTGGCGATCGGAACCGAATCGGTGGCGGGCACTTGCGCGACCGGAAGCGCCGGACGTTCCGCAGACGCAACCACCGTGGCGAAGAGGAGACCGAAGAAAGCCCAGCTCGTTGCCCGGACAGCCATCGGTTCTCAACCCTCCGCGCCCCTCTTACTCCATTAGGCAGGCGTGGTTAATTGAAACTTAAGTACCTATGTGACAGTTGCGTGGCCATGGCTGCAGGAGCGGCAAAAAGCAGCCCTCCCCCGATACATCCTACGGGCGACTTGCCAATTCCGTGTCCACGGCCGTAAGAATGATGTGGCTGACGGTCAAAGGTTCCGGTTGTGTCCCGTCAGGGCATCCGGCACGTCCGCCGCGATGGCTCCCAAACCGAAAAGCGGGAGTGCAGGCGGACGCCGCTTTCGTTCCGTTACGGCGCTGACAACGCGCCGACCGACGCGGGACGAACCAGCGAAGCCGATACCCTTAAAGGAGCAGGGCAACCGGGGCTGACCGCGCGGCGCGCATCGGCGGCGATTAAGGGCCGCCGGGGCGGTGCCGCCGATACCGTAAGCGATCAGACTAATCGCGGCGGCTGACAAACGCTGCCGTCCACCACGGTTTGGAGTTCATGTTCGAGGCGCGACAGGTTCGATCTCACGGGGACGGTGGCGTTCATGCGACGCTCGCCCGCCGCCGGATCGGTAGCCGTTTGCCGCGCTCGGAGTTTCCGATCCGTTTTCTTCACCGACAAATAGGCTGCTCGCCATCCTCCATCGCCACCACGGCGCGGGACGCGCGGTATGCCAGCCTTTACGAGACATTCAATGGCCAACAAAATGCTCATCGACGCGACCCATCCGGAGGAAACCCGGGTAGTCGTCTTGCGCGGCAACCGCGTCGAGGAATTCGATTTCGAAACCGCGCAGCGTAAGCAGCTACGAGGCAACATCTATCTGGCGAAAGTGACGCGCGTCGAGCCGTCACTGCAAGCCGCCTTTGTCGATTACGGCGGCAACCGCCACGGCTTCCTCGCTTTCAGCGAAATCCATCCGGATTACTATCAAATCCCGGTCGCCGACCGTCAGGCGCTGATCGACGAAGAAGGCCGCGCGCAACGTGCCGCCGAAGACGAGGCCGACCGCCGTTCCCGGCGGCATCGTGGCCGTGGCAGGCCGATCGCCGCGCGTCATGACGAGGACGTCGTGCGCAGCGATTTACCGCCGCCCGCGGACAACGACGAGCACCCGGCTAGCGAGACGCAAGCGGAAGGCGCCAGTGCGCCGACCCCGCTCGAGTCGCAATTACATGCGGAACCGGTGCCGCCGGTCGCGGACGAGCCTTCGCCAAGCGCGCCTGCGGCCGAAACCGAACCCGAAGGCAAATCCCCCGGGACGGAATCGCCGGAGACTGCGGCTACCGCAGAGACCGCCGCAGCTGACGAAGGCGAACACCCGATCGCTGAAGGGAGCGAGCCCAGTTCGGCTGGCAGCAATGAGGCGAACGTCGTTCCCGAGGCCAGGGCACACGCCGATCATGCCGGAAACGGCGAAGACGACGAATCTGGCGAAGCCGCCGAAGACGTCGTCGAATCGGTCGGCGGCGCCGACGCGCTCGAGGAAGTCCCCGACCGCGCCCCGCGCTATCGCCGCCAGTACAAGATCCAGGAAGTCATCAAGCGCCGGCAGGTCATGCTGGTGCAGGTGGTCAAGGAAGAGCGCGGCAGCAAGGGTGCGGCGCTTACGACCTACCTCTCGCTCGCCGGCCGCTATTCGGTGTTGATGCCGAATACCGCCCGCGGCGGCGGCATCAGCCGCAAAATCACCAGCGGCGAAGATCGCTCCCGCCTCAAGGAAATCGCTCAGGAGCTCGAAGTCCCCGAGGGTATGGGCGTGATCGTGCGCACCGCCGGGGCGAGCCGCACCAAGACCGAGATCAAGCGGGATTTCGAATATCTGCTGCGGCTCTGGGAAACCGTGCGCGACCTGACGTTGAAATCCACCGCGCCGAAGCTCGTCTATGAAGAAGGCTCGCTAGTCAAACGATCGATCCGCGACCTCTATAACAAAGATATTGACGAGATCATCGTCGCCGGCACGGACGCCTATCGCGAGGCCAAGGACTTCATGCGCATGCTCATGCCGAGCCATGCGAAGAACGTGAAGCCCTACGCCGACACGCAGCCGCTGTTGTCGCGCTACGGCGTCGAAAACCAGCTCGACGGCATGTTCTCGCCCACGGTGCAACTGCGCTCCGGCGGCTACATCGTCATCAACCAGGCCGAGGCGCTGGTCGCCATTGACGTCAATTCGGGCCGCGCGACCCGCGAGCACCACATCGAGGACACCGCGCTCAAGACCAACGTGGAAGCGGCGGACGAAATCGCGCGGCAGCTCCGCCTGCGCGATCTCGCCGGGCTAATCGTCATCGACTTCATCGATATGGACGAGAAGCGCAACAACCGCACGGTTGAGCGCCGTCTGAAGGAAGCGCTCAAGCACGATCGCGCGCGCATCCAGGTCGGCCGCATCTCGCATTTCGGCCTGCTCGAGATGTCGCGCCAGCGCATCCGTACCAGCGTGCTGGAAAGCTCCACGGAGAAGTGCCCGTATTGCGGCGGCAGCGGCCACGTTCGCTCAGTGTCGTCGCTGGCATTGCAAGTGCTGCGCGCGCTCGAAGAACAATTGATGAAGGGCGCGACGCACAATCTCATCGCCCGCACGCGGCCCGACGTGGCGCTCTACGTGCTCAACCAGAAGCGCGCGCACCTGCGCGGGCTGGAAGAGCGCTTCGTGATCACTATTACGATCAGCGCCGACGAGACTTTGGTCGCGCCGATGGCTTTCGCCATCGATCGCGGCGAGCAGGTGCACACCATCGAGGCCGCCAAGGCATTGGCCGAACGCAGCGAGGCGCGCGCCGCGCCGCTTGAGGAAGAGGACGACCTCGAAGAAGACGCCGAGATCGTCGACGCCGAGGAAACCGAGGAAGCTGATGAAGGCGGCGAAGGCGAACGCGCTGAGGTAGGCGAACAGGCCGAGGAAGGCGAACACGACGAGGGAGGCGAACACGCCGAAGCGACCGTCGCCGGCGAACCGGGCGAAGGCGGAGGCCCCCGTCGGCGTCGGCGCCGCCGCCGCGGCCGCGGCCGCAATGGAGGCGGCGAGCCGCATGCGCAGCCGCCACGCCACGCCGCTACGGCCGAAAGCGGAGGCGAAGCTTCCACGGACGGCTTTGGCGACATGTCCGCCGACGATCTCGCCGAAGAGACAGGCGAGACCGTCGTCACCAACAGGAGCGAACAACCACGTGAGGGTGGGCGGCGGCGCCGCCGCGGCCGCCGCGGCGGGCGGCGTAACCGTCAAGAGCGCGAAGGCGCTCCGGGACAAGAGCGCGAAGGCGCGCCGGGTTATGAGCCGGAAGGCGCTCAACCGTACCAGCACGAGGCGCATCAGCCCCGCGATGCGATAACGACCGCGGAGGAACTGACCACGATACCCGCGACCGAGCCGGACCTCAGGGAGGCCGTCGCCGACCTTGATGCGGGAGCACCGTCTTCGCCTGCGCGCGAAGCCGCCGAGCCCCCCGCCCCGCCGGAGCCGCCGCGGCGGCGCTCGACCGTGCGTGAGCCAGCCCCGTCGACGAGCGGCCCTGAGACGGCCGCACCGGTGGCGGCACAGCCCGCAACACCGCCACCACAGCCGGTGCTGATCGAAGTTGGTGAGAGCGAACCAGCCGATAAGCCGCGCCGCAGCGGGTGGTGGTCACGCCGCTTCGCCGGCGGTTGACCGACCGGTCGACATTGTTTGGTGGAGCATGATCTTTTCGGAAAACCGGTTTCCACTTTTCCGGATCGTGCTTCCATGAGAAGCGGGTGGGTCGACGGTGAAGCCGAAGCGATCGTCGCCCACGGCGCCAAATCCGGCGTCGAGCGCGATTTGGCGCTGCGCATCTACACGACGCGCCTGCTCGGCCGCGACCCCAAACTCGTACTCCACGGCGGCGGCAACACATCGCTGAAGACCCACGCTGTCGACCACCTCGGCGAGACGGTGGAAGTTTTGCGGGTCAAGGCTTCCGGCGCCGATATGGCGGTGATCGAGCCCGAAGATCTGCCGCCAGCCCGACTCGATCCCTTGCGCCGGTTGCGCTCGGTCGAAACAATCGCCGACGACGCTCTCCTCGCTATTGAGCGCGCCAGCCTTATCGACCCCGCTGCACCCGATCCTTCCGTCGAAACCATGTTGCACGCGTTCCTGCCGCACAAATTCGTCGATCACACCCATGCGACGGCGGCGCTCAGCGTGATCGATCAGCCGGACGGCGAAGCACGTTGCGCCGAGGTCTTTGGCGGGCGGCTGGCGTTCGTGCCCTATCTCATGCCGGGTTTCGGGCTCGCCAAGAAGGCGATCGAGGTATTCGAGCGCGTAAGACCGCACGACGGGCTCATTCTCGGCAAGCACGGCATCGTCACCTTCGGCGAAAGCGCGCGCGAAGCTTACGAGCGCATGATCGCGATGGTGTCGCTTGCCGAGGATTATATCGCGCGCAACCGTAAGCATGTCGCCGTCGCTGCACCACCGCACAACATTGCCAGCGAGGCGCATGTCGCGCCGATCGTGCGCGGCGCGTGCAGCTTGAAGGACGAGAAGGTCGAGGGCGCGTGGCGGCGGCTGATCTTGGACTTTCGCCGCAACGATGCCGTGCTGGAATTTGTCGACAGCGCGAATTTACGCCGGGTGAGCCAAGCGGGCGTATTGACCCCCGATCACACGATCCGGACCAAGAACTGGCCGCTCGTGCTGCCGCGCCCGGAAGTCGCCAAACTTGACGATTTCGCGCGCGCAACCCGCGAAGCCGCAACCGCATTCGTCTCGCGCTATCACGACTATTTCCAACATCACGATAAGCGCGTCGGCGGCGGCAAGCGGGAACTCGATCCCCTGCCCCGCATCGTGCTGGTGCCCGGGCTTGGCTTGTTCGGGCTCGGCCGCTCCAAGCACGATGCGATGATCGCAGCCGACATCGCCGAAACGTGGATCGAAGGGGTGAGCGAAGCCGAAGCCATCGGCAAATTCGAATCGATCTCGGAAGCGGAAATGTTCGACGTCGAATATTGGCCGCTGGAGCAGAAGAAGCTCGGCGCCCGCAAGGAACCGCCGCTCGCGGTTCAGATCGCCGTCATCACCGGCGGCGCTGGCGCCATCGGCGCGGCCACTGCAAAAGCCTTCGCCGCGGCCGGCGCGGAGGTCGCTTTGCTGGACGTCGATTTCGCTGCCGCGGTCAAGCAAGCCGACGCCATCGGCAAGATCACGCTAAAGACCGCATTGCCGGTTGCGTGTGACGTGACGGATGCGGAATCGGTACGCACCGCCTTCGACAAGGTCGTCGAGAATTTCGGCGGCGTCGATATCGTCGTCTCCAATGCCGGAGCCGCCTGGCAAGGCCGCATCGGCAACGTAGACGAAGATGTTTTACGCAAAAGCTTCGAGCTTAATTTTTACGGCCACCAGCGGGTGGCGCAGGCAGCCGTCAAAATCATGCTGGCGCAGGGCACTGGCGGCTGCCTCCTCTTCAACGTCTCCAAACAAGCGGTCAATCCTGGGCTGGATTTCGGACCCTACGGCATTCCGAAAGCGGCGTTGCTGGCGCTGATGCGCCAATACGCGCTCGATCATGGCGCCGATGGCATCCGCGCCAACGCCGTCAATGCCGACCGCATCCGCTCAGGATTATTGACGGAGGATTTTATCAAGGAGCGCGCCAAGGCCCGCGGCGTTTCGGCGAAGGATTACATGAGCGGCAATCTGCTCGGCCGCGAAGTGACGGCCGACGACGTAGCTCAAGCCTTTCTGCATCAGGCGCTGGCGCTGAAAACCACCGCCGATGTCACTACGGTCGACGGCGGGAATATCGCCGCCGCTATGCGGTGAATAGACGACTTTTAAAAATGTTGATCGACGAGGCTGGTCGAAGCGGCGCTCATTGCAGTTCCGTCATGGTTGCCGCAAATCCCCAATTTTTTCCGTCGCGGCTGATATACAGAGGCGAGCCGACGCAGCCCTTATCAGTAATAAAAGCCCAGTGCGCTTCAGATTTCTCCTTAACTGCCGTTCCCGGACAGTTCTCCAGAGCGAAGCGACCTACAACATCATAAACATATTGCCTTCCATCCGGATAGATTTCCACCCACGTATTCGGAGCGAAAAGTTTCCAATCGCGGCGAGCGGTTTGCACGGGCGCACCCGGCGCTGTTAAAAGATTAACCTGGATCGCGAATGCGGTCGGCGGGGTAAAAGGTTCGTTCGGCAGCGTAGTTCGAGGGAGAACAGAAGGCGGCGGCGACGGTTTAGGTTGGCCAGGACACCAAGGCAATGGTAGCGAAAAAGTGCACAGTAGCGATTCTGTCTTGGTAGTAACGGCGATTAGCGCGTCGAGGAGCGCCGCCACGCCCACCAGAAAGGCCGTAATAATTGCAATTCTTGCCGTCAGGTTCTTAGCCTGAGGCGACGTGCGTTCTGGCGAAATGCTGTCGCTCAAGATCTGTCCGCCCCGCGGACGCGTTAAAATACGTGCACGCTGTCAAACAGTACAGTGCCAAAAACAGAAAAAAGCTTTTTCAATCGCTCGACAGGATCACGTTCTTGACGATCGGGTAGACTTGGTTCTCCCAGCGCTTGCCCGAGAACACGCCGTAATGGCCAACGCCGGCCTGCATATGGTGGCGCTTCAGATAGGGCCGCAGCTTGCTGCACAGATCGTGCGCCGCGACCGTCTGGCCAACCGCGCAGATGTCGTCGCGCTCACCCTCTACGGTCAGCAACATGGTGCGCCGGATCGCCGCCGGTTCGATGGCCGTGCCGCGCCATTTCAGCTTGCCAAGCGGCAGCGCATATTCCTGGAAGATGAGCCGCACCGTTTCGAGATAGAATTCGGCGCTGAGGTCGAGCACGGCGAAGTATTCATCGTAGAAGGCCTTGGTGACCGCTGCCTTCTCGCTCTCGCCGTTGGCGATATTCTCATAAAGCTCCTTATGCGCCTTCACGTGCCGCTCGATGTTCATGCTCATGAAGGCGGCGAGCTGCACGAAGCCTGGATAAACGTGGCGAAAGGCGCCCGGATAACGGATCGGCACCGTCGCCGTCAGCATGCGTTCGAACCATCCGATCGAGCGCTTGTTGGCGAGCTCGTTGACCTTGGTCGGATTGACCCGGGTATCGATTGGACCGGCCATCAGCGTCATCGAGCGCGGCTGCGCCGGATTTCCCTGCTGGGCCATCAACGCAGCGGCGGAAAGCACGGCGACGCAAGGCTGGCAGACCGCGAGCACATGCGCGCCCGGTCCCATCACTTCGAGGAACTTGATGAGGTGCTCAACATATTCATCAACGCCGAAGCGGCCGGCGGTGAGCGGCACATCGCGCGCGTTATGCCAGTCGGTAATGAAGACGTCATGGTCGGGCAGCATGGTGCGGACCGTCGCCCGCAGCAGAGTGGCGAAATGGCCCGACAAGGGCGCCACCAGCAGGACGCGCGGCTGGGCCACGGCGACGTGCTTCTTGAAATGCAGGAGCGTGGCAAACGGCGTTGTCGCGGTAGCCTCTTCGCTTACCTCGACCTGGCGATTACCGACGGTGACCGAACCGATGCCGAAAGGCGGACGGGTATGGGTGAGCCCCATCCGTGAAATCAGCTCATAAGCCGCGGTCAGGTTGCGGATGGCAGGGACATCGCCGATCACGGGCTGGCCGCCGGCGGCCAGCGCCATGGTTGCCCACGCTTTGACCGGCGCGATCATGTCGGAATGGGTCTGATAAGCGAGATACAGCATCCACTACCCAATGGGTGCCGCAGTCCGTCTGGCGACAGAACCCCTCGACCACCCCGATCGCGCGAAGGCTAGTGCATTTTTTGTTGCGCTGCGACAAGATTATGAACATCCTGCACATGGGAGCGGGGCG
>Ga0181537_10005620_pt1 | contig 10110 bp, 7 predicted proteins | sample PEATcosm2014_Bin_39_FD_119765 | JGI IMG/M metagenome (GOLD analysis project Ga0181537, IMG submission 119765) | Peatland microbial communities from MTU Mesocosm Facility, Houghton, MI, USA - PEATcosm2014_Bin23_10_metaG | ecosystem: Environmental > Terrestrial > Soil > Wetlands > Peat | place... | reverse complement strand
GTTCTGACCTACGCCAACGTCGAGCGGGTGGCCATAACGCGGCACATGAACATTCCCGCGTCGGCCGAAATCGAGATCACATCGCGATGAAGCGCGCGCACGCCGACCGCCAGCCGCGCCCAGTCGCGTTCCGGTTGCGCAGTGCCGTGCTGCTCGGCCTGCTGCTGCTTGCGGCCGGCGGCCTGCTCGCGCGGGCGGTTGAACTGCAGCTGATCAATCACGATTTTCTCGTCGGTCAGGGCAATGCACGCGCCAGCCGCGTGGTGGCGGAGACCGCGCATCGCGGTGCCATCACCGATCGGTTCGGGGAGCCGCTCGCGATCAGCACGCCAGTCGATGCCGTGTCGATCAATCCGCGGCAGTTTGCCGGCAATCCCGAGCAGCTGACGCTGCTCGCCCGTGCCGCCGGCGTCGACCGGCCGGAACTTATCCGGCGTGTCAGCGCCAGCCAGGACCGGGATTTTCTTTATGTCGCGCGCGGCCTGCAGCCGAGCGATGCGCGAAGGGTGAGGGAAATAGGCATCCCGGGCGTCACCCTGACCCGCGAATACCGGCGTTACTACCCGGCCGGCGAAGTGGCAGGGCACTGGATTGGATTTACCGACGTCGATGATCTCGGCCAGGACGGCACCGAACTTGCCTACGATCACTGGCTCGGCGGCGAAGACGGCGCCAAGCGCGTCATTCAGGACAGCCACGGCGACCAGGTCGAGGACGTCGAGAGCATCCGCAGCGTGCGGCCGGGGCGCGATCTGGCACTGAGCCTGGACCTGCGCCTGCAGTATCTCGCCTACCGCGAGCTCGAGCGTGCCGTTCAGTCCAACAACGCGCGCGGCGGCTCGATCGTGCTGATCGACGTGCAAAGCGGCGAAGTGCTGGCGATGGTCAACCAGCCGACCTTTAATCCCAATGACCGCAGCCAGCTGACCGCCACCGATTACCGCAACCGCGCCGAAACGGACCTGTTTGAGCCCGGATCGAGCATCAAGCCGTTCTTCGTCGCCGCCGCACTCGAATCGGGTCGCTTCGAGGCCGGCAGCATCATCGACACCAATCCCGGCTACATACAGGTCGGCTCGGTCACCATTCCTGACGAACACAATCTCGGCGCCGTGCCGATTTCGACCGTGCTCGCCAAATCCTCGAACGTCGGCATGGCCCGCATTGCGCTCGCGCTCGAACCCAAGCAGATCTGGAGCACGCTCACAAGTCTCGGGTTCGGGCAGGTCACGAGCAGCGGCTTTCCGGGCGAGTCGGCCGGAGTGCTGTCCAACTATGCGCACTGGCGCGATATCGGTATCGCCACCATGTCGCACGGCTACGGACTGTCGGTCACGCCGCTGCAGCTGGCGCAGGCTTACGCGACCATCGGCGCGCTGGGCGTGCGCCGGCCGATCTCACTGACGCGTGTCGACGCGCCGGTCGCCGGTGAGCGCGTGCTCGATGAGTCGGTGTGCCGCTCGCTGCTGTATCTGCTCGAGACGGTGGTCATCGAGGGCACCGGGGAGCTGGCCCAGGTGCAGGGCTATCGGGTCGCCGGCAAGACCGGCACCGCCTATAAATCCGAGGCCGGCGGCTATTCGACCGATCGCTACGTGGCCGTGTTCGCCGGCGTGGCGCCGGTAACGAACCCGCGCCTGGCTGCGGTGGTGGTCATTGATGAGCCGAACGCGGGCCTGCACCACGGCGCCGATGTTGCCGCTCCGGTGTTCGCGGCGGTGCTGGGTGGCGCGCTGCGGCTGATGGCGGTGCCGCCGGACAACGTTGCGCCCAACCACAGCCCGCTGCTGTCTAATCCGAAGCTCGCGCGCCGATGAGCACCGTCATGGCACAGGGGTGGCGTCCGCTCAAAGCACTGCTCGGCGGCGAATTTGCGGTGGCCGAGCATGTCGAGGTTGCGGACCTCAGCATGGACAGCCGGCAGGTGCAGCCAGGCGGCGCCTTTCTCGCCTGTCGCGGCCGCACGCACCATGGACTCGAGTTTGTCGCCAACGCGGTGGCCAATGGCGCGCGGGTGGTGTTGTGGGAACCGGCCGCCGGCGTTGCCGCCCCCGAGCTCGGCGCGGATGTGCTGGTGGTGGCGGTGCCAGATCTGGCGGCGCAGGCCGGCTATATCGCCGACCGCTTTTTCGAAGCCCCGTCGGCGCGCGTTGCGGTCACCGGCATCACCGGCACCAACGGCAAGAGCACCTGCGCGTGGCTGCTGGCGCAGGCGCTGACGCGCTGCGGGCGCCCGACGGCTTACCTCGGGACGCTCGGCGCCGGATTTACCGGCGATCTGACCATGCTCAGCCACACGACCCCTGACGCTGTCAGCGTGCAGCGCTGGCTCGCGAGGCTTCGCGATGCGGGTGCGAGTGATGTGGCGATGGAAGTGTCCTCGCACGCGCTCGACCAGCATCGCTGCGCCGGCGTGCGCTTTCAGGTGGCAGCGTTCACCAACCTGACCCGCGATCATCTGGATTATCACGGTGACATGGCCGCCTACGGTGCGGCCAAGGCCCAGCTATTTGACTGGCCAACGCTGGTTGCCCGCGTCATCAACATCGACGATCGCTTCGGTGCTGAATTGGTGGCCAGGGGGCGCGCCGCGGCGGGGCTGGTGCTCACCAGCCGGCGCACGGCGCCGGCCACGGATGCCAAGAGCCGCTTCGTGCACGCTGCTCGCTGCGCGACGCTCAGCGACGGACTGGAGCTTGCGGTGCGCAGCAGCTGGGGCAACGCGACGCTCCGTAGCCCGCTGCTCGGCGAATTCAACGCCGACAATTTGCTGACCGTGCTTGGGGTGATGCTCGCGCTCGATATCGCATTCGGCGACGCCATCGAAGCGTTGGGCCAATGCACCGCGCCGCCCGGCCGCATGCAGCGCTTGGGCGGCGGCACACTGCCGACCGTCATCGTCGATTACGCCCACACACCCGATGCGCTGGAGCAGGCGCTGCGCGCGGTGCGCGCCCATTTCACCGGGCAGGTGGCCTGCGTGTTCGGCTGCGGCGGCGACCGCGACACGGGCAAGCGCGCCGCTATGGGCGCGGTCAGCGCGACGCTGGCTGATCGGATTGTGCTGACCGATGACAATCCGCGCAGCGAAAATCCTCAGGCCATCATCGCCCAGATCCGCGCCGGCATGCCGCCCGCGGCCGCGGTCACGGTGATTCATGACCGCGCGCAGGCCATCCGTGCAGCGCTGGCGCCGCTCGCGGCAGGCGATGTGCTGCTGGTGGCAGGCAAGGGCCACGAGACCTATCAACTGACAGGCAACGAGCGGCGGCCGTTTAGCGACCTCGCGGCTGCGAGTGCAGCGCTGCGCGCCCGGAGCGCCGCGTGAGGCGGACCCTGCGTGAATTCGCGGCGGCCGCCGGCGGGCAGTTGCACGGCGCCGACGCCTCATTCGTCAACGCCGTGATCGACTCGCGCACGGTGGCTTCGGGGGATCTGTTCCTCGCCTTGCCTGGCACGCGCGCCGACGGTCACGAATTCGTGGCCGCCGCGGCCGCGGCCGGCGCGGCCGGTGCGGTCGTCAACCACACGCAGCCGGTCACGCTGCCGCAGATCCGGGTCGGCGACGTGGCCTCGGCCCTGACTGCTGCCGGCGCGCACTGGCGCGCCGCTTATACCGGTCCGCTGATTGGAGTCGCCGGCAGCAACGGCAAGACGACTGCCAAAGAAATGCTGGGCGCCGTGCTGTCGCTGAGCGGCCCGTGCCTGGTGACGCGCGGCAATCTGAATAATCACCTGGGTGTACCGCTCACGCTGCTGCGCCTGCAACCGGCGACGCGTTGGGCGGTGATCGAGATGGGTGCCAATAGGGCCGGCGACGTCGCGGCGCTCGCAGCGCTCGCGCGACCGACGATCGGCCTGATCACCAGCGCCGGGGCGGAGCATCTGGAAGGCTTTGGCAGCATCGAGAACGCGGCGCGCGCCGAAGGCGAGCTGGTCGACGCGCTGCCGCCCGACGGGGTCGCGGTGCTCAACGCCGATGACCCGTATTACGAGCTGTGGCGCCAGTGCACCGATGCGCGGATCGTCAGTTTTGGCTTCGCCGCCGGCGCCGACGTGCGCGCCGAAGAGCTGCGGCTCGAAGCGGACGCGCACGGTTTTGTCAGCCGCTTTGTGTTGCGCAGCGCGCGCGGCGGCGTGCCGGTGCGACTCGCGCTGGCCGGCCGGCACAATGTGCGCAACGCCCTTGGCACCGCCGCGGCGGCGCTGAGCGCCGGCTGCGATCTGCAGCAGGTCGCGGCGGGACTTGGCGCGGTGCAGGCGGTGCCGGGCCGGCTGCAGCTGCGCCCGGGCAGATCCGGCGCCTGGCTCATCGATGATTCCTACAACGCGAACCCCAGTTCGTTGCGCGCGGCCCTCGAAGTATTGAGCGAGCTGCCGGGCCGCCGCTGGCTGGTGCTGGGCGACATGGCCGAACTCGGCGATTTCGCGGCGGCCAGTCACCGCGAAGCCGGCGAGCTCGCGCGCGCGAGCGGCGTCGAGCGACTGTTCACCCACGGACCGCTCGCGGCGCTGGCAGCGAGCGCATTCGGCGCGGGCGCCGAAGCCTTTGGCGATGCGGACAGCCTTTCACAGGCGCTGTCGGCGTCGCTGCAATCGGACGTGCGGCTGCTGATCAAAGGTTCGCGCGTCAACCGGCTGGAACGGGTCGTGGCCGCTGTCGGCGCGCCCGAAGCGCGCCGCGCGGGATAGGGCCATGCTTTACTGGGCGGCAAAATGGCTGGCAGTCCATCACTCGGTGTTCCGGGTGTTCGGCTACCTGACACTGCGCTCGATCCTTGCGGCGATGTCGGGCTTAAGCTTTGCGCTGCTGGTTGGCCCCGGCATGATCGAGCGGCTCTCGCGCCGCCAGATCGGGCAGGTGGTGCGTGACGATGGCCCGAAGTCGCACCTGCCCAAGGCCGGCACGCCGACCATGGGCGGCGCGCTGATCATCATCGCGATCGTGATGGCAACGCTGCTGTGGGCGGATCTGGCCAACCGCTATGTGTGGCTCGCGCTCGGCGTGACGCTCGGATTTGGCCTGATCGGATTTGTCGACGATTACCTGAAGCTGGTGGTCGGCAACTCGCGCGGCCTGATGGCGCGCTGGAAATATTTCTGGCAATCGCTCCTCGGCCTGCTGGCAGCGTACCTGCTGTTCCGGATAGCGCACACGCCGGCCGAAACCACGTTTTATCTGCCGTTTTTCAAGAACGCGACCGTGCAGCTTGGCCTCGCCGGTTTCGTGTTGCTCGGTTACCTGATGATTGTCGGCATGAGTAACGCGGTCAACCTGACCGACGGGCTCGATGGCCTGGCCATCGGCCCGGCGGTCATGGTGGCCGGGGGCCTCAGCATCTTTGCCTATGCCAGCGGTAACGCGGTCTTTGCCAGCTACCTCGCCATTCCGCCGTTGCCCGGCGCCGGGGAGCTGGCAATTTTTTGTACCGCGATCGTCGGGGCCGGGCTCGGGTTCCTCTGGTTCAACACCTATCCGGCGCAGGTGTTCATGGGCGACATCGGCGCACTGGCGCTCGGCGCCGCGCTCGGCTTTGTCGCCATGGTGGTGCGCCAGGAGCTGGTGACGCTGTTCATGGGCGGCATCTTCGTGCTCGAGACCGCTTCGGTCATCCTGCAGGTGGCCTCCTTCAAGCTCACCGGCAAGCGCATTTTCCGCATGGCGCCGATCCACCACCACTTCGAGCTCAAGGGCTGGGCCGAGCCGAAAGTGATCGTGCGCTTCTGGATCATCAGTCTGCTGCTGATGCTGATCGGGCTCGCGACCCTCAAGCTGCGATGAACGGTGCGCCCCTGAAACTGCGACGCGCGTTGATTGTCGGGCTCGGTGTCAGCGGCCTGTCGGCAGCGCGTTATCTGCGTGCCACAGGCTGCGCGGTCACGGTCATCGACAGCCGCGCCGAGCCGCCGCAGCGCGCGGCGCTGCTCGCCCTCGATCCGGCGATCGCCGTGCACACGGGTCCCTTCGACAGCGCGCTGCTTGAGGGCATCGATGCGCTGATCGTCTCGCCCGGCGTCGCCTTGCAGGGCGCCTTTTTCGATGCGGCGCGCGCCCGCCATCTGCCGCTGATCGGGGACATTGAATTATTCGCGCGGGCCGCCAACGCGCCGGTCGCCGGCATCACCGGCACCAACGGCAAGAGCACGGTCACTACGCTGGTCGGCCGGATGGCCGAGCGCGGCGGCAAGCGCGTGCGAGTGGGCGGCAACCTCGGTGACCCGGCGCTGCAGCTGCTCGATGCCAAGGCCGAGCTGTATGTGCTCGAGCTGTCCAGCTACCAGCTGCAGACCACCGACTCGCTCACGCTCGAGGCGGCCACGGTGCTGAACGTGACCCCCGACCATCTGGATCGCTACGCGTCGGTCGAGGAGTACGCGGCGGCCAAGGCCCGCATCTTTCGCCGCTGCGGCACCGCGGTAATCAACGCCGACGATCCCCGCACGCTCGCCATGGTTCCCGCCGGGCAGCGGGCGCTGCGCTTCTCGCTTACCGGCGGCAGCGGGGCAGAATTTGCGCTGCTCGAGCGCGCCGACGGTGCGTGGCTCGCCTGCCGCGGCCAGGCGCTGCTGGCCGCCAGTGAGCTGAAAATTGCCGGCCGGCACAATATTGCCAACGCGCTGGCGGCGCTCGCGATGGGCGAGGCGCTCGGCGTCGGTCTGCCATCGCGCCTTACGGCACTGCGCGAGTTCACGGGACTGCCGCACCGCACGCAGTGGGTGGCTGACATCAAGGGCGTGCGCTACATCGACGATTCCAAGGGCACCAATGTCGGCGCAACGCTGGCGGCCGTCAGCGGCCTGCCGGCACCGCTCCTGCTGATCGCCGGCGGCGAGGGCAAGGGACAGGATTTCCTGCCGTTGCGCGCCGCGCTCAAGGGCAAAGTGCGCTTAGCGCTGCTGATCGGCCGGGATGCGCCGGCGCTCGGTACTGCGCTCGCCGGGGTCTGCGCCATCGAATACTGCCCGAGCCTCGAGGCTGCGGTGCGCCGCGCGGCCGCGAGCGCGCGGGCGGGCGAGATCGTGCTGCTCTCGCCGGCCTGCGCCAGCTTCGACATGTTTCGCGATTACGCGCATCGCGGCGCGGTGTTTGCGGCCACGGTGCGGGAGCTGGCGGCATGATCTCCACCACGATCAGTGCCCCGAGAAATGCGCCGCGCCGCGGCGGCATCCGGCTCGACTGGGTCATTGTGGGCCTGGTCAGCACTATCCTGCTGCTCGGGCTGGTGATGGTGACTTCGGCCTCGATCACGATGGCCGCGCGCGACAACGCCGCGCCGTTCTTTTATCTCGAGCGCCAGCTGGCGCTCGTGCTGTTCGGCCTGCTGGCGGCGGCGCTGATCTTCTGCGTGCCGACTGCGCGGCTCGAGCGCGTCGCGCTGCCGCTGCTGCTGCTGGCCGGCGTGCTGTCACTCGCGGTGCTGGTGCCGGGACTTGGCCACGTGGTCAACGGCAGCCGGCGCTGGCTGCGCCTCGGGCCGATCAATTTTCAGGTGTCGGAGCTGGTGCGGGTGCTGGTGCTGATTTACATCGCCCACTACTGCGTGCGCTTCGAGGCGGCGCTGCGCAGCGACCTGCAGGGCGTGCTGCGACCGCTGCTGCTGCTCGGCGCGGCGGCGGTGCTGCTGCTGCTCGAGCCGGACCTTGGCGCCGGTGCGGTATTGTTCCTGACCGGCTTTGGCCTGCTGTTCCTGGGCGGCGCGCAGATCCGCTGGGTGGCGCTCACGCTGCTGGGCGGCGCCGGGGCACTCGCCACGCTGGTGCTGCTGTCCCCGTATCGCATGCGCCGCATCATGGCGTTCCTCGATCCGTGGGCCGATCCCTACAACGGCGGCTTCCAGCTGGTGCAGTCGCTGATTGCGATTGGCCGCGGCCAGTGGTTCGGCGTCGGCCTCGGGGCCAGCGTACAAAAGCTGTTTTATCTGCCCGAAGCGCACAACGACTTCCTGTTTGCCGTGCTGGCCGAGGAACTGGGCCTGGTCGGGGTGGTCGCGACGCTGGCGTTGTTCCTGGCGCTCGTGTGGCGGGTGTTTGCGCTGGCGCAGCGCGCGCACAACGCCGGCCTGAAGTTCCAGGCGTACCTCGCCGCCGGCTTCGGCCTGTGGCTCGGTCTGCAGGCCTTCGTCAACATCGGCGTCAACCTGGGCGTACTGCCGACCAAGGGTCTGACGCTGCCGCTGATGAGCTACGGACGCAGCAGCCTGATCGTCACGCTCGCGTGGCTCGGCATCATCCTGCGCGTGCATCACGACACGGTCACCAGCGCCCGCGGGCCGCTGCTGCGGGAGCGCGCACCGTGAGCGCGCCCAAGGCGCTGATCATGGCCGGCGGCACCGGCGGGCATGTGTTCCCGGCGCTGGCGCTCGCACGCGAGCTGCAGTCCCGTTCCTGGCAGATCGTGTGGCTCGGCACGCGCCGCGGGCTCGAGGCGCGGATCGTGCCGGCCGAGCACATTGCCATCGAGTGGCTGCGGGTCAGCGGCCTGCGCGGCAAGGGTCTGCTCGCGTGGCTCGCGGCACCGGTGCAGCTGCTGCGGGCGCTGGGTGAGGCGCTTGCCGCGATCCGGCGCCATCAGCCCACCGTGGTCGTGGGGCTCGGCGGTTTCGTGTCCGGTCCCGGCGGCGTGGCCGCGTGGCTCCTGCACCGGCCGCTGCTGATCCATGAACAGAATGCGATCGCCGGAACCACGAACCGGTTTCTGGCGCGAATTGCCAAGCGTGTGCTCGCCGCCTTTCCCGGCGCCTTCGGCTCGGAACTTAACGCCGAGGTCATCGGCAATCCGGTGCGGCGCGAAATTGCTGATCTTGAGCCGCCGGCCGCGCGCTTCGCGGCGCGCAGCGGCGCCATCCGCCTGCTGATCTTGGGCGGCAGCCAGGGCGCGACGCGGCTCAACACCGTCACGCCCTTTGCGCTCGCGCGCCTGGCCGGACAAATCGGCCTTGATGTACGCCATCAGTGCGGTGAACGGTGGCTCGAAGCCACGCGCCGCAGCTACGCCGAGGCGGCGGTGAGCGCCAAGCTGACGCCGTTCATCGATGACATGGCCGAGGCCTACGGCTGGGCCGACCTGGTGCTGTGCCGGGCAGGGGCCCTCACGGTGTCGGAGCTCGCGGCCGCCGGCGTCGCCGCCATCTGCGTACCGTTCCCGGCCGCGACCGACGATCATCAGAGTCACAACGCGGCGTTCTTGGTGCGCGAAGGGGCGGCCGTGGTGATCGCCGACCGCGCCTTAACGGCCGAGCGGCTGGCCGAAGAGCTGGCACGGCTGTGCGCCGGCCGGGGCCGGCTGCTGGCGATGGCCGACCGCGCCCGCTCCCTGGCACGCCCGCAGGCGACCGCAAAACTGGCCGACGCCTGCCTGCAACTGGCCGCGGGGGTCGCATGAACGCCCGCATGCGCCGCATCGGCACCATTCATTTCGTCGGCATCGGCGGCAGCGGCATGGGCGGCATCGCCGAAGTGCTGCTGAACTTGGGTTACCGCGTGCAGGGCTCGGACCTCAAGCCCAACGCGGTGACCGCGCGGCTCGCGGGCCTTGGTGCGCGCATCGCCTTTGGCCATCAGGCGCAGAACGCCGACGGCGCCGATGTGGTCGTCACCTCGAGTGCGGTGTCGGCCGACAATCCGGAAGTAAAGGCGGCCCTCGCGCGGCGCGTCCCGGTGGTGCCGCGGGCCGAGATGCTCGGCGAATTAATGCGCTTCAGGCAGTCGATTGCGGTCGCAGGTACCCACGGCAAGACCACCACCACCAGCCTGATCGCGAGCGTACTCGCCGAAGGCGGCGAAGATCCGACCTTCGTGATCGGCGGGCGGCTGAAGAGCACCGGCAGCAACGCCCGCCTTGGCGCCGGCCGCTACCTGGTCGCCGAGGCCGACGAGAGCGACGCCTCGTTCCTGCACCTGCAGTCGATCATCTCGGTCGTGACCAACATCGACAACGATCATCTGGGCACGCACGGCGGGGACTTCACCCGCCTGCGCGACAGCTTCGTGCAGTTCCTGCACAACCTGCCGTTCTATGGCCTTGCGGTGCTGTGCATCGATGACGAGCACGTGCAGCACATCGTGCCGCAGGTCGCCCGCCCGATCGTCACTTACGGGCTGTCGGCGAGT
>Ga0181537_10005619_pt1 | contig 10112 bp, 10 predicted proteins | sample PEATcosm2014_Bin_39_FD_119765 | JGI IMG/M metagenome (GOLD analysis project Ga0181537, IMG submission 119765) | Peatland microbial communities from MTU Mesocosm Facility, Houghton, MI, USA - PEATcosm2014_Bin23_10_metaG | ecosystem: Environmental > Terrestrial > Soil > Wetlands > Peat | place... | reverse complement strand
ATAAGCCCGTAAAGATGACATTTTCAGGAACTTCTGCGCCCAGCACCATCAATCTCCAACAACCCGACACAAGTAACGACGGCGACAACTTCGCCGGGCAAGGTACGCTGGGTTCGTTCACCGTTACGAATGTGCGAGCGATCGCAAATTCTCCGGGAACGTCCAGCACTTGCTCGGGCTCAAATCAGATCTATCTCCCGGAACTGGCCGGCGCGGGAGTTTTTCGGTTCCGGGATGGCAGTCTATTGGAAGTCAATCTCACGCAGGGAGGGGATTGCATAGATCTCACCACTGGAGAGGCCCACTGTAGCGTGACGTTTCAAATCACCGGTGGAACCGGCCGTTTCCATCATGCAGCCGGCGTCCTTACGATGACTGAGACGGTGGAGACAGTGGCAGCCGACGCCCTGGGCAACCCTGTTTTTTTTGCCGCTACGGGGGGTTTTACGGGAACGATCTCTGGGGTGGCCAGAGCGGACATCCCGGAAGGCGAGAAAGAGTAGAGGATCTGATCGACGTGGCTACGCACAGGGTTTCGCGAGCATGCTCGCGAGACCCTATGCGTCTCCTCGGGCACAACGCGAGTTGCACCGAACCGTGATGGTCACTTGTCTCGGCTACTCACGAGGCGAACCTAAATGTGGTGATTAGTCACTGACAAAAGCGCTGGCACAAACCATGCCAGGTCATGCATGGTCGGCAAACAGGCACTTGCACGCAGCCTTGGGGACACACTGCGGAGGGACATGCGCACCTGGTCTCGCTCGAAGCGGACGCCAAGACCAGAGACTATCTCCTTGTCCGCCGCGTGTAATACGTGGTTTCCCGTCACATAAAGGACTGGTTTTTTCCACTTCCGCAGAAACTGGTCGAGCGGCTCATAATCCCATCGCTGGAGATGGCACAAGCGCGCGAAGCCGAGAGTTACGAGGCGAGCGGACGGCTATTGTGATGCCGTTCGGGTGTCGCGCAGAAGAACCACATCGGAGACAACATGGAAGCAAGCGATGGCGAGCGACTTGCCGTCAGGGGAGAATTGAAACGAGAGAATTCGATCCGACATGAAATTGGTCAACCGATGGCCCGGCGAGCCATCGAGCGGCTGCACCCATACGTTGCCAACGCCGTTTTCAAAGATGTTGTATGCCACCGCCTTGCCATCCGGAGTGAGTGCAACAGGAACATTAATGTCAGCCCGAGGGTCGATGTATTTCGCTGGCGTCTCGGAGTTCGTGGTCACATCAAGGAGGGCAATCGTTCTCGAGGCAGATCCCGTGGCCGCATCGTCTTTCACTTCGACCTCCGGCAACCACCTGCCGTCGGGCGAAAAGTTTACTCCGCCCTGCATCCATCCGGTGGGTACCACGCTAGCCTTGACCAGTTCGGGAGATCCCCCGCCAATGGGCATCTTAATGATCCGAAGCGCAACTGCGTCATAGTAGTAAAAGGATTTTCCATCCGGCAAACAGCGTGGATTTCCGTCATCCTTGCCGCTGGTAAGCTGTTTTGGACTAGACCCATCCGGGTCCATGCGCCAGATGTTCTGCGCGGTCTTGCCCTCTCGAAGATACGCGCTGAAGAGAATGGGTCCGCCCCGACCGCAAACCGACGACGACTGTATGATCTCGGATGGGTCGCTCAAGAGAGTCGCTTGCCGGCTGCCGTCGGGCGATATTCGCAGGATCGAGGTTGCCATGGTGACGATCAAATCTCCATGGCTGTCCCAATCCACGACTTTGACATCAGTCTGAGTGGGAATGCCCGGAACCGCCACCGGCACTCCATTCGCTGTCGCGGGCTGAAGGAAAACGGAATCAGACTTTTGCCGCTGAATCGAGGCTATCGCCTTGTCGTCACCAGAAAGGCTTAGCGTTTGATAGCCACGTGAGTCGTTCGTAAGCGACCGGAATTGGCCATCGGGATAGGAAACGAAGCCGATTTGCCCATTCGTTGAGAGCGACGTACGATCTCTGTGGTTCACGAGCAGTCCGCGCCCATCCATAGTCCAAGCCAAGTCTGAGAATTCTCTGTCCTGGAACGATGTGAGTGGAGCGTCCTTGGCGCTCGCCATCTCGAACGTGCTGATCTGGCCACCGGAAATAAAAGCGATTCGCTTTCCGTCGGGCGACCAAGAAAGACGCTCAGAGGAACCCGGAGCGATTTGGAGAATCTTTTCGTCGCTCCCGTCCAGATGCGAGGAAAGAAGACGATACTTGCCGACTTCTGGATCGTTGTCGCGGATGTACGCCATGCGCTTGCTATCCGGTGAAAACGTTGGTCCCCCGTCAACATCGCGTACCAAAAGTTGTGGCGTGCCACCGAGCACGGGCATTCGATACATCAGGAACATCTCCTGAGCGGCATCCCCCGCTTTGCGGTAGAAGATAAAGCTTCCGTCCGGAGAAAACGCGGGGCTGCGTATGGCAAGAGGATCAGACTCGAGAATCTGAGTGTTGCTATCACTCGGCACGTTGCGAAGCCACAGGCTATATTTTCCTTTGTCGCTAACCACGCTTACGATGTACTTCCCGTCTGGGGAAATTGCCGCGTGCGCCGCCTTGCCCGAGTTTGTGACTTGCGAGACAGCGAAGGCTTGAAAAGGGAGCGTCACGGTTCGGTTTGCAAGTAGCGAGTACACGCCGTAGCCTGCCGCGACCAAAACCACAAGCGCGACCACGAGGCCTGCCGAAAGGCCCAGTTTGTGCTGCTTCGCCGCAGCGGCCACAACCGAACTGCTGGAGGCATGCGCCGCTCTGCTTTGTGGCTGCACTCCCAAGCCCCCTCCAGCGCGAACCACAGGCTCGTTGGAGGATGAACCGGATGCTGGCGATTGCTGTTGAGCGACCCGAGAGCCGCTTTCTAGCTCAACCACCATTGGCCCGGCACTCGCAGCTATAGCTCGCCCCGTTTCCGAGTCCCGCTTCAGCCGTTGCAAATCCGTTCGCATGTCGGCTGCGTGCTGATAGCGCAGGTTGCGGTCTTTCTCCATTGCCTTGTTGATGACGTCTTCCAGCTTCGGTGGAATATCACGATTGAAACGAATCGCAGGCGGCGGAACAGAATCGAGGATCGCTCTGAAAATAACTCCCGAACTTTCGCCCTGAAAGGGCAATGCCCCTGTCGCCATCTCGTACACCACCGCCCCAAACGAGAACAGATCACTCCGCGCATCCAACTCCTTTGCCCGCACCTGCTCCGGCGACATATAGGCGACGGTCCCCAGCATCGTTCCTGGACTGGTGAGATGGTCCGCGCCCATCGAACCCGTCTGCGTATCCAGTGACGCAATCTTGCTCGAAGAACTGCCTGCCGGACTGACCTTCGCCAGACCGAAGTCCAAAATCTTGGCGTGTCCGCGCTTGGTCACAAAGATGTTTGCAGGCTTGATGTCGCGGTGGACGATGCCTTCGGCGTGGGCGGCATCGAGCGCGTCGGCAAGCTCGATGGCCAACGAAAGAATCAGCTCGGTTTCCATGGGACGCCCCGCAATGCGCTGCTTCAGCGTCATTCCGTCGAGAAACTCCATGGCGATGAAGCGCAGCCCATCTTGTTCCCCGATTTCGTAGATGGTGCAGATATTGGGATGATTCAGTGCAGAAGCAGCTGGAGCCTCGCGCTGGAATCGCGCCAACGATTGGGGGTCTTTGGCTACTTCATCGGGCAGGAACTTCAGAGCCACAAAGCGACTGAGCTTTACATCCTCAGCTTTGTACACCACACCCATACCACCGCCACCGAGCTTCTCGACGATGCGGTAGTGCGAGATGGTCTGGCCGATCATGGTGGAGCAGGACTCAGAGTGCAATGTTAGGGAATGTGAGGAAGCGGAGTCAACGAGGGGCGCACCGATGGACGCAGGAATGGGCAACTCCCAGCGATTTATCCCACGCGTAATCTGGGACTACTGAATATTTTCCGGTTTGACGATTAGGGTTGTTTGGTCGAGAGAGCGGCCCCGAACTGTGAACGGATTTTACAGGCGGCGAACGCCGCTCCTGGAACGACTGGCTTGGGCACCCCGGGTCCGCCGTTTTCTCGGTTTTTTCTCGGAATAATCCGGTTTGTGATGGGCGAGAAGACAACGCCAAGAGTGGTCTTCCAGACGACCCTCCTCTGCGAAATGTTATTGTGCTATATTGTAAAATATAAGTAAACAACTGATAATAAACAAGTTATTGGTTTATGGCGGCGGGATTCGAACTAATCACTATGTTGACAGGACGTAAGTTATTGGTTCCAGGAACTGCCACAACGGCTAAAAAGGGCCCCATTGCCTACGTTTATTGTACGAAAATGCTCTTTCGCCCTGGAATCGCACTGACAAACGTAGACGGCGTGCCCATCTTGCAGTAGACATATTTTGTCTAGTATGAGACGATTCAAGGTGGGAGGCAATAGCCATGGCGACCTTTTCAAACTATGCCGCGCCGGGGTATCAGTTTGACGCTACGCCGGATCTGAGCCGGCTGGAGACGCGCGAGCGGTTGAGCCAGTCTGCGATCGACGGATTTTTCGCCATTATGGACAAGTGGCAGCTTCCGATCGAACGGGCGGGGGAGCTGCTCGGCGGTGTGCCTCGCTCCACCGTCTACAAGCTGAAGTCGGCTGCCGGGACGTTGCGGCAGGACGAGCTAACACGAATCTCCTACCTCGTCGGAATTTATAAGGCCCTGCACATCCTTCTTCCCGACGAACTAGCGGACCGCTGGGTTACGGAGCCGAATGACAATCTCCTTTTCCGCGGCCAGACGCCCATCGATTATATGGTCCGGGTCGGAATACCGGGGCTGCAGCAGGTGCGAAGCCTGATCGACGCGGAGCGAGGTGGGCACTGATTGGCGCAGCTCGTACGGTTCGACCAGGCTGGAACCCATAGACTAATCTCCGCCAAATACGGCTCTGAGAGCGTTCTTGAGAGCCTTTCCCTTCCATCCGATGTTCTCGCTGACCTCAGCGAGCTCGATGCGGCAACCAACGAGCGCAAGATCGCGGAGAACGGAGGCAACACCGCGATTGGACCGGGCGAGCTGCTGCTGGGAGTGCCAGAAGCCCACATCTTGAATGCAGCTTTCACCCATCCAGGTCCGTTCGGTGGCCGCTTCCACGGCCCACAACGGGGCGCCTGGTACGCAGGCTTCGAGATCGAGACCTCGATTGCCGAGGTCGGGTTTCACAAGCGGCTTTTCCTCACCGACGGACGCATCCAGGGGCAGCACGCGTTCGACTACATCGACTTCCTGGCCGATTTCTCAGGCTTTTTCCATACGCTTGATGCTGCGGAACAAGAGAGCTGCCTGCAGCCCGATCCGGTTCCGCAATGCTACGGCGCCCCACAGTCACTCGCGAACAAACTCCTTTTTGAAGGGGCGAATGGAATCGTGTACCCGAGCGTTCGCCGGCCCTCTGGGACCTGCATCGCGTGTTTCCGTCCGGGGCTCATCTTCCATCCCCGCCGGGGACAAAAGTACCGGCTCAAAGTAGAGGCTCGGACAGCCACGATCGGGACCGAAGTGCTGCCCGTTTAGCCGTTGATCGGGAGCGGCAGTGTTCTATTCATGACTTCGCTTCTCCACGGCGGCCCCTAACTACACGCGCACTCGTCAGCTCATGAGGCTCACTACAATAAAGGGTGACCTCGCGATCGCGAGGGATTGGCGTTCGCCCGCTAGCGTGCGGTCCGAGCCTATGCGGATCGATACGCGGGGGAGAGCGCGAAGTTCCAACTGCCTTGCGGTGAACCTGGCGCTGGGGCAGGGTATTTGAGGGAAGACCCCATGGTATGTTGCAAAACGTCATTAGATATAATTAAGTAATGACATATTGAGACAGTGCTATGGCAAAACCTCTCCATAAGATTATGCGGTACGTTGGCCAACACGGGATCGTTAGGCCCCGTGACATTGAGGCCATCGGCCTTCCACGGGAGTATCTCGTTCGTCTCCACCGCCAAGGCCGGCTCAGTCGGCCTGGGCGCGGAATTTATACACTGCCCGACGCCAACGTAACGGAACGCCACTCTTATGCTGAAGTGGCCAAGCGTGTTCCGAAGCTGTTATTTGCCTGCTTTCCGCTCTTGCCTTCCACGAGATCACGACACTGAGCCCCCCGGCCATCTGGATTGCCCTCCGCAAGGGGGCAAGAAGACCCGCCCTCACATCACCCTCGCTTCAGATCGTCCGCCTTTCTGGACCCTCCCTGACAGAGGGAACTGAGAATCACCAGGTCGAAGGCGTTCCGATTCGCGTCTATTCAGCAGCGAAAACCGTTGCCGATTGTTTTAAATTCAGAAACAAGATCGGAATCGATGTCGCGATCGAGGCTCTAAAGGATTGTCTTCGCCAAAAGAAAGCTAACGTAAACGAAATCTACCTTTACGCCAAAATCTGCCGGGTTAGCAATGTCATTCGCCCATATATGGAGGCGCTCTGACACGCGAGAAAGGCAAGAACACAGCGGCATCCATTCGCGCACGCCTCCTTGCACTCGCGCAGAACAAAGGTGAGGACTACCAACGGGTGCTGGGCAGATACGCCATCGAACGCTTCCTGTATCGCTTGGGCCGGTCGCCATATCGGGACAAATTTTGCCGTCAAGGGAGCCACACTCTTTACGCTGTGGACCGGCCACACTCACCGGCCCACAAAGGACCTGGATTTACTCGGGCGCGGCTCATCTTCTGCCGTCGCAGAAGTTGAAATGACAATTCGGGCGATCTGCGAGATTCAGGATGACGATGGCATTCTCTTCGAGAACGAGTCGGTCGAAGGCGCCAGAATTAAAGAAGAGGACGAGTATGACGGCGTGCGCATCAAGCTCCTCGCCGAGTTGGCTGGAGCACGAATTCCAATGCAGATCGACATCGGATTCGGCGATGCAGTCTATCCCGAACCGGAACTTGCTTCTTTTCCTGTCCTGCTACCCATGGAAGCACCTCTCATTCGCGCATATCCGCGAGAAGCCAGCATCGCTGAGAAATTCCAAGCAATGATCCTGCTCGACATCCGCAACAGCCGGATGAAGGACTTCTATGACATCTGGTTCATCGCAAACGTTTGGACATTCGATATGGCGTCGTTACGCAAAGCTATCCTTGTTTCGTTTGAGAGACGCGGATCACCGACTCCAACAGGAGTCCCATTTGCGCTAACCGACGACTTCTTAAACGATCCGCAGAAGACACAGCAATGGAGTGCATTTGTACGAAACTGTTTTAGCTATTTCGCAAACCCGGCCATAGTAGCGCCGCAGGTATGCCACAGTTCCTCCCGATGGCAAAAGAACGATACCTCTTTATCGCTTGACTGTTTTCGCGGCGGGCTCACCCTCCGGATGTCTCCTTCGGTTTGGGATTGTGCCAGGAGCCGTCTGGAGCGATAAGCGCGTCGGCCTGTTTCGGTCCCCAGCTATGGCGCTTGTAGAGGCGAGTGCGAGGGTGGTTCGTAAGGACTGGGTTGACCACCGCCCAGGCAGCCTCCACTGCGTCTTCGCGCGTGAAGAGCGCTCCATCGCCGATCATGGCGTCGCCCAAGAGTCGCTCGTAAGGCGTTTCCTCTCCCTGCTGTTCTTCGAAAAGGTACAGCTCTCGCTGGTCGCCGAGGTATTCCTTGCCGGCGATTTTGACGCGAGCGGCTAGGGCGATGGCCGAGTCGGGGGAGAGCCGGAAGCGCAGGTAGTTCGCCCGGCCAGTCTTTGAAATTGGCGCTGAGTCGGCGAAAAGTCTCTGAGGCGGCGGCTTCAGCTCCACCACGATCTCGGTCGCGGTATCGGCCAGGTATTTGCCAGAGCGGATGTACCACGGCACGCCATCCCAACGCCATGAGTCGATGAAGAGTCGCAGGGCGCAGAAGGTCTCAACGTCGGAGTTCTTCGCCACGTCTGGCTCGTTCCGGTAGCCCGCGTATTGACCACGCACCAGGTCGTCCGGCATCAGCGGCCGCATCGCCTGAAATATCTTGGCTTTTTCCGTGTTCACGGCTCCATAGTTCCGGTCGGCTGGGGGCTCCATGGCGAGGAGCGCGACGATCTGGAAGAGGTGGTTCTCGATCACGTCCCGCAGACATCCGGCAGTTTCGTAAAACTTGCCGCGGCCCCCGATGCCGAACCCTTCCGACATGGTGATCTGGACGCTGGCCACGTAGTTGCGGTTCCAGATTGGCTCCAGAAAGGAATTAGCGAAGCGGAAATAGAGGATATTCATGATCGCCTCTTTTCCGAGGAAGTGGTCGATGCGGAAGATTGAATCCTCCGGGAACACCGAGCGCGCGACGCGATTGAGTTCCCGCGCCGAAGCGAGGTCGCGTCCGAACGGTTTTTCAACAATGACGCGCGCATTCTCGGCCAGCTTCGTGGCGCCAAGCTCTTTGATCACGCTCTCGAAGAGCGAGGGTGGGATCGCGAGGTAGTGCGCCGGGCGCCGAGCGCTGCCCAATGCTTTTTTCAATGCCGCGAACGTGCCTGGATCTTTGTAATCCCCGCTTACGTACCGGAACAGCGACAGAAGACGGTGGAGAGCACGCTTGTCATCGATCCCGCCGGATCGTTGGATGCTGTCGGTCACGCGTTTGTGCAGACGATGGAGACTCCACTTGGGGAAGGCGACGCCGATTACCGGGACCTTGAGTTCATTACTCTTCACCATGGCGTACAGTGCCGGGAAGATCAATTTGTGAGCGAGATCGCCCGTCACGCCGAACAGCACCAGAGCGTCCGAACGGGAGGCTGTCATCGCACACGTCCGTTATTGGGAGCGGCCTCTTGCCCATGTCGGCCAAACTGTAACGAACGGAGTAGTGAATCTTCTCGTGTCGACCAATTCCCCTCGAATAAGACTCTCACGCCCACTGCAAGGAAACGTAGCATGTTGATAAACGGCTCATCCAACGCAGGCGGAGCTAGCGTCAGCGACAGGGTCATCGAAGATGTCATGGGGTGCGCTTTGACTCCGTATTGTTGAAATGCAATTTAGGCTGACCGAACCACAGAAGGTTCGTGCGACCACTAGGATCGCTCAATGAACTACGCCTTCGTCCCTATTGCGCTGGCAGTCTTTATGTTGGGGTTTGGCAGGCCAGTTGAGACATGCCTTTCGCGTCGGCACAGGCGGTGCTGCAGTGCTTGGTTCCGTCGGCAGGTACACAGTTGCAATCGGGATGGGCGCATTTCGTCGATGATGCAAGCTCCTTTGGTCGAATCGTAAATAGGTTTAAAAACCTCTTGATCCGAGCCTCGGCGTTGCGAACGGCTTTCGGATGGTTTCGTGCAGCACGTGCGCGCTTATACGCAGGGTCAGCATCGCATTGGTGAAGGCAGCAATCTGTTCCGTTTTGCTCAGTGACGGCAAATGCACCGCTGGAGGAAAAAGAGAAATGGAACCCCGCTTTCATCAAGCGGAAGGAGATCAAGGCGGTCCTCGACGGTCTTATTCCTGATTTTTCTGTCAGGATCGGAGGCTCGACATCGATTGCTATCACCAAACCTGGCATCGACAAAGACTATGGCATCCGGAAACTTCGCGACCTGTTGGGCATTTCATTAGAAGACTTATATCGGCGACGCTCTGTGCCCAGGAGGGAATGACTATCCCGCCAAAGAAACAGGAGTTGATTGCATTCAGTTAAAGATCCGGACCAGACAAAGCGAGCGATTCAAACAATCATCGCGAGTCTGGCAGTCGGCCATCAGGCTGCATGAGGATAGGAGAAAATGACGAGTTGCAGCGTCTCGCAATGTTAATGGAGCCGCAGCCGGGCGATCCTCATGAGGCCGAAGGCGTTATGAATCCAGCAGCGGCTCGCGGCCCGGACGGCAAGTATCTTTTCCGACGGCTGGTTGCGCGGGGGAACTACTCGCGCATCGGCATTGCCCGAGTGCGGTTCAATGAAGCCGGAGACCCGGAAGGCGTCGAGCGTCTCGGCATCGCTCTGGAACCGGAAACCGACTATGAGTGTGGGATCGACGGCCGCGGAGGCTGCGAGGACCCCCGCGTCACGTTCGTCGAACCGCTGCAGCGCTACCTCTATGACTTATACGGCGCGCACGCCGCGCGGGCCGCGCATAGCCGCGGCATTCTCGACGGACCTTTTTCACTGGAAGAGGCTCGGGCTTGTCCCCTT